>OKSF01000214.1_pt1 | contig 54624 bp, 61 predicted proteins | sample 1606061 | NCBI WGS metagenome assembly OKSF01 (sample SAMEA3541567, study PRJEB24748) | human gut metagenome | biome: human gut; feature: human-associated habitat; material: faeces | place: China | collected 2012
AAGCTTCCCAAGCTTTTCTTTCTTCCATCGTTTTTCACCTCTCTTTCGTTACACATAGATGGAATTTAGAAACCTTCCTATTATTAGTTACGATAAAAATTCAAAAAACTATGAAAAAAAGTTGATTTTTTTTCTAAATAGGAATCTTTTTATAAACAAAGAAATCTATGATACACTCATGATGGTGATTTTATGGCATCTCTTACAAAAAAAATGACAAAACAGGAAATACTGGATTTAAGACAAAAGCTATCCTCTCATATCGTAAAAGAAACGAAACCAGATTATACTTATTATCAAATTAAAACCGATTCTATGACCATTACAGCTTATACCAGTGGTAAAGTTGTGTTTCAGGGACAGGATCTTTCCTGGATGGAAGAAACAGAGTCTGAGAACAATACGTATCCCCAGGCAGGAAGCGATGAAGTAGGAACCGGTGACTATTTTGGCCCGGTTGTGGTAGCTGCCTGTATCGTTTCCAAAGAAGCAGCACAAAAACTATCTTCTTTAAAAATACAAGATTCAAAACAAATCAAGGATGATCAAATTCGCAGACTGGCCCCTGAAATCAAGGCTGTCTGCCCACATTCGATATTGATCGTGCAAAACGCAAAATACAACGAAGTGCATCAAAATCATAATATGGTTGATATCAAGTGTCGCCTGCATAATCAAGCCTATGTCAATCTAGTGCATAAAGGATATACTCTACCAGATTTTATAATCATTGATCAGTTCGTACAAAAAAACAGTTACTATCGTTATTTAAAAAATGAAAAAGAGGTCATTCCAAACATTCATTTTGAAACCAAAGCCGAAAACAAATATCTTTCTGTAGCCTGTGCCAGTATATTAGCCCGTAATGCCTTTTTAGAAACATGGGATGCACTGGAAGCAAAATATGACTTTCATTTTGAAAAAGGTGCCGGTTCATCTGTAGATGTTTGTGCCAAGTCTTTTATTGAACGTTTTGGACAAAAAGAACTGACCAAAGTGGCTAAAATGCATTTTAAAAATACCGCTAAAGCCTTATCCCTTTAATCTTCATTTTACAGATTTTTAACTTGGCTTCGTTATTGTTTTGATACAATTAAAATATATAAAAAGGAGATTCTATGAAGCCAAAGCCATTCTTAATGAAACGGATAACCATCTCAATCTGTGTCTATTATTTACTATTTTGTATCTTAGATTTCTTCTTGCGACAATCATTATCCCCGGGAATAGATACAGACATACTATTTCATTTTCTGACCATAGCCGCTGTTCTGCCGGCTGCCATATGGTTTATGATAAATGCCTTTGCCAAGATCATCCAAATTCAAAAGGATATCGCCTATACTAAAGTTAAAAAAGTAGTTCATTCTGCCTTATGCTTGTGTATAATCCTACTAGGAGCATGGGCTGGTTTTACGAAAGGAATTTTGCCAGCTCTTGATCTTTTCTACTTGCAGGATCCACAAACGGTAATTCTCTACGATGCTCAATTATCACACAGTCAAGATTTTTCATACTTTGCGTTACAAGGACAAGACAAACATAAAAAAACACGAAGCTTTAAACTGGAAACCACCTTATTAATGAATCTTCCACTTCAAAAAGGACAAATTACTTTACCAGGAGAAACAATTCAATTGGAGTATTATCCCTTCACCGGTTTTGTGGTTTCCTTAGAAAATATATCCTAATAAGCTGACACATCTATATCATTATTTTCTTATTCGAAACAAAATAAAAGAAGGAAATTGTCTTGTTTCATTTCCTTCTTTTTATATGACTGAATTATTTAGCTATCTATGCTCTTTTTTTCTGCAGGATGACAAGTATGAACGCACCCGAAATAGCCATACTTGCCAGCGATAACATCAATCCCATATTCGTTTGAGTTGCCGTATCTGCTCCCTTATTCTTTTCCGGATCTTTTTTGTCCGGTTTTTCTTCTTCAGGTTTCGTTGGTTCTTTTGGTTCTTCTTCTACCGTATAGGATACGGTTGGTTTTGTAAATTCTTCCGCTGCCCCAGGTTGTCCATTGGTATCAACCGGATACAATGTAGCGGAATTATTTGTATAAAGACCATCATAACCTAAGCTTCCGTTAGCATCATATTGACCATACGTTCCGGCTTCTGTTTTTGGATTCGTTAGTTTTAATGTGTAGGTCAACTGTACAGGTTTGAACTGAGAAATAGGCACATTTGTTGTGAATGTAAACATTTCTCCATTGGCAAGATCCCCTGGTTCATAGGCAACAACATAATTTCCGTTATCGAAAGTATAAGTATTTTCATCACTGGCAGTTGCTTCAAATACTTGATCTCCGACTTTTAACGATAAGGCACCGGCTTCATTGATGAAATCGAAGTTGTAGTCTTCCGTATATCCGATATAATCAGTAACTTTAGATCCTGCATCGACCAAATAATAAATATCGTTTTCGATCTCAGAGAACGTTAATTCATCATCCCCGGCAGAAAGGAAACTCATATAAGAACTTGCCCATGGATATTGAGCAGCGGCTCCGCTTTCAGCTAATACCGAATAACAATGATAGCCGTCGGTAACAGACATATTGTAATATTCTTCATAAGTTTTATACAACGCTACATCCACGGTAGTAGGAAGAGTCGTATTTCCTTTTGGAATGTAATTCGTCTTATCCATATTGTCATAAGGCTGAATGTATGGTTGTACAACACTCAAATTTGCTTGAACATCCCCTAAATAAGCATTCCAGTCAGCCGGAATATAAGAATCTCCACCTTCTAAATAATGGCGTATTCCCCAACAATCGTTTCCGGCCATAACTCCATTTTCACCGTTCGTAGCTTGTATAGAGTTGATGGCGTTGGCTGTACTATCAAACATATAGGTAATACCATCACTGACAAAGACCATATACTTACGACTGGCAGCAACGGAAGTATCGGCATCCAACATCGCATTAGCAGCAAGCAATCCGGCATGGGTATTCGTACCCGATGTGATCTCTGTACGCATGGCTGTTTCAATATCTGCATATTGTGTAGCTAGATCAAACCATCCAAACGTATTGGCTTGCTTATTGAAAATAACGATACCGACTTTGATTTTGGCATTCGTATCAACAAGTTGCTTTTGTAAATTCTTTAGCATATCTAGTGCAGATTGTTCTACGGCAGCACTTGTGGATTTATCCAATACAAAGACAACATCGGTAACCAGTTGTTCTTCACCGGCTGGCAAAGATAAAGTCACTTGTGTTTCAAAGTTTTGATCTAATTGCGTAGCTGTCTTTGATTTCGAAATATCATACTGTACTTCCCCAACACCTGGAACCGGTGTTCCTGTGTTCGTTTTGGGATCAGAAGACTCTTCCTCTCCAGTCGTCGCTTCCTCCTCGTTATTGTTTTCTTCTTCAGAAAGGGCAGTTGTCTGTTCTGTAGAAGGATCTGTTTCCTCTGGTGTTGTGATTTCTGTAGTTTCTTCTGGTTCATCCGTTAATGTCGAATTTTCCGGAATTTCCTCGACAACGGTTTCGGAATTATCCGTAACAGTCGGCTCTTCCAGAGCCGATACGACGGAATACAAAGAGAAACTCAATGTAAAACAAACCATCAGAGAGAAAAATAATTTAACGTACTTTTTCATATCTCTAACCTCTTTCTCTGTACATAACTGAATCATAACCCTCCCCTTCATTATAAGTCAATAACATTTTTCTATCAAAGTTTAAACTAATTTACAACAGTTGTTGCCACACAAAAAGCTGAATCTTTCCTTTGCATTGATAATTGTATATAGATTTATGTAACTTTAATCATTTATGTGGCAAATCAGAGAAGAAAAATCAACCTGGAGAAGCCTAAATAAAAACATGGGAAAGGATTCTTCCCACGTTATATGAATGTCTAGTTTGTGTAAACCTATCTAGTCTTGGAATCCGAAAAAAATACCGCAAACTTAGTCTGCGGCATCTTTTGCTTCTGCCATCGAACGATTGACTTGAACATCTACACTTGTCTCATACGTTAGCTGTACCAGTTCTACCCCGGCATCACGAAACATCATTTTACTGGCAATATTTTCATCCGTACCATTATACTTATCACTTTCATAAACCACGCAGCGAATTCCTGACTGGATGATGGCTTTGGCACATTCATTGCACGGAAATAACGAAACATAGATCGTACAACCATTTAAATCTTGAATACTGTTTAGAATCGCATTCAGCTCGGCATGCACTACATATGGATACTTTGTTTTTAAAAATTCGCCATCTCTTTCCCATGGAAATTCATCGTCGTCACAGCCTTTGGGAAAGCCGTTGTAACCTAAGCCAACAACTCGTTTTTGGGCATTGACAATACAAGCGCCTACTTGTGTGTTAGGATCTTTGCTTCGTTTGGCACTCAAATGTGCCATGGCCATAAAGTATTGATCCCAGCTTAATACATTTGATCGTTTCATACAGATTCTTCCCTTTCTAAACGTCCTAAAATTTCTTTGAATATTGGATCTAACGGTGCATCAAAGGCCATCTTTTCCTTTGTGGTCGGATGTATAAATTCGATATGGCAGGCATGCAAAAGCTGTCCGTTGGTATCCAATGTCTTTTTATAACTATATTTTGGATCACCGGCAATCGGATGTCCAATATACTGCATATGTACACGAATCTGGTGTGTTCTTCCTGTCTCTAGAGAACAGCGAATATACGCAAAATCCTTAAAGTTTTTCAATACCGTAAAATGCGTAACAGCATCTTTGGAATTTTTGGCAGTCACCGCCATTTTCTGTCTGTCCTTTTCATCACGCCCAATCGGTGCATTGATCGTACCATGAGAATGCGAAAAAGGATGATGTACGATCGCAAGATAATCCCTGTGACACGTCTTATCGGATAGTTGCCGGGAAATGGCTTGATGAGCTTTATCGTTTTTACACACGATCAAAAGGCCACTGGTATCCTTATCGATTCGATGCACGATACCAGGTCGCATTTCTCCATTGATCCCGCTAAGATCCTTACAATGATAGAGTAAGCCGTTGACCAAAGTATTGGATGTATGTCCGGGAGCCGGATGTACGACCAATCCTTTTGGCTTATTGATCACCAAGAGATCTGAATCCTCATAAAGAATATCCAGATTCATCGCTTCCGGCTCTATTGTCACTTCCTGTAACGGTGGTAAAGTGATGGATACCTGATCTTGTATTTGAAGAGAATAGCTTGCCTTCTCGACTTTTCCATTCACTTGAATCTGGTTTTGATCTAAAAGGTCCTTAACACGCTTCCTTGACAATTCCATCGTGGTGGAAACAAATTTATCAAGACGACATCCCTGATTCTTTTCATCAATTGTATAAACTATGTTCTCCATCGTTTCCTCTCCTGTACTTCATCATAAATCATGCATGCGATCAAACAACCAAAGCCTACAGTAATACATATATCCGCAATATTGAAAACGGGAAAATCCCAACCGAATATACGAAAACTTAAAAAGTCACGCACATACCCAAAGCGAAGACGATCAATAAAATTGCCTAATGCTCCGGAAAACACAAGAGCCAGGCATAACTGCGCGCGAACATCACTACTGCGAACAAACATATAGATGATGACCACAAGAGCCGCAATCGTCAACAGGGCAAAAAACAAAATACCAAAATCTTCAAAAAGACTGAAACCGGCTCCGGTATTTTGTACATAAGTCAACGAAAAGAAATGAGAAATGATCTCCATTCGTTCGTGCAGCGCAAATGTTTTAGTAATTGCCCATTTTGTCCACTGATCCAGTCCCAATGTCAAAAAGACGATCACCAGTGAAACACAGATTGAAATAATTTTATTTTTCATGATTTCCTTCCTTTAAAACGCTTTATTCTTTCGGTGTAAGAAAAACATTTTGATAAACAGCCAAATGCTCATGACCAAAGCAATCAGTAACATAAAAAATCCAATAGCCGGAATACCCATGATATGCGGTTCCATATCCGTGGTACAGATCAGACAAGATCCCACTAATAAAGCCGCAATCAAGATACAGACAATCAGTCGATTGACCATACGATCAATTTTGGCAATCGGCGCATCACTGCCCATCAAATTCAAATTCACTTTGATCTGACCATGCTGGATCAACTTGAGCACATCACTGGTCTGCACAGGAAGATCCAGGCTGCGGCTAAGCCCTTCTATGCTGCGCTTGATTGTTTTCTGAATCTCTTTTGAAGGATCGATCTGCGTTAAAGTCGCTTTATGCTGACTGACGATCTTGGCCATGCTGGTAGTTGGATCTAGATCAATCAAAGTTCCGTTCATCGTCATCATACTTCGGGCAAGCATGGAGATTCCTTTGGGTAATCCGATGCGAAACTGATGACAGATGGTAAAGATATCCTGCACCATTTTTGCCAGATCCATATCCGCAAAAGACTCACTCATATATTGCGCCATGAACGATTCAATCGCATTGGTAAACGCAATGTAATCAATTTCCTTTTGTACAATACCAATCGCAAGAATGGAATCCACCACATTGGCAACATCACCTAAAGCTAAAGCACGAATGGCTTGTTTCATAATCTGACGATCCCGATTCTCCAAGATTCCCATCATGCCAAAATCGATCCAGACAATCTTATCCTGACGGATCCGAATATTTCCGGAATGCGGATCGGCATGAAAAAAACCATGCTCAATGATCTGCGAGATATAATTATACGCTAATTTATCCGCAATTTCCTTAACATCGTACCCTTCTTTTTCTAAAGTATGCACATCATTGATCTCATACCCATCGATGTACTCCATGACCAGGACTTCTTTTGTCGTAAACGCATCGATGATCTGCGGTGCATCAATAAAGTTACAATCCTCGTATGTCTTGCGAAATCGTTTGGCAAAGGCAGCTTCATTGGTAAAATCCATTTCCTGTTTAGCTGCCGTCCAGAATTCATCGATCACCATATTCAGATCCACAACACTGCTGACGATATCGCTTAAATTTAAGACACGAATTGCCTTTCTTAATAAGCCGACATCACGTTCCATCCATTCGTAAATATATGGACGTTGTACCTTAGCCACAACACGTGTACCATCGCGTAAGGTAGCCTCATGAACCTGAGCTATCGAGGCAGAACCTAACGGAATCGGTTCAAATGAGGAAAATACTTCCGACATAGGTTTATGATACGACTTCTCGATTTGTTCCTTGACCGTATCAAAGGACATCGGCGTAACACGAGAACGCAGCTTCATCAACTCTTTGCAGTAACGCTCCGAAAACATATCTTGTCGAGTAGACATAATCTGTCCAATCTTGACAAATGTGGGTCCTAAATCTTCCAGTATCCTTCGAAATTTAACAGGATCCATTCCCTTGCGAATCTGGTACTTCCGTAAGATACGCAAAATCTGCATGAAACGTGCGCGTGTTGAAATCTTACTCGTGCTTTTCATACATATCCTTCTTTCGATGTAACGGCGTATTGGTTACGTTTTCCGTATACAGCCATGAGCGCATCCACTTTACAGATTGACCAATCGCATTTTTTAAACATTTACTGCTGAAATCAAAATTTTCAATAAGTAATTTCTCCCAGTTTGGATCCTGTATCTTCATTATCAATACCTCATTTGTTATTTTAACATATTTTATATTCGTTTTTACAAATGTATAAGAATCCATGACTAAGACATTTATAGAATACCTTATATTTCTTAACTTTTTTTAAACAAAACCTTTCTTTTTCGTAATATTGACAAAAAAAGACCAGGGGATTTCCCTAGTCCGTAAACTTATTATAAAATTCCATACTTTCCAGAACGCTGGTATCTTCAATTGGATTATCATCCAAACGCAAGGCTTCTAATAACTGTAAATCTTTTAGTGGTGTGACATCAGTGATGTAATTGGCTTTTAGCGTCAAAGAACGCAAGAATTTTAAATGAGCAAGCGGTGTAAGATCCGTAATCGCATTGTGATCCAGTCGCAAATAGGAGATGAAACCTAAATTCTCTAATGGTTTTAGGTCGGAAATCACATTGTTGTAGAGATCGACATTGCACAAATCCTCAAGATCCTTTAATGGTGTCAAATCTTTGACATCGTTATTTTCCAGCGATAAGATCTGTAGCTGCTTCATGTCTTTTAGACATGTGATATCTTTGATTTCATTTCGTCCCACATTCAAGTTAACCATGTTCTTCATATTTTTCAATATGGAGATATCTTTGATTCGGTTTGTATAAAGATCCAGATAAACAAGCTTGGTAGCTTTTCTTAAAAATTTAATGTTTTCCAGCTGACAGAATTGTGCTTTAAAGATTTCCAACGCTTCTACGGCTTTAAAGCGATCCATATTCCTGATCTCGTTCTTAGAAACATTCAGGCGTTTTAAGCCTTTCATCTTATTTAAAAGTGTCAGATCTGTAAAGCCTGTCTGCTGCAGATGTAAAGATTCACAATGAATCAAATCTTTTAAGAAACCAAAATCATCGGCTTTATTAAACGCAATATTGATTGATGTCAAATTCGGGAATTCTTTTAAAACATCATAATTATGAATATATGGACAATTGGACAAGTTCAAGCGCTTTAAATTTTTCATCATCATCAATGGTGAAATATCGCTCATCAAATTTGTAGATAGATCCAATTCTTCAATATTTTCCAAGTAAGAAAGATCCTGAATATTGAATAGACGCATGCCGGCCATATGCAGTTTTTTCAACTTTTTCAAAGAACCTAAGATCGCAAAACTAAACGGTCCGTTTTCGGTATTGATATAAACTTCTTCCAGTTTCTTACAACGTTCCAAATACTCCAGACTATCTACTTTGGCTCGTTCCAAATTCAAATATTCCAGATCGATCATGGCCGCAATACTGCTTATATCCATGGTATATAATTTATTTCGACTCAAATTCAATCGTTTTAACTGTCGAAAACCGTGCAAAGCCTGCAGATCACGAAGCTGATTTCGAGATACATCCAAAACTTCCAGGTTTCTCAAGTCACGGATCGGATCCAACTCTTCCAGCAGGTTATTAGAAACATTGAGTACAACGAGATTTTCGGCGTATTCCAATCCTTCCAAGCTTTTTATTTCATAATCCGGTGCTTCCAGATGGGTCAGCTCTAACATAACTTCCGGTGTTAAATCTTCTTCTTTTACACGCAAAGTACGTGCGGTTACTTGTCGTAATACATCATCCTTGATCAACATACTAAAACCCTCTCAATCTGTCACTCTAATAATACAACAAAACAAAGAAGATGTGCTATCAAAAACAAAGAAAATCCACTTTCCTTACCGAATTTTTACATTCATAAATCCATTAAAACCAACTTTGCACAAAAGCCGTTGTCCCCTTTAAAAATGGACAAATTGGCCTAAAAGTGTTACAATGAAACCGGTTAATCACAATATCGTCTTGAGTGATTGCGAGTATGAATACGGCATACCCCAGTTAACAACAGAAGATAGTGATTCAGGAGGTATTCATGAACACAGGTAAAGTAAAATGGTTTAATGCCGAAAAAGGGTATGGATTCATCACCGGTGAAGATGGAAAAGACGTTTTCGTTCATTACTCATCAATCAACGCTGAAGGATTTAAAACTCTTGACGAGGGTCAGACAGTTACTTACGACATCATCGAAAGCGACCGTGGAAAACAAGCCAGTAATGTAACTGTTGCAGAAGACAACGCTGAATAGTCTTGTCTAAAAAAGCGCACACGGTGCGTTTTTTTTATGTTTTCAATAGTGTATAATAGAAACATGGAACTACAACGATATGAAAAGGCAAAAGCCTATGTATATGAACAGTTTGCCAAGATCAACAACGAGCCTTTACGGATCGCAGCTTTGACTCATACCGCCATGGTCGATTCTTGTATCACCTTATTGGCAATCTCCAGAAGCAGTGCTTTGGAAAAGGCTAAAATTGCCGCTTTATTTCATGATTATGCACAATATATCGACAATTGTGCTCATAGTGAACACGCAAGACTTTCCAGTCTGCACGCCCACCAATATTTAACCCAAGCCAAGGAGTTTAAGGTGTATGAGGTTGATGATATTTGTTTTGCGATTGCCCAACATTCCAAAAAGGAGATTTTTGACTCTCCTTTATGCGAATTATTAAAAGATGCCGATATTCTGGCTCGTTTTCTGGAAGATCCCAACAAACCATTGACCGGCATCGCCCGCCAGCGACTGATTGATGCACTGGCCGATATCAATAACTAAAACTTTTGAACATGCAGCTTTACTTTTGAATCCAGCTGCTTTTTTATTTGGTCTAGAGTGCTTTGAAAACGATGAACATCAAAAACGATGCAATCAATATACGAATAGCTCTTACCAATGGCACCTCCTATTACTCGGGCACACTCGCTCTTTTGGAAGGCCTGATCAAACTGTTTTGAAAGCTCCTGACGAAATAAGGCATCCTCACGGGTATTAAAAAGATTGTTATAGTAGATATAATCAAATTCGCCCTGCTTGACCTCCAGATCCTTGAGCACATCGGTTTTCTCCTCCAACGTTTCTTCGATCAGTAATGGATGGGTCGTAAAGATAAATTTCATATCCTTGCGCAAAGAGTCATGCGCAAAATCTTGTACTGGTTGAAAAACACTGTAAATCTCTAACGGTGACTGATATGTCTTCCAACCCTTTGTTTCGACATGATCCATCAATTTCTCATAACCATCCACCAAGTTACAAAACGATTCATCCATTTTAGGGGCATCCAAAAAATCCACACTGCCGATATAGGCTTCATAAGCACACTGACCTAAAGCTAATTCCAACAAATACATGGACATTTCTTTTTTGTTTTCTGGATTGGTAATCAAAGAAAAACCGGGACAATAGACTTCGCAGTGCCAGGCTTGTTGTGTTTCATCTTCCGTATAAAACAACATGAAATCCGTTAAGGTATAAATTTGATCTTTGATCTGCACCTGTGCCTGGATGGCTTTTTGTGATAAAGGCGGCAAACAGGCATTTAAAATCCATGATTTTTTGATAGACTGTGGCGCAAGTTGACAAACCATAGCAGCCAGATATTGAATGGTCTTGTTGGGACCGGTATCCCATGTCAGCTCATAATCACCATACGCATTATCCACAAAGAAATGGCAGCCAAAGCTTTCATAGGCATAGCTATCGAGTGGCTCTACCAGTTCCATACATTCTTCATAGTTTTCACGATTTAATAAATCTCGAATGGAATGCTCCACTTTTTCAAATTCTTTCCAGAACTCTATTGCGTTTTTTCGTGCACTCATCGATATTCTCCTAACTTTTGAATCAGCTTTTCAGCCATTTGACAGTGCCCTTCTTCATCTAAATGAATGGCGTCCAGCTTCCCCGCTCTCAAATCTTCCAAATCTAAAAAATCAGCCTGCCACTTTTTCGCAATTTGTCTGAAAGGTTTGTCTGAGTACTCTAACATATCAAAGCCTTCCTGTCCAAATTGAATTTTTGTACGTTCGCACAACGCATAATCTTTGTGCATTTTGGGTGGAGTAACAATTAAAAAACGAGGTACTTTTAAAGAGCGTTTAAAGTTATCCGGATCCATAGCTTCATGCATAAAGAGATCCATCCCTTTTTCCAACGAAGTTAAAGCATTGGTCGCATAAACTCTCTTGGCATCGTTTGTTCCCAAAAGAATGACGACCAGATCTAAAGGCTCATGTGTCTTTAAGACCATGGAAACTGTTTTTAATCCATTTCTTTCTTCAAAACAGTAGGGATCACTATGGCAAAGTGTTCGACCGCATAGTCCTTCTTCAAGGATCTCATCTTCAGGATACGCTTTTTGGATTTGTTTTGTGAAACGATTGGGAAAACGCATGCCTGTCATCGCATTATATCCCCAAGTATTACTATCACCATAAAATAAGATTCGCATCATTCATTCCTCCAAAGTTTGGATTCCGTTATCAAAATATCCATATCCACATCATGAGATTGTGGTTCAAATTCTTCTTCCTGCACATCAAAGGCTACCCCGATCTTCAATGCGTTTGTCTTTTGCAGATAGCGGTCATAATAGCCTTTGCCATATCCTTTGCGATGAAGGCCGCAAAAGCTGACCATAGGTACGATGATCACATCCAGATCGTTGGGATCACAAGCCGTTCCTATCGGTTCTTGTGTCTGAAATGTGCCTTGTACTAAATTGCCTGAATAGGGTATAAATTCCAATTCATAATTTTCAATCATTTTTGGCAGGTACACATTTCCCTTTTGTAAGCAGATATCAAATACATTGACTTCTCCTTTGATGGGTACATAAGTCGCAATGTTTCCTTTTAAAAAAGGCAAAAGTTTTTTTACGATTGCCTTTTCTTTCTTTTCTCTTTGTTCCTGTAAAAGACTTTTACGTCTTTCAATACATTCTTTTCTACCCAATGGAATCACTCATATCCAACTTTAACATCTGATTGAGTTCGACCGCATATTCCATCGGTAATTCTCGGGTGAATGGTTCTAAGAATCCCATCACAATCATTTCCGTAGCCTGTGCCCGGGAAAGTCCACGACTCATCAAATAGAAAAGCTGTTCTTCCGAAATATTAGAGACTGTAGCCTCATGTTCAATCTGTGAAGTGTCATTTTGAGAAAAGTTTAAAGGAATTGTATCACTGCGCGACATCTTATCTAAAATAAGGGTGTCACATTCCACTTTGCTTTTGGCATACTGCGCGTTTTTGGAATGTTTGACCCAGCCGCGATAATTCACTTCTCCACCCTGGCGAGCCACAGATTTTGAAATGATCGTACTGGTCGTATGTGGAGCCAGATGAATCATCTTGCTGCCGGCATCCTGCTTCTGTCCTTTACTGCCAACGGCAATCGAAACTGTCGTACCTTTGGCATAAGGTTCTGCCAAAATACAAGCCGGATACTTCATATTGATATGCGAACCGATATTTCCATCAATCCATTCCATATGTCCGTTTTCAAATACCTTGGCACGTTTGGTCACAAGATTGATGATATTGTTGGACCAGTTTTGTACTGTGCTGTATCGACACTTGGCATTTTTATGTACAAAGATCTCAACAACAGCGGCATGTAAAGAATCTTTCGAATAGATAGGTGCTGTACAACCTTCCACATAATGGACATCCGCACCTTCATCCACGATAATCAAGGTACGTTCAAACTGTCCCATGCTCATCGAATTGATTCGGAAATAAGACTGTAGCGGCTTATCTAAGGATACTCCCTTTGGCACATAGATGAAAGAACCACCGGACCATACGGCTGTATTCAAAGCTGCATATTTATTGTCAGTATAAGGAACAATCTTTCCAAAGTACTTTTTGAAAAGCTCTGGACATTCACGCAATGCGGTATCGGTATCAAAGAACAATACACCTTTTTCCTCCACCTCTTCCAACATATTGTGATATACAACTTCGCTTTCATACTGAGTGCTGACACCGGCCAAAAACTTTTGTTCCGCTTCCGGAATTCCCAGTTTATCAAAGGTATTACGGATCGTATCCGGTACTTCATCCCAAGATTGTTCCTGCTTTTCACTGGGTTTGATATAATACGTATAGTCATTAAAATCAATTTGGCTTAAATCCGGTCCCCATTTTGGATTCTTTTGTTCCACGAAAGAATGGTATGCCTTCAATCGAAGCTCCAACATCCATTCAGGTTCTTTCTTGATCTTGGAGATCGTGCGAACGACCTCTTCATTTAATCCTTTTTGTGTCTTGAATACACTGGTATCTTCATCATGAAAGCCATATTCATATTCATTGGATAAATTTAACTCTTTTTCTTCTGGCATTATTGACCTTCACTTTCTTTGATCATATCACGCAATGCTTTCCAGCCAATCGTTGCACAATTGATACGATTGGCCTGCTTACCTACATTCTGAAACGCAACGGCTTCTTCCAAAAGATCTTCATCATACTCTTTCTGATCGACCATGGCAAAATAATTCTGAATGATCTCCATGGCTTCTTCTTTTGTCTTTCCTTTGACCAGTTCACTCATAATGCTTGTACTGGCTGTAGAAATCGTGCAGGCTTCCCCATCAAAACGCACATCTTCAATGCGATTGCCATTAAATTTTGCTTGTACGGTAATATCATCGATACAAGAATCACTGGCCATATGACGAGAATGATATCCTTCTTCTTTTGTCAGTTCATGATTTCTGGGATATTGGTAATGATCCATGATAATATCTCTTAACAAATTTGGATCGATCTCACTCATGTTTCATCCTCCTCTAAAAAAATATATTGATACAGTTTTCTAATGTCGCTTCCTGTAAAGCGGCAACCAACTGATCGATTTCTTCTTTTGTGTTATAAAAGTAAAAGCTGGCACGGCAAGTACCACTGACCTTTAATACATCCACTAACATCTTGGCACAATGTGTACCGGAGCGTACCGCAATTCCTTTGGTGTTCAAAAAGCTGGCCACATCCTGAGCCGGAATCATCTGTCCCTGATCAAAAACGTTAAAGGTACAGATTCCACTTTGTGCGTTTTCGTTATAAAGATGAATCGTTTTCAGTTCTTTAGCCTTCTGCACAAAATACGATTTTAATTCCAGTTCGTAAGCATGAATTGCCTCTTTGCCGATAGCCTGAATATAATCAATGGCAGCCCCTAAGCCAAGTACCCCTTCAATGGGTTGTGTTCCGCTTTCATATTTTAAAGGCGTTTCCTTTAAAATCAAATCACCACAGCTGTTAAAGCGGGCATTGCTTTCACCACCATAATAAACAGGCTCCAGTTTATCCAACAAAGCTTTTTTGCCATAGAGTACCCCGACACCGGTCGGTCCACACATTTTATGCGCACTGAACACAAAAAAATCAACATCCAAATCTTGTACATCGATATCAATATGCGGTGTGCTCTGAGCACCATCGACTACGACAAGCATATCATTTTGATGAGCGATTTTCGCAATTTCCTTGACGGGTGCTTCAAAGCCCAAAACATTCGATACTTGTGCCAGACAAACAACTTTTACATTTTCATGAACGGCCTTTTTAAAGTTTTCAACCGTGATCTTGCCTTCTTCATCTAAAGGAATATATTCGATCTTGCATCCCTTTTGTTTTGCAGCCTGCATCCACGGCAGAATACTGCTGGCATGCTCACTTTCATCACTTAAGATTACATCACCCGGCTTCAACAACTGCTGACAAACCATCAGGGCTACTTGGTTTAACCCTTCAGAACTGCCGGAATTAAAGATGATTTCTTTGGAAGAAGTAGCGTGTAAATAATCCGCAACCTTCTTTCGACAACCTTCATACGCCGCATCGACTTGGGCGCTCATCTCATAATCACCACGATGAGCATTGGCTCCTAAATACGTATAATAATTGACGACCGCATCGATCACCGGCTGTGGCTTTAATGTCGTTGCTCCATTATCCAGATAGACTAGTGGTTTATCGGACATCGTTCTGGACAGAATGGGAAAATCTTTACGAATTCTTTCCGTGTCCATATAATCCCACCTTGCTTTCCATTTCTTCACGCATCTTTTCTTTGGTTGCTTCATCACTGACCAGCTCCAGAATCGGCAGCAGATATCCAATGCTTAAAAGGCCCATAGCCTGACGCTGCGAAAGTCCGCGTGATTTTAGATAATATAACTGTTCTTCATCCGGTTGTCCGATCGTTTGAGCATGAGATGCCTTGACGTCATTTTCATCGATCAACAATAACGGTATGACCTGCGCTTTATGATCTTTTCCCAATGTCAAGACACGTGTTGTCTGATGCGATTGTGATCCGTAACATCCCTTTTGAATATTACCATTGGCCACCATTTCATAATGCGCACGATCAAAAAGTACAGAGAAATTTTCCATGTAACCAAATGTATGTGACGCTTCATGAAGAATTTCAATATCGTTTAACTTTGAAGTGTCCACTTGTCCCAATTGAGCGCTCATCAATTTGATATCAGCGCCAGACTCTTTTAAAAACGCCTTTTGTTTAAACGTTACGTCACTTTCTTCCATATCCAGAAAGCCAATTTCACTCTTGGCATCTTTTTTTGCCTCTACTTCCAGATCAACAGAAAGTGTCGAGGCACTCTGATTATATAAAAGGATCTTAGATTGACTGTCGGCTTCCAGCTTTAGATGCAGCTTTAAGCTGGAAATCCCTTTGCGAAGGACCATTAGTAACGAACCGGTTTTCTGAATCGTGATCGTGGCTATTTCATCCTGATCAAAATAAATCGTTTCGTTAAATTCCTTTTCATAAACCTTTTCCATAATTATCCTCTTTTAGCTCCACAAAGCCCGATACTGGTAGGTCGTTTTTTTGTTTCTTCCTTTCTGGCGGATACATGGTATTCTGTTTCCAGCCATTCATATCCTTCTTTGTCAATCTTATCAATCAGCTCTTGATCGCCCGATACAACGATTTGTCCATCGACTAAGACATGGGCATGAGTAGGATGCAGATATTCATAAAAGCGGGCATAGTGAGATACGACCAAAAGCCCCATATCTGTTTCTTTCTGGCATTGATTGATGGCTTCACTTACGATTTTTAACGCATCCACATCCAAACCGGAATCGATTTCATCCAGCATGGCAATGGACGGCTTTAACATCATCATCTGTACGATTTCATTTCGTTTCTTTTCGCCCCCGGAAAAACCATCGTTTAAGAAACGATGTGCCAGATCCGGTTTCATTTCCAACTGCTGGATGGCTTTATCCATTTCCTTGATGAACTTAAATAAACTGATTGGCTTTTCCTGGCGAGCATTGATACAGGAGCGCAGGAAGTCTGAATTGGTCACACCGCTGATTTCACTGGGATACTGCATTCCTAAAAACAAACCGGCTTTGCTTCTTTCATCCACTTCCATCGCCAAAACATCCTGCCCATCAAGTTCAATTGAACCCTGTGTGACGGTATATTTTGGATTTCCCATAATGGCAGCCAACAGTGTACTTTTACCATTTCCGTTTGGTCCCATCAGAGCATGACGCTCCCCGGAGCGAATCGTCAGATTCAGTCCTTTTAATATTTCTTTATCTTCTACAGATACATGTAAGTCTTTAATAACGAGTTCTGTCATATCTATTCCTCTTTTCCGGTACTATAGTAACAAAAAAGGCTATAAATCTCAATTCAGACGATTATGAAGATTCATTGCTTTTTCAATCGATATTGGCTATAATTGAGAAAGATTTTTAAAGGAGGATTACAATGTCTGAATTCCTTAGAAACAACTGGTTTGTAGTTGTGATTGCAGTGATCATCATTGCTTTTGTTTCCTATTTTATATATGACGAAAATAAGTACAATGTCAGTGCAAAATCCGATAGCGATGGCAACCAGGTCGTTGCCAGTATCGATAAGAAAGATATCACCGCTAATGACATCTATGATCAGTCGGCTCCATTTGATACAGCGCTGCTTTATAACTTGTATCATAACCAGATAGTGGATCAGAGTGTAAAGACCACAGATGATTTAGATGAAAAGGCAAAAGATCTGAAAAAAACGATCGAACAAAATGTTTCTTCCAGTTCTTCTCAAAATAGCGAATCACAGATTGAAACTGAGCTGGCTTCTTTTGGTTATAATGGTATAGATCAGTTATATGATTATTGTTTGATGACCGTAAAGGAAGCCAAGATGCAACGTGATTACATTGAAGATCATTTCGATGAAGTGACACCGGCCCTGCAGGAAAAAAAGCCGCGAACGATTTCAATCATCTCGATGCAGGTACAAGATCTGGCAGCCTTAACTGAAGATGAACAAAAGAAAAAAGACAATATAGACTCGGCTTTATCCAGCGGTTCTTTTGCGGATGCGGCAACCGCTTATTCAGAAGACACAGCTACGGCTTCGGATGATGGCTTTTATGGCTATGTCGATGCAAATTCTGTCAATAGCCAGTACAGCACACTGAATGCACAAGTCATTCAGGCTGCCTTAAATCTGGAAAAAGATCAGACAAGTGACTGGATTGAAGTCACAGATTCAAGCTCCGGGCTGAAATATTTATATAAGGTACATGTAGATGAAACGGATATTCAAAGCATCTGGGATTCTAAAAACGAGACTGTTTCCAATAACATCTTATCGGCTTTCTTAACAGCCAACCAGGGGTTAAGCGTTAAAATCGTGCAGGAAAACGCAAAAGATCTTGATATCGAGTTTAAAGATGAAGATGTACAAAAACGCATTGAAGACTATATCAACGATCAGACAGGAGGAAACAGCAATGAAGAGTAATTTAAAAAAAGCGGCTGTATTTGCCGGCTGTTCTTTGTTGATGTTGACAGCCTGCTCCGGTGCAACGGCTCAGATCAGCAATGCCAGTGATGTACTATTCCAGGTCGGTGATGTATCGGTTACACGTGGGACAGAATATGAACTGATCAAAAAATCCAATGGTTCCACCATGGCAGTCACTTTGATTGAACAGGCAATCATGGATGAAGAAGTCGGCCGTGGAGATGATATTAAAAAACAGGCAGAAGAGCAGTATGAAACAAATACATCCGGAAGCGAAGAATTTGAACAAAGTTTGATCGATGCCGGGTATAAGGATAAAGATGACTATATTGAAAAAGTTATCATCCCAACAATCCAACAGGAAAAGCTATTGGATAAGTATTTTGAAGACAATGCCAAAGCCATTAAAAAAGAATACAAGCCAAGCATTGCCAAGATTTTGATGTGTGACAATAAAGATGATGCCAATAACGCTTTACAGGCACTCAAGGATGGAACAGATGCACAGACAGTATTTGATCAATACGCCAGTGAAAGTGCCACTTACGGAAATGAAGAGATCGTAGTTTCTACCCTTTTAAAAGATTCCATTCCAACTTATGTCATCAATACTTTATATTCCGCCAAGGAAACCGGTGTGATCGATGAAGTTATGAGCGATGATAACGATTCCAGTGGTGCCTATTATATTGCGATCCTTACAAGCAATGATTATGATGAAAACCGAGCAAAAATACAGGAAGATCTTGTATCAAAAGCCAGCAGTGATATTGCCAAGGAATGTAATGTTTACTATATGAAAAAACACAATTTAGAAATCCATGATCAAGATATTTTTGATGCCTTGCGCACCAGCAATCCGGAATATCTGATCAATCACCCAGAACTGGCAGAGGAAGATCAATGATCTTCCTCTAATTTTTTTATTTGTTCATCCAATATGCTTCGAAAGCGAAATTCTTCAACGCTTTGTAAACCGATATGATATAAAATATGTACATCTTCCGTATTGAATAAATAAAAATGCTGGGTATCAATACTGCCTTCCGGCCAGAGACAAGCCGCATAATCATAGATTTTTCCGGTTGTTTTTTCTCTTTGGATTCGTCCTATGATCATAAGCTTTTTTGTTCCCTGATGTAACGTAACAACCGTTCCGATGGGTAATAACTCTTTCAAATCTTTCCTCCTCTCTAGTAACTCACATTGATTTTAAAGCCTAAACCTGCAATAAAGCCCAACTTGCTTCCAAATTCCCATTCTTTTTCTGCGTGACGATATGTTAGGTTGGCTTCGGCACTGCCTAAGGATCCCTGCGCACTTACGGTTACTTTCGCTCCAAAAAGATGAAAAGCGATACTTGCCTCTCCTTGTACGGCAGCGGCTCCGATGGAAGCTTCCAAATTTTGTTCTTCTTTATTAAATATGCAGGTAGCCTGTGCATAGACACTTCCGACATCCACATCGCCTCTTGCCTGCAAGTACATATTCTTTGTACCGATTTTAGCCTGCCCCTGCAAGGATAAAAGAGAAGCCTGTGCTTGCAGACTCAGTTCCAGTCTGGGATCAAATTCTTCCTCTTTCCATAATCCCAGCTCACACGATCCTTTAGCTTGAACATTTCCTAAATGTGCCTGAATACCGGCATTTAGAAGCTCATCGCGATAAAGGGCTCCGGCTTCTTTAAAGCTGTATTCGGCTCCTATCGATAGATGCGTATTTTTTTCTTTCTTGGTCAGCTGTGCTAATGCATTCCAATCCTCCTGGTGATAGAAGCGAAATGTTCCATCCTTTAAGTAAGAAAAGGTCTGTCCACTTTTATACATTAAATGATTCTCGGTATTCTCATAGGCATCTGCACTTTTTCGAAAATAATCAATATAGGTATCTAGTGTATTTTGAATACGATCGTGTTCCTTTTTTAAAGGAAGGTTTCCCGGAAAGGCTGCATATTTTCTTCTGGATGCCAGCCCATTTGCGATTCTTCGATAAACAGCGGTATCAATGGGCATGCAGCTTCACTTCCATCAGCTGTCTTTGAATCTGTGCCTGCAATGCCTGCAGTCCGTTTTGAAGATGAATAGCTTCCTCTGCCTGGCAGCAGCTGGCGACCTCACTGCAGATCGTAGTGATATAGGATGATAATTCCTGATAATAGGCTACCATCTCCATCATACTTGTACGCCTTGCGACAGCATTTGTTCATTTTCCTGATAAGCCTGTGCTGTCTGTTGTAGATATTGGGCATACTGATCCAGGGATTGCACATAGGAGCGAAATACCGGATCTAAAGAATGAAACTGCTCCATCAGTTTGTTAGCGGTGGGTGACTGCCATACAGACTCTAATTGCTGGACCTTGTTTTTAATTTCCTCAAAGATTTGCTGCACCTGCGTGTTCATTCCTTTTAATTGTGCGGAATATTGAAAGACCTCCTGTGAAGATATTTGAATATTTGCCATAGTTTCCTCCTTTTACACTAAATTTCTGGCTCTTGCGATGCGCTCCTGCTGAAGCTTTTGATATTCATTGGCGCAATATAACAAAAAATGCGCATAAGTTTCAATAATGGCGACAATCTTCTGCAGCTGTGGTCGAAACTGTTCCAACTGCGCAATAAACGCCTGATGATCCTGCCCCTGCCATACGCTTTGCATCTGTTGCATACGAGCATAGATCTGATTGATTACTTGTTGATAATCATTTGATTTTTGTTCCAGATAATGGGCACCCTGTGCCAGTTCCTGATAATTAACTGTTATTTGCATAAATCCTCCTGTTTAAAATAAGATAAAATGATCGCCGGAGATCACGGCATTTTCTCTAAATGTTTTTCCGGAATTTAAAATACGTCCTGATTCGGTATGATAGAAAAAATGAGCAAATGTCGTTCTTTCCAAAGGCCACGACTTTTCTATATCTTGAATAAAGTCCTCAATGACATACGTATCACGAATCCAGACATGATGAAATTTTGATTGTGTAAAAATCTTGATATGAATGAATATATCCTGCATATTGTTACCTATTAAATGAATACACCTCCTGTTCTGTCCAATACGCGCCATAGGATAAATGATCTTGTGGCAATGAACGTTTTAGAACATACAAATAATCTTGTATTCCCTGTCCGATCCAGCACACATCTAAATCATAGATCTTCGAAAGATATTCCGGTGTTTGAAACTGATCCGCATTATAAATGGCATGTAAAACATAAATGTCTGCTTCCTCTAAAAAGTCTTCTCTGATATGCAAAGTTTTTTGTGTCTGCCATTTTTCCAGCATATCGGCAATCGTTTGGGCCATTGATCGTTGTACATAACAAATCAATAAAGGGTGCTTTCTATTCCAGAAAACTTCCTGATGAGATTTTGAATCCCACCCCAAACGCAAGACATGATTTTGATGATGAAGGGTATAAGCTTTTTCTTTTCTTTCCGGTTTTAATATTTCTTCTCTTTTTTGAAATAAGATTGGATATAAGTTCTGCTTTCTAAAGATATATCCTTTATACGGACGCATGTTCAGATCTGCTCGAATAAAACATCCAAAGAATTCTCGCAAGTCTTCGATGTCACTAAAGTCGTAACAAATACGGTCCGAACGAATCAAAAACCATTCTTTTAATCGTCTATCCCATGTTCTTAGAAATAGAAATAAAATGACGTTATCGTTTTTAAGTACATCCAAATCTTTCTGTTTCAAGTTTGTGTAATCTACCAGCCATATACATGATTTTCGTATCGATTTTATTCTTCCAAATTCTTTTTCAGACAAGCAGGCATCCAAGCCATCTTCTTCGATTTCCAAACCATAGACCGGCAAAGTCGTCCAACCGACAATACTTTGAATCAGTTCTTTTCTTTTTTGATAGGAAGTACAATAGATACAGGAACATTGTCCCGGTTGAGGCGCCCATTCCCTGACTCGTTGTATAGACGGCTCATCAATCAATGCCAATTGTTGTGGCTTGAAAACACTTTGATCAAACGGATGTATGATCCATTCCTTTGCACTTTCATCTTTGTTTATTTGTTGCGATAAAAAATGAAACAAAGTTGTCTTTTCCTGATGATAGCTTTGCACGATCTTTCCATTCTCATCAACTTCACAATATCCATTGGGATGTAAATAAATTTCTTTTTGCAGATACCATGCTCTGCCCATACGTTGATGAACCTGTTGATCTTGAAGAATGAAATCTCCCGGCCGTTTTAAGGCATAGGCATGATCAGAGTGCAAAACTTCATAAGAATCGGCAGTTGTTGCTACACTCATACAGATCTTAAAATCCATATTGGCCCAGATTTGATCATCCATTACACCTAATGGCTTCTGTGTAGAAAGAATACAATGCACACCCAAAGACCTGCCGATACGGGCGATTTCTTTGATTTTCATCAAGAAATCCGGAAAGCTTTGTTTGAGCTGTGCCAATTCATCGACAATTAAAAATACATGCGCTAAAGGATCTTTGATGTTATAAGCGTTATAGACATCGATATGTGCTGTTTGGTCTGGATGCTCCTGGTTAAATTGCTGAAGAATCTTTTGTCTTTTTTCCAAAAAAGCCTGAAGACTTTGATCAAAGCGTTCCATTTGATCTTTTTCAAGATTGGTCAACATGCCCTGACAATGAGGAAAGTGCATAAAATACTGTCCAAAGGCTCCACCTTTAAAATCAATCAGAATATATTGAAATAATTTAGGCGAATTCTGTACAACCAGTTGTAAAAGAATATTTCGTAACATTTCACTTTTTCCACTACCGGTTTTACCAGCCAGAAATCCATGCGGCCCTTGTTTAGATTCCTGCAAATCTAAATATAGTAATGTCCCCTTTTCTTTAAAACCCAGACATACTTTTAAGTTCACACGATTTTGACGACACGAATCTAAAGAGAAATGCCAGATATCCTGACCAAAAAGAGCTTTACATTCCTGATTTTGATCCCATCGTTTTTCCTGATGAAGAAGCATGAGCTTTCTAAATAGGTCACCAGACTGGCAAAAATCAGCCATTCGCAGCATAGGGCCAGCTGCATCAAAACAAATACAGGTTTCTTCTGAAGGAAGAGATTCCAAAGCAAACGCTTCATTGATCATAAATGTATATTCATAGCTCTGATCTAAATCTTGTATGAAGTTAAGCCATTCTTCCTTCGTTTGAATCAAAAGCTTTTTTGTATCCTTAATACAAGCTTCATGATTGAAGAAAGGATGTTCTTTAGACATAGATGCATCGACCCATACCCATTTTCGATGGGCTTGATAAGCAACCAGCAGCCATTCCAGAAATAAAGACTCGATCCATGAAAAAGCTACTTTGGGAAGATGGATCTGTTGTCCCTGCTCTAGAAACACCGGCGTATCTTCATAGGTTTTGATAGAGTGTATTAAGGTTTCTTGTTGTTGAAACAAACGATCCTGCTCCTGCAGATAATTTGGTTTTCGATACTGAAGTTGGATCCATTCACGCTTCTGATAGCCAATCCACAAGCGATAATCTCTTTTTGCCTCTCTTTGAAAGTTTGAAAGCTGCAACTGATACTGCTCGACCCATTGTAAAACAGCGCTCTGATATACCTTTTGCAGCCTTTCCATCTCGTTTTGACTGCGTTTACAATACAGCGAATATTGATCGCTCAAAGCTTGATTTTCTCTTTTCTTTTCACGAACTGTCATCTTTCGATTCCAAAAGCCAAAGGCACCAAAGGCCAATCCCATAGATATCGCATTGATCATCAGCGATACCACAGAAAAGCTTTGTTGCGGTGAACTGATCCATACAACACCGGCACTGACCAAACCAGAAATCAATATCAACAAAGAGGAGCCCATCGATTGAAACCAGTGCCCTTTGGGAATGGGCATTAATGGTTGCGGTGACTGCAACAAAAAAGATGCTTGCTGTACTGTTTTGACCGTTTGCGAAACGACTTGAAGCCTGGGAAGCTCAGGGATCTTGTCAAACACGACATTTTCCTGTTTTTGTAAAACCCCTAAAACCAAATAACCCGGTAAGTAATAGGCTTCTTTGGTTCCAAACCATAAATGATCTAAAGCATTTAATTTTTGTTTCCGGATTCTTTTATCGTTACAATAAGTGCCGTTTGTACTCTGTAAATCTTCCAGGTGATCGTTGGTTATTTGAAAGTGAAAGGATGAAATTGTCTCATCTTCTATAACGATCGAACAAGTTGGATCTCGTCCTATGACATTGTGCTTCTGTAACTTTTTTACCGACCAGCAACTTGGTAAACGATACAGGGCAAAGGTAATCTGGTTCCATACGATCCCTTCTTCTTTCAACAACATTCGTTGTTGATTCTCAACCAGATACCACTGTCCTTTACGCTTTTGAAAAATGACTCCTTCAACTTTTAAGTTCTCCTGCAATGTATAAATGAAAAGCTGTTCTTCTTTAAGAACCTTTAGTTTTTCCATGCTTCACTTTCCACAACAAGCCAAGGATGCCTAAAAGTCCAGGAATCACAAGCAGCCAATACCCAAAAATTTTTGTCTCTTCAAGCGTAAAAGTTTGTTGGATTTCTGCGATATTGCCACTTTTATCTTCTGCGGTGGCTACAATTTTTGTTTCTTTGTCCTTTAAGGTAATCAAAACGTATTCATTGTGCAAGGCGTCTTTGTGTATCTGATCCGCATCCATTTTTTTGCCATTGATTTGAATATCGGTAAAATGATCGTTTGAATATGATTCTGTATTCAATAATGTTAAGCGCAGAACATCTCCTTTTTGTAAATGAGACAGTGATCCTCCATTTTCGGCCATAAAGCGCATCATAGGTTTTGTTCGATCCTGCAAATGAACTTCTTTTTTCTCCAGAATGATTTTTTGATCCTCGTTCTTTTTCCAAGTTCTCCAAATACTGCGGGAATCCAGATACGATCCAAAATAAGGATCCTTTGTCTGTACCTGAACAACTTTTTCCGGCTTTTTTTGCACAGTAGAAGCTTGTAAAAGTAAGCTTTCGATTTGTGTTTGATACTGAAATTCATACGAATACGAAGAAATATTTCCCTGCAGATCTTTTCCCTGACAAACCAACTTCAATCGATCCTTGTTCTTTAAAGACTGCCAGAGCGTATTCAATTGTCCCGATGGGATTTTTTGATCATTCACATAGATATCCAATTGTTGTTCGATTGACTCATCCCAAAAAAAGGTAAATTCTTTTTTCTCATGAAGGATATACAACTGATTGGCCATCATAGGCTGCTGACCATGAAGTAATGTCAAAACCGGAGGCTTGGCATCCAATAGTACATCGACCGGTTTAAGCGCTGTTCGCCCAAAGAGATCCGTCGCCATTAACACAACCGATACTGTCTTCTGCTGTCCTTCTGTTGCCTTTAAAACGAATCGATCATCCACTTCTACAACCATTTGATCTACAATGACACTTTTTTCTTTGACAAACTCCGGCCAGTGAATCAAAAGTTCCTTATCTCTTGAACCACTAATTTCGTTGACTTCCGTTTGAATTTCCGGTTCTGTCTCTGAAAAATGAAAGGTAAACACATCCTGATCATTGATCTTTAAAACACGATTTGGATTTTGACGATCATATAAGTACACTTTGAATGCTCCATTCTGCAGCTTATACGAGATCTCCTTTTGATTTTGACAGGCGATTTCATCAATAACCTGCTCCTCTTTTTGTACCAGCATATAAATTTCATCGGCAATGGGTGCATCAAAAGTAACCTGTAAGCTCCATTGCCCTTCTGTTGTCGAAACGAATTGTGCATGGGCATAAACAGGTTTTGGTTCTTGGATCCAAAACTCTTTTACGATCGTTTTCTCCTTTACAATCTGGACATGATGAGCTTGTCTTGAGAAAGGAACACTTCCCTTATGTTCTTCCCATACGATCGGCACATCACGATCATCTATAAGAACTTGTATTTTTGAATCATCGCTTATGATTTCAAATGAATCGGCTTCATCATACTCTACATGTTCTAAAACCGGTTTCTTTTGATAATAAACTTGTATCGCATCCGGTGGATGCTCCCAGGCATATACCGTCATCGGCAAAAACAACCATACGATATTAATCCATAAAAACCATCGCTTCATACTCACATCCCTTCTAATTGAAAAGTTCAAATAGGTTCATAAATGTTTCTTCCTCTTGAAAGCTTTCTATAAAAGCCTGAGGAAGACTACTCGTCTGAATTTCTCTGGATCGCAAAAACAACAAATACTCGGCATGAATGCATGCGACTTCTTTAAATAGTTCTTTATTTTCCTGTATTTCGTTGATTGTCCAGCTTTTATGAATGTTTTCTAAAAGCACACGTCCTTCTTTTTCTAAAATGATTTCCTTTTCTAATAAAAGCTGTTCCACGACCAAAATGTGTAATCCCTTGTTGAAGATATCCTTTTCTTCTTGAATCGCCTGTAAACTTCTAATCAATAAAGAAGCATCATAACTATGCTCTTGTTGCGTGATCCAATGCGCCAATTGTATTTGTAATGGCATTTTCTTTTGTATGGACTTTGGTATGTTCTCTAACAAATACGACACGATCGACTGACTTCTGGAAAAGATAGACTGTTCCAGAAAAAAGCTAGCGTTCTCTTCGTTCGATAATACCTCTTTACGCAATCGATTCTGCACGATCCATTCGGATAAAAGCCTCTGTGTCTTTTCCTGAATCCCTCCTTGTATTTGATGATGTTGAAGCTGATAATCGTGGATCAAATCGTGGGGAACACTTTGAAAAAAGAGTATGTTATAAAAGAAAACAGACAGAATAAAAAGTAATAAACACACACCTTTTCGAATATGACCCGCAAGTAAAAAGTAAAATCTTGCCGATCGCATCGTCCGAAATCGCTTTTTCGCATTCTTTCTAGTGCATTTAAGACACCACAACCGATACAAAGAAAGCTTGTAAAAAGGTTTGAGCATGACTCCAAGTGCATAGATATCCGTAGAAACCTCCTTTCTTTTTTGTGTAAGCGACTCAGGTGTCTGATTCGATGGCGAAGACATATACACTTGCACAGAACCGACTGGTAAACAGGCATTAAAATCAATGAGAAATACATGATCTTGATACACCATCACGTTTTCGAGTTTGAGATCCATATAAAGAAACCCATGAGCATGGAGGTTTTCTAAAAGGTGCATGAGTTCTAAAATCCATCGTTTTTTCAATCGAAGCTGTCTTTTCTCTTCCTTCATTTTCATCCATGTCTTTCCCGGGATCCACGTTTCAATAATCATGATTTGATCTGCCTCTTCTATCACATCGATCAGATGCGGTATATAGGGATCATCCATCAAAGATAAAACATGGATTTCCATTCGAAACTGATGAATATGAATTTTCGTCGCATTTGAAAGAAACAACGTTTTGGTGAAATAGCGTTTTCCTGTCCATTGGTCTTCTACCAAAGCACAGGTCGTACAGAAAGAGGAGGATAAAGTCCTTACGACCTTATATCTTTCCATCTTCATCTTGTCTAAAAATAAAATCTATGCTTCCCAATGTAAGCTTCATTCCGTCATGCAGACGCATCTTGCGAATCACTTGTTTATCATTGAGGAAGGTCCTGTTTAAGCTTTTCAGATCTTTGATGTAGTAACGTTCATTTTCGCAAAGTATCAGGGCATGTTTTAAGGAAATTGATTCGTCGGGTAATCGTATGTCGCAGGATACTAAACGTCCAATCAGTACACTTTCTGTTTGAAGATCATATTTTCTTCCCGTCTCTTTCTCTTCTAAATACGCTTTTGTCGTATTGACTTGACCAATTAACTGTGTCTTGTTTTCAGCGTATGAAGTCTGTATATCTGGTACAAAGCGCATCTTTGCATAATACAAAGTAGAGACCGGCTCTTTTAAGCGAAAGCTTTCTCTTTCTTTGAAGAATGCCCAACGCTTTAACGGATAATAATTTCGTTTCACATTCTCCAGACCGGAAATCAAATTCGGTAAAGAAAATTCTTCACTTTGACAGAATCGAATCATAAATCCTAAGATTTCATAAGCCGTCGTTGTTTTAAAGTGCTCTATCAAATACTGGACCCATGATACAACCTGTGTTTTTTGAAACATCCATTCATCCAAAACTAAAGGAACAACAAGAAAATAGAAGGTATCTCCATAAGGAGAAACAAACACAAAAGAAGGATCGAATAAGACAGGTTTGTTGCGATTGACACTGATCGCACATTCGAATAACTTCTTCAAAAAGAAATACCCCTCTTTTTTCTCAAAGATCACTTGTTCCAGAAAATCTTTTAAGTTGATTAAATTTTCTACCGAATACGCAATCACACCTTTTTGTCGATCATCCAAAACACAGCGAAGACAATAATCATCACCAGCCATTTTTTCAAAGACTGTCAAATCCATTTTAGAAGGGTCCTTTAGGGCAACCTTTAAAATGGAAGAGTCCTGAGATAAAACTTGAATCCATTGGTTCATAAAACCTCCTTTTTTGAAAACCTCACTATTAGATACGATAAATTTTGATAAAACTATAAAAAAAAGTTAAAATTTTTTTATGAAATTTAAAAAATACCTGTTTTTTATCCATATTTGGGTTCTAAATCCTATTTTGAACATCCTTCCCTGGTTTTGGATCGATATTTTTTATGACAATCAAAGTCACATTGGAAATGCGATGCATCATCCACTCTATCTTTTTTTATGGGCGATCAGCAGTGCCTGGGGATTTTATAAACTGTCCATCTTGTATTGGCAAAAAAGAAAATTTTCCTATGTATCTATCCTTCATCGGTTTCTTTGTATCGGTATGCCTGTATCCTGTCTGATTCCTTATCAGTTACAAAATGCAGGATGGTTAAATGATCTGCATATCTGGCTTGCGATTGGCTGTGTCGGTGGATTCATCGTGGAATGGCTCTATTATTTCTATAAACAAATGCTTTTGATTTCTTATGAAAAGATTCTTGTGCTGGTCTTTGTATTCTGTACCTTTTTACTGTTTGTGCCCGGTCATATCACATCGGCTGCACAAACCTCGTTTTCTCTACTTGTCAACATCACTTTATATCAGCTGGTATTTTCTGGTAATCATGATAAAATAAGTGCATGAATTTTATAGAATCTGTTCAAAACAAGCGAATCAAAGAATTGACACGCCTGCATACAAAAAAAGAACGCGATAAAACCGGCTGTTTTTTGGTTGAAGGAGAACATTTAGTCAACGAAGCACTTAGTGCCGGATGCCTGCAGGAAGTTTTCATCAATAAAGACACTGCATGGAAGGAAGCGATTCCCAGTACGCTTTGTTCCGATGCCGTATTAAACAAGCTTTCCGTTCAAAGCTCACAAGCAAAGATCATTGGTTTGTGTCGTAAGAAAAAATGGGATGAAAAAGAAGAAAAACAGATTCTTCTTTTAGATTCTGTTCAGGACCCGGGAAACATGGGAACCTTGTTGCGCACAGCCTGTGCGTTTGGTATCGATCAGGTTTATTGTTCTATGATGTGTGCCGATATTTATAACCCCAAAACGATTCAGGCATCACAGGGTGCCATTTTTCACATTCCGGTGTGCTATACCGATCTAAAGTCTTTGATCCATAAAAAACAGGCAGAAGGACTTACGATCTACGGAACCAGCCTGCATGAAAGATCGCTTCCCTTATCGAAAGTGGAAAATAAGACTACGTATGGAATCGTTTTAGGGAACGAAGGCAATGGAGTTCATCGTGAATTGATCGATGCCTGTGATGTGATTGTGAAAATCGAGATGCATGCCTTTGAAAGCTTGAATGTTGCGATTGCCGGTGGCATCTTGATGTACGAGTTTGACAGAAACAAAGGATAAGAAAATGAATCGTTTAAAACATTATATGATCAGTCTAAAAAAGGCTCTGGAACTGGAAGTTAGAGAACATCGCTCTTCCTTTGCGGTTTATTTGATTTTGCGTACCTTAGTCATTCTGGTTTTAGTTCGCCAGATTATGATGCAGAATTACGAAAATATCTTTGTGTGCCTGTTAACCCTGTTATTACTTCTGGTGCCCAGCTTTGTACAGCTTACCTTTAAAGTAGAGCTTCCTATATTTTTGGAAATTTTGATTCTTGTCTTTATCTATGCTGCGGAGATATTGGGTGAGATCGATAATTATTATTTCTCGATTCCTTATTGGGATACCATACTTCATACCATTAACGGCTTTGTTTGTGCTGCCGTCGGTTTCTCCATGGTCAGCTTATTAAACAAAAGTGAAAAAATTCAATTTTTTGTTTCTCCTCTCTTTCTTGCGATCGTCTCTTTTACCTTCTCCATGACGATCGGAGTACTATGGGAATTCTTTGAATTTTCAATGGATCAACTTTTTGCGATGGATACTCAAAAAGATACTCTAATCACTTCTATTCATTCGGCCGGTGTAGATGAAATTCTTCCGCCATTTGAGGAAAATGATATTCATGAAGTCACCGTTAATGGCGAAGTCATTTCCGATCAGGGCTATATTGATATCGGTCTGATTGATACGATGGAAGATTTATTTGTGAATTTTGTTGGCGCAACAATCTTCTCTTTATTCAGTTATTTTTATGCACGAAATAAAGAGCGATTTACCTTCCTTCAAAATTTCATTCCGAAAAAGAAAGATCGCAACAAGGATTATCTTCATCAACAAATAAAAAAAGGCGTGGGAAATTAAGCTCTCACGCCTTCATCTGTATTCCATCCTCTTTGTTCTTCCTGAATTCTTTCGCTATTGTCATAACGCGAACCATAGTAGTTCGATGCAAAATACATTCGGGAACAATATGTCAAAAGATTCATGATCAGTATCAGTAAAATAAAATTTCTAAGGAAAGAGCCATTGCTTTTTTGTGTTCTCTGAAACTGTGTACCCCAAAAGCCAAATGGCCCATAAAAGAAGAAATTTGAATTAAAGTCCGAATTCTGTTGCGACTGCTGATTATAGAAATAGGAAAAAGGATCCTGATACGTGTTTCCATACGGATTGGATTGTTGTTGATAGGCCGTATTTCTATATTTTTCCGGATTGGTGATCTGATCATAAGCCGCATTGACTTCCTGCATCTTCTTTGCACATTCTTCATCGCCCGGATGCAGATCCGGGTGGTATTTTTTTGCCAATTTACGATACGCTGATTTGATCTCATCCGGAGAGGCACTTCTGGATACGCCTAATACTTCATAAGGATCTCTCATAGTTCGGTAAACATCCTCCATCCTATATACCATGCTATTCTAACATTTTTGTCAAAAAAATCATTCAAAATTTGCATTTTCACATATTTTCATATAATTCTAACGACTTCCATATTATAGTACCAATAAGTCACCTAAAATTCCTATGCGTTTAGAGTGATAAAAAAATTGGCAAGCAAGAACAAGCCATCATCCAAGTATAGAGCTTTTAAACATTGTTTCTTATGATTGTTGTTTACTGTATAAAATGAAATACAGTCGAATCAACAAGAGATAGACGCTCTTAAAAAACGAAATTGTAAATTGAGTATATCTACGATTTTTGAAATCGAATGATATGAAGAATTATTTGACAAGTTTCTAAAACCTTAGTATTATAAGTAGGCATTGGAGACTTGTCCGAGCGGCTTAAGGTGCAGTCTTGGAAAGGCTGTGTGGTTAACGCCACCAAGGGTTCGAATCCCTTAGTCTCCGCCATGAGTCAATGAGTCCTTTATCGAAAGGACTTTTTTAATTAGATAGAAAGAATAAAAAAGATACGGAAGTTAAACTTTCCGTATCCATGAACTTCATCGGATCTCTTATTAACGATGCAGAATGGGTGAGATCCTTTTATATAAAATGCCTACGACCAAACTCACAACAATACCTTTTAAAAGGTTGAACGGCAATGTCATTAAGACTACGAAAGTGAATGTATCTTTTACTAAAGGCAGAATAGAACTTCCCATGCCTACGATCACATCCATTGGCATACCATAGAAATAAGAATAAGCCGGTAGTGCAATAAAATAATTGGCAAAACATCCAATTATCCCCATGGAAATGACACCGATGAGCATCGCTATAAATGCTCCTTTCATCGTCTTATGTTTTTTATAATAAATGGCACTTGGTAAAACTAAAGATAAACCAATCAAAAGGTTGGATATCTCCCCGACAAAGGCAGTATCGGTTCCCTGAAACACAAGATTTAAAATAATTTTTAAGGTTTCTACCGTAGCTCCGGCAAGAGGCCCTAAGGCAAAGCCGCTGATCATTACGGCAACTTCATCAAAGCCTAACTTATAAAAAGGTGGAAAGAAAGGCAATGGAATTTCGAACAACATCAAGACAAAGGCAATGGCAGCCAAAATAGATACCTTGGCAATCCACTGTACACGAGATGTTTTCGAACTGACAAATGATTGTGCTGACATATATATTCCTCCTTATCATCAGCACCTCTTTGTTCAAAAGAAAAAGAGGTTTGTCACAAAAACCTCTCAGGATATACGATAAAAAAGGATTTCAAAAAATCTTCTTCCATCCAGACTTTAACTGTCGCTACCGGAATTGCACCGGTTCGTGCCCGAAGGCTCGCGGAGTGTACCGCCGATTGGGAATTTCACCCGACCCTGAAGTTTTTTGTACATCCTTATCGTATTCTTTCTCGCTTTTTTTGTCAACTGATTTGTGAATTATTTACCAAACTATGTTTCACTTTAATGTCGTCTTCTGTTTTCTCTTTCGACAAAGCCGTTTTAAAATAAGCTCTGGTTTCATTGACTACGACCTTACGTAATGCGATTAAACCGATCAAGTTAGGAAATGCCATACATCCATTCACAATATCCGCTAATGTAAATACAAAGTCCAAAGACATAAAAGGACCAATTCCAATTAAAACGATGAACAAAATTTTGTAAGGTAAGATTGCTTTTTCACCCAACAAATATTGAATACATTTTTCGCCATAATAATTCCAGCCGATGATGGTAGTAAACGCAAAGAACAATAAACCGATATTTACAACATAGATTCCGATTTCACCAATAGGAAAGCCATTCTGAAACGCTAATGTTGTCATGGCAGATCCTTCTACACCTAAAAGATAAGATTGCGTAATAATGATCGCCAAACCGGTCATCGTGCAAACACAGATCGTATCGATAAAGGTACCTGTCATAGAGACTAATCCCTGCTCCACACAAGAATCTGTTTTGGCTGCTGCTGCCGCAATCGGCGCACTTCCCAGACCGGATTCATTACTGAAGATTCCCCGGCTGATTCCACTGCGCATGGCCATCTGCATGCTAATTCCCACACTTCCTCCAAATGCTGCAGAAGGTGTAAAAGCAGATTGCACCACTAAAGCAAGTGTTGGAAGAATATCCTGATAATGCGTGATCATGATCAAAATAACGCTTACAATATAAGCCACACTCATGAATGGAACGATGACTTCTGATACAGAAGCGATTCTTTTAATTCCTCCAATGGTAATAAAACCAACTGTTATCACCAAAAAGATCCCTGTGACAAAGGGAGGAATATGCAGTGTTAAACTGGCGGCATCCGATATGGAACGAACTTGTGTAAACGTCCCTATCCCTAATAGGGCAACCCCTACCCCAAAAACCGCAAAACAACGTGCCAGTATCTTTCCCAGTGTTTTATGCTTCAATCCTTTTTCCAGATAATACATCGGACCTCCGGACATCTGTCCTTTTTCATCGCGCTGGCGATATACAATGGCCAATAAACCTTCCGAATATTTAGTTGCCATTCCTAAAAATGCGGAAATCCACATCCAAAATAAAGCGCCCGGCCCGCCGGCAATAATAGCGGTTGCCACACCTACGATATTTCCCGTTCCAATCGTTGAAGATAAAGCCGTACATAAAGCTTGAAAGCTGGATACGTCTCCTTCCTTTTGATCATCTTTTTTAAACATCAGACGAAACGCAAGTGGTAACCTGAAAAACTGTAATAAGCCTAACCGACATGTAAAATACAACCCGGTTCCCAACAATAGGAAAATCAAGGGTAATCCCCATATCCATTCATTGATCTGTGTTAAAACGTTTGAAAGAGTTGCCATAAAAAAATCCTCCTTTATACCAAAAGAGGAATTAGAAAATAGTAAAAACAATCCTAATCCCCTGTCCTTTTGCCTGAGAGTTTCACCCTTTCGGGCTTGCTCCTTCGGCGTCCATTTAAGGAACTCTCCAGAGGCTCGTCAGAATACTATCCTTTGACCTGAAATAATGAATTCTTCGGTGGTCTTTCGACTCTCTCTAGCATTCGTCATCCGAACTCTACCCTTGCATTGTAATCAAAAATGATGATGGATGCAAGATAAAGTTGCGATCTTAACCAAGTTGTGTGATCACGATATCGCCAAGTTGAATATGAAGAAAGATATCTCCGCTTTCGTCCGTATGTACACTTTGATACCATTGATTACTTTCAAAATCTGTATCTTGATGCGAGAAAGACACAAATGCACAACATAATAAGCCTAAAACAATACAACTGCAGGCACCTAAAACCAATACTTTTAACTTTGCCATACATGAACCTCCTTCAAACGATAAAACAAATGTTCTTTTAACCAGTGACTAAAGGACATGGTTACCTTGATAAAGTAGCGAGAAGCATAAATTGTAAACAAACCTAATAAGATAGAAAGTCCGGCCGCGATCAAACCAACACCGAGTTGTAGAAGACCTGTCATAAAACTGGAAACCATCAAAAATGGAGATCCGATCAAGCTGATGATACAAAGAATCAGACTGGCAACCATAATAGCCGCTGACAATACAGGAATAAGCCAAATCATGATATAACCTGTCAAGATCAGTAATATGCCAGTACAGATCAAAGCAAACAATGCCAACAATAAGCATGCCCATAAAGGACTGCCCAGGACAATCAAAACAATGATCAACACTTTCATTGGATTAGAAAGTTTCTTTTCTTTAGATGGTTGTGCAGATAAAATCTGTTCGGCTAACATTCCTGCATCCCCTAAGTCTTGCACTGCTTCTTGTTCACTCATGCCTTCTTCCATACGATCATCAATCATCTCTGCATAATAAGCCAACATCTTCTGTCTTTCCTGGCGTGGCAGGCTTTTTAATAATCGCTCTAAATGATCTAAAAATTCATGCTTATTCATCTTCCATCTCTCCTTTGATATATTCATAAATAGATTGAATCTCTTTCCATTCTCCCAGGAAACATCGAATCGACTCTATTCCCTTATCTGTGATTCGATAGTATTTCCGTAACCGATTTTTATGTTGTTCTGTATAAGTAATTACACACCCACTGACTTCCAAACGTTTTAAGATTGGATATAAAGTGGATTCCGATATTTCAATATAGCGCGATACATCCTTAACGATTTGATATCCGTAGGAATCTTTATTCTTTAAGGAAGCCAAAACACAAAATTCCAAAAAACCTTTTTTTAATTGTGCATCCATCTTATACCTCCTTACACATTATACTATATATAACATAGTATAATGTGTCAAATAGTATTTTATAGTTTCTTTATACTAAGTCCGATTTACATAAAAAAATACCGAGCATTTATCCCGGTATTTGTGCTCTATCATTCAATCACAACTCTAATTGCTTGTAGAAGATGGTAAGAATGGACGAATTGAATCCGCAAAATTATGTAGGTTACGTGTTTGGATCAATACCGTACCATTGCCATGAAATTCATTGACCAGACCTTCACCCGTTTTAAATCCAAATGTTCCCGAGGCCACATGAATATCATATTGCAGATTAGCATCCCAAGCCACAACATGCTCATTATCGATCGTAATCGGATGCTCATCAGTAATATTTAAGGCTAGTAAATCGCCAAAAGCCGACACTAAAATATCGCCTTCACCCTGTGTTTCCATCACAAATAATCCACCGGTTCCCGCAAAGACAGCTTTACCTAAATCTTGTTTTTTCATCAGATATTCAACGCTTTGATCACAGGCTAAAAATACGCCGGTATTTAAACGATATTGTTTATTGCCCTCTACACTTAAACAATGGATCTTACCAGGAATGGGAGGAGCGATGCCAATAAAGCCATCGTCCGCTGTACCCGTTGCCATCGTAATAAACATGCTTTCTCCACTTGTCATACTGCGGCCAATAGCGCCTAAAACACCACCAATGCCTTTTTTTCCACTGTTCATTTTACCTTCCAATTCTACATTGGAAATATAGACCATGGAACCTCGTTCTACCTTGATTGTTTCACCCCTTTTGAGTGATGCCTGCACGATTGGGCAATCTGAATCGCCAAAGATACTGTAATTCATATGCAATCCTCCTAAATATTTAACTTATCTTTATTGTATCGAACCTGCTTTGACTTTAAAAGCAAATTCGTTTTATTTTGAAGTGGGTGTTGTTATAATGTGAATAAAGAAAGAGGGTGAACCCATTGAAAAAAATACTCTTTATTGTAGGTTCTTTACGCAAAAATGGATTTAATGAACAGTTGGCTAAAAAAACAGAAGAATTGATTGGAGAAAATGCACAAGTCGAATATTTAGACTGGTCTAAGGTTCCTTTCTTTAATCAGGATTTGGAAGCCAATCTTCCTGTTGAAGTGCAAGAAGTCAAAGATAAAGTTCGTGAAAGCGATGCACTATGGATCTTTACACCAGAATACAATCATCAGATTCCCGGTCCTTTAAAGAATCTGCTAGACTGGTTGTCCCGAGGTGCACCAAGCGTACTAAAAGATAAGAAGGTTACCTTCTCTGCTGCCGGTGGCGGAAGCGGCGGTGCCAATGTACGCGATTTAATGATGTTGTTGTTGAATCAAATGATGATGGATACAATGAATATGCCAAATACCGGTATTCAAATCAGCATGGAAGGCTTTAAAACAGGACAGCTTGTTATAGAAGGGCTGCCATTAAATCAATTAAAGCGTCAAGTGAAAGCGTTTTTAGATTATATCGCATAATAGACAGAGGCAAGGATAGTCTTGCCTCTGTCTTCTTTTAAAAAAGATTTGAAACTTACCAAGAACTATGATAAGATATACAAGCACTTAGGGGTATAGTTCAATGGTAGAATAACGGTCTCCAAAACCGCTGATGTGGGTTCAACTCCTGCTACCCCTGCCAGTTAGTAAAAAAAGCACTAAATTTACTTTATATAAAGTAGATTTGGTGCTTTTTATTATTTTTATACGATTGTTGACTGTGATTTTGACTGTGATTTTTTAAAAACTACTTTTCAGTTTTGCCATTCTTTTAGAACTATAAAGTACATAACTAAGAAAGTTAGAGTACTATTTAAAAAGAATAACAAGCAATTCCACCAGAAATAGAGTATTATCTTTATAACAAAGGAAAATCATACATACTGACTTCGTAAAATGATGTACATTGGAAAACGTATAATTTCCTACGTTCATGTTTCAACACTTAAATAAGGAGGGTTCAGTATGCGAAGAAAAGATCGAGAGATTAAAGATTTTGATAAAATCCTTCAAATCATGCGACAATGTGATTCTTGTGTACTTGCCTTGAATGATGATGGATTCCCTTATATGGTACCATTAAATTTTGGAATGAACATTGAAGATGGGCAACTCTACTTGTACTTCCATTGTGCCATGCAAGGCAAGAAGCTGGATTTAATTCGAAAAGATAATCGTGCCACCTTTGAAATGGATTGTGATCATAATTTTATACTTTATGACGAACGCATGAGTTGTACGATGGGATATTCCAGTGTAGTAGGACATGGGATCATTGAATTTGTTGAAGAGGAAAAAAGTATGAAGCACTAAAAATTTTGATGCGCCAATATCATGCGGAAGATTTTCAATTTAATAAGGATATGATCAAAGTCACAACTGTTTTAAAAATGAAAGTTTTGGATATCACCGGAAAACGTCGAAACAATATCCATTAAGGTCAAATGACGACCTTTTTTATTTATAGGCTTTCTTCTTCATCTAAAATATTTCTCATCCATACAGTCTTCAAACAATCTGATTTCAATAAAATGATATGTTATACTGTAAGTAACAAACAAGGAGAACGATCATGAGCCATCAACGTTATTTTGATGCTTTTCTACAAGCCATGAACCAGATCATTTACGGGAAACAAGAAGTCATTCAAGAAGTTCTTTTGACTTTTCTTTCCGGCGGTCATGTTTTATTAAAAGATAAGCCCGGCGTTGGAAAAACAACATTGGCTTTGGCCTTTGCCAAAGGTTTGGGATTGGATTTTAAGCGAATTCAGTTTACTCCGGATGTTATGCCTAGCGATCTAACCGGATTTTCGATTCCGGATGTACAGACAAAACGTTTTATTTATCAGCCCGGTGTAGTATTTTGTAATGTCTTACTGGCAGATGAGATCAATCGTACTTCCCCAAAAACACAATCGGCCCTTTTAGAAGTCATGGAAGAAGGTAAGGTCAGTGTAGATGGTATCACTCGACATGTTCCCCAGCCATTCTTTGTCATGGCCACGCAAAATCCGGATTCTGCCATTGGAACACAGCCTTTACCGGAAGCACAGGTGGATCGTTTTATGATCGAATGTTCACTGGATTATCCCGATCGAAATGCGGAAATACAATTGGCGCAAGCGATGGATTCCAAGAAGAAGATCGAACATCTTTCTTCGCTTTTGAATGCACAGACAATACAGTATGCCAAACAGGAAATCGAAGATGTGTATGTTAGTGATGTGATCTATCGATACATCGTGGATCTGGTACGAAAGACTCGTACAGAAGCGATGTCCCAAACAGGAGCCAGTCCTCGTGCTACGATTGCGTTAGTCAAGCTTGCGAAGGCAACCGCATGGCTGAAACAGCGAGATTATGTCATTCCTCAAGATGTACAAAAACAATTTCCTTTTGTGGTACGTCACAGAATCCAGCTTTCTACTAAAGCCAAAGCGCAACATTTGGAAAAAGAAGATCTCATTGAGAACGTATTGAAATCAGTTAAAGGATAAGTCTATGTATAAAATATTCTATCTGCTTTGTTGTATGATCTTACTTTATATCGCCGGTCTTTTTTCAAGTACCCTTTTGACCGGCTTTGTATTGGCCATGATCATCACTGCTTGTTTTCTGTATGGCACGACCTGGATATGTAAGAAAAACGCAATGATAAAGGTTGAGAAAACTTTAACTATTTCAAAAGAAGAAGAAATTTCGTTTCCTTTTTCTATTCAGATTTCATCCTTTTTTAAACCCGGACTTATCCGCTATCATGCACAAGTCCAATACAATCAGAAAAAAACAGTAAAAAAATATATTGATGATTCGATTTCCACCAAGCCTGTTTTTGTCGGTCATGACTGTGGAATTTATGAATTTACACTTTTATCGGCTTTTATTTATGACTGGACTCGATTATTTCACAGAAAGCTACATTTTAAAAATACAACATGTGCCATTGTCGTTTTGCCGGATGCCATTCCCATCTTATATCCGATAAGCATACATGGATCAACCGCTCTACAACCCGAGAAAAAAAGCCCTGTTTCCACTGGAAACGAGCTTTCAATGGAGATCAAAGATATCCGTGAATATCAAAAACAAGATTCATTAAAACACATTCACTGGAAACAAAGTGCGCGTCTTCAAAAATTATATGTAAAAGAATATGAAAAAGAACAAGGATACTCACTTGTCATAAAAGCTGTTTTTGATAATGAATTTTCTTGCCAGGCCCTACAGTTTTTCTATTCTGTCATCCTTGGTTTTCTTCAACAACAAGTACATATCACATGTTATATAGAAAAGACAGAGCTTTATCGCTTTTTCCTGATGTCAAAAGAAGATTTAGATCTGATGTTTGTCTCCTTTTTGACAAAACAAGCTTTACCTGTTGAAGAACTTGATCCTATTTATGATGTACTGATCCATGATCAACAATGTTTGGATGCCAATAATACTCAATTAATATTCTGACAGGAGAACAAAGTGTATGAAAAAAACAGCACCGTCCTTTTCCATTCATACGGATACAAAACATTTGACACTGTTTGATGCAGTGCTGTTTATAATGGCTATTTCTTTTTTCTGTCTGTTTCTTTCCCAGTTTTCTTTAATCATTGTGGCAAACCGGCTATATGTTGTTTTATTTGTGGTGGGAATTCTATATTTTTTAATCCACTGGTTTTGGATGCCCTATCACTGGATCTTTTTGGCAGGCAGTCATCTTCTCATTTTGTGCTTTGCACTTATTATGAAAGACCATCTTATCGATGATATTCACACCATTTTATATTCCACGCAGGTTCCTGTCGATATTCCTTATTTTGTATCTGTAGTATCCCTGTTGCTTCTATTATGGATCTTTACCTTTATGTTTGTGCTGTATCAACCGGTGTTTCTTTTCATCATGATCTGCATACTGATGGGATTTTTAACCGTAACAGGTGTAAATATCTCTTTCTTGATGCTTTTGTCTTTCTTCATTTTTACATTTCTTCTTTTGGTTAGAAAGTATCCATCTAAACAAAATATACTCTCTTTGCTTGTGCTTTGTATCTTGATCTTTCCTGTTGGTCTATTCACGTCGAATTACCTACAAAAACCTTTATCCGATCAGGCAAATCGTCTGGAGCACTTTCTTCATGAAACCTTCCAAGATCAAAACGGAGATGATCGCATACTTTCTTCCGGTATGGTATCTTTAGGCAACAACTATGCCAGTGATGAAATCGTATTTACCGCACAGATGGAAACAAAACCTGAATCCAACATTTATTTAAAAAACTTTACCGGCTTTTTATACGAAGAGAATCAATGGAGTCAGGATGATGCGGCACGCCAGATCGATGAAGTTGGAGACTTATATTCATCCTATTTATCTCCCTATCAGTATCGTAACTATCAGGCAAGGATTCGAAATACATTGACCGATCAACTCGATATGGAACCACAAATGATAACGATCCTGCCGGAACAAAAAACTGAATGGGATACGACACTAACACCTTATGATCTGCTCACACAATGGAATAAAAACCAGAGTACGACTTATTCCTTTTATCCGGGATTAAATCATGTACAAAACTTAGATTCATTGGATCTGGAAGAAGATTTGGAGCAATTCATACAATACGATCAAAGTGCGGCACAACGTCTCTATCATAGCATTGATATGGATGCTTTACCAAGGCTGGCAAAGCTGGTAGAAGACAATCCAAAAACAGATTTGAATGAAATTACAGCTTTTATTGTAAAACTTTTAGAAAACTACACAGAATATACGCGAACTCCTGGTTATATGTCCTCACAGGAAGATGCCGTAGAATCATTTTTGTTTTCCACCAGAAAAGGGTATTGTGTCCATTACGCATCTGTTGCGGCTCTTATATATCGCATGTACGGTATTTCCAGCCGCTATGTAACTGGGTATGTAATCTATCCGCAGGACTTTACGTATGAACAAGGCTCCTTTATGGCAGAAGTTCCGGAAAATCATTCTCACGCATGGATCGAACTTTATTTCCCACGCTACGGATGGATTCCCATTGATATGACACCCGATGCTCATCAAGAAATTCATGTAGAATATCCCGGTCTAGATGAAGAAACGCTTCAACAGCTCATAGCACAAGATAGATCTGATTTTTCCAGCTTGCAAAATAACCGAAATCTCAACTATGGCTTTTCTTCAGTATTCAGAATTTCTGATCGTGTTTTTATCCTTTTGTTTGTGGGCGGTATCAGCATCACTGTGATACTCTTGTTGATCCATTACTTCTATAAAAAACGTAAGAAAGAAGCCTTCTCGACAAAGGAATATATGGATCATATTCTTCATCTTTTCAGTATCTATCCAAGTCTAAAGGACATCGATCTTCTGGACGAAAAAAATATAGATGTGATCCTCCATACTGTGCCTGCTTTGAGCCTTGATACAATTTGTCTTCTTCAACAAAAAGCGCAGTTGATTTATTATTCACCTTATATCGTAGAGCGTAAAGACCTAAAACGTCTGGAAAAATGTTGTCAGGATGCAATTCTATCAAAGCTGCCGTTCTGGAAACGAATTTTCTATCATTATATTTATTGCCTATATTAAAAGAAGATGCGCCGCATCTTCTTTATTGATCTAATTCTTTACGTTTTTCGTTGATCAAATCACGAAGCTCCTGTAGTTCTTCTTTAGACGAGCTGGACTCTACAAACATCATCGCAAAGTCCTTTAACGCACTTTGATTTAAGTATTTAGAAATATATTTTGACTGAGAAACCAAAGGAACAAACTGTCGGGTGATTGAGTTTTTTGTATAACCCACTCCACTGACTTCGATAAATCCCTTCTTCATCAATTTCTTCAAGTTTGGTTGAATCGTATTCATGGTAATATCAGGTATCAGATTCAAAATATCATTTGCGGATAATGGCTCATTGGCATCCCACAAAACCTCCATAATATCTAATTCTCTTTTTGATAATCTTTCTTTCATTCCTTATCACCACCTGTCTAATCATTTTTACTGTAAACATTATACATTATTTGTGTAAAATAGTATTTATTTTTGCATAAAAATCGAAAAATTATAATGTTTAGACCACTTTCAAATGAAAGTGAATTTGACTATATCATCAGTTTTGATATAATTTTTCTGTATTGTTTAAGGAGGCTTTAACCTATGCCAAGCCAGGTAATCGTTGGAACTCAATGGGGCGATGAGGGAAAAGGAAAAATTGTTGATGTATTAGCCCAGAAAGCAGACATGATCGTTCGTTTTCAAGGAGGTGACAATGCCGGTCATACAGTCATCGTGCAAGGAAAAAAACATGTGCTTCACCTGTTGCCAAGCGGTGTTTTAAATCCAAATGCACTTTGTGTCATCGGACCGGGTGTTGTATGTAATCCCTTTGTATTATTAAAAGAGATGGAAACCTTAAAACAAGGCGGTTTGACTTGTGATCATATCATTATCAGTGATCGTGCTCAAATGTTGATGCCATATCACTGTTATCAGGATGAACTGGAAGAACAAAGCGCCAGTCATAAGATCGGAACCACAAAAAAAGGAATTGGTCCTTGTTACGCTGACAAGTATGCCAGACGTGGTATCCGTTTTCATGAATTCATTGATTTTGAAAGCTTTAAAGTTCGTTTGAAAGAATGTCTGGACTTTAAAAATAAACTGTTCACTAAAGTCTATGATGGAAAAGCCATGGACTATGATCAAATGGTTAAAGATTTTGAAGCCATTTACGATCAAATCGTACCGATGATCAAAGAAACCACACATATTGTGAATGAAGCATTGGATGAAGATAAGATCGTATTGTTTGAAGGGGCACAGGCAGCCATGTTGGATATTAACTATGGTACGTATCCTTATGTAACATCTTCTTCCCCAACCAGTGCCGGTGTTACGACGGGCGCTTGTGTAGCACCAAACCGCATCCAAACAGTCGTTGGTGTTGTCAAAGCGTATTCTACACGTGTTGGAGAAGGACCGTTTGTAACGGAACTAAACGATGAAACAGGACAATGGATCCGTGAAAAAGGTTTTGAATATGGCGCTACGACCGGTCGTCCGAGAAGATGTGGCTGGTTAGATCTTCTTGTTGTTAAACATGCGACAATGATGAATGGTTTAACAGATATCGTCTTGACAAAGATCGACGTATTAAGCGGATTAGACAAGCTGTATGTATGTACCGGTTATGAAATCGATGGTAAGGTCTATGATTATATACCAAGCGATCAGGCCATGGTCGCAAAGGCAAAACCAATCTATAAAGAATTTGATGGATGGAAAGAGGATATTTCCAAAATGGAAAGCTTCGATGAACTACCGGAAAATTGTAAAGCATATATTCGCTTTATCGAAGAGTTTACCGGTGTTCGTATGTCGATGGTTTCTGTCGGACCGGATCGTGTCAATAATATTTACATTCATGAAATCTAAAAGAAGCTGCGGCTTCTTTTTTTGATGAAAAAATGTAAGTAAGTTGAACAATACACATCCTTTTTAGAAACAAAGTTAAGTACATCTAAAGCAGAGGTTTATGCTATGATAGAACAAAAGGAGGAATTCTATGCCTAAAAAGTATTTTTTCTTTGATATTGATGGAACACTCACTGATCGAAAGACAAATAAAATCGTTCCCAGTGCGCAAAAAGCGTTGAATCTGTTACAAGAAGCCGGTCATTTTGTTGCTATCGCAACCGGAAGAGCGCATTATAAATGCATCAACTTCATGAAAGAAGTCGGTCTGCACAACATGGTATGCTGTGGCGGTGGAGGTCTTGTCATCAACGACGTTCTCGTGCGAAATATCCCTCTTGATCTAGAAAAGGCAAAAGCTTTGATCAAGGAAGCCGATGCATTAGGAATCGGCTTATTATTACAGCTAAACGATTCAATCGATGTTTATGCCAAAAATGATTTATTTCGCCAACAAGTAGGTCCCCGACAGGAGCCGACCCGTTATTTTATCGATCCAGATTTAGACTACGATGCCCTAAAAGTCATTTATAAAATTTATATGTCTGTTAATCCTGAACAGGAAAAACAAGTCACATTACTCGATACGATCGGGCATTTACGCTTTGTTCCGGAATATTATATCTTCCAATACGATGCCAAACATCAAGGTATTCTGGATATGATGAAACAAATCCACGGAGATTTAAAAGATGTCGTTGTATTTGGAGATGATACCAACGATTTAGTGATGTTTGACTCACAATGGACCAGCGTTGCCATGGGAAATGCTGTAGATGAACTAAAAGAAAAGGCATCTTTTGTCACAGATGCCAATATCGATGATGGAATTTATAATATCTGTTTGAAACAAGGATGGTTTGAAAAAGTATAAAGCCAAAAGGTACAAGCAAAAACTTGTACTTTTTAATATGGCTCTTTTTTGTCCGTTCGATTTAAAAGATAGTCAACACTGGTATTGTAGTAATCTGCCAGTTTTACAAGCTGTTCCAGGGGAATCGCGCGGTCATCATTTTCATACCTAGAGTAGGTTCTTTGCGTGACGTTAAGATACTTAGCGATTTCGGCTTGCGTCAGATCGTTGTCTTCTCTTAAATCTCTTATCCTCTTCAGCTTCATAGTGAATCCTCTAACTCTATTTCATAATAATTATATATTACTTGAAGAGAAAACAGACAGTTTAGGTCAAAACGGACTAATCTGCTATGTTTCTAAGTTCAATGGATTTCCGTTAAGAAAGTGTTAAATCCCACGCTTTTTCCCAGGAAAGTGGGGCACCATACCCACTAAAGCGCTTTCTCTTTCCACTTTCCATAAGCCAGACCAACCGCATCTGCCAAAAACCATCCAATCGGGATCGACCACCAAATGGCCAGTGTTCCAAACGTTGAAGCAAGCATATAGGATAAAACAACACGGGTTCCTAAAGAGATTACGGTCAAAACTACAGATATACCGGCTTTTCCGATACCTCTGTAGTATCCATACAACAAAAACAAACAACCGATTCCCACGTAACAAGCCCCTTCTACATGCAGATATGTGACACCCTCGCTAATAATCTGGGTTTGTTGAGAATCAATAAATAAACTCATCAATTGGGGCGCAAAGACAAATACCAGAACTGAAATGAAAACACAGAATAAAAACGCGATACCAATCGCACTGCGCAGTCCTTTTTGCATTCGATCGATCAGACCGGCTCCTTTGTTTTGGGCAATATAGGTTGAAAACGCATTCCCAAAATCCTGTACCGGCATATAGGCAAAGGAATCGATCTTTACGGCTGCCGCGAAAGCGGACATCGTTACAACACCAAAGGTGTTGACTAGCCCCTGTATCAACAGGATACCAAAGTTCATGACACTTTGTTGAATACATGTCAATAAAGAATAACTGGTAATTCGCCGACAGATGTCTTCATCATAATGCATATGTTTTCTAGAAGGTAAAATGCTTCTTTGTTTGATAAAGACATAAATCAGTATTCCCAATCCACTAAAAGCCTGTGATATAAGTGTCGCAATGGCAGCGCCATCCACAGACATGTGCAAGCCTAAGATAAAATATAAATCTAATACAATATTTGTCACAGCGGCAACCCCTAAAAAATACAAAGGTGTTTTCGAATCTGATAAGGCGCGAAGTACCGAGGCAAAATAGTTATATAAAAACGTAAAGAAAATACCTAATAAGATGTAAAACAAATATGCTTTCGTAGAAGCATAAATTTCCGGTGGAATATTCATAAATCGTAAAATGGGATCCATTCCTACAGTACAGCCTATTTCCAAAAGCAGGCTTAAAATACCAATGCCCGCAAAGGAAAGAAAAAAGGCAATTTTCATACGATCAAAGTCTTTAGCACCATACAACATCGAAAATAATACGCCGCTTCCCATACATAAACCAAGAATGATGGAATTCAAAAATGTCATCAGAGTAAAAGCAGAGCCTACAGCTGCCAAAGCATCCGCACCAATGCATTTACCGACAATCAAAGTATCTGCCACATTGTAAAGTTGCTGAAGCATATTGCCTAAGATCATGGGAAGGGCAAACAGAATCAAGGACCGTGTGACCGGTCCCTGAAGTAAACGTGTGTCTAAATTCATAATCTTTTCAATCTTTAGAAAACAGCCTTTGAGAGAACTTCTCCTATGGCATCATGAATCACAAGATCAGCCATACCATCTCTATCGGTACTGGACTTATTGATCAATACAAGATCCTTCCCATGAAAATAATCCAGCAAACCAGCGGCCGGATAGACCACAAGACTTGTTCCTCCCACAATCAACATATCTGCTTGCTCAATGGCCTGAATGGCACCATATAACACATTTTGATCCAAACCTTCTTCATATAAGACAACATCGGGTTTAATGATACCGCCACACTTTGGACAGCGTGGAATGCCATTTTCATCTCGTTCTTCAATTGTTTGATGCAGATCATAATGCGCATGGCAGTGCATACATGTATTTTTGTGGACACTTCCATGTAGCTCAAAAACATGCTTTGAACCAGCCATTTGATGTAAGCCATCAATATTTTGCGTAATGACAGCCTTGCACTTGCCTATGTTTTCAAGATGTGCCAGTGCCAAATGTGCCTTGTTTGGTTTGGCATCCGGATAAATCATCTGATTAAAGTAAAACTCATAAAACTCCTTAGGATTCTGCATAAAGAAGCTATGCGATACCATACGTTCTGCCGAGTATCGATATTTCTTTTTATATAAGCCATTATCACTTCGAAAATCAGGAATACCACTCTCCGTACTGACACCGGCGCCACCAAAAAACACAATGTTCTTTGCCTGTTCGATCCTCTTTTTTAAATCCATATTGTCACGCTCCTGTACTTATTATACTCCAAATTTCTTTCTACATGCCGACAAATACTGTTTCAAATGCGTATTCTCTTCCCTTTTCATTCAGGATGCGAATTGTTGGATCCTCCAAGGTGGAAGTATCCAGGCTGAAAATCAATACATCTTCCTGTACGGAATCTTGTTTTTGAAAATGAATCGTGATCGTATTTCCATTCTGCTCAGCTTTCACAGTTTTTGGATCAACATGCATGTGATTCATGACAATCATTTGTTCTTTGGATGAATTGATCATATAGAATCCGGTATCATCAAACATAGATGCATCAACTGTATTTACATCCATACGTACCATACTGACTTCCTTATTCTGACAACCTAAACACGCCAACAAAAACAATGCACAAATACTCAATTTTTTCATATGATTTACCCTAAAAAATCTTTCCTTCTATCTTTATACTACATTATTTTTATGCAATAGTATAGACGGTATCACTATAGAGAATCTCTCTTTACAAAAAAACAGTCAGGATTTTCCTGACTGTTCTTTTTAGACTGTTTGTCTTTCCTGAATGTCAAATGTGTAAGCACCATCCACATAGTCAACCGTTAAATCCGATTCTTTAAAAGCACCGACTTCAATGATCTTTTTCGCAATGTTGGTTTCAATCTGACGTTGGATATATCGTTTCATAGGTCTTGCTCCATAAACCGGATCGACACCCATCTTGGCAATCTGGGCATAAACCGCATCTTTGACATGAAGATGAATATCTCTCTTTTCCAAACGCTCTTTTAGCTGATCCATAAATTTATGGGCAATCTTGATAAAGGCACTGTCATCTAAGGCATTGAAGACAATGATCTCATCAATACGGTTGATAAATTCCGGTTTAAAGTGACGTTTAACTTCTTCCATATATTTATCATGATTATTTGCCTCAAAGGCATATTGTGAACCTAAGTTGCTGGTGAGGATAATGATCGTATTCTTGAAATCTACGGTCACACCTTTGGAATCTGTGATTCGTCCATCATCCAGGATCTGTAATAAGACGTTAAAGACATCTGGATGCGCTTTTTCAATTTCATCAAACAAGACGATGCTGTATGGATTTCTTCGTACCGCTTCGGTCAGCTGGCCACCTTCATCATACCCAACATATCCCGGAGGAGCACCGATCAAACGAGCCACACTGTGCTTTTCCATGTATTCAGACATATCGATACGAACGATGTGTCTTTCATCATCAAAAAGCTGTTGAGCCAAAGCTTTGGCAACTTCCGTTTTACCAACACCGGTTGGTCCCAAGAACATAAAAGAACCAATGGGTCTGTTTTCATCCTGAATCTGCGCTTTACTACGTAAGATCGCATCCGTTACAAGCTCCAAAGCCTGATCCTGACCTACGACACGTTTTTCAAGGCTATCTTTTAAGTGCAACAACTTTTCTCGTTCGCTTTCAACCAAACGAGTTACTTCTACACCTGTCCATTTAGAAACAACTTTGGCAATCATTTCTTCATCCACAGTTTCCTGAATCAAAGCATCCTCTTTCTGCAGAGCCTGTTGCTTTTTGATACGTGCTTCCAGTTCCGGAATTACTGAATACTGCAAACGAGCGGCTTCTTCATAACGAGCGTCATTTTGTGCCTGTTCTAAATCTAATCGAGCTTTCTCTAGTGCTTGTTTGTCTTCTTTGGCATGGGCCAATACCGCTTTTTCATCTTCCCAGCGTGTGTACATTTCATCTCGCTTACTTTGCAGCTTACCTAACTTTTCTTCGATTTCCTGACGACGTTCGATTGCCTTTTTATCTTCTTCTTTGGCTAATGATGTCTTTTCAATCTGCAACTGTAAGATCTCCCGCTGCAGCTCATCCAATTCCTGCGGCATGCTTTCCATCTCCACTTTTAAGGTTGCACAAGCTTCATCCACTAAATCAATAGCTTTATCCGGCAGGAAACGATCCGTAATATATCGATCGGATAACGTCGCAGCCGCAATCAAGCTTTCATCCAGAATTCGAACACCATGATACGATTCAAAGCGATCCTTTAAACCACGCAAGATACTGATAGTATCTTCAACGCTTGGTTCCTGTACATTGACCCTTTGAAAACGTCTTTCCAAAGCCGCATCTTTTTCAATGTATTTACGATATTCATTAAACGTAGTGGCACCGATACAATGTAACTCCCCACGCGCCAACATAGGCTTCAACAAGTTAGCGGCATCCATGCTGCCTTCCGTTTTACCGGCACCAACCAGATTATGAATCTCATCAATAAATAGGATGATCTGTCCGTTTGATTTTTTGACCTCGTCCAAAATTGCCTTTAAACGCTCTTCAAATTCACCACGATATTTGGCACCGGCAATCAACGATCCCATATCCAACTCGATCAATCGTTTTTCTTTCAACGATTCCGGCACATCCTTTTTCATGATACGCCAGGCAATACCCTCTACAACAGCGGTCTTACCAACACCTGGTTCACCAATCAAAACCGGATTGTTCTTCGTTTTACGTGATAAGATCTGCATCACACGACGAATTTCATCATCACGTCCAATGATGGGATCAATCTTTCCATCCTTGACATCCTGTACCAGATCTCGACCATATTTCTTTAAAGCTTCTACATTTTCTTCCGAATTCGGTGTATCAAATTTCTTACCGTTTCTTCTTTCCAATTCTGCTTCCTTGGCTTGTTCTTCCTTTAAGCCAAATGCTTTGACTAATTGTTTTGAAACATAGGAACGATTAAACATCAGGGCAATCCAAAGACTGGCAACACTTAAATACGTTTCATCATGTTGTGCAGCCCATTGACTGGCCTTTTCCATCGACTGTTGTACTTCATTGGAGAAGTTTAAATTAGCGGTTGAAGATTTCGCAATCCGACTGTTTTCCTGCGCAATAATTTGTAATGCTTTATTTTTATCCACCTGCAGTCGATCATATAAGCCATCCAACACATCATCTTTAAAGATGGCTTCCAATACATCAATCGTATCGACACTGGCATGTTGATATGATTTTGCCAGGTTTACCGATTCCATTAAAATCTTTTGCAGACGTTCTGACATTTGTTCAAAGTTTACCATAGAGCAACCCTCCTTTTAGCACTCTATATCTATTTGTGCTAAGTGTATTATAGCACATTTTTTAGCACTGTAAAGAGTTAAGTGCTAAAAATTTTAGAAAAGAAAACTGATGCTTGCATCAGAATTCTAATATCACTTTTTATAAAGTTATTATGTTAAAGAAATTTTATATCTAATTTTCAATTATCCGCATAAATACTATACATTCAAGTATTTTAAGGTATAGAAAAACACTCATTTTACCACGATTGAATGAGCCTTGATATGACACAAAAACAACATGGGAGATAGCACAAATATCTGTGTATCTCCCGTTTTTCATTCATGTAATATGATTACTTTACTCTGATTTCAAATTTCAAGATTGCTTTCATCATTTCTGTATGAATTTGACCTTTTAATTCTTCATCAACCTGCATAGTGATTTTACCACTTTCAGAGTGGTAAAACGGACGCAAGCATAATTTACAGATATAAGCGTCATAAAACTTCAAAATCTCTCTTATGGCAGTTTCATTTCCAGCAGACGCTTGACATATTACTTTTAATGTAGGGTAGCCATATTCTTTTTTCATTGGTTCAATTCCTTTCTTTCAATACTGTTTTTAGTTTCTTCAATCCGTTACTTCTTCTGCGATAAATAGCAGAACGTGATACATGATATAATTCTGCTATTTCTTGGTCGCTCATGCTTTGAAAATAGCGTAATAGAATTACATCACGCTCTTTACTCGATAACTTATATAAAGCAACAGCAAGTTTCTCATTTGATATTTGAATTGTGAAATTCAAGACTTCAAAAGAAATATAATCACAAGAATATTTATCCTCAGTTACACATTCAAGATTTTTCGTATCTGATAGTTCATAGAATAAAACCTCACGCTTGGATCGTCTTGCAAACTGTCTATTTCTGCTTTTTACTGTGCATTTAATAACAGTTATCATCAAAGCATTAAACTGTATTCTGACGATATGCCCGAAAGAAGATGTGTTCATAATCTCACCCCCCTTTCTGCATACGCCGAAATATATAAACGGGAATACCGCCTATACCTTTTGGTAATGTAAAAAAGAAAGCAAGAAAAAAGCCCGCACAAAACATATAGTCTGCACGAGCCTTCAAAATTTCCTTATATTCAGATGTTGATAATTGCCATATTAGACTGTTTAATAGTGTGCTTAAAACAATTTATGACAATATTCTTCGTTAATATTTTCATTATTAATTACCCATAATGAACAGGCGAATCCAATTAATGAAATTATTTTTTCACATAAATACCAAGAAAATTGAAACTGTCATTTCTTATTTTGACAATTACCTGTGGAATGTGGGTATTCAAATTTTCATTTAGTTTCTCCTTGAAATCAACGCATTATTTTTATTTTTTCTGTCAATTCAAGTATTTTTGCATGGATTGAATGGATTGTCTTTGAAAATTCATCATCATTTTTCCCTGTAGGGTCATTCAACCCCCAATCCTCTCTATATTTGCATGGTATTGTAGGACAATTCACATTGCACCCCATTGTAATCACAATATCTACCTGTGGTATTTCAGATAACAATTTAGAATATTGTGTTTTCTCCATATCTATCTGATACATTTCTTTCATTAGACGAACTGCATCTTGATTGATTTGTGGCTTTGTTTCTGTGCCTGCGGAATAACTATCAAAAACATTTGAAGAAAGATACTTGCCCAATGCCTCCGCAATTTGACTGCGACAAGAATTATGAACACAGACAAAGGCTACTTTAGGTTTTTTCATAAATGAATTACCAACCTTTCTTTGTTTTATTATTTGCTCAATAATGCTTTTACTTCGTCTACGGTCAATACTTTTCCATAGGATATTACTTCGCCATTAAACACCAATGCAGGTGTAGACATTACTCCATAACTAGCGATTTCTGCAAAATCTGTAATGTGTTCAATCTCATAATCTAATTGAAGGTCTGATATTGCTGTTCTAGTTGCTTTTTCCAATTCCATACATTTTGCACAGCCCGAACCTAATATTTTAATGCCTTGCTCTTGTTTCTTTTTTTCTGCATTTTGCATTGTTTCTGATGTGCAATTTCCACCACAACAACATGATTTTGTTTCTTTTTTCTTTCCAAATAATTTCATTTCTTATTCGCTCCTTTTAAATAAATAATGTACTAAAAATATTAAAGAGATAACCTACAATAATAATGCCAAACGTACAAATGGCAATAAAAAGGGTCAATAGTTTAGGCTTTACTGCCTTTTTCAGCATGATTAAAGACGGCAAACTCAATGTTGTTACAGCCATCATAAATGATAAAATTGTACCTAATTGTGCACCCTTTGAAAGTAATGCTTCTGCTACTGGAATTGTTCCAAAAATATCAGCATACATAGGAACTCCGACAAGAGTGGCTAAAATAACACCAAACGGGTTATTACTGCCCAAGATACTTTCAATCCATGTTTCAGGTATCCAGTTATGGATAAATGCTCCGATACCCACACCAATCAAAATGTATGGAAATACTTTCTTGAATGTTCCTACAAGTTGTTCTTTTGCATATTGAACTCTATCCTTTTTGGTTAAAGTAGGAGAACTAATATTGACATTACTTGCATTTTTCACGAAATCTTCCACATATTTTTCCATGTGCATTTTTTCAATTAAAGTACCGCCAATTACAGCGATTATCAAGCCTACAATCACATAAGCAAAAGCAACTTTAGCCCCGAAAATACTCATTAGCAATACAAGACTTCCTAAGTCAACCATAGGCGAAGAAATCAAAAAGGAAAAAGTTACTCCTAACGGTAATCCTGCACTTGTAAAACCTATAAACAACGGGATAGAAGAACACGAGCAAAATGGTGTAACTGTTCCTAACAATGCGGATATGATATTTGCACCGATACCATGAAATCGCCCTAAAATTTTTTTACTTCGTTCGGGTGGAAAATAACTTTGAATATACGATATAAAGAAAATCAGTAAACATAACAAGATTGTGATTTTGATTACATCGTATAAAAAGAATTGAATACTTCCACCTAAACGACTGTTAATGTCTAGCCCTAGCAATGATAGCCCATTACCAATTAAGCCATTCAACCATTTCATACCTAATATTTGGTCTTGAAAAAATAGCCATATTGAATTTACTACTTCCAATAAAGTCCCTCCTTTACATGACATATCAATTTTTTTTGATGTGATAAAGTTTTATAAAAGCCACCTTTCGATGACCTTTATTTGCAACAATGTGATTGATTTTCAGTATTTGGTGTTGTTAATTCTAACAATCGTTTTGACGCATATTCACTTCCTTTTTTACTTAAACTATAATGCGTCCATTTTCCCTCTTGTCTTGCATTAACAATACCAGAGTCGCAAAGTATTTTCATGTGATAAGATAAAGCTGATTGTCCTATGTTCATGTTTTCAATCAGAACACACGCACATTTTTCCCCACTCTTTAAGTAGTCTAAAATAGTAAGCCTTTTTGTATCACAAAGAGCCTTAAAAATTTTTGCGTCTTTAGAAAAATCATTCATTATTATCACTCCTCACATCAAATAATTTTGATATATTTATCATAAGGCTTACAACATGATTTATCAACATGTTACATCAAAATATTTTGATGTATTATTCTTTCTTCCTCTTGATTACCCACTACAGAAAAGGAAAAGCCCTGTCAAGAGCTTGCCACCATTGGTGGTGCTTTGCACTCTTTATTGGGCTTTTTGTTTGCTGTATCTTCCATGCAAGAGGAAAAAGATTATTCGTCCTCATCATCAAAATGGTTATTCCTTAATACTTCCCGTAATAATTCCATATCTTCTTTTGAATTAGGGTTTATCATTTTTACCACTTGATAAGGTGTCCTATATTTATGTCCCTCTATGCTTTCCCCAAACATATCCA
>OKSF01000217.1_pt1 | contig 54134 bp, 52 predicted proteins | sample 1606061 | NCBI WGS metagenome assembly OKSF01 (sample SAMEA3541567, study PRJEB24748) | human gut metagenome | biome: human gut; feature: human-associated habitat; material: faeces | place: China | collected 2012
GTAGAGCGCTTGACTGTTAATCAAGATGTCGTCAGTTCGAGTCTGACAGCCGGAGTAAAGGGAGAAGGAAGCGGAAGGCTTCCTTTTTTGTTATTTTATGAAAATGAAATTATTCAACCAGCATATATTTTAATAGGAAGCCAAATTTGTGAAAAACAACTCAAATCATGAAAACAGGCTTTCTTTTTTTATTAGACTAATTTCTGTCTTTGCTTGTCAGGCAAGGCATTTGGACTGCTTGAAACAAATTGGCACTTTATGAAATTATTTTCAAAAAACACTTTTTTAAAGTCTATATTTATCGTATAATAAAAGCGGATTCATTTTTTGATCTAGAGGAGGAAATTACATGGTAGGAATTGTTTTAGCCAGCCATGGTGGCTTTGCCGATGGTATTGCACAATCTGCACAAATGCTTTTCGGTGAACAAGATAATTTTGCACATGTTATCTTAAAGCCTGATGAAGGTCCAGATGACATTCGTGGCAAAATGGAAAAAGCAATTGCTTCATTTGATAACCAAGATGAAGTTTTGTTCTTGGTTGACTTATGGGGTGGTACTCCATTTAACCAAGCAAATGGACTTGCTGAAAAGCATGATAAATGGGCAATTGTTGCTGGTATGAATTTACCAATGGTTGTACAAGCATTAACTGAGAGAATGATGGATGCTAATGCAACTGCAAAGCACATCGCCACTGCAGTTGTTCAACCTGGTAGAGATGGAATTAAGACTAAGCCAGCTGACTTAATGCCTAAGACGGCTGCTGCAGCTCCAGTAGCTGACAAAGCTGCTGCTAAGGGCAGTAAGAAGAGCATTCCAGAAGGTACTGTTATTGGTGATGGTCATATCAAGTACGTTTTGGCAAGAATTGATTCACGTTTGCTTCACGGTCAAGTGGCAACTGGTTGGATTCCAGCTATGAAGCCTGATAGAGTAATTGTTGTTTCAGATAGTGTAGCTAAGGATGATTTACGTAAGAGTATGATTCGTGAAGCTGCACCAGCAGGTGTTAAGGCTCATACTGTTCCACTCAAGAAGATGGAAGAAATTGCTAAAGATCCAAGATTTGGAAACACTCATGCACTTCTTTTGTTTGAAAATCCAGAAGATGTATTGAGGGCTATCAAAGGCGGTATTGATCTTAAGAATATCAACGTTGGTTCAATGTCATATAAGGAAGGCGATGTTAACGCCAACAACGTATTATCAATGAATCAAAAAGACGTTGATACATTCCGTGAACTTGAAAAGATGGGCGTTAAGTTTGATGTAAGAAAAGTTCCTTCAGATGCTCCAGGTAATATGGATGCTATCTTGAAGAAGGCTCAAACTTTACTTGACGAAAAAAAGTAATAAATAATTAGGAGTAAATAAATGAACGCTATTCAAATGATTTTGGTTGTGTTTGTTGCCTTTCTTGCCGGTATGGAAGGTATCTTGGATGAATGGCAATTCCACCAACCATTAGTTGCTTGTACTTTGATCGGTTTAGTAACCGGTCACTTGGATTTAGGTGTTGCCTTAGGTGGTTCATTACAAATGATCGCTTTAGGTTGGGCTAACATTGGTGCCGCTGTTGCACCAGATGCTGCCTTAGCATCAGTAGCTTCAGCTATTATCTTGATCGAAGGTGGTCAAGGTATTAAGGGTATTGGTACTGCTACTGGTATCGCTATCCCATTAGCTGTTGCTGGTTTGTTCTTAACTATGATCGTACGTACTATTTCAACTGCTATCGTTCACATCATGGACGCAGAAGCTAAGAAGGGTAACTGGCGTATGATCAACTTATGGCAATGGATTGCCGTATGTTTACAAGGTTTGAGAATTGCTATCCCAGCTGCACTTCTTTTAGCAATCCCTTCAGGTACTGTTAGAAGTTGGCTTGCAATGATGCCACAATGGTTAAACGAAGGTATGACTATCGGTGGTGCGATGGTTGTAGCCGTAGGTTACGCTATGGTTATTAACATGATGGCAAGTAAGGAAGTATGGCCATTCTTCGCAATTGGTTTTGCCCTTGCTGCTATCAAAGACTTAACTTTGATCGCCCTTGGTGCTATTGGCCTTTCAATGGCTTTGATGTACTTAGCTCTTGAAGCTAAGGGTGGCAACGGTGGAAACAATAATTCTGGCGATGCCGGCACTGGCGATCCACTCGGCGATATCATTGATGACTATTAAAATGAACGCATAGAGGAGGATTTATATAATGGCTGATAAGAAAACTAAATTAACCAAGCGCGACCGTTTTAACGTTATGTGGCACTCACAATTCCTTCAGGGTTCATGGAACTATGAAAGAATGCAAAACGGTGGTTACGCTTATTCAATGATTCCAGCATTGAGAAAGTTATACCCAAACAAGAAAGATTTATCTGCTGCCTTACAAAGACACTTAGTATTCTTTAACACTCACCCATACTTAGCATCACCTGTTCTTGGTGTTACCTTGGCTTTGGAAGAAGATAAGGCTAACGGTGCAGAAGTTACTGATGACGCTATCCAAGGTGTTAAGGTTGGTATGATGGGACCTTTGGCCGGTGTTGGTGACCCTGTATTCTGGTACACTGTTCGTCCAATTGTTGGTGCATTAGGTGCATCAATGGCCATTGCAGGTAACGTAATGGGTCCTATCTTGTTCTTCGTTATCTGGAATATTATCAGAATCGCATTCTTATGGTACACACAAGAATTTGGTTACAAGGCTGGTTCAGCTATCACCAGTGATATGTCAGGTGGTATGCTTCAAAAGGTTACCCGTGGTGCTTCAATGATGGGTATGTTCGTCTTGGGTGCCTTAATTGAACGTTGGGTAAACATCAAGTTCACTCCAATTGTTTCTCAAACTCCTATTCAAAAGGGTGGTTACATCGAATGGGACAAGCTTCCATCAGGTGCTAAAGGTATCCAATCCGCTCTTCAACAATGGGATATGGGTAACGGTAAAGCTTTAAGCAGTACTAAAGTTACTACTTTACAAGACAACTTGAACCAATTAATTCCTGGTTTAGCTGGTTTGCTCTTAACTTTCTTCTGTATGTGGTTATTGAAGAAGAAAGTTTCACCAATCTGGATTATCATCGGTATCTTCGTTGTCGGTGTTCTCTTCCACGTATGGGGCATTCTTTAATAAATGGCTAAGTCAATTAATACAAAAGTCGATCTCACTGTTGATGCAACCTGGTTTAGAGGAATTGCATCATACGGCAAAATCATGATCGGCGATAGAGCTTTTGAATTTTATAACGAACGAAACGTTGAAGATTATGTTCAGATTCCTTGGAATGAAGTAACTTATGTGGTTGCAGATGTCCGCTTTGGTGGACGTTATATTCCGCGTTTTGAAATCAGAACTAAGTCAAATGGTAAATTTATTTTTGCGGCACGTGATCCCAAAAAGGTATTGCGAGCAATAAGAAAATATGTACCAGCTGATCATATGCGCAGGGCATTAAGCTTATGGCAACGATTGAGGCAACGTTTTAGTCGTAAAAAGAAATAAAGTAAAAAATAACCTAGATCAATTCGATCTAGGTTATTTTTGTTAATCGTCATCAATTGATGCTCGTAAACGATTTAGGAATAAATCAGCTACAGGTGATTTATTGGTTTCTCGCTTCCAAATTACTGTTACCGGCTGTTTTAACATTGGAGTAATTGGTCTAAAAGTTAGATTGGATTCATCTGATATATTGGCTAGCTTATCGAGTGTGAGCATAATAGCTGCTTTATTTTTAACTAAAAGTGTACCGTTGAAATTCAAGTTAACAGTACCGATGATATTAATTTGCTCTTTATAATTACCGAACCATGAATCAAAGTACTTTCGATTTTCGGCTTGTTGTGAATTTAAGACGTTTCGTCCAACTAAATCTTCAGCTGTAATAGCACTCTTTTTTGCTAGAGGATCATCCTTAGTCATTAAAACGCCCCATGTATCCTTCTCAGGGAGCTGCAGAGAAGCATAATTATCTAAAGGTAGATTACCAATGATTACGGCAAAATCAACTGCACCTGTATCTAAACGCCTTTCTGCAAATTCATAATCGCCACTTAGAATATGAATTTTAACTGTAGGATAATCCCGAATAATGTTGCTGACGATATTCATTAGACGTTGCATGGCAAAACTTTCGCCGGCAGCAATAGTTAGGTCACTACTGATGACAGCACTAGATTGTAGGTTACTCTTGGTTTTGGAAGCTAAAGTAAGAATTTCTTTTGCTTGTTCATATAAATACTGTCCTGCAGGAGTTAAGGTTAAGTGCCGCGGCTGGCGGTTGAATAACTTAACGCCTAATTCATCCTCTAAATCTGCTATCTGACGCGATAAAGCAGGTTATGAGACTAATAGTTTTTGTGCAGCTCGCGTCATATTTAATTCTTGCGCTGTAGCGACAAAATAATTTAAAACACGTAATTCCATTTAAATCACCTATAAACAATTGTTATTATACTTCATACCTTATAAGCTTTGCACATTGATAAGCTTACCCTTTAAACTGAAGTAGAGCAAGAAAAAGGAGTGGTAATAATGGAAACAGAAGATCACGATTTACGTCGAAAACTAGCCCAACAGAATCAGCGATTATTGCAGAATTTAAATACACAACGGCATTGTAGCTGTGAAGTTAGACAATTGGTTAGTGAAATAATTGGTCAAAAAATAGCTGCTAGTATAGAGATTCGGTTACCATTTTATTCTGATTATGGGCACAACATCAAATTAGGCGAGCGCGTGTTTATTAATGCCAATGTGATGATGGTCGACTTAGGCGGGATTACAATTGAGAACGATGTGTTGATTGGGCCTGGAGCCTACCTGATTTCAGTTAATCACAAGCTGGATCCACAGCATAGAAAAGAACTGGAATTAAAGCCAGTTGTTATCAAACAAAACGCCTGGATTGGCGCTAAAGCAACGATATTGCCTGGCGTTACGGTAGGTAAAAACGCCGTTGTAGCGGCTAATGCCGTTGTAACCAAAGATGTGCCAGCTAATACGGTAGTTGCCGGAAATCCTGCTAAAATAATTAAAAAAATTGCAAAATAAAAGGTCGAGCTAAAAAACTCGACTTTTTGCTTTAAACAGCTTTTTCATTACTCCAAATTTTGGAAATGATGTATAAAACAATAAAGATTGCAATTGCAGCGACCATTGGTACTCGGTAGCTTGGTAAAATCAATAGCAGGATAATCATTAAAACGAAGAATGACAAGATTACATAATCGATATAAGGGTAACCTGGCATTTGAAAATCGTTTAGCTGATTAGCTGGTGTTTTTCTCCTGTAAGCCATGTGAGTTAAAATCATCAAACTCCAGATGATTAAAAACATACTAGTTGAAGTTGATGAGATAAAATTAAAGGCCTGATCGCCAATAACCAAGGTGATTAGTGGTGCACATCCCATCAATAATGCGGATAAAATCAATGCATTTTGTGGAAGCTGCCTTCTTGATAAATGTCCAAAAGTTTTGTTCCATTTTCCTTTACCATCAAAAGTAACAGAGAAAAGTAATCGACCAGCACTATACAAAAAACTGTTAGTTGATGAGACGGCGGCTGAAATAACTACAAAATTAATAATAGAACTAGCATTTTTAATACCAGTAGCACCTAAGGCCTCAACAAATGGACTAGCGTTAGTAGCAACTTTGGACCATGGAATTACTAACAAAATTCCTAAAATAGCCATTACATAGAACAAAATAATTCGAATTGGTAATTGATTGATTGCTCGCTTCAACGTTGTCTCTGGCTTTTGTGCTTCAGCCGCGGTTAAACCAATTAATTCAACTCCAATAAAGCTGAAGATTACCATTTGAAATCCTTGTAAGAATCCTTTACTGCCACGGGCGAAGAAGCCGCCATGATCGTCAAGGTTAGCAAAGCTAACAGGACCAAAGCTGGTTTTGCCACCAGTTACTAGTAAGTAAAGGATCAAGATGACGAAGGCAATAATCGTGACAATTTTGATAATGGCAAAACTGAATTCCAAGTTGCCAAAGACACGAGCTGAAATTAAATTGATTAACAGCAAGATCACAATGGTAATAATTCCTGGAATCCAAGGTTTCAGTGTTGGAAACCAATACTTGAAGTAAATTCCTAGGGCCGTGGTTTCGGCCATACCCAAGGTAATCCAACTTAACCAATACAAATAGCCTGTGATAAAGCCAATATTTTTACCCAAATATTGTTCAATAAAATCAATATATGTGTGCTTGTTCAAGTCGGACATAATTAGTTCTCCCAGTGCCCGCATTAGCAGGAAGAGGAAGATACCGACAATAATATATATCAGGATAACGCTAGGACCGGCGCGGTGAATACTGTCACCAACCCCCAGAAAAAGGCCGGTCCCAATTGTTCCACCTAAAGCAATTAACTGAATGTGTGCATTGCTTAGGGTTCGTTTATAACCAGAAGCGGTCTGTGTTTTTTTCTCACTCATATAAGCCCCCCAGTGTTCTCAATCTTTGCACATATACTTAATATTTTATCATTATCAATTAGTATGACCAGACTCTATAGTTAGATTTAAAAAAATATCAAAAATCCGTTTTTTTAAAATAAGTTTGTTAATTCACAAACAAATAATTAAGGAATCGCTTTCATTTGCATTAGAGCAAAATTATGAGGGAATATGAATCTTTGTTAATTCACTATTTTCATAAATTCATGCATTTACAAATAAAGTTATTGTGCTATAGTTGACATTGTAAATTAGTTCACAAGAATTAGTAGATCTTAGAGGTAATAATACAATGGCTAAGACACAACAAAAAGAGACTCTTACAGAGGACGAAAAGAAAAAGCAAATCTACGACATGGTCGACAACTTAGTAAAGAAATCACATGTCGCTTTAGATCAAATGGCTAACTTCACACAAGAACAAGTTGATAAGATCTGTGAAGCAGTTGCTACTGCAGGTGAACAAAATGCTTACCCACTAGCTAAAATGGCTGTTGAAGAAACTAAACGTGGTGTAGTTGAAGATAAAACTACCAAGAATATGTATGCTTCAGAAAATATCTGGAACAGTTTACGTCACGAAAAGACCGTTGGCGTAATTGAAGAAGACAAGGAATTAGGTTTGACTAAGATTGCTGAACCTAAGGGTGTTATTGCAGGTGTTACTCCAGTAACTAACCCAACTTCAACTGTTATTTTCAAGGCAATGCTTGCTTTGAAGACGAGAAATACCATTATCTTTGGTTTCCACCCACAAGCTCAAAAATGTTGTGTAGAAACTGGTAAAATTATTCGTGCGGCTGCTGTTGCTGCAGGTGCTCCTGCGGATGCCGTTCAATGGATTGAAGAACCAAGCCTTGATGCAACAACCGATTTGATGAATAACCCAGGTGTTCAAACTATTTTGGCAACTGGTGGTCCAGGTATGGTTAAGGCTGCATACTCATCAGGTAAGCCAGCTATCGGTGTTGGTCCTGGTAATGGTCCTTCTTATATTGAAAAGACTGCTAATATTGATCGTGCCGTTTATGACATCGTTTTGTCAAAGAACTTCGATAACGGTATGGTTTGTGCTTCTGAAAACTCAGTTGTCGTTGATGATGAAATTTATGACAAGGTCAAGGAAGAATTTAAGAAGTGGAACTGCTACTTCTTGAACAAGGAAGAAATTAAGAAATTTGAGGAACACTTTATCGATCCTCGTCGTGGCACTGTTGCTGGTCCTGTAGCTGGTAAATCAGCATATGACATTGCTAAGCTTTGTGGTGTTGATGTACCAAAGACAACTAAGGTAATCATTGCTGAATACAAGGGTGTTGGTAGAAACTTCCCACTATCAGCTGAAAAGCTTTCACCAGTCTTCACTTTGTACCGTGCTAAGAACCATGACGATGCATTTAAGATTTGTACCGATTTATTGAACTATGGTGGTCGAGGTCACACCGCTGGTCTTCACTCAAATGACAAGAAGATTATTGATGAATTTGCCATGAAGATGGATGCTTGCCGTATCTTAGTCAACTCACCAGCTGCACTCGGTGGTATCGGTGACCTTTACAACAATATGTTGCCATCACTTACTTTGGGTACTGGTTCTTACGGTGCCAACACCTTCTCACACAACATTGGTGCTAAGGACTTGTTAAACATCAAAACAGTGGCTAGACGCCGTGATAACATGCAATGGGTAAAGGTACCATCAAAGACTTACTTCGAACATAACGCTGCTAACTACCTTCGTCACATGCCAAACGTTAACCGTTTCTTCATCGTAACTGATGAAGGTGTAGCTGACCAAGGCTTTGCTGATGAAATTACTGATATCATTTCTAAGCGTTTAGGTCAAAAAGAATATGAAGTCTTTAAGGCTGTAACTCTTGATCCTAATACTGATGTGATCAAGGATGGTGTTCACAGAATGAACATCTTCAAGCCAGACGTTGTAATTGCTATCGGTGGTGGTTCAGTAATGGACGCTGCTAAAGCAATGCGCTTATTCTACGAAAACCCAGAAATGAGTTTTGAAGAGGCTTACCAAAAATTCTTAGACATTAGAAAAAGAGTAGTCCGTTTCCCAAAGATTAATGGTGTACAACTTGTATGTATCCCAACTACTTCAGGAACTGGCTCAGAAGTTTCCCCAATTGCTATTATTTCTGATGCTAAGACTGGTATTAAGCATACTTTATGTGATTATGCATTGACGCCGGACGTTTCAATCGTTGATGATCAATTTGTTCAAACTTTGCCCAAACGTTTAATTGCTTGGTCAGGTTTTGAAGCATTAGGTCACGCTATCGAAAGCTATGTTTCGACTATGGCTACAGACTTTACCCGCGGTTGGTCACTTGAAGCTATTAAGACAATCTTTGCTAACTTAAAGAAGTCTTATGACGGGGATCTTGACGCACGTAAGAGAATGCATGATGCTGCAACTTTGGCAGGGATGGCTTACTCAAATGCCTTCCTTGGTTTGGAACACTCAATTGCTCACACTGTTGGTTCAACCTTTGATATTCCAAGTGGTGTCAGCGATGCAATTGCATTGCCACAAGTTATTCGCTTTAATGCTAAGCGCCCAGAAAAGCTTGCTATGTGGCCTCATTACTCAGTTTACCGTGCTGATAAGGACTATGCTGAAATTGCTAGAGCAATCGGCTTAACTGGTTCAAGTGATGCTGAATTAATTGAAAAATTAGTTCAGAAGATTATTGATTTGGCTGAATCAGTTGGTATTAAGATGGCCTTCAAGGATTATGGCGTTGATAAGGCTGAGTTTGACAAGAAGGTGGACCAATTAGCTGTTGAAGCTTATGGCGACCAAAACACTGTTACTAACCCATCAGCTCCATTAATTAGTCAAATTTCTCAATTGATGAGAGACTGCTATGAAGGTAAGGGTATCAAAAACAAGTAATAAAAGTTAAAATTGACTTAAGTAAAAATGGCTATCGGAGCAAATTCTGGTAGCCATTTTTTATGCTTAAAATTATCATACCAATTTTGAATATTTGTACTTGACCGATTTTTGTAAAAAGACTATTATACCTACTGTAACAATAAAAATAAGCTAGTCCATTACTTCAAAGTGAACTAGACCAAAGGAGAAAATTATGTGTGGAATTGTCGGAGTTGTAGGTAAGCCTGCAAGAGATATTATTTTAAATGGATTAACCAACTTGGAATATCGTGGTTACGATTCAGCTGGCATTTACTTAAATGATTTAAATGGTAACGAATACTTAACTAAGGCTGTTGGTCGTATTTCTAACTTGAAGGAAAAGTTGACTCCAGATGAACAAGGTTTAGTTGGTATTGGTCATACTCGTTGGGCAACCCACGGTAAGCCAACTGTAGATAACGCTCACCCTCATTTTGATGAAACCAAGCGTTTCTATCTAGTTCACAATGGTGTGATTGAAAACTACACAGAATTAAAGGAAAAGTACTTGCAAGGGGTTAAGTTCCACTCAGATACTGATACTGAAGTAGTTGTTCAATTGATCGGTAAAATTGCACGTGATAAGAACTTAGACGCTTTTTCAGCATTTAAGGAAGCTTTGAAGTTGGTTAAGGGTTCATATGCTTTCTTGCTTGTTGACAACACAGAACCAGACCACGTATTTATTGCTAAGAACAAGTCACCAATGATGCTGGGAATCGGTGATGGCTTTAACATCATTGCTTCAGATGCTATTTCTGTTCTTGACCAAACTAAGACTTTTGTTGACTTGCAAGATGGTGATGTTGGTGACATTACCAAGGATTCTTACACTATTGAAACTGTTGATGGCAAAAAGGTAGACCGTGAACCTCACGTTTTGAACATCGACCCTAACGCAGCTTCAAAGGGTACTTACGAATTCTACATGTTAAAAGAAATCGATGAACAACCAGGCGTAATGCGTCACATGTCACAAAACTACCTTGACGAAAATGGTGAACCAAAGGTAGATCAAGATATTATTGATGCTATTTCTAAGGCTGATCGCCTTTATATCTTTGCTGCAGGTACTAGTTATCATGCAGGTTTAGTTGGTAAAACTATTTTTGAACACTACACTGGTATTCCTACCGAAGTTGGTTACGCTTCAGAAGCTGGTTACCACTTCCCAATGATGAGCAAGCACCCATTCTTTATTTTCTTGACTCAATCAGGTGAAACTGCTGACTCACGCGTGGTATTGAAGGAAGCTAACAAGCGTGGTATTCCAAGTTTGACTATGACTAACGTTGAAGGCTCAACTTTATCACGTGAAGCTAACTACACAATGCTTTTAGGTGCAGGTCCTGAAATTGCCGTTGCTTCAACTAAGGCTTACACTGCACAAGTTGCCTTACAAGCTATTTTAGCTAAGGCACTTGGTGAAAAACTTGGTAATCAAGATGCTAAGGATTGGGACTTACAACATGATTTAGCCATCGCTGCTGAAGGTATCCAACAAATTGTTGACGGTAAAGAAAAGCTTAAGGAATTAGCTGATCAATATCTTGTAAAATCAAGAAACGCATTCTACATTGGTCGTGGTATTGATCACGCTGTTGCACTTGAAGGTGCTTTGAAGTTGAAGGAAGTTTCATACATTCAAACTGAAGGCTTTGCTGCAGCTGAACTTAAGCACGGTACCATTTCCTTGATCGAAGATGGCACTCCAGTTATTGCCTTGATTAACGATCCAGTTACTGCAGATCTTACTCGTGGTAATATTCAAGAAGTTGCTTCACGTGGTGCTTCAGTAATTACTATTGTAGGCAAGGAATTCGCAAATAGTGATGACACGATCGTGTTGCCAGAAATTAATTACTACATGTCAGCACTTTTGACAGTAGTTCCAACTCAACTTCTTGCCTACTACGCTTCAAAGGATAAGGGTTTGGATGTTGACAAGCCACGTAACCTTGCTAAGAGTGTTACTGTTGAATAATTAATATGTGAATAAATATCCTCAAGAAGGCAGATTTGAGATCTGTCTTCTTTTTTTGCGTTCAAGTATAATAAACTTAAACGTAAGCGAGGATGATGGGATGTTTTTAACACAACGGCAAAAGCACATTCTTCAAATTTTGTTGGGAAATCCGAGTGGGGTAAGTATCAAACAAATTGAAGAGAGTCTAAAGATCAGCCGCCGGACGGTTTATCGCGAATTTGGCGATTTGAAGAAGAACGACTTTAAAATTGAAAATCAAAAAGGAAAATATTTTTTATCTGGCGATTCAAAGCAATTACAAGAAATTAAGCAATCTGTGCAACAATCTCACAGTCAAAATGTAATTTCGGTAGCTAAAAGAGAGAAGATAATTGCAGCTAAGTTGCTTTTAAGTACGGAGCCATGTAAAATTATTCAATTTGCGCTTGACCTGAATGTCAGTGAAGCAACGATTCAAAGTGATTTGAATACGGTTGAAAGGTCGCTAAAACGATATCATATTGACTTGATCCGCAAAAAGGGTGTGGGACTGTTAATTCAGGCGCCTGAAAAAATACGGCGTCAGGTTTTAGTTGATATTATGCTCAATCAGATCAATGAATATAACTTTTTTAAGTATCTGCATAATGAAACGACAAGCAAAGATATGTTTTTGACAATGATTGATAAGGCTTTGCTAGTAGAGGTTGCTGATTGTCTTAAAAAAAGCGTGTTTGGCAAAATTAAGCTAGACAGTGACCAAAAGCTGATTGAGTTAATTTTAACTTTTGCGGTAACGATAAAAAGAACTTTGGCGGGATGCAAGCTAGATTTTATCCACCCCAGTGCTGATTCACTTAAATATCAGGGTTATGTTTACCGTTTTATGGCCTTGTTTGCGCAAAAGCGGCAAGTTGAGGTTGACCAAAATGATGTCTCATACTTAGCTAATAAGTTATTATCATGTGATTATCACAACACTTACTTGACTTATAATGAGCATGAATTAGCAATCTCAGTCAAAGTAAAAGAATTCGTTCAACAGGTTTCTGAAGAAATGCATTGGGATTTTCAAAAAGATCCTAGTTTTATGACTAAAGTGACGAAACACGTTATTGGTTTAGTACAACATAAAGTAGCTCTTTTACCAGATACACCTATTGAAATTCTGGCAGGCCTTAGTCAAAAGTTTCCTGATTTATATCTAGCTATTCAAAAATATTGGCATTTAGCGTTTCCAGAAAATTATTTGACAGCGTCAGAGTTGCAGTTGATCCTGCTTTATTTTGCCAATGAATACACGAGTCGCAATCAGCAGCGTAATTTATCGGCTCTAGTAATTTGTGAAAATGGCATTGGAACGTCGGCAATCTTAGGTGCCAAACTAAAAAGAGAATTTTCTGAAATCAAAGAAGTCAAAACCAGCCGTGTTTCTGCCTTAAATCAAATAGACTTGTCAAATTACAATCTTATTTTTTCAACCTTGAGATTGAAGGGCTTCTCAAGAGATTATTTACTTGTTAGTCCATTACTGCTTGATGATGAATTAATAAAAATCCGCGCTTACTTAAAAGATTATGAACAAAAATATCCTCAACCAGTTCCAGCTAAACAGGTAGTTGAAGAAAAACATCCCCATTCAGTCGAACAACTTGCTAAGCTATCGATTAGTGCATTATTTTGCTCGGAGCTAGTCAACGGAATCAAGATTCAACAACTGGAATACAATTCGCAAGACTTAATTGCAGTAATTCAAGAATGTTTAGCCCATTCGGATTCAACACTAATTCGTAAGCAAATGCCCGTTGCCAAAAATCTTCTCAAACGTGTACGAATGGCACCAGTTGGCATCCCTAACAGCCATATCGCATTGCTACACACACGTAGTCCAGAAATTACACGCTGTTCATTTACCATGTTTGACTTAGATAATGAAATCTCGCTCCATTCAATGGATCATGATACCATTCAAGTCAAAAGAGTTCTTTTGATGCTGGCACCAGACAATCTTACTGCACCCGAACAGCGGGTAATGAGTACTATTTCCAGCATGATTATCATGTCTAGTCAAAACTTAGATTTATTTACAAATGGCAGTCAAAAAGAAATTAAAGAAGCAATTGCGGCACTTTTTTTACAAGACCTCAAAGATCGGTTACTAGGTAACCAATAGTTCAAAAGCTTAATAGAATAGGTAAACTCAGACTCTGACACAAAAGTGTGCCAGAGTTCTATTTTTGTTTCATTGTAAACGCTTACTAATTGACTTAGGATAAAAATGTAAGTTGATGAGAGAGGAAAAAGAAAATGGCTCAAGCAAAAAGTAAATCTTCTGTTAAAGTGAAGGTTCAAAAATTTGGTACAGCTTTATCCGGTATGATCATGCCGAATATCGGTGCCATTATCGCTTGGGGACTTACCGCTGCATTCTTTATGTATCCACACGGTTGGTTCCCTAACAAAGAAATTAATAACTTAGTTCAACCAATGCTTCATTACCTGTTGCCACTGTTAATTGGTTATACAGGTGGTCGCATGGTTTATGAAGAACGTGGTGCCGTTGCTGGTGCAATCGGTACATTAGGTGTAATTGTTGGTACTGATCAACCAATGTTCTTAGGTGCCATGATTATGGGTCCGCTTAGTGCATGGTTATTGAAGAAACTAGATCAAGTATTCCAGGACAAGATTAAATCTGGTTTTGAAATGATCTACAATAACTTTTCACTTGGTATTCTAGGCATGATCGCTGCGATTTTCGCCTTCTTTATCATTGGACCGATTATGGAAGTCGGCAGTCAATGGGCTAGTGCAGGAGTAAATGCAATTATTAGAGTTCACTTACTACCATTAGCCAACATCATTATTGAACCTGCCAAAGTTTTGTTCTTGAACAATGCTATTGGTAACGGGATCTTAGTTCCATTAGGTATCCAACAAGCTGCACAAGTTGGTAAGTCAGTTTTGTTCTTAATGGAATCAAACCCAGGTCCAGGACTTGGAATCTTGCTTGCCTTTACTTTATTTGGCAAGGGTAAGTCAAAGAGCTCAGCTCCTGGTGCTGCCATCATTGAATTCTTTGGTGGGGTTCATGAAATTTACTTCCCGTATGTATTAATGAAACCATCATTGATTTTAGCCGCTATTGGTGGTGGTGTTACTGGTACTTTCTTATTCACTACTCTTGGTGGTGGATTAAAAGCAGCTGCTTCACCTGGTTCAATTTTAGCTATCTTGCTTGTTTCCGCAAAGGATGCTTATTTCGGTAATATTGTTGGTGTTCTTGGCGCCGCAGTTGTTTCATTCATTATTGCCGCAATTATTCTTAAAAACGACAAGAGTACTGGTGATGAGCTAGAAGCAAAACAAGCCCAAATGCAAGCCATGAAGGCCCAATCTAAAGGTCAATCAATGCCGGAAGCTGAAGATGCACATGAATCAGTTAAGTCATATGCCAATGTTAAGAAAGTTATCTTTGCTTGTGACGCAGGTATGGGTTCATCTGCTATGGGTGCTTCACTTTTGCGTGATAAATTCAAGAAGGCTGGCATTAAGGTTTCAGTAACCAATACCGCTGTTAGAAACTTGAAAGATGAAGATGGTTTGTTGGTCATCACGCAAGAAGAATTAGCTGACCGCGCTTTACAAAAGACTCCACATGCAATGCACGTGGCGGTTGGCAACTTCTTGAGTAGTCCGAAATATGACACAATCGTAGCTAGCTTCAAAGCTTTAACTCAAGTAGAAGATAAGCCAAAGGTTGAAAAACCAGTTAAGAAGGTTGGTTCACTTGAAGGAATCGACTTCAGTAAAGTTAAAGAAGTGGACTTCATCCGTCACGATCAACACTTAGGTACCGCTACTATGGCAACTAGTTTATTCAATGACGCAATTAAGAAGGCTGGTAAGACTACTCCTGTTAAGGCAGTAAGAATCAACGAATTGACTGATGATCCAAGTCACTTAGTAATTGTTACTCCAGCTGCTAATAAGAACTTAGCTGTTAGATACAGTGATATTCAAATCCTAGTTGTTGATGATTTACTTAAAGATAAAAAGCTTGGCGAAGCTATTCAAAAGTTGAATTAGAAAGGGATGAGCTAAATGGCATTACAATTAGATCCAAAAATGATCAAACTTAATCAAGACGTACCAACGCGGGATCAAGCAATTAGAATGGCCGGTCAATTATTAGTTGATGGCGGCTGTGTCGAACCAGAGTATATTGATTCAATGCTTGCCCGTAATGAAGATGTGTCGACTTATATGGGTAATTTCATCGCCATCCCTCACGGAACTGACGAAGGTAAGAAGCACATTAAAAAAACTGGAATTTCGGTAGTCCAAATTCCAATGGGCGTTGATTTTAGTGACCCTAAGGATGATACCGAGCAATTGGTAACCGTTGTCTTTGGGATTGCTGGTTTGAACAATGAACACTTAAATATTTTGTCACAGATTGCTATTTTCTGTAGTGATGTTTCCAACGTTGCAAAGCTTGCAGACGCACAAACACCAGAAGAAATTATTGATTTATTAAAGAACGTAGGAGATTAAACATGAGAGCAGTACATTTTGGCGCAGGTAATATTGGTCGTGGATTTATTGGTGAAACTTTAGCAGATAATGGTTTTGGCATTGACTTCGTTGATGTTAATGAAACTATTATTGATGAATTAAACAAGCGTGGTGAATATGACATTGAATTAGCCGCACCTGGTAAGAAGAGAATTCATGTTTCAAATGTTGATGGAATTAACAATGCTAAGGATCCAGACAAGGTAGTTGAAGCAATTAAATCAACCGATATGATAACTACCGCCATTGGTCCAAAGATTTTGGCAATCATTGCTCCATTAATTGCCAAAGGATTAACTGCTAGAATTCAATCAGGCAACACTACTCCACTTGATGTGATTGCTTGTGAAAACATGATTGGCGGTTCAGAACACTTAAAAGAAGAAGTTTATAAGCACTTGGACGATGACGTTAAGCCTGAAATAGACAAGTACATTGGCTTCCCTAACGCAGCTGTAGACAGAATTGTTCCTATCCAACATAATGACGATCCATTGTTTGTCTCAGTTGAGGACTTCAAGGAATGGGTTATTGACGAAAGCCAAATGAAGAACAAGGATATCAAGTTAAAGGGCGTTGACTATGCACCAGACCTTGAACCTTACATCGAAAGAAAGTTATTCTCAGTTAACACGGGACACGCAACTGTTGCTTATACTGGCAAGAGCCTTGGCTATGACACTATTGGGGATGCTATTAAGGATCCATTTGTTTTAAAGCAAGTTAAGCGTGTCTTGAGTGAAACCCGTTCACTTCTTTACCACAAGTGGAACAAGGAATTCACCGAAGAAAGTTTGGAAGAATACCACAACAAGATTTTGAGCAGATTCCAAAACCCATATATTTCAGATGATATTGCTCGTGTTGGTAGAACTCCAATCCGTAAGTTAGGCTACAATGAAAGATTTATCCGTCCAATCCGTGAATTGAAGGACAGAGGTTTGGACTACAGTGCATTGATGGAAACTGTTGGTAGAATTTATCACTTTGATGAACCTAACGACAAGGAAAGCGTTAAGTTGATGCAAATGCTTAAGGATGAAGACTTGAAGGATGTCATTGTTGAGACTACTGGTTTAAAGGATGACCCAGAATTAGTTGAAGAAATCGTTAAGTCATACCATGATGCTGAAGCAGACAAGAAAAACTAATTAAATAACCTAATAGAAATATCCTGAAGGCAAAAAGCCTTTAGGATATTTTTTTGATAAGAATAAGTTATATTGCAGAATAAAAAATAGATATTTTTCTTTTAGACTCAATCGTACTTAAATAAATAGTAGAGATAAGCGTTTAGAAAGGAATTTATTATGTCAATTAAAGAAGATGCATAAAGAGTACATGCCAACTTATTGAAGGCTACTGATCCAGAAGCTTTGGAAAGAATTAATTATTTTGCTTTTGACGAAGTGCAAAAAGACGTTGATTTGCCCGACCGGACTAAGATGTTGTCAACTTTAGCTTATTTGTTGGGGATGCAAGGCAAGGAAGAATATGAAATAATGCTTCCAGTCGTACTAGACAATGGTGTTAACCCAGTTGAAGCTAAGGAAGTTTTATATCAAGCGGTTGATTATTTAGGTTTGGGTAGAGTTTCCCCATTTTTCAAGATTACTAATGATGTTTTAACTAAGCGCGGCGTTGAATTACCTCTTGCGGGTCAAGCAACTACTACACTAGACAATCGCCTTGAAAAGGGTGAGGAAACTCAAATGCGCTTGTTTGGTCCACAAATGAAGGGTTTTGCCAAGAAGGGAACAATCAATAAGTGGTTAGTTGATAATTGCTTTGGCGATTACTACACTAGAAAAGGCTTGGATGACAATGACCGTGAAATGATTACCTTCTGTTATAAGGTGGCTGTGAACCTCAATTGATGGCCCATGCTCAAGCAAATATCAAATTAGGCAATGACAAGGAATTCTTGATGAAGGTCATTGAACAAAACGTACCATTCATTGGTTATCCTCGTTCACTTAATGCGGTTAGTGTAGTGAATAAGGCTGATGAAGCAGTTAATGGCAAAAATTAGAATTTAAATAAAAAAGGCTCTTTTTGTTAACAGTTGTAGCTAATAGAACACAATAAAGTCGTTATCAGAAAGGAAGCTTTTTATTATGGCAGATGCAAAAGAAATTGAAGAAACTGCATTAATTGATAGAAATATGGATCAAGTTTTTGACTGGGCTAAGGGTAATGAAATGCCTATTCGTGACGCTATTTGGGACCACGAAATGGAAGCAAATGGTCGTGACACGATGAAGACCGAAGCAGCAGTTGAATGGATTCTTAAGGCCGATGATGACAAGGTTAAGGACTACTGCGAAAAGAACTTGAAGAAGTAACTAAAATATTCTATCAATAGACTTAACAATTTCGTCTGCGAGTAAAATGACTAGATCGCCAAAGATCTGGCCATTTTTTTAATTTCAATCGCTTAACCTACATTAATAAATATTTAATAATTGTTCAATATAAAGGTTGGGTGACAAAAATGAAAATGGAACATTCTGCAGGTGCAGTTATTTACAGAAGACGTGTGACTGGTGAACTGGAATATTTGATCGTGCAGAGCGTCGTGAACCATAATTGGGGCTTTCCAAAAGGGCATTTGGAAAATGATGAGAATGCTGAAGAGGCGGCTAGAAGAGAAGTCTTTGAAGAAGTTGGACTAAAGCCGGAATTTGATTTTAACTTTAAGGAAAAGGTCAAATATCAATTAACAGAGAATAAAGAAAAAACGGTTGTCTACTTTATAGCCAAATATCTTGCAGGACAAGAAGTCAAAACGCAAAAAGAGGAAATCTTAGCTAGCAAGTGGGTGAGTCTGGTCGAGGCCCAAAAGTATTTGACTGAGCATGGAAAGATGGATGTTTTAACTAAGGCGCAAAATTACATTGAGCAATAAAAAAGACGCATAAAAGACCTATTAAATCAGGGTTTGTAAACACCTAGATTTAATAGGCTTTTTTATTCTTGCTAAAAATAATTTTGCATATTTGCAAAGAAAAATCAATTAGATAAAAATGAGGGTAATATAATAGGCAAATGAATTAGGAAAGAGGTGAACGATCATTTTTTATACGGTTAAAGAAGAAAGTTAAGTCTTTTGCAATATCTGTTAATCCTAACCACTTTAAATTTTCTAGCTTAATTGAGATAAGCTTTTCATCTGTTTTGCCTAAACGGTAATCTAAAAGATACTTGAGGACATTAGTTCTAATTTTTAAGTAAGAGATTGGTTTAGGAATTGAAACTTTCTCTATTTTAGTTAAAAGCTGTGATGCTAATTTGGGATTTTTGATAATTAGAGCAGTTAGGGCGTTGATGACAGAGGATAAAGCATAATAATATTCTTGAAAATCATTAAATGTATTAGAATTTAAATTTTTAAGAATTCTGATTGAAATACTATATAGTTCCTTGCTGTCATAGAGAAAAACAGTGTTACCAAAAACATTGATGTACATCTCTGTCCAATATTCAATGTTAGATAAAATGTAGAATAATTTCTTTTGATAGCTCACTGGGAAAACATTGTTATCAGTTAGATCGTAATAACAATTACATGCGATAGCTAGTAGAAGTAAATCAAATTGATTATGTGAATTTTGGTATTCTTTTTTCTTGCTTTGTATTAATTGCAAAATATGACGATCATCGTTGGCTTCATAGTACATAGCCACTTTCGCAACAAATGGATTACTATGATTAATTTTGCAGTAATTAGTAAACTCTTTTAGGTTTATATGAATATTGTCTAAAAGCTTAATAACCAAATTGAAGCGAATATCAATCTTATTATTCTCCCATCTGGATAAAGTCGATGGAGAGATAACTCTGTTAGCAGCTTGCTCTAGTGAAATATGTTGTTGAAGACGAAGTGCTTTAAATTTTTGACCGTACATAATGAATTCCTGGCTTTGAAATTAAAAAATAAGAGAATACTTACTGTTATTATAAGCATTTGGGGAATTATGGGAAGCATTGATATCAATCCCATACACAGTAAATTGCAAGTTGAAAATTATGCATTACTTAACGAGAGAAAATAGGAGGTATAGTAATGTCTGAAGGTATGAGGAAATTAATTAAGGATCTTTCTGATGGTAAAAATATTTCTTTGGAGAATATTGATGCCTTAGTGAATAAGTATCACTTGTCTCTAGAAGAGCGACAATTGTTAGAAACTAAAGATGAAGATGATTTAAAGCAATTGGGTTTAAAAAGTGTATGAATCATTCTTATAAAAATGATGAAGATTGGCTTGTTGATTATGAGAAATATGTGGGTATTAAACAATGAACACACAACAAATAAATTTTAAATGGGTAGTAAAACATGTTCCAATATATTTACAAATAGTTTTTCTGGTTTTATCGGCCATTTCAGCATTTGAAGGGGTATTAAATGCTGTACTGTTTGGACAATTAACTAATATCAATTTTAGTAACATTGACCACGTTTATAAATTTATTGGCTTAGCCTTTGGCGCATATCTGATAGTCTACATAGCCATGCTCTTGTTTTATTTGGTTCAAAATAGAATTGTGATGCTATTAAATATTGCTTTAAAGCAAGAATATTTTTATTCTAAATTTGCTAATTCAGACATGAAGCAAGCAAGAGGAGCAGATGTAATCAATTCGATTAGTGGTACTGCTAAAGAAATTGAACAAAAATATTTCTTTGGGATAACTGACATAGTTCAGTTTGTATTTAATGTGGTTGCATCGGCAATAGTTGTTGTAGAAACTAATCTGATTTTGGGAATTATTTATTTGCTTCTTTCAGCGCTAACCCTGATTCCAAGCTATATTGGCAAGAAGAGGATGAATGAGAAAACCGAAAAATGGAATAAATCTAACTCACAGTTGATTCAGGCAATGAAGGATATATTTGAAGGACGCTTAGAAATACTGAATTTTGGTGTCAGACATCTTTTCTTTAAACGATTTGATCGAATCTTGGTTAATGAGGAAGACAAATATCGTAAGATGAATAATTGTCAATTCCAGGTACAATTCATTGCATGGTTAATCTCTTTAGTTACACTATTGCTACCAATTTTTATTGGCTTGCTTTTTATGCAGAGAGGCTGGTTTAACGTAACGGTAGCGGCCATTATAACTTTAAGTTTGTCAGCTGATAGGGTTGTGGGATATCTAAGAACAATTGCTTTGTATCAGACTCAAATTCATAGCACCGATGCAATTAGAAAAATAAAAAGCTATAATTTTGAAGAAAGTGAAAGTGTTAAACAAGATAATCATGACTCTCAAGCTATTTTGAAAATAAAAGATTTGTCTTTTTCATATGGTGATAAGAAAATTTTAGATGGTATAAATTTAACTTTGCGTGATCATGACAAGATCATTGTTACTGGGGCTTCAGGCATTGGGAAAAGTACATTAATTAATTGTATTGCTAATAATCTGAAGTATAACGGTGAAATCACCTTTGCTGGTCATCAAATTAATCCTGCCGATTTCATCAAGATCTCGCAAAGAATCTGGTTATTCCAAGGTACAGTGAGGGAGAATCTATCACTTCTGCAAAACATACCTGATGATCTAATGCTTCATGAAGCAAAAAAGATGGGACTGATTCATGAGTTTGGCAATGATTTTTTAGATAAATTAATTTCAGATGACGCGAACAATTTATCAGGTGGTCAGGCACAACGACTTGCTTTAGTTAGAGGTCTAATTCGTTCTAAGAAGATATATTTGCTTGATGAGATTTGTTCAAGTTTAGACCCTAAAAATAGTGATGCCATTCATAAGATAATCTACCAATTGCCAGCTATTGTCATTGAAATAGCACATAACTATAATCCACAACTTGCACAAGAGAATAAAGTGCAAGTTTATAAACTGATAGATGCCAAACTACAGAAGCAAAATTACATTGAGCAATAAAAAAGACGGGAGCTGAATTTCAACTCTCGTCTTTTCGTCATTAAGAAATTAAATTTTAATTGAATGAGACACTAATTTATTTCCTTAATATTAGCTCAATTCCTTGATGATAGTTTCCAAGGTCTTCTTAGCTTCATCTTGAATTGGAGTTTCTGGGTGTTCTTCATCGTACTTGTTGAGCCAGTTCAAACGATCTTGCATTCTATCCTTCAAGGTCTTTTGGTATTCTGGGTCTTCAAGGTGAACTTCGTAGCCTTCAATAGGTAAGTATGATACACCCTTGAAGTTACCAAATGGCTTGAAGTCACTGTCTTTGATATTGCCGTTAGCTAAGTCTTCAATTAACTTCTTAGTAACTTCCTTAGGAATGTCTTTACCCATAAATGCGTCGGTGTTCAAGCTGTAGCAACTAGCACCACGCTTAGTGAACAATTCCTTGAAGTCTCTGTAGTCACCTGAAACTGGGTAAGCTCTGAATGGGTCTGCGAATGGTTCAATAACCAAAGTATTCATGTCAAAGCCCTTAGGTAAGTTTTCAGCTGAAGTACGCTTGGTTGCTAAAGTACAACCCATAGTAGTTGCCAATACTGGGTCATCGATCTTGATGATTGGAGGTAATGAACCGTCCTTCATAATCCAGAACAATGCAGTAATTGGTGACTTTTCAAAGTCTACACGGTGAGGACTAGTGTAGCGGGTCTTGATAACACGACCGTTGTTGTTACGTAAGTCTTCGGTTACGATAACTTTCTTGCCGTCTTTGTCTAAGGTTACATCACAGTTCATAATAGTGGTGTAGTACTTAGTCTCGTGGTGGCCTGCTGGGTAGTCGTGAGTCTTGTCAAAGTATGAAGGTTCAAGAGCTACTGAAGAACCGTCTTCACGTGAAATAATGAAGGCATCATCGTGTAAAACAGTGATGTCATATTTACCATCGTACATTTCGTGAGTCAAAGTTGACTTACCTGAACCTGACAAGCCATAGAATGCAAAGGTCTTGTCGTCTTTGTCGTCAAAGTGGAATGACTTTTCACCACCGTGACATGCAGTGTAGCCGTGGCGGTGAGCAATTGCCCAAGCTAAGGTTAAGGTACCCTTCTTCAATTCACCGAAGTAGCGAAGGTTAAAGACAGCGGCACAGTTATGTGGAGCGTCAAATACGCCTAAGCCCTTAGGGTAATCTTCATCTTGAACATTTGGATCAAAGTAGAAGTAAATGTCTGGTTCATCGTAGAACTTTGACTTTTCGTATAATTTTTCAGCTTCATCGTCAAAGAAATGGAAGTTGAGGATGTATGAAAGAAGGTTGAAGGCTTGATCTTCTGGCATCATGATGTGAGCTTTTACAGTGAATGATGGGTCAAGACCTACTAAAACAGTAGCCTTTAAGTATTTTTGTTCATGTCCCTTGTAAATATCTTCACGTAAGTTGCCGTCCAATGCTTCAGCATCTTCATTAGGATTGTCAACGAAGTGACGAGCACTGGCAGTTCTACCTAAAATCTTGCCGTGGTTGTAAACTAATTGAGTTGCACCATGTGGCAAGCCTAATTCCTTAGTGTGTAAGATTGGCAAGTCAGTAACAATAACGCCTGATTGCTTCTTAGCTAAGTTATAAGCTTCTGCAACACTGGTTACTTCGTGGACATTGTTGCCGTAAAATGCACTTTCAATAGTGGCACGAGTGCGGCTAAACATTGGATTATCTTTTCTTAATTCATCTTGAGAATAACGTTCTTTTGTACTCATATTAAGTTTTTGTCCTCTCTAGGAAGCTTTTATAAAAACGCTTTCAATAACTTACATAAACTATAGTAACATAATTGTTTGTTAATAACCACACAAATATAAAATTTATGAAACTTAAAAATATACATGAGGAGCTGACATGCGTGACTTTGGTAAAAAATAAATCGATGATATAATGAACGTACGTGCGAAAAAGGAGACAAAATGGATTCAAATCAACTCTTCAAATATGTCTATGCCAAATATGGTTTGAAATTTAAGCCTGCTGTACCAGGTTCCACTAGCGTTTACGTTTTAATGTCACCAGTTGATAGTGGTTATTTTGCGATGTTATCACGTGGGCAAGGTCAGAGTATATTGGACCTGAAATGTGGTGCAATGGCTGCACTAATAAGAGATTTGCCTGGCTTCACTGATCCAATGAAGATCAAGGCGGCAGATTGGGTTGGGGCAATATTAGAAAAAGTTAGTGAAGATTCACTCAAAAAAGCACTTGATTTTGCTTTTAAACTGGCGATGAATGGTGATGAAGTAAATATCGCCCAGAATCAATATTTTTATATTGCACCAGATAAAGTAGATGACCGCTATCAAGCCCAAGCAATTAAACCAAGTGAAAATCTTCGCAAGAAGCATAACAATAGTCTGGTTCCAGATAGAATTAGAAAGATGCTAGAAATTTATGACTACAGCATTTTACCGAGTCGTGGCCGAGCTAAGAATTTTTATCAACAGGCTAGGATGATGGCCGACTATGATGATGATTATCCTGAATTTTTTGCCTTTAAGCGTTTTTATCCAACTTATCATGATATGAATACTGGGCAGCTTAGAAGTTACTTTACTTGGCGCAGCAAGATTCGCCAGCATGTTTTTGAAAAAACGAGTACATCCTATGCCTTTGTTTATATTTATGAATTACTGAACAATATTGGTGTTGATGACGCACAAGATGGATATGAAAAGCTGTTAGAATTTGAAGGAAAATATGTGCGACAATTTGACATTAGTATTGATGTATATTTACAAGACTGGATCAAAGATTATGTTCTTTATTATGATTTAGATGAAAAAATTATTAAGCAGCGCTTTGCATCTGAGATTAAGCGTGATCATGATTATGAGGTTTTACACCATCCAGAAAAATTTACTGCGCAAGAGTTAGCAGCAGTCTTTGCAAAGAAAACGACTTATTGGAATTCATCTAAAGTTATTAATAAGAATGAAAAGTTATTTGTTCAACTGTTGCGTTACGTGTGGCTGGAGCTGCTGGATGCTAAAAAATACGGCATTGCGTATTACAGTGCGTTTGTGGGCAAGCCTGATATAATTGAAAAGCCAATCTTTGTAGGCAGTGTTTTTTATCTGCGAAAACAACAAGTAGCTGACCATCAGATTGATGCAGTAAGAAAGTATCATTTTTACCAAGGAAAATGGCAAATTCATTGTGATCAACAAATCAGCCGTCAGCGGGTTAATTTAAATAATTTTCTCCATGAATTAGATAGAGTGGCGCGAACAGAATTTAAACTAGGTCGGTCGATTAAGCCGCGATTTATTGATCAAGCTGTACTTAAGGCAATTAACGCGGGGGTTGCTGAATATCACATTCAAGAAAAAAAGGCGCAGATTGATCAGATTAAGATTGATTTCTCCGATTTGGATCAAATTCGGGCCAATGCTTCGAAGACGCGTGATAGTTTGTTAACGGATGAGGAAAAGCAGCTAGAGCAGGCAGAAGCGCAAGAAGAAGTAGAAAAACAAGCAGATGAAACTGTCAAAGTTGATAATGAATATGGCTTAGATGAAAATGAAATGTTTTTCTTAACTGCATTGCTGATGCAGCAGCCTTGGCAGACCTATTTGAAGCAGCACCATTTAATGGCATCAATTTTGATGGATAATATTAATGAAAAATTATTTGATGAATTCGGTGATGTGGTTTTAGAAAATAACGAACAGGACCAACCACAAGTAATTACCGATTATGTAGATGACTTAAAAGATATGTTTTTGAAGGGATGAAATCATGCCACAAAAAAGAAGAGTACCAAAAAGAATTGCGCAAACTGTCCTTAATTCATTAAAGGGTGGGGTAGTGCCAAGAATAGGGTTACCTTATATTACCGTGGGGAGAAAGGCCGAGATTGAGGCCCTATTACACGATGTGGATGTTATTCAAGAAGGCGGAGCAAGCTTTCGTTTTATCGTGGGTCGTTATGGCTCAGGAAAAAGCTTTTTACTTCAAACGATCCGTAACTATGTGATGGATAAAAATTTTGTTGTTGTAGATGGTGATTTATCACCTGAACGTCGGCTGCAAGGATCAAAAGGACAGGGTTTAGCAACATACCGTGAATTAATTCAGAACTTATCAACTAAGACTAGGCCTGAAGGCGGTGCCTTGACTTTGATTCTAGATCGCTGGATTAATTCAGTGCAGATGCAAGTTTCGCAAGAAACAGGCTTAAATAATGATGATCCTAAATTTGAGCAAGCAGTTGACCAGAAAATCTATGGCGTCATTTCTTCATTAAACGAATTAGTTCATGGATTTGATTTTGCTAAATTGCTGAACATGTACTATCACGCTTATATGAGTGGTGATGATGAGACTAAGGCTAAAGTAGTCAAGTGGTTCAGAGGAGAATATAGCCATAAGACTGAGGCTAAAAAGGAATTAGGCGTTGATATCATTATTAGTGATAGTGATTGGTATGAATATTTAAAGTTATTTGCGACTTTCTTTAGACAAGCGGGCTATGCTGGTTTAATGATTATGATTGATGAATTGGTTAATATCTATAAAATTCCGAATGCAATTAGCCGCCAGTACAACTATGAAAAGATTTTGACGATGTATAACGATACCTTGCAGGGAAAGGCAAAATACCTGGGAATCATCATGTGTGGTACACCGCAAGCAATCGAGGATCGTCGCCGTGGCGTTTATTCATATGAAGCTTTGCGCAGTAGATTAGCAACTGGAAAATTTGCTCAAGCAGGTGCGCGTGATATGTATGCGCCAGTGATTAAGCTGGAACCACTAACCGCAGAAGAGATGTTGGTTTTAACGGAAAAATTGGCTGACATGCATGCGGGACTTTATGGCTATGAACGGACAATTACGGATGATGATTTAGCGCAATTTATCAAGATTGAATATGCGCGGGTTGGTGCGGATACTAATATTACGCCGCGTGAAATTATTCGTGACTTTATTGAATTGTTAGACATTGTTTGGCAAAATCCACAGACAGATATTCAGACTTTGCTTAATTCAGACCAATTTTCATATGCTAAGTCTGAAGCAGTATCTGATAATCAAGAAAAAGATTACACTGAATTTCAAATTTAAGGATTAATTATGGACGTTTTTTCACATTACGCGCCTTTTATTCAAGACTATATTTATGAACATGGATGGCGTACTTTGCGCCCGATTCAGGTGGCTGCAGCTGAGGAAATTTTTGAAACTGAGGATAATGTATTGCTCTCAGCTTCAACTGCATCAGGAAAAACAGAAGCGGCCTTTTTCCCAATTTTGTCGGATATTTATCAAGAGCCGGAAGATTCTGTTAAGGTGCTGTATATTGCACCATTAAAAGCTTTGATTAATGATCAATATGATCGGTTGATCGAGTTGTGCCAGGATGTGGATATCCCTGTTTGGCGCTGGCACGGTGATGTGGCTCAAACGCAGAAGAGAAAGCTGCTCAAGCATCCCTCGGGAATTTTGCAGATTACCCCAGAATCACTCGAGAGTTTTATGATTAATAAGCATATGGACATCCCGCATTTATTCGGTGGATTGAAATATATTGTAGTAGATGAACTACATTCATTTTTGCGAAGTGATCGTGGTGGACAGACTTTCTGTTTAATCGAGCGGCTAAGCAAGTTAGCTGGAGTCAATCCAAGAAGAATCGGACTTTCTGCAACGATTGGCAATTTGAAAGAGGCTAGTGCTTTTTTAGGTGCAGGTTCTAATCGGAAAACTGTCGCGCCCAAAGTGCAAAATCAACCTCAAATCTGGCATCTATCGATGGAACATTTTTATCAGACAGATCCCCAAGCTAGCAGCAAAGATTTTGATACAGGCCAGATTGAACCTAAAACTGATCGGGCCCCTGAATTGGCAGATCCAGGAATTGGCTATATTTTTGAACATACGCGTGGCAGAAAATGTTTAGTTTTTACCAATAGTCGAGAAGAGTGTGAGGCAGTTTGTCAGGAGTTGCGGGCTTATTGTGCATATAATCATGAACCCGATCGTTTTATGATTCATCATGGCAATTTGTCACCTGCATTGCGTGAAACGGCAGAAGCGGCGATGAAAGATGAAGATGTCTATATGACAACTTGTGCTACTGCTACGTTAGAGCTCGGAATCGATATTGGACAACTAGAAGCAGCCTTTCAAATTGATGCTCCGTTTACCGTATCCGGTTTTTTACAAAGAATGGGACGCACAGGTCGCCGTGGCAATCCCCCGGAAATGCACTTTGTTATGCGTGAAGAGCATCCTGAATCGCGGGCAATGTTACCGGAATTGATTCCATGGCCACTGTTGCAAGGGATTGCCTTAGTGCAGCTTTATGCAGAAGAAAAATGGGTTGAACCGCCTGCACCTAACCGACTTCCCTATAGTTTACTCTATCATCAAACTATGAGTACGCTGGCATCAGGCGGGGAAATGACACCAGCAGAATTAGCTTCAAGGGTATTAACTCTATCGTATTTTCATAATGTTTCGCAAGAAGACTATCGCATCTTATTAAAGCATCTGCTTAAAACTGGTCACATTGAATGGACTGAAAATCATGGCTTAATTGTTGGTCTTGCTGGTGAAAAAGTTGTGAATAACTTTAAATTTTACGCTGTTTTTCAGGAAAATGAGGAATTCAGTGTGCATGCCGGCAGTGAAGAATTAGGAACAATCGTGAAGCCCCCTCCCGTTGGGGATAAGATTGCAATTGCTGGTCGCGTTTGGGTAGTTGAAGATGTTGATCGCAAGCGCCATCAAGTATATTGCCATGAGGTGAAGGGAAGAATTCCTGCTTTCTTTGGGGACGTGCCGGGGGATATTCAGCCGAAAATTTTGCAAAGAATGAAAAAGGTGCTGACTGAAAAGGGGATGTATCCGTATTTAATGCAGAATGCTCAAGCAAGATTAACCCAAGCACGTGACACTGCCGCCTTGGCTGAGTTGCCAAAGAAGAATCTGATCAAATTAGGTGGCAATATGTGGTGTCTTTTTCCTTGGACAGGGACTTACGCATTTTTAGCATTGGAACGGTTAATTAGAATTAAATGCGGTGAAAAACTAAATATTCGTGGCTTTAATTCTTCCCGTCCATATTTCATGTACTTTGCAATGGATGCCGATGAGGATGACTTCTGGCGGATCATTAATGAAGAAGCACAAAAAGACTTTGATCCCTTAGACCTGGTTTATCCTAAGGAAGTTCCTGGAATTGATAAGTATGATCAATATTTGCCAGATGAATTACTTAGAAAAGAATTTGCGCAGAGCGTTTTGGATATTCAAGAAATGAGACGGTGTGTTAAGGCAATGGCAGAGGACTATCAAGAGAATAAGTAGAATTCTGTTATAATAGAAAAAAACTGATTAGAAAAGAGAATAAAAATGGCTTTAAAAATTAATCAATCTGTTTCTAAAGATGCCCAGTCACATGATTTGCTTAAGGAATTAATCAAGGTGCACCAAGTTCATCAAGCTTATAATGTGCGTGATTTGACTGATGCCGATGAACAGATTTTGGAGAAAGCATTTAACAAAACACGTCAATTAATGCCAAGAATTACTGCTAAGAAAATTAAGTTTGATGATAAGCAATGGGATTCATTGTTCAACTTATTGATGGCAGAACAAATTGCTTTTGCTCGAGTATTGAGTGAAGGCGATGAAAATTTGACGACTTATGCTCAAGCTAAAAATCAAGCTGAGCAAGCTGCAGCCTTAGTTAATGCACAAATGGTTAAATTGGATAAAAAGTAAAGAAATTCCTGCTCAATTTGGCGGGAATTTTTTGTTAGGCTTAATCTTAAATAGTAACTTTACAAAGGAGACTATAATTTTGTACACTACTTATAAAAAAGAAGTAAGTGAAAAGAGGAGCGCAATGCTACATAATTCAACAGTTGATGCACAAATCAATCATAGATCAATTAGAAAATTTAAAGATGAAGTGCTGAATAAGGAACAATTGGAAACTTTGTACACAGTTTTTCAACATACTGCAACGAGCATGTTTATGCAAAATGCCAGTTTGCTTCATGTAACTGATCCTGAACAGAAAAAGAAAATCCAAGAGCTTTGCAATCAGAAGTATGTTGGCGCCGAAGGTGACTTATTTATCTTCATTGTTGATTTGTACCGTAATCAACAAATTCGTCAACAACTTGGCAAAGATGATGGCCGTGTTCATACGACTGATATCTTTTTCCAAGCTATGGAAGATACACTGCTTGCTTTTCAGAATGTGGCTAATGCGGTAGAAAGCATGGGATTAGGCTATGTGCCACTTGGTACGGTGAATGATCATCCTTTGGAGATGCTTAAGACTTTAGATTTGCCAAAACTGACTTTTCCAGTGTTGGGGATGCAAGTTGGTGTGCCAGATCAAGAACCACAGCTGAAGCCGCGCTTGCCACTTGAATATACATGCTTTGAAGGTAGTTATAAGAAGGATTTTGATGTGAAGGATCTTAAGGGATACGATGATGTAGTGACGACTTATTATGATTTGCGGGATGCTAATCGCCGGATTGATTCATTTACCAAGCAGATTACTGGTAAAAAGCTTGATGATCATGAGACCGATCGGGATCAATTGCCGGAAGAATTGCATAAACAAGGCCTTTGTTTAGATTGGAAATGAAAATAGTTGTAATGAGGATCAAGCGAAATGCTTGGTTCTTTTTTTGTTAAACTTTATAAAAATGATGACAAAATGAAAAAAACATAGTATAATTTTAATCATATTTAATACCAATATCTAAAAAACTGCGTAAATATGATATAAAACAGCACTTTTAGATATATATACCAATTTATACGGAGGTACAATTATGATTAATCAAGCAAATACATTATTTGTCTTTTTAGCCAGTGTTTTAGTTTTTTTCATGACACCTGGCTTGGCATTTTTCTATGGTGGAATGGTTTCTAAGAAAAATGTAGTCAATACAATGATCTCCGTGTTTATGATTACGGGCTTGGCCATCATTTTATTTATTGCTTTTGGTTATAATTTAGCATTTGGTAAAGATGTAGCTGGGATTTTGGGACTGAGTAAAAGCTTTTTCTTGAATAGCTTTGATTTGAAGGCAATCTATTCAAAAGAAACTGGAATTACACTTTTGACATATTTGATGTTTCAGATGATGTTTTCAATTATTACTCCTGCACTTTTTGTTGGAGCAATTGTTGGGAGAATGAACTTTAAATTTTTAATTATATTTGTCGTTATTTGGTCAACTTTGATTTATTATCCAATGGTGCATATGGTTTGGACACCAAGTGGGATTTTGGCTAAAACCGGGGTGCTTGATTTTGCAGGAGGTACTGTTGTCCATATCAATGCTGGGATTACGGCATTAATTTTGTCTGTTTTTGTTGGACCAAGGATTGGCTTTGATTCGAAAAGTGAAATCAAACACTATAACTTACCTTGGGTTCTGCTAGGAACAAGTATTTTGTGGATCGGCTGGTATGGCTTCAATGTTGGATCTGCTTTGACTATTAGCGATGTGGCAACTCAGGCATTTTTAACTACAACGGTTGCTACAGGCACTTCATTTGTTGTTTGGATGTTTTTGGATATGTTCATTAAAGGAAAAACAACGATGATCGGTCTTTGTACAGGAGCGCTTTGCGGACTGGTTGGTATTACGCCGGCCGCCGGATATGTTACAGTTGCAGGAGCATTTGCGATTGGTGCGATTTGTACTTTAGCAAGTTATAGCTTTATTCATTTCGTTAAACCGAAAATTAAATTGGATGATCCACTTGATGCGTTTGGTTGTCATGGAATTTCAGGAATTGTTGGTTCACTTTTGACGGGGCTATTTGCAACTAAAATTGTTAACTCACATATTGAAAATGGTCTTTTCTACGGTGGAGGATTTCATTTGATTAATGCTCAATTAATAGGAACAATTTTTACTATTGGTTTTGTTGGGATCGCAACCAGTATGATCGTATTTCTTCTTAAGAAGATAATTCCAATTCGTGTAACTAGAGAGGATGAATTAATGGGATTAGATTTGGCAGAACATGGTGAGCGTGCAGACTATGGTGTTGATTTTGATTTAGAAAAATAAGTTAGTGAAAAATGTCGGAGTTTGTGACACTTTTTTGCTTGTTAGCTGAATAATTCAGATTGCACCCAGTGAATTGTTTTGGTATAATTCATTTGTTGTGAGGTCGCTGAATTAGCTCAGTTGGTAGAGCATCTCCCTCGTAAAGAGAAGGTCGCCAGTTCGACTCTGGCATTCAGCATCAGAGTATTACTAAAAAGCATTATTTATTTTCAATATTGTTAATAAATGATGCTTTTTTTGGTTGTATGAATTACGTTTAATAATGAAAGGAAACGTAGTATGCAAATATGGCAATGTTTTTTCTAAGAAACAACTTAATGAGTTCATGGTGCAAAGTTAATTAGTAAAACAAAAAACTGTATCACTCCAATGACATTAGCCTAGAGTGATACAGTTTTTTTACATATTACGCAGATTTTTATTGAAAATAATCATTGCGATTACTAGTACTAAAATTGAAGCAGAAGTGGCAAGCGTACTCCAAATGTTACTATGAGAAGTAATCAGACTGCGAATTAGCGCAGTAACACCTAAGCCCAATAGAAAATTGATGCTAGTGTGACCGTGATGACGCAAGGCTGAAATAATCATTGCAGTAAATTCAAAGAAGAGGAAGAAAACGATAATTTCTGACATAATCTCGGAGTTGCTTTCTTCGATCTTAGTTGAAAATAATGATTGGCAAAGTGGAATTAGATCGCGGAATAAGAGTATGATCAGAATAATCCCGAGTAAACCAATTGCGACTACTAGTAGATTCTGTAAAAGGCGAGCAAATTTAGCGGTAAATTTGTTGAAGTTTTTCATGGCTTTAATCCTTTCTTTTTTACCATTATAGAATAAGCAATAAGATTAGGGCTAGTGTGCTAAATATTATGCGTCAAACATGCGAAAGCGCTTTTTCTTTTCTATAATAAAAATAGAAGAACTAATGAAAGGAAAGAATCATGTCGCTTAGAACAAAATTTAATTACATGGCTACTGGTCGTCCTTATAATGATGCGGATCCTCGCCTTGACACCTTGAGAGACCTTGCTACCTTGAAGACCAATAATATTAATAATGAGAATGATCACGCTAAAAAAGAAATATTAATCAAAGAACTCTTTGGTTCAACAGGTGAGCATCCCTTCGTGAACCCTAATTTTCGTTGTGAATTTGGACAAAATATTCATGTTGGGGATAACTTTTATGCCAACTATGATTGCACGATTTTAGATGGCGCGCCTGTTTATATTGGAAACAATGTTTTGTTTGGTCCTAAGGTTGGCTTGTATACCAGCAACCATTTATTTGATCCAGCCGAGCGAAAAGCCGGTGGTTGTGTTGCACATTCGATCGGCATTGGTGACAATGTCTGGCTAGGTGCAGGGGTTAGCGTAACTCCAGATACAATTATTGGACGTAATTCAATTATTGGTGCAGGCAGTGTAGTTGTGAATGACATCCCAGATAATGTAATTGCAGCGGGGAATCCATGCAAGGTAATTAGAAAGATTACCGCGGCAGATCGTACTGGATTCGATCCTAATAGTGGTCAATTTCTATAGAAAAAAGACAGTAGTTGATTTCAAACTACTGTCTTTTCTGATCATCTTAATCTAGCAACGCCATTCAACGCCGGTCATTTTTACATTCTTTTGAGCTTTAATTAACTCGGCGCCATTGCCGATATCAACGCCGCCATCAAGCAATCCTTCGTCACTCTTTAAGTTGAGGGATGCATTGGCGTAGTCAACCACTAAATTTGGTCCCATCATTGTGGTGTCGTATTTAGAAGTGTAAATATTGATTCCTTGGTTATTTTCAAATTTGATTGGATAATCAGGATCAACTTTGTCTACATAAATAATGGAAAAGTGACTGCCAATTGCACAACCGCCGCCTTTGATAGAATATTTACCACCACCATCGTCGGCGATTAAAATTAGAATTTTATTCAAGATTTCGCGTCTTTTTAAGTAGTCAAGCGCCTTGTCAGTGAATGTAATTTTCATTTCGAACACTTCTTTCTTGTTTCATCTTGTTAACTCAATTATAGTCAAAAAGAATAGTAAATAAATTAATTTAAATCAAAAATGGAGGAAAAATAAATGACTGATAAGAGCCATGATCCAGATAATTTTGATTGGCTGGATTCCATTATTAATGAAGAAACTGACAAACGTGTAAAAAATGAAGGTCCTCAAAAGAAGGATCAAACAAGCGATGATTCTGATAATCATTGGTTTGATTCGATCATCGATGCAGCAGTTGAAAAACGTACTAAGGAAAATGAACGGATTCTGCATAAATTGAAGGAAAAAGAAAATCAAAATAAGTAAAAAGGTGGAAGAAACACACTAGGCTTGGAGTTCTTCCACTTTTTATTTATTCAGTGTAGATAATGATCATTTCCTGCCATTCATTGCTTTCGCCGATGTTGCGAAATTCAAGCTTGAATACCCTGGCGTTTGGGTGTTTTTCTTCCCAGCTAGAATAAGCATCAGATGGCATGTCTTCAGTTGATTGATATTTGAAAGAATCAACGTGTAAGTCCTTGGCATCAATTGCATTTTCTTCATTAAACATTGCAATCACTTCTTTTCATATCTATTGTAGCCTTTTTTTTGCCGGAGGTTAATTTTAGGATTGCATAGAAAAAGAACCAGTGTACATCTGCTATAATTAAGAAAAAAATGTTAGTTTAATTTAACACATGGGGTAGTATGAAATGAAAAAAATTATCAATCGAACGCTGTTGGATGATCGAGTGAAGGAGAACTATATCTTCATTTCTGATATTCATGGCAACTTAGAAACCTTAGACTTAATCAAGCAGGCAACAGCAGATTTTCCAGAAGCACAATTAGTTGCGGGCGGTGACTATGTTGATGGCCGCGAGCATGTGAAGGAAGTATTGGATTATTTAATTGAGCAAAAAAGCGAAGGAGCAATCGTACTACTGGGTAATCATGAGCAAATGTTACTCAATTTTGCGGAGAAGCAGGAACATCAAGATGGCATTTGGGTTTATAATGGTGGTGGCAAGAGCCTAGTTAGTCTGTTTGGCAGTACAGTTTTGCCTGATGAGTTGCGTGATAGTGAGTATTATCGCTTTCTAAAAGGCTGTCCTATTATGTATGAAACGCCACACTTGATTTTTGTTCATGCGGGTGTGCGGCCAGATGAACAGTATAATGATCCGGAAACTTACTCTGAGATAGAGTATGGCTTGAAATTTGACTATGATTTTTACCGTATTTGGGCACGAGATAAGTATTGGTATTCCGATTCCTTATTGAAAATGATGGCTCATAACAAAACGGGCAAAACAATTGTGACTGGTCATACGCCAACAGCTGCTTTAGAAGGAAAATATGATGATGGTCGACAAATGAGGCGGCTATCAATTGATGATTGTATAGTTAGAACAGTGCAATACCCAGGTGAGCCAGCAAGAATTTTTACTGACGGTGGTTCACACTCTGATCCATTGATTTATCCACATAATGATGGGAATGTTGTAGTGCTAGATGGCATGGGTAAAATAGTCCGTGTTTATAACTGGAAGCATCCCCACGGTACAAGATTTGAAAACCAATAAAAAAGGCATCCCTTGCGGACGCCTTTTTTCGATTTAGAGATCAAAATTTGCTTAATCTTCGACTTTCTTGGCTTCGTTCATAGCCTTCATGATTGAAGGGTTCTTTGAATGACAATCTTTGATCATTTGTAAATCTTCTTCGCTTAACTTTACTTCGTATTTAGCCATAATTTTATTTCCTCGCTTTATTTTTATGATTACATGTAAACTATAGCACTTACAGCCATAACTGCAATATTTTGTTAATCAATCTTTGGTTAAAAATATAGGCAAAAAATTATCTTTGAAAATAGTAGTAATAAAATCGCTTTCATGATAGTATTATATTACAAAAGGTATATACCAAAGAAGCACTAGCTCATTTTTAGATTGAAGAGGGAATTATTATGGCTAATAGTAAATCGAGCGGAGGTTTGAATGCGTTTGTTAACAAACACATTATGCCTGTAGCCGCTAAAATAGGCAGTTTTAAACCTTTAATTGCTGTTCGTGACGGTATCTCCATGGCTATGCCGTTAATTATTGTAGGATCATTATTCATGATCATTAATTCATTTCCAGTTGCCGGTTGGTCTGATTGGCTATCAAAAACTGCTGTTCATGGTATACGCCTGGCACAGATTTTAGCCAAGATTACTAATGGCTCCTTTGGGATCATGGGCTTAATTGCAGCTTTTGGAATTGCTTGGAGTTATGCTAATCAATATAAGACAGATGGTGTTTCTGCCGGAATTGTTTCTGCAGCTGTATTCTTCATTTTGACGCCAAGTATTATGAGTGGAGATAAAGTTCCAGTTGAAGGCTTCCCTTACACTTACTTAGGTAGTAGAGGATTATTTGTAGCTATTATCTTTGGTCTCCTAAGTGCATGGATTCTCCAATGGTTTATTAATCATAATATCCAAATTAAAATGCCAGCTACTGTGCCACCTGCTGTAGCTAAGAGTTTTTCAGCTTATGATTGCGCCAATGGTAAATGCGATTACCACTTATTGTGCAATGAACCTAGGCTTAGTTCTATTATGTAATGGGACTGTAATTCCTTGGACAATGCCGCCAATTATTTCAGTTTTTTTGGCAACAGGCAGTATTGCGGGCTCAATTTTGCAAGTAATCAATATTATCTTAGACATGTTGATTTACCTGCCATTTATTGCGGCACTTAATAAACGTCAACTTATAGAAGAGGATAAGGCAGAATAATGGAATAAATTAATAAAAAATTTGTGAGAATTAAAAAAGAAAGAGGAAACTCTTTCTTTTTTCGTTTTGCAAAAGTGTTTCAATATATTAAATACGAACAAGCTTTTGCACATAGCAAATAAAAATTAAAAATCGCGTTAAATGGCGATCTGATGCGGTTTTGTATCATCTGAATAAATTTACATAAATATTACAATTGTTACAATTTTGACATACTTTGCAATAGTTTCTTAATCTGCAGGTGATATTCCTGTTATAGTTCTGCAATTTAAGCAAGGTAGTATATGCTGTGTCAATTGAATGAGACGGACGAATAAGGTGAAAATTCGTTACTTATGACTTTTAAAATTTTAAGGAGAGAATTTTTTTGAAAATTAAATCTATCTTAGTTAAGTCAATTGCAGTAACTGCTTTATCAGTTACAGGTTTAGTAGCAGCTAATAACAACACTAATACTGCTCAAGCTGCTATTGTAGAAAACGATACAGCTGTTGTAACAGTTAAGAACGTTTCAGACAACGCAATCACTGTTTACAACAGCTACAAGAATCCAGAGGCTACTGGCCAAACTTTGGCAAGCAACACCTCATGGAAAGTAATTAAGACTGCTTACGATGCCAAAGGTCACAAGTGGTATGACTTAGGCAAGAACCAATGGGTTCGTGCTAAGTATGTAACTCGCGGCTACCAGACTCAAGCTGCTGTGACCCAAGCTGCTGTGACCCAAGCTCCAGTACAACACCAAACTCAAACTGAAAATACTAATTCTGCAGCAACTACTCCTGTAGCAAATAACACCAACACTCAAACTACTACTTCAACTGTAAGTGGTTCAGAAGCTAGTGCTAAGGAATGGATTGCCGGTAGAGAATCTGGTGGCTCATACGGTGCTTCAAATGGTCAATACGTTGGTAAATACCAACTTTCAGCTTCATACTTGAATGGTGACTATTCAGCAGCTAACCAAGAGCGAGTAGCTGATAACTATGTCAAAGGTCGTTATGGCTCATGGACTGCTGCTAAGGCATTCTGGCAAGCAAACGGCTGGTACTAAAAATAAACCTCGTTTCAAAACTAAATAAAATCAAACTAACTTAAAGGAGGCATGCTGTCAAAATGATAGTGTGTCTCTTTTTGATTTTTTTAATTAAATAAATACGATATAATTTAAATAACAAATATTAATAATCAAAACATACAGAAAGTGGAACAGCTATGAAGCAAAAATTAATTGTGACTTTGTTGACTAGTGTTTGCCTGATGGGGACGGCTAGTGTAATACACGAAACGACACCACAAACGGTTCAAGCAGCAGTTAAGGGAAAAGTTCAGGTTAAAGGAACTAAGAAAGTTAGACTTTATACAAATAAGGGCAAGAAGTCTAAGTATTATGCTGTAGCTAAAAGAGAGTATTCTTATTCTGCTAAAAAGTATTTAAAGCTGGGCAAGAAAAAATATTTGGCTTATAAGATTGGAAATAACTCTCAATGGTTATTAGCTAAAAATGCCAAACTCGTTAAAAAGACTGCTGCAACGCAGAATTATGTAACAGCTACAATGAAGATGCCGAGCGGCTATACGAAAGCTAGTTTATTGCAAGCATATAAGGGGAAGCCAAGTGCTAGTTTTATTCAGGCTTGCATGAAAGGAATGGAGCAAAACGACTTTTCACGTGTTAGCTCAGGTGAAAGCAAAGCCGATCAAAAGATGATCAATCTTGCCGATCTTTCTGCTAGTGAGCAAAAAGAACTGGCAGAATTCTCTTTGTGCCTAATTAATAGTGCTCGTAGTCAATTAGGTTTGAAGCCGTGGGTTTATAGTTCTGGAGTAGAGTCCTTAGCTAATTCAATTGCGCAAGAATACGAGCAAAATGGCAAGAGTATCAAAGATGGCGATCACTATGTTGCCGGAATTGTACGGGCTTGCAAAAAACATGGCTTAGAATTAAACGATAATTATGTCGAAGATATGGCTGGTTTTTCTACTAATAAGAAGATTATGTCTATGGCTGAAATGAAGCGGAATATTTACTTTGGCTTGAAGCAAATGATCTTTGGCTTTGCAGGAGCTGGGGAAAATCAGCGTAATGATAAGAGCCTTTACCGCGAATGGGAGCATGCCGGTGATTTATTTAATACACAGGGCTCACGTCATGATGGGGACTACAATTATTATGGCTTTAGCATTTCCAAGACTGGCAATATTTACTCAATGCACTTCATTAGTGTGCCAAGTTTTGTTGTAAATTCGAGTGAATACAACAAGAACTTCAAAATTTAACGAAAAAAATATGAAAGCACGCACGACGCGTGCTTTTTTGATAAGATAAAGGAAAAAACGATTTAGCGAGGAAAATATGACAAAAACTTTATATTTAGTCCGCCATGGACAAACTTATTTTAACTATTACCATAAAGTTCAGGGACGTTGTGATTCACCATTGAATGAAAGAGGCATCCGCCAGGTTGAAATGGCCCGCGATTATTTTAAAAAGCAGGGTATTCATTTTGACAAAGCTTTTTCATCAACCCAAGAGCGTGCTTGCGATACTTTGGAAATTATTACTGATCATCAAATGCCTTATACGCGTTTAAAAGACCTGCGAGAAAAATGTTATGGCATTTTTGAAGGTCGTGATGAGTTCTTATTGCCTTGGAATTATAATAATCCTAACGTAGACCCAACTATGGAAAAAGACGAAGACGTTGTTGCTAGAATGCACCGTGCGGTAGTCGAGATTTTAAGCGGCTTAGAGGATGGTCAAACTGCTTTAGTTGTAGGACATGGTGATATTTTAGCTAAGTTTGTGCGCGATGCTACCGAGAATAAGAACTTTGGCGGTTTTGGCAATGCTTCAATCGTGAAGCTAACAGTTGATGGTAAAAAGATCCATTTTGATTCATACGTGTGGCCAGCAGAGGGTTTAAAGTAAGACGAAATGGCGATTAATTTATATTTAGTCAGACATGGTCAAACTTGGTTTAATAAAGGACACCGTATGCAGGGAAGCTGTGATTCAGCGCTAACACCATTAGGCATTAAGCAGGCGGAAGCCGTGCGGGATTATTTTCAAGATCAGGGAATTAATTTTGCTAGAGCATATTGCTCACCCCAAGAAAGGGCAAGTGATACTTTAGAGATTATTGCTGGGCCTGAGATGGAGTATGTTCGATTAAAGGAATTAAAAGAGAAAAGCTATGGCGCTTTTGAGGCACGCAATGTGCTACTTTGGCCGCTGCATCGTTTGGGCAAATTTCGCGTGGAAGATAATCATGAGGTAGTTGAGCGAATGGAGCGCGGGATTAACTTGATCATGCGGGATGCACAAGATGGCGATAATATTTTAGTTGTTGGTCATGGCGATAGTTTGTCGCAATACATTAATGAAAAAACTAACCATCGTGAATTTTTAGGTCTGCCCAATTGTTCTTTTGTGCAGTTAACTAGCAATGAAGGCAGTACATTGGAATATGTACGGACTGAATGGCCAGCAAAGAGCGTCAAATTTGATCAAATAACTGGTGAATAGGGGCTTTTATTTTTCGGCATTAGTTTATAATAATAGGTGTGGAAAGATTATAGTACGAGGCAAGAAAAATGGATGAAACACCAATTTTTAGAATTACTAAATTGAATATCAAGGAAAACGATCGCGATGAATATATCCGTGAAGTTGAAAATAACATGCACAACTCAATTCCAGCTGAAGAAGGAACTTTGTTAATTGGAAGCGCACATGATGATGCTCATGGTGAAGACAATTACGAAATCGAATTGTTCCGGAATAGCTTGGCAGAAGATTTGCACATTGCAGCAGCACATGCTGATGATTTTGCGGAAACCATCGACAAGATTTCCACAGACAAAGAAGTAATCGAATTAAAGCCCGAAGTTATTACCACAAAGGCTCATGATGCTTTGAATGATAACGCAGATCATTTTGTAATGCGCTTAGTTAAAGTTGAAGTTAAACCAGAAGATGCAGAAAAGTTTGCGCATGAAGTTAAGAAAGAAATGACCACCAGCATGGCTGCTGAACCAGGCATGGAAATTATGATGTCTGGAGTCAATAAGAAGAACGAAAACGAATGGTACTTCGTTGAAGTTTACTTTGATGACAAGGCTTATGACGCTCATATCAAGTCACCACAATATGTTGAATATATTGAAAATACCGATGGAATGGTGGCTAGAAGAGATGTTAAGGATCTTGTACGTGATACTTTAGCAACTCAAGGTGCAATCGTATTAGATTAAGTTAGAGAAGGGATGCCGCGAGAGCGGTATTTTTTTATAGGTGAAAAATGGGTCAGACAATTGTATTTGCTCATAGAGGACTGCCGGTGAAATTTGCGGAGAATTCTTTGCAAGGATTTAAATATGCGGTAGAGCATGGCGCAGAAGGCGTGGAATTTGATGTGCATTTAACTAAAGACAAGGTGCCAGTAGTAATGCATGATGAAAAAATTGACCGCACAACTAATGGCACGGGTTACATTAAGGACTATACCTTAAGTGAAATCAGGCGATTTCGTTTAGCTAACGGTGAACCGGTACCGATGTTAAGTGAATTATTTGAAATTCTTCAGGGACAGGATTTGTATGTTAACTTGGAATTTAAGACTAACAAGATTCATGATGAGGGGATTGAAGCCATCGTTTTGGCGTTAGCACAAGAATATCATTTTGTGCATCCCATTATTTTCTCTTCCTTCAATTATCAAACCTTAAAAAATTGCCAGCGAATTGATCCCCACCAACAATATTGCTTTTTAAACAAATGGCCGGTGCCGTTTCCTGAACAGTTTGCGGCTAAGAATCATTTTGCAGCGATCCATCCGCATTGGTATTTACCTAGCAAAGTTACGCAAAGAATTTGGACAGTAGATAAAGTAAGCATAGCAAAAAGGTACTTTAAACTTGGTGTAGCTGGAATTTTTACCAACGACTTTGAATTAATGAATAAGGTTAAGAAGTCACAAAAGTTATAATCGTAAAAAAACAAATTAATTTTATAATTCATAAAAGAAAGATTCAGTATCCTTCGAGCAAATGTAGGTATTTTGAAAAAAACAAAACTTTTTTGAATTTTTTCTTGATATTTTTTCTTCATTCCCCTATACTAATATCTGTTGGGTGATCGAGAGGTCATTCAAATAGAACCAATCAAGTAAAAGGTTTGAAGATTGGGTTATAGCCAAGTGGTAAGGCAATGGTTTTTGGTACCATCATGCGCTGGTTCGAATCCAGCTAACCCAATAGATGAGATCAAGCGGTGAGCTTGATCTTTTTTATTCGTTTCGGATAATTCATGTTATAATCTGTATATGAAAAGAAGCCAACGGCCGCAATCCGTTGACTTCGATCGTAGTTTCAGATAACTGTTGGTTTAGCTAATCCTTGCGATTAGCTTTTTTGTTATCGCATAGGCTATAGCCAAATTGATAGCTAATTTGCCTAAAGCACCTAGAACGATGCTGATTGCAATAGCCCAAGCTACCACGGAGCACTAAACCTCCAAACTATCCGGTTATGCATAACTCTCACCTCCGTAATTTCAAAATGTGTGAGGGGTGGTTAGTTATGCTAAAACTACTAAACACAAATAGTTGCAAGATATCCATGTCTATAAAATAGTATATCAAAATTAAATTATAAAAAACACGTGTTCATTGCAAACGCGAGTTTTTTATCTTTCTTAAAGTCTTTTACAAATTCTAACGATTTAGTAAAGATAATTGCATTGTCAAATAATATGCATATAATAAACATGAAAATTGAAAAAGCAAATAAACTGTTAGGTGAGGCTCCTACGTGAACACAAGCTATCGCCCGGAAACATCCAGAGATGCCAACGAGTAAAATAGTTCTTGTCGAGATAAGGCGAGATCCAGATAGCTAGCCTGTGCTTACGTCACGTAGTGTCAAAACTGAACGACGAGGAAACATCGCTTAGATAAGGAGTTAATACTAATTGGTATTAGCTCCTTTTTAGTTTGTTTGCATGTTTAATCAGAAAGTGGGATTAACATGGCAAAAAACAAGTTGTTGATGAATAAGAAGACAGCCGATACAGAGTTTGTTAAGCAGATCGCTAGGCAAACTCCCGAAGAAGCGTTAAAGACGCTACATAGTTCGCTAGACGGTCTGTCTTCGGCGGAAGCTAAAGAGCGTTTAGAGAAGAATGGTCTTAACGAAGTTGCGACCAAGAAGCACAACACGAAATTGCATTTCTTCATTGAATCATTCTTCACTCCTTTCACAATGGTCCTGTTGCTGCTAGCAACGGTGTCGCTGTTTACCGACTACGTCTTCGTGCCGGCAGATCAAAAGGACCTGAGTACTGTGATCATTATGATTACGATGATCATCATTTCTGGATTAACATCCTTTATCCAGAATGTGAAAACTAATGACGCAGTTGAAGACCTCTTAAACATGGTGTCTGTAACTACCAATATTCGTCGCAATCAAAAGGACGAAGAAATTTCTACCAAGCAAGTAGTTGTCGGCGATATTATTAATATCCACGCTGGGGACATGGTGCCAGCAGATATTAGATTGCTCAAAACTAAAGACTTGTTCTGTTCATCAAGTTCTTTGAACGGTGAATCAACGCCTGTGGAAAAGATTGCGACTAAGAAGCCCGATCAAAAAGACATGGATCAATATTTGGACTATCCTGATGTAATCTATCAAGGAACAACTATTGTGTCAGGTTCAGGTGTTGGCGTTGTTTTGGCCACCGGTGAACAAACTGTCTTTGGTCGTTTGGCTAAGGATATTTCAAACAACGACGTTAAGGAAACTAACTTCGATGTTGGTATCAAGAATATTTCTAAATTATTGTTAACAATGACCGCGATCATTGCACCTTTAGTTTTGGTCATCAACGGTTTAACTAAAGGTAACTGGCTCAACGCTTTGCTGTTTTCGATTGCCACAGCCGTTGGACTTACTCCAGAAATGTTGCCAGTTATTGTTACTAGTAATTTGGTTAAGGGTTCGCTAGAAATGTCCAAGCACGGCACCATCGTTAAAAAGATGAACTCCATCCAAAACTTCGGTGCCGCCGACGTGCTTTGTACTGATAAAACCGGTACTTTAACCCAAAACAAGGTTGTATTGGAACGGCACTACAACTTGGATATGAAGGAAAATCCACAGGTTTTGCGCTTGGCTTACTTGAACTCGTACTTCCAAACGGGGATGCACGATTTGATGGACCAAGCCATCATCGATGCCGCTAGCGATGAGCTAGATGTTAATGAAATTAAACACGACTACACTAAGGTTGATGAAATTCCATTCGACTTCAAGCGCCGTCGCATGAGTGTCGTGGTCAAGCGCCACGGCGATGGTCGTATCCTGGTAACTAAGGGTGCTGCCGAAGAAATGCTTGCTTGCTGCAATCGTGTGCAAGTTGGCAGTCACATCAACGATTTAACTGATGATTACAAAGAAAAAGTTTTAAAGCACATTGAAGATTTGAACAAAGATGGTTTGAGAGTTGTTTTGTTAGCTTACAAGAACAATCCTGCTCAAGCCGGTGAATTCAATGTTAGCGATGAAAAAGATTTGATCTTAACTGGCTTCTTGGCCTTCCTTGATCCACCTAAGGATGATGTTAAGGACGTGCTTAAGAAGTTAAAGCAAGACGGTATTACCGTGAAGATTTTGACTGGTGATAACGCTGCTGTAACTAAGAGTGTTGCTTCAAGAGTAGGCTTGAACACCAAGTATATTTATAGTGAAAAAGACTTTGCTGGTAAGAGCGACGATGAAGTTAAAAAGATGGTTGAAGAATGTAGCCTCTTTGTAAAGCTTTCACCAGAGTCAAAGGCTAGAATTATTCAGATTTTGAAGGAAAATGGTCACACGGTTGCTTACATGGGAGACGGTATCAACGATACGCCAGCTATGAAGAAGGCCGATGTAGCAATCTCAGTTGATACGGCTGTTGATATTGCAAAAAAGAGTGCGGACATTATTTTGCTGCACAAGAGTCTCCTCATCTTGGAGCACGGTGTCAGAATCGGCCGTCAGATCTTTGCCAACACGATGAAATACATCAAGATTACGTTGTCATCTAACTTTGGTAATATTTTATCGATCTTGGTTGCTTCATCATTCCTACCATTTTTGCCAATGCTTCCAATGCAATTGTTGATTCTAGACTTGATCTACGGGACATCTTGTTTGTCACTGCCATTTGATAGAGTTGGTGAAAAATACTTGGAAGTACCACGTAAGTGGGAGACAAAGAAGTTGCCTAAGTTCATGTTCTTCTTTGGTCCGACATCTTCAGTCTTCGATATTATTACGTTTGCCTTGCTTTACTTCTGGATTTGTCCAAGCGTTGTCGGAGCAAGTTACATGGCTGCTACTCCAAGGCAAAAGGCTGTCTTTATGGCCATCTTCTGGAGTGGTTGGTTCATCGAATCACTTTGGACACAAGAAATGGTTATCCAAGCATTACGTGATCCAGCAATTCCATTCTTACAACAGCACTCTTCAGGCGTAGTAATGCTCGCTACGATCGGTGCAGGATTGATCGGTACTGCAATGCCTTACGTCCCAAGCTTGGCTAAGGTAATGAAATTCGGTCCGATCCCAGAATATTATGTTCTGGTAGTTCTTGTACTTTTGACTTTGTACATTGCATTGACTACGGTGGTAAAGCACTGGTACATGAAGAAAGAGAAGTTCTTGATTTAATAAAAGACTATAAAAAGATACTTAATTAGTTGCTTTTAATATGTGGAATTATTAGTTATATCTTCTTACTGTTAGAAGCATTGACAATATTTCAGTTTTTTTATATCAAATCATATCCGGTGGCTTTTACTATCTTAATAGCTGATATAGCTTTGACAGTGGCTTTACCGATTTTGGCATATTTTCAACGTTTTAGAATATTAATGATTGTTTTGGCGATAGTTTTAATTATTCTTTTGCTGATAAAGTGTCAGGCAATGTATCCGACTGTTACGGTTATTTATAGTATTTATGCTTTGTTAATTATTGGATGTAATGTGCACTTTAAGCCGCAAAATTAATCTTTCCTTTGACAAAGATTAAAAAGACTCCTATATTTGAATTAATTTAGTTCAGATATAAGGAGGAAAAATCATGGTCGACTTAACAAAACATATGAAAAAAGGCTTGGTTGAACAAAAGCCGGGGAAGATTTTGGCCTTTGCAGCTTACACCAACAAAATTTCAGACATCGTCAAATTCACAATTGGTGAGCCTGACTTTAACACACCAGAGCATATTAAAAAAGCGGCCGAAGCCAGCATCACTAACAACCACTCGCACTATGCACCATCTAACGGGACTCCAGGTTTGCGCAAGGCGGCAGCCGATTTTTTAGCTGAAAAATATGGACAAAAATACGATCCAAGCGAAATTTTGATCACCAATGGGGTAACGGAGTCGATCTACGATTTTTTGACTGCGGTGCTTAATCCAGGCGACGTTGTTTTGGTGCCAACACCAATTTTTCCGCTTTATATAGGGGATGCACTATCAATGGGCGCAACGGTTGAACAAATCGACACGTCTGATGATGGCTTCAAGTTAACGCCGGCTAAGTTGCAAGCAGCTTTGGATAAATATGGCGATCGAGTTAAGGTATTGGTGATGAACTATCCGACTAACCCAACAGGCGTTATGTACTCGCAGGCTGAGCTCGATGCGCTAGCTGATGTGGTGCGCGACAAACCAATCTTTGTTCTTGCCGATGAAATTTACAGCGAATTGAATTATGACCAGCCACATGCTTCGATGGAAAAGACTTTGCATGATCAGGTCGTGCTCATGAATGGCGTGTCCAAAGCATGGGCGATGACGGGTTACCGGATCGGTGTGGTTGCTGCACCTAAGCCGATTTTGGATCAACTTGCCAAAGTTCACCAGGCGATTACCACGACGGAGCCAACGCCGATGCAAGATGCGGCTGAAGAAGCACTAGGCAATGGAATGAACGATGCGGAACCAATGAAGAAAGAATTCCAAAAGCGGCGTGATGTGCTTTATGAAGGATTAACCAAGTTAGGCTTTGAATGCGTTAAGCCTAAAGGTGCCTTCTACATTTTTGCCAAAATTCCAGCAGGCTTGGAACAAGATGATACCAAGTTTATTTATGATTTGGCTGAAAAGGGGCATGTTGCTGTAATTGCGGGCTCATTTTTTGCTAAAGGTGGAGCAGGATATATTCGTTTGTCTTACGCAACGTCGATGGATCAGATCAAAGAAGGCTTGAAACGACTAGAAAAATATGTCGCAGAAAATAAGCAATAAGTGCAAATAAAAGGGACCGATGTTATGTATCGATCCCTTTTGAAATCAAACTAATTATTCCTTGTTATCAAATGGGTAAGTCATGCCCCAGGCAGTTCTAATACTGGTTAAAATATGGGCGATCATGCGAGATTTTTCTAATTCGCCTTCGTCATGACCTTGTTCAATATACTTTTGAAAATCAGTGACTTCATATTCAAGTGCTTGGTCAGCCTCTCCAGCAGTCACTTTATCATAGCTTTCTTCATGGGCACTCTGGGTGTAAGTAATGTCCGCTTCAGTGCCGCGTGGGTATTGATTGATTTCAAAATAACCTTTGGTACCCGAAACTAAACCACGCTTAGGCTGCTTAGCCCGCATTGAGAGGGACATCACTGCCATTTGACCTTTTGAATTCTTCAAAATGATGCCGCTTTCTTCGTCAACGCCAGTTTCAAAGAATTTCACCGTGGTGTTGATACTTTCAGGATATTCATCCATGAAACTAATAGCAAAAGCTGTTGCATAGCCACCAATATCCAGCAATGCACCACCAGCAAGGTCTTTATTAAAGAAGCGATTCTGCGGATCGTAGTCCTTGAGTGAGCCAAAATTAATTTGGATCATTTTAATATCGCCAAATTTTCCGGTCTTAATCATATCTTGCATCTTTTGGTAGATTGGCATGTGATAAAGAGTAAAACCTTCCATTAAGATTAGGTGTTTCTCTTTAGCTAATTGAGCCACTTCATCAAATTGCTGTGCATTGACGGTAATTGCCTTTTCGCAAAAGACGTGCTTGCCAGCATTGAGGGCCTTTTTGATGTAGTCGTAGTGGAAAGTGTGTGGGGTAGCAATATAGATGATATCAATGCTAGGATCCTTAATCATTTCATCAGGATTAGTGAAAGCATGCTGTACATGTTTTTCTTGGACAAAGGCACGGAGTGCTTCTTCATTTGGATTTGCGGCAGCATAAATTTCGCCGTTGACTTTGTTCAAAGCATCAGCCATATCATGTGCAATCCAGCCAGTACCAATAATTCCCCAATTAAATTTTTTCATGATCATTACCTCTCTTAAGTTCAATAATTTTTCCATCTTTTTCGGTAATTAATGAAGTAGCTAAGTTTTCAAATAGTGAAGAGCTGACTACGCCATTTTGTAAACAAAGTTGACGATTAAGTTCAGTGATATTGTGCCAATCTTCGTTAAAAACATCGATTAAGTAGTTGCCCAAAGGCGTACGGGCAAATGCAGCTACTGAACTATCTTGTCGAATCTTACTAGTTAAATGTAAACTGCTTAAATACTTCTGTACTTGATTAACACAAGGCGGTGCCACTTCAATACAAAGTGGAATTTTAGGATTCAAAACTGATTGTCTTCTTTCGCTGGGCAAGAGTAGGATAAACTGGTTGGCAATTTGTGCTGCCTGTTTTTCAAAAAGATGAATTCCACCCAAACTTTTTAGAACGTTAAAATTCTTATCAATGCTGTCACAACCATCAAAAGCAATATCGATCTTAGTCGCTGCAGTAGATGGAAGAAGCTCTAATCCGAGTTCTTTGCACCTAAAGCGAGTAAGTTCGGATGGAGAATATAATGTGATGTCTAAGTTATGCTGTGCAATCGCTTGAGCTAACTTAAATACATTGCTTCCGCCGCCAAGAGAAATAGTCATTTTCGGCTTGATTTTACTTAAAGCGAGGTCACTTATCGAATTAATTTTCATTTTATTTTCTCCTGTGAAAATTATTTACAAATACATACTACCTTGGTAAATGATTTTCGTCAATCAAAATATAAATTTATTTTCTTTAAAAATAAATTTATGAAAATTAATTACATTGATGATATAATTTTGGCACAGAAAAGGTGAGAATAATGACTAAAATTATCGATACAATCTATAGTAAATTAGCGACAATGTCAGCCAGTGATCAAAAGATTGCTCAAGTGATCTTAAAACAGCCCGAACAGGTGGTAAATTATACAATTTCAAAATTAGCAACTGAAGCTGAGGTGAGTGATGCTTCGGTGACGCGCTTTTGTCATAATTTAGATTTGACAGGTTTTCATGATTTAAAAATTCAACTAGCTCAGAATGCAACTGAAAGTGTGTCACTTCAAAATATGTCACGTGATGATGCTAGTGCTAATTTGGAATTAATTGAGAAAAATAAAGTCGCCGAGATTAAGGCGACTTTGGAGAATGTGACTGAAGCCAAATTAGATCAGGTGCTGCATTTTTTGACTGAAAGCAGAATTGTGCAGGTTAGTGCGGAGGGCGATACTTATCCGGTGGCCGCTGATGCAGTGTATAAGTTTAATCAGATTGGCTTGTTGGCAATTGATTCGGGTGGCACGATTGAAACGGCAATTGCGCAGACAATGAACCTGAGTAAAAAGGATTGCTTGTTGGTGATTTCGAATTCAGGTGAAGCAGCGGGAATCATTAAGCAAATTAAGGTAGCCAAACAAAAAGGGATGCCGGTGATTGCGATCACCAATCGCGATGATTCACCGATTGCGCTATTAGCTGATGTGCATTTAAAGACAGCAGTGCGGCAGACGGTGATGCAATCGCAGTATTATTTCTCACGCGTGGCAAGTATGACAATGATTGAGGCATTATATTTGTTACTTATTGCGGGGGATGCAGGGCGAGTTGAGCATATTAAAGAACATGAAGCAATTATTTCTAATCAAAAAATCTAAGAGCTTTAATTTTTTTAAGCGAACAAGTGTTAAAATTACCTTTTCTTAACACACATAAGTTCTGTCATAAATCAATAACTTGTTTAAAACTTCACAAAAATGTAATGTTTTGAATCTTAATTGTAAAAGTCCGGTAACTACAGTTTAACAAATAAAGGGTAGGGTATTACTGGTGATTTTAGGAAGTATTCTTAAAATCACACACACGAGTCGATCCTGTTTTTAGTAATCGGGTTCGTAACATGCTATAATTATTTCACAAGCAGAAGAAGATATAACTTACTGCTTAGGATGAATTTCTGTTTCAGAAAGGAAAGGCCACATAATTATGAGAAAGAATACAAGAATTGTAAGTATGGCTGCTGCCGCTTTGTTGGCAGTTGCTCCTGTAGCAGCTTCAGCTGTTCCAGTTAACGCTGCTATTAGTTTAGGTACAGTAACTAACACTACTGGTACTACAAGTACTACTACAGCAACAACAGCAAAGCCAACAGATAGATCATACTTTACATATGGCAATCAAGTAATTGATGCTGCAAGTACTACCGATAAAACAGCTAATGTTGTACCAACTACTATTTCTATTAAGGCTAAAGATACTGTAGCTAGTGTTACTAAGGCAATTAATGATTTAGGATTAGTTTTCTTTAGTACGAATAATGCCAGTGGAGAAAAAGTTAACCTTAAAGATAGTGAAGTTGCTGCTATTCTTAAGAATGCAGGTGTAACTCTTGATAAAGATAACAAGAATATTACTGCGGTACCAACTAGTGATTTCAATCTTACTTTAACTGGTACAGGTTCTACTTCTACGCAAACAGCTACTGTTCAAATCCCAGTTGTAGTTTCAAGTTCAACTACAGATACTACTCAAAATCCAGTGATCAATTGGTCATTGAATGGTCAAAGCAAGGGGAGTGTTAATGGTCAAATATTCCAAGTAGCTGTTGGTTCACAATTTAATCCAACTAATTTTGTAAATAGTAATGGTGAGCCAGTTATTATTTCAGCTGTACAAAACAGCAATAATAATACAGCTGCTTCACTAGAAGCAACTTCAAATCCTGTTAATACTTCAGAAGCAGGACGTTACTATAATGTAACTTTAACTGCAACTGGTTTAACTGGTAAGAAGACTACTGCAACATATACTGTTTTAATTACTTCAAGCCACAAACAAGCTCTATATGCTAATGGCGCAAGCTCAATCGCAACTTACCACATTTATGGCATTAATGTAAGACTAGCTTCAACTACTTTCAAAGATGGTGACACTGTTTACGTTGCTGATCAAACTAGAACCCTTAACAATGTATCATACTCACAAGTTTCAACTAAGTCTAAGTCAGATGCTAACTCAAGCAACATTTGGGTTAAGACTTCATCACTTGTTAAGCCAGCTGGTGACACTAACACCAAGACTTTGCCAGTAATGGTTGATTCAAGAGCTTATGACAAGAACGGTAACTACTTAGGTCACATGTACTACGCTTACAACGACATTGAAATCGTTCCAACTGTTGTAACTATCAACGGTAAGACTTACTACAAGGTGGCTAACAAGGACGAATACGTTCGTGTAACCAACATTACTGGTAACCAACGTACTTTGAAGCACAATGCCTACATTTATTGGTCATCATACCGTCGTACTCCAGGTACTGGTAAGATGTACAGAGGTCAAACTGTAACTACTTACGGTGGTCAAATGAGATTTAAGAACGGTAAGAAGTACTACAGAATTGAAGGCTGCAGAAACAACAACAAGCGTTACATCAAGGCTGTAAACTTCTATTAAAAAGTAGAATAATTTAACTGAAAGAGTCGATGCATTTGCATCGGCTTTTTTCGTGTCTAAATTTTTAAATTTCTGAAAAAAATTTGCCCTTTTTTGCGTAATAAATAGTGGAGGGTAATTTTCCTACTTAAGAAAAAGAAAAGAGGTAAAATATGAGGAGAAGAATTAATCGATATCCTCGAATTACTAACGACTTGGTATTCGGTCATGTTATGAGCAATAAAAAGAATTGTCTGGAACTGCTACGTCGGATGTTTCCTGAATTAAAATTGACAAAAGTTAATGTCATTACCCAGTATGACGGCAACATTGGACTAGAATCCAAAAACATTCGCTTAGATATCTGGGCACAAGATGATCAAAGTCGAGTGTATGATATTGAGATGCAAACAACACGTAAAAATGATCTAGAAAAACGGATGATGTACTACGCAGGGATATCAGCCTGCAGAAGGATATCGACTACTACGTGAATAGCGGAAAATGGGTCGAAGACATGAATAAGCTAGAATATGAGATGAATGAAGTTGCTAAAAGAGCTGCAGAAAAAGCGATTAAAGAAGCTAAAATAGTAGATGCAAAAAAGTTTATTGGCTATGCCAAAAATCATGGTACTAATTTAGAAAATACAATCCAGGAAACAATGGATATGTATGATGAAGTTCTTAATCGTAATGAAATCACTAAATTAGTGAACGAAATCTATCAGCAGAATTAGCTAAATAAGATAATTTTGGAAAATTTCCCTCTAGAGTACTACTATCAGTAGTGCTCTTTTTTATATAAAAAATATATTGCTGCTTCGCACTAATCAAAAGCAAATTAATTGAAATATCTTATTAAAAGATAAATAATGTAACCAGTTACAATAATTGCTATTACTTAAAAACGACAATTATTGCTGCATTATTAGGAGGTCAGGCTATGTCAAAAAAGAAAATCATTATTGTAGGTGCATCCCACGGCGGCCAAGAGGCAGCTTATGAAATTTTAGATCGTTATGATGATGTAGACGTTACGATTTATGAAGCAGGCGACTTCGTTTCCTTTATGTCTTGCGGAATGAAGCTATTCCTTGAAGGAAAAACTACAGGCCAAGACAACGTTAGAAACTTTACTCCTGAAGATCTAGCTGAACGGGGTGGTAAAGTTGTTAATAACACAGCAGTAACAGCTCTTGATCCAGCTAAAAAGACGGTTACTGTCAAAAACGTAAAAGATGGTACAACCAAAGAAGTTAGTTATGATAAGCTAATTATTTCTTCAGGTGTTAACCCCGCAAGTTTGCCTCTTCCTGGAGCAGACCTGAAAAATATTATGTTGATGAGAGGCTATGATTGCGCTACAGAGATCAATGCAGCTGCTCAAGATGAAGCTATTAAAAATGTTGCAGTTATTGGTGCTGGTAACGGAATTGCAGCTGCCGAGGTTTTCGCTAAAGCAGGCAAGAATGTTACTTTAATTGATGGTGGGCAAAAACCACTAGAAAATTATTTGAATGATACTTATACTAGCTTATTTGAAAAAGAATTGACTGATCATGGTGTTAACCTGGCTATGAACACTAAAGTTACTGGCTTTGTTGGCAATGGAAAGGTCAATGCAGTTCAGACTGATAAGGGTGATATTACTGCTGATTGTGTCATTATTACAGTTGGTATTAAGCCAAATACTGATTGGTTGAAAAACACGATCGATCTTTATGACAATGGCTACATTAAGGTAGACAATTACTTTAGAACCAATGTAAAGGATGTCTATGCAATTGGGGATGCAATCTTCCCATTTAGCATTCCAGCTAACAGAAGAGTACCGATGCCATCTGCCATTGCTGCACGGCATGAGGCTCAATATGTTGTTGAGCACTTATTTGAAGACAAGCCAGAACGTGTCTTTAAGGGCTTAGTTGGTGCACAATTGCTTGAAGCCTTTGATTTACATGCAGTAACAACAGGACTCAGTGAAAAGAATGCCAAGCGAGCAGGAATTAATGCAAAAGAAACAGTCTTAAAGAGTTATCTTCGTCCAGACTATATTCCTGAAAAAGATAATCCTACTTGCTATATTGCTGTTGTTTATAATGAAGACAGCCACCAAATCTTAGGCGGTAGCGTACTTTCATCATATGACATTAGTGGCCAAGCCAATGTTTTGAGCTTAGCTATTAGAAATAAGTTGACACTGGAAGATTTAGCAGAAGCAGATTTCTTCTTTTCACCAACTTATGACAAGCAATGGAGTCTGGTAAATCAAGTAGCACAAAAGGCATTAGGCTTAAAATTAACTGTTTAGATATAAATCAATTTTTAAATTTTGAGAAGAGGTCGTCATGGCTTCTTCTTTTTTTTGAAAAAAGTTTCAAAAAAGTCTTGCATTTGATTTGGATTTTCGTTATTATAATTAAGTCAGCTAACGGAGGAGTAGCGAAGTGGCTAAACGCGGCGGTCTGTAAAACCGCTCTCTCTGAGTTCGGCGGTTCGAATCCACCCTCCTCCATAATAGGGATATCGTATAAAGGTAGTACATCGGTCTCCAAAACCGCTAGTGTGGGT
>OKSF01000220.1_pt1 | contig 53727 bp, 45 predicted proteins | sample 1606061 | NCBI WGS metagenome assembly OKSF01 (sample SAMEA3541567, study PRJEB24748) | human gut metagenome | biome: human gut; feature: human-associated habitat; material: faeces | place: China | collected 2012
ATGATCCAGGCACGCCATCTGTTTTACGGAATTGCCATGCTGGACAAGTTTAAAGGAATGGGCTGGAAAAAACCTTACCTGATTTTTGGAATGTGTGATGAAACATTCAGTATCAACTATACAGCGGAGATACCTGCTGATGTTGACCGCAGCTGGTTTTATTTCTTTACCACACTTCTCAACCATTTTTACTGGTTCAGCGGAGCGACCATCGGCGGGCTTGTAGGCAGTTTGCTAAAATTTAACACCGATGGGCTGGATTTTGTCATGACAGCAATGTTTACAGTTATCTTCCTGGAACAATGGCTGAAAGAAAAACACCACATCAGCGAGTGGATCGGCCTTGGGGCAAGTATCGGCTGCCTGCTGATCTTCGGCGCAGATAATTTTCTGATCCCTACCATGATCTGTATTTTAGTTGCCTTAACAATTCTTAGAAAAACCCTGGAACAGAGAAAAGAGGTGGATGCAGCATGACTTTATCACAACAGATCATTACTATTGCTATGTGTGTTCTCGGAACTATGCTGACACGTTTTCTGCCATTTGCAGTCTTCAGTTCCAAACGTCCAACGCCGCCATACATTCAATATTTAGGAAAAGTACTGCCTGGTGCGATTTTTTCCATGCTGGTGGTCTACTGCCTGCGACATGTTTCCTTACTGCAGGGCAGTCATGGATTACCGGAGCTGATCGCAATTCTTCTGACAGTTGGACTTCACCTGTGGAAAAGACAAATGTTGTTGTCTATTGCAGGCGGTACGGTTTGCTATATGCTTCTTATCCAGTTTATCTTTTAAGAAAAACGCGCATATGAAATGCCCCATTTATTTCAGAAATAACCAAGGCCGGAGATCCACAGCGGATTTCCGGCCTTACTTTTTGTTTCTTTTATCGTTTATTTCAGTTTACCATATTCTTCATCAGAAACAGGCTCGCACCACTCATTAGAGCCCTCAACACCAGGTACTTCAACAGCCAGATGGCTGAACCAGCTGTCCGGTGCTGCACCATGCCAGTGCTTTACTTCTGCAGGAATATTGATGCAGTCGCCTGGTTTCATTTCAACGGCTTCTTTTCCCTCTTCCTGATAATATCCACGGCCTGCGACACAGACTAAGATCTGGCCGCCACCGCTCTTTGCGTGATGGATATGCCAGTTGTTGCGGCAGCCTGGCTCAAAAGTTACATTAAAAATACCAACCTGGCTGGTAGATACAGGTTCCAGGAAACTCTTTCCGGAGAAATACTGGGCAAAACCGTCATTTGGCGCACCGATGGGGAATACCATTTCTTTTGCGTGGGCTCTCATTGCCTCATCTTCGTATGGAAGGTCGCCTTCATCATCTGCCCATACTTCCTTTGCCAGATTAAATACAGCCCAGCCCTTTGGCCAGCCTGCATAAAAAGCAACATGGGTGATAACGGCTGCGATCTCTTTCTGGGTTACGCCATGAGCCTTTGCATTCTGTAAATGGAATTTTAAAGAAGAGTCTGTGATACCGGATGCCATTAAAGCTACTACGGTTATGATACTTCTTGTTTTCAGATCAATGTCCTGATTATTCCAGTTTTCTCCGAAAAGGACATCATCATTATAATGTGCAAAATCAGGAGCAAAAGTTCCTAATGCATTTCTTCCTGCTGTCTGAACTACTTTTTTCATCTTTCTGTCTCTCCTTATCTGTATGATAAACTTTTAATTATAAGGACTTTACCCACTTTTCAATTTCCTGCTTGTTGGCTCTGTTTAAAAGCTTTCCTTCTACGATCTCAGCTCCCGGTGCAGATGGCTTTAATTCCTTTACTGTATTGCCAAAACCGCTTCCTCCGGATGTTGCAAAGAGCACGATCTTCTTACCGGAAAAATCATATTTCTCCAGGAATGTATTTACAATGGTAGGTGCCACATACCACCAGATCGGAAATCCCAGGATAATGGTATCATATTCTTCAATATGAGCATCTGTATCTGTGATCTGTGGACGGATCTTCTTATCGCTCATCTCCATGCTGCTTCTGGATTTCTTATTCATCCAGTTTAAATCGTCATTTGTATATAATTCCTTTGGTGTGATCTCATACAGAGCACAATCTCCTGCTTCTGCGATCATCTTTGCTACTTTTCTGGTTGTTCCGCTTGCACTGAAATATGCTGCTAATGTTTTTTTCATGGCTAAAACCTCCTACTGTTGCTTAACAATGAAAAATAATAAAATGAAAAATGTGCAGGACCTTTTACTTTCATCCTGCACATTTATTATATAACTCTTTTTTCTATTATGTCTAATACTTATATTACATGGTTTTTTATGCTTAAAAAGCATTATCCTGAAACAAACTCATCTATCCCTCAAACACAGGATATTTTTTCTTATCAGCATCTGTTATTTTGCGGATCACCTTACAGGGGTTGCCTGCTGCGATCACACCATCCGGAATGTCCTTATTCACAACACTTCCTGCGCCAATGATCGTATTACTTCCAATGGTTACTCCCAGCAGCACCGATACATTGGTTCCGATCCAGACATTATCTCCTACTGTAATTGGCAGGGCAATTTCCAGTCCCCTACTTCTCTGTTCACTGTCAATAGCATGTCCGGCTGTAGAAAATACGCAGTTGGGCGCAATAAATACATTATCCCCAAAAGTAACTTTTGCACAGTCAAGTATGGTAACATTATGGTTCGTATAAAAATTTTTTCCTATAGAAACATTAAAACCGTAATCACAGTAAAAGGGAGCTGTGATCACCGGATCTGCTCCCATTCTTCCAAGGATCTGTCCCAGTAATTTCTGCTGTTTTTCAGTATCTGATGGCCTGCAGTTATTAAACTCATAGCACAGATCCGCACAGCGTGTTCTTGCTTCTATGATCTCCTTATCGTAATTTGCATCATACAGATAGCCATTTTGCGCCTTTTCCCACTCAGTCATTGCTCTGTCTCCTATACCCTTTCATCATTTCTCTTCATATACAAAAGGGGATAGGGATTTCCTTCCTCATCCATATCTGTCCTTTTGTATGTTTCAAAGCCCATATGCTCATAAAAGCCAACTGCCTGAGGATTTTGCTCATTTACAGTCAGTTCCTCTATCCCGTAATTCTGGATCCCGTATAAAAGCAATTGTTTTCCAAGGCCTTTTCCTCTTTCTTTTTGGGAAAGGAACAACATTTCCAGGCGGTGGTCTTCTATCCCCATAAATGCAGCTGGCTCACCTGAACCATTGACCGCAATAACCAGGCTCTGTACACCGGCTAATGCCTGTGGGACATACTCTTTTATCTTCTCAATTTCTTTTTCAGAAAGAAATTGATGAGTTGCCCTCACCGACTCTTCCCACACCTTTAAAAGCTGTTCCATCAACAATTCTGTGCGCTCTTTTACTTCATATATTTTCATATTTACCATACATTTCAAAATGTACCTTATGTTCTGGAACTTCAGATAACTTACGGCCTTCCGGATGCACTGCCGGTACACCGATCGATAAGACCGCCTCCAGACAATATTCCTTTGGATAACCTAAAATATCTCTTAGATATTCTTCCGTTGTTCTTCCATCAGGTGCCTGTCTTAAACGTCCCTGGATCCAGCAGCTTCCAAGCCCCAAGTCGTGGGCCATGTTGTGCATGTTGGACATAACAATGGAACAGTCCTCTGTCCATACGTCTGTCTTTTCCGGATCTGCGATCACAACGATCGCAGCTGAGGCGCCTGCCAGCATTTTCGCAGAACCCACGCGGCACTCAGACATTTTTTCAAGTGTTTCTTTCTTCTGTACTACGATCAGTTCCCATGGACGGATATTTCGTCCGGATGGAGAAAGCAGACCTGCCTCAACGATGGCCTCCAATGCCTCCTTAGAAACTGCTTCCTCTTTATATTGTCTGATACTCCGTCTATGCTTTAAAAGATCTAAAAAATTCATCCATGCAACCTCCTGTAAACAATTTATCTGTTATTCCTCCTCAGGATACGTAAAATGCCAGGACTTTCTAAACTCCGTCATCAGATCCATTACATCCTTTGTATAGTCCAGATGCATACAGGAAACATCCCCGGCAATCGCCTTTTCCATATCAGAAAGCTCATAAGCCAGTGCATCCTCATGAACTCCGGCCTTTATCACCTGGGTTTCTCCGCTTTCTGCGTCCACGATCTTCGCCTCCCAGGCCCTTGGATACTCCATGATCTCAATATAGCCCTTTTCGCAGGATACCATGCCTCTCTTTGGCTGCTTGGAGTGCAGGGACAGCATCACGGTAGCCATCTGTCCTTCCTTATTGGTAAGAAGCAGCCCCGCCTGCTCATCTACCCCTGTAGGCGCCGCCTTCATCTGGGACAATAACTGATCCGGCTTGGAGTCCATAAACCACCGGATAAAAGAAAGAGCATACACGCCGATATCCAGCATGGCACCCCCAGCCAGGTTCCGGTTAAAGAAACGGTTTTCCATGTTATATTCTTTAAAACTTCCAAAATTCATGGTGATCAGATTTACTTTTCCCAGCTTTCCGGACTCCAAAATCTTCTTCAATTCTTTATAGACCGGCATATGGAAAATGGTCATGGCTTCGGCAACAATAACCCCCTTCTCCTTTGCCAGCTCCAAAGCTTCATCCAGTTCCTCACTATTTAAAGTAATAGATTTCTCCACCAGGATATGTTTCCCATTTTCAATGGCCTTTTTCATAAACTGGATATGGGTATTATGAGGCGTTGTAATATAGATCACATCCACTTCCGGATCTGTGAACATTTCATTAAAATCCGTAAACACCTTTTTGATTCCGTACTTCTCTCCAAACTTTACAGCCTTTTCATAGGTCCTGTTTCCTACTGCATAAAGCTTTTTCCCATTTTTTTCCAGTGCCGTTGCCATTTCATTGGCGATCACACCTGTTCCCAGTACAGCCCAGTGAATTTCTCTCATCCTGCGCTCTCCTTTCCTGCGAAAATATTTTGCCAGTCTTCCTTATCGGATCTCTCCTTTTCTGGCTCTCCTGTTCAGTATAACCATAAATCCAAGGCAAAGCAATAGCTGCACTACAGATGACATAGGGGTTGCCAGTCCGATCTTAAATAAAGATGTATCTGGCCTGAGACTCATCAGATACGATACAGGCACACGAACTCCAAAAGCCCCGGCAATTCCCTGTAACATAACAAATTTGGTCTGTCCGATCCCATTATAAAGGGCCTTCTTTGCCCGGTCCATCCTTCCTGCGCCATAATTCTGGGCCACAAAAGCAGACATAGACTGCATAAAAGCAGATGAAATAAGCATAATAAAAGCACATACTTTCTCAGCCACTCCCACACCTGCAGAAGCGGTCACTCCCATGGAATTTACGATCGCCAGGATAATAAGAAACGAAATACTTACCAGAAGATCCTGTAATGCGATCGGCGCTCCAAGGCCCGCCATTTTCTTAAGTAACGTCTTGTGGATCCGCACATTCTCCTTCTTAAACACAAAGGGCAGCTGTTTCTTTCTGATAAATCCAAAAGACACGACCACTCTGACTACCTGTGCAAAAACAGTAGCACAGGCCGCTCCTGCAGTTCCCATATGAAAACCGGCACACAGCACCAGATCTCCTGCAATATTACAAACACAGGCGATCGCAACTGTAAAAAGCGGCGTTTTGGAGTCCCCGATCCCCCTGAAAATACAACCGATCAGGTTATAAGCAACAATAACGATCATACCACAGCCGCATATCCTTACATAAGCAGCCGTCTTGTCAAAAGCCTCCTTTGGAGCATGCATAATACTGCTGATCTGAGGTGCAAAACACACCAGAAGGACAGTCATGACCAATGCAATACCAGCAAACATCACCATGGCCGTTCCCACTGCTTTTCCCCCTTCTTCCTTCTTTCCGCAGCCGATCTGCTGCCCCAAAAGTACCGTGGTTCCCATAGCAAAACTGCTGATCAGATTGGTCAAAGTCATCATGATCTGAGAACCTGTAGACACTGCCGATACATCCGCAGAAGATGCAAACTTACCCACAACCAGGAGATCCACAGCGCCGTACATAGCCTGCAAAAACAACGCAAATAACACAGGCATAGCAAACAAAATAAGAGGCTGTAAGATCTTCCCTTCTGTAAATGTCGTATTTCTCTCCATTGTACATTTTCTCCTTTTTCACATAAAAAAAGCCGGATAAGAAGCAGGCATCTCAGCCCGCCATCTTATCCAGCTATTGTTTCTAAAGAACAACTTGCCCTCCGATGAACGTTCCACAGTATACTATAAAAATTTTCAAACATCAACTGCCAGATCCGCATCTTTGGCTCAAGTCATTTCTATTAATCTCTGTCATTCAGATAACCCGGTTCATTATAAATAAGAGCCATAAACTCTACATCAGAGTCAGAATTATTCTCAATGCTGTGATACTGTCCCACTTCAATAATACAGCAGTCACCAGGGCCAACCTTGGTCACAGACTTGTCATTATCAATAAAATCTGCCTCGCCCTTTAAAATATAATATGGCTCAGTATCATGTACATGCTGATGCCAGCCTACACTTGCACCTGGAGGAAGAACTACCTTAGCATACAGTCTGCCGTGTCCTAACAGCTCCTCCTTAGATACAATATGATGAACATACGCTGTTCCCTTACCTCCGCCTAAATGTTCCACTTCCAGAACGTTGTCTTTACGAATCATGGTCATGCCCTCCTGTTGAATATAATCCTGAAGCAATTTGAAACACTTTACTGCTTATATTTTCTCATTATACTCCATTTCTCTCATTTTTCCAAGAACAGGACGCGATTTTTCTTTCGCGAATGTTTCATTTTGCAGCAACCATCTGCTCTTATTCCCTTTCCTGCGCAAACTTCTGAAATGCCTTGGCTGCCACACTTAAAGGATACTCGCTGTCCCGTATCATAAGAACATTCCTTTCCGGAAATGCCTCTTCCAGATCAATGGCAAATACAACACCTGCTTTTAAGTCTTCCGCTGCAATCTCCTCCGGTATAAAACCAATTCCCAGATTATGGCGCACTGCCGGAAGGATCAGATCCGTAGTGGCCAGTTCCAGATCCGGTGAAAATGTCAGGCCATACTGCAAAAAATAGGAATTCAGGAAATTACGGCTGATCGCCTCGGAAGTAAGGCTGATCCACGGCAGATCTGAAAGCTCCCGCAAAGAACATTTTCGCCCCTTTAACTGCTCAAATCTGGGGCCTCCGATCAAAATCTCCCGATAGCTGCGAAGCACTTTCATTTTCAATGGATCCCCCATATGCAAAGGAAGAGACGAAACCACTGCCATATCCACCTTACCATCACGAACTGCCTGGATCGAGTCCCTGGTACTGTTATTTAAGATCTGAAAATGGACCTTCGGGTACTTCCGGCTAAACTCCTCCATTGCCTGAAACAGATAACAATGAAGGGCTGTCTCTGTGGCACTGATCGAGATCATACCCTTTTCCAGGCTCAGCCTGTCCTTCAGATCACTTTCCCCTTTAAAAAACTGGGCGCAGCCTGCTGAAACATACTCAAAAAACTGCTGTCCCTCTGCCGTCAGCTCCATCCCCATCTTGCTGCGGATAAATAACCGGCACCCCAGATCATCCTCCAGCTTATGTATGGTCCTTGTTACCGCCGGCTGACTGGTGTTAAGGGCAGATGCAGCCCTGGTCAGATTTCCATACTTTGCAACATAATAAAAAATCCTGTAGTATTCAAAATTAGATGTCATAACTAATGTCCCTCTATATACCTGGCTTCAACTCACAGACACGCGCTAACGCGCTCATCTGTCTGCTGACGCAGACGGTCCGTTCGTGAATGACGCAAAAAAAACAAATGTCGCCTTGCAGGCGCCGCTTGTTTTTCTTTTGCGCCTTTCCATACCATTCTGATATGAATATAATACATTTTTGCTATTTTACAACCCTTTTTATTCGTGGCATATTATATGTGAAAAAAATAACGTGCATTTGAAAGGGGCAACATCATGGAAAACAACACCGGCACATGTCTTGAAAAGCAGCCTTTATGTGAGGAAATGCTTACAAAAATGAACGCATACTGGCGGGCAGCCAACTACCTGTCTGCAGGACAGCTTTACCTGTTAGACAATCCGCTTTTAAAAAAGCCATTATCCCTTGACCAGATCAAGAAAAAGATCGTAGGTCACTGGGGAACTGTACCTGGACAGAACTTTGTCTATGTACATTGCAACCGTGTGATCAAACGTTATGACCTGGACATGATCCTTTTATCCGGACCTGGACACGGCGGCAACTTCCTGATCGCCAATACCTATCTGGATGGAAGCTACAGCGAGATCTATCCAAACATCAGCCAGGACGAAGAAGGAATGCAGAAAATGTTCAAGCAGTTCTCCTTCCCATGCGGCGTGCCAAGCCACTGTGCTCCTGAAACTCCAGGTTCTATCAACGAAGGCGGCGAATTAGGTTACTCCATTGCCCACGCTTTCGGTGCTGTATTCGATAACCCGGATCTGATCGCTACCGTTGTAGTAGGTGACGGCGAAGCAGAAACCGGCCCACTGGCTACTTCCTGGCAGTCCAATAAATTTTTAAACCCTGTAACAGACGGCGCTGTTCTTCCTATCCTTCACTTAAACGGATACAAGATCAGCAACCCGACCATCTTCTCCCGTATCCCACATGATGAGATTGAAGATTTCTTCAAAGGCTGCGGCTGGAAACCATACTTCGTAGAAGGCGACGATCCAATGACCATGCACCGCAAGATGGCCGAAACCATGGATACCGTTATCGAAGAGATCAAAGCCATCCAGAAACATGCCCGTGAAACAGGAGATGCAGAGCGTCCAAAGTGGCCTATGATCGTTCTTCGTACACCAAAGGGCTGGACCGGACCAAAGGTAGTAGACGGCCAGAAGATCGAAGGTTCCTTCCGTGCTCATCAGGTGCCGATCTCCATGGAAAATCCGGAAGAACACTTAAAACTGTTAAACGACTGGTTAAGAAGCTACCACCCGGAAGAACTGTTTGACGAAAAAGGCCGTCTGATCCCGGAATTAGCCGAACTGGCTCCAAAGGGAAATGCAAGACTGGGCGCAAACCCACATGCAAACGGCGGACTTCTCTTAAAAGACCTGCGTCTGCCAGATTTCAGAACCTACGGAATTCCTGTAGAACCTGGAAAGACCAAAGCCCAGGATATGATCGAACTGGGCGGATACATCCGTGACATCTTCCGCTTAAATGAGGACAGCAAAAACTTCCGTATCTTCGGACCTGACGAAAGCATGTCCAACCGTCTTTACCGCGTATTTGAGGCAGAAAACCGTGACTGGAACGGTGAATTAAAAGATGACGATGACAAACTGGCAAGAGGCGGACGTATCATGGACAGTATGCTCAGTGAGCATATGTGTGAAGGATGGCTGGAAGGCTATCTGCTCACAGGACGTCACGGTTTCTTCGCAAGCTACGAAGCATTTATCCGTATCGTTGACTCCATGGCTGCACAGCATGCAAAATGGTTAAAAGTATGCAACCAGCTTTCCTGGAGACAGCCGATCGCTTCCTTAAACTTCATCCTGTCCTCCAACGTATGGCAGCAGGACCACAATGGTTACACTCATCAGGATCCAGGCTTCTTAGACCACATTGCAAACAAAAAAGCAGACGTAGTCCGCATGTATCTGCCACCAGATACCAACTGCCTGCTCTCCTGCTTTGACCACTGCATCCGCAGCAAAAACTATGTAAATGCCATCGTTGCATCCAAACATCCAAGCTGCCAGTGGCTGTCCATGGAACAGGCCGTAAAGCACTGCACCCAGGGTATCGGCATCTGGGAATGGGCAAGCAACGACTGCGGCGAAGAACCAGATCTGGTCATGGCCTGCTGCGGTGATACACCAACCCTGGAAACAATGGCTGCTGTCACCATTCTCCGTGACGAACTGCCCGAATTAAAGATCCGTGTTGTCAATGTAGTAGACCTGTTCAAACTGGAGTCCAACACCAAGCATCCACACGGCTTAAGCGATGCAGAATATGATGCGATCTTCACCAAAGATACCCCTGTCATCTTCGCATTCCACGGCTATCCAACCCTGATCCACGAACTCACCTACGGACGCAACAACCACAACGTATCCGTTCACGGCTATCAGGAAGAAGGTACCATCACCACTCCATTCGATATGCGTGTCCAGAACCAGTTAGACCGTTTCGACCTTGTAAAAGACGCCATCATGCATCTTCCACAGTTAGGAAACAGAGGTTCCTTCCTGATCCAGAAGATGAATGACAAACTGGTAGAACACAAACAGTACATTGCCGAATATGGCCAGGATCTGGAAGAGATCCGCAACTGGCAGTGGCACACTCCAGAAGACAAGTAAAACAAGTATATAAAAATACCGCCTGGGCAGCGATCCAATCCTTCGCTGTCCCAGACGGTATTTTAATAATCACACTTATTTTTCAGTTATTCCTTGTATACACAGGCCGTCATCTTACTTGTCAATTGTCCACATCTTGAGCGCAGCTGTCCGAATGTAGCGGACGTAGTCCGATACAGGCGAACAGGTGCATGTCGAAAGCCAGTGGACAATGACAAGTAAGATGTAAGGCCGTTTCTTACGGAAAAGCGTTGCTCCCGGAACCATTTATTTCAATTTCTAACTCTCGCCACAAACCGCTCCATTTTCAAAGCGTCCTTCACCCCATCTGTCTCAATCCCAGAACTCACATCCACTCCAAATGGTCGCAGCCTTTCCACCGCATCCCTCACATTCTCCGGATCCAGCCCACCAGCCAGAAAATAAGGCCGTTTCACATTTTCCAGTAATTTCCAGTTAAACCCCTTCCCATCACCGGCACCGGCATCAAACAACACAAGATCCGCCCCGGGCTGCTCTCCCGCTTTCACATCCGCTTCCGACTTCACCTGAACCGCCTTTATAATAAACATATCTTCACCTCTGCCAGTAAGTTCCCTCAGCCGACAAATATACGCCTCATCTTCCACTCCATGAAGCTGCGCCATATCAACGATCCCTTCATTCAAAAGATCAGCCACATTTTCCACCGGCTCATTCACAAACACACCTACAGCCTTCACCGCCGGATCCAGCATTTCCTTAAGCGTTTTCGCCTGCTCCTTAGAAACATATCTGCGACTCTTCTTTGCAAACACGAACCCAATATACTCCGGCTTGATCTCATTCACCGCCTGGATATCCTCCGGCCGCATCATTCCGCACAACTTCACTCTGGTCATCTGTTTATACTCCCGCTTTGTCAACACACATACTCATTCCAGCCACTAGATCAACCGTTTTCTAACCTCTCAAAGCCGCCAGTTTCGCCTTTTTATCCTCAGCCCGCATCAGTGCCTCTCCAATAAGAACTGCATCTGCCCCAATCTCCCGGAGCTTTCTCACATCATTCTCATCCCTTACGCCACTTTCTGATACAAAAAGCACATCCTCCGGAATCAGGTTGCGAAGCTTCCGACTATTTTCCGTATCCACAGAAAAATCCTTCAAATTCCGGTTATTTACACCGATCATCCTGGCCCCTGCTTCAACAGCCATTTCCACCTCTGCCTCATCATGAGTTTCCACCAGAGCAGAAAGTCCCAATTCATCACAGATACACCTGTATTCCTTTAACTGCTCCTTCGACAAAATAGAACAAATCAAAAGCACAGCCGAAGCTCCCAGAACCTTCGCCTCATAAATCATATATTCATCAACTGTAAAATCCTTCCTCAAGCAGGGAATTCCCACACTCTCAGCAATCTCTCTCAAATAAGCATCACTTCCCAAAAACCACTTTGGCTCCGTCAGCACCGAAATGCAGTCCGCTCCCGCTGCTTCATACTCCTTTGCGATCTTTAAATAAGGAAAATCCGGTGCGATCAGTCCCTTAGAAGGAGAAGCCTTCTTACACTCACAGATAAACGAGATCCCAGGCTTCTTAAGAGCCTTCTCAAATGCAAAACTGCCCAGCCTGCCCTCTCTTCCAAGATCAAAGGCCCGCCTTCTCATCTCATCCGCAGCCACTTTCTCTTTCCCATATGCCACCCGCTCCCTGGCATGATCCGCCAGCTGGTCTAAAATCGTCATATTATTCCGCCTCTCCGTTACTATGTCCTCTAGGAGTCTTTTCTAGAGAACATTACTCACTTCAATCAGTTTCTCCAGTGTATCCAGTGCCTTTCCAGAATCGATCAGTTCTGCTGCCAGGGCAATTCCGGACTTCATATCCTCTGCCTCCCCTGCAATATACAAAGCAGCACCTGCATTCATCAGAACAGCATTTCTCTTATGACCCTTTTCACCTCTTAAAATAGACCGTGTGATCTCTGCATTTTCTGCCGGTGTTCCGCCCTTAAGGTCATCCTTTGTACACCGTTCAAAGCCAAACTCCTCAGGAGTAATAACAGAAGTTCTGTACCATCCATCTCTGATCTCGCAAATGGTAGTCGGAGCGCTTAAAGAGATCTCATCCAACTTATCCTGACCATAAACAACCATACCACGCTTAATTCCCAGACTTACCAGAACTCTTGCCAGAGGCTCAACCAGATATTCATCATATACACCTAACAGCTGCATGGTCGGTGTTCCCGGATTGGTCAGCGGTCCTAAAATATTAAATACGGTTCTAAATCCCAGCTCTTTCCGGATCGCGCCAACATATTTCATGGAAGTATGATATTTCTGTGCAAAGAAGAAGCACATTCCCACTTCTTTTAATAATTTTCTGCAAAGATCCGGACTCTGCTCAATATTAACTCCCAGCGCTTCTAAACAGTCCGCTGTTCCGCACTTGGAAGAAGCCGCTCTGTTTCCGTGTTTTGCCACTTTTACACCGCCTGCTGCTGCAACCAGGGCCGCTGTAGTAGAAATATTAAAGCTTCCTGCATTATCACCGCCAGTACCAACGATCTCAAACAGATCCATATCTGTTTCTACCTTGATAGCATGATCTCTCATAGCTGCTGCGCAGCCTGCGATCTCATCGGTCGTTTCTGCTCTGGCGCTTTTCGTAGAAAGAGCTGCCAGAAATGCCGCGTTCTGGGTAGGTGTAGTCTCTCCGCTCATGATCTCATTCATCACGGTATATGCTTCTTCATAACTTAAATCCTCTTTATTTACGATCTTTACAATAGCCTCTTTGATCATCGTTCTTACCTCCTGATATTCTGCTCATTTTAAAAATTTCAAACCGTTCAAAACATTCTGTACTCTCTTTCCGCTCTCGTCATCCCCCTGCTGACGCAGGAAGAAAGCTGAACGATCAATGTTCCAGGAAATTCTGTATCATCGCTTTCCCATCCGGTGTCATAATGGACTCCGGATGAAACTGTACTCCATAGATCGGATACTCCACATGTTGTACCGCCATGATCTCCCCGTCATCTGTCACTGCTGTTACTTTCAGCACATCCGGCATTGTCTCCGGATCCGCTGCCAGTGAATGATACCTTGCCACCGGCGCCTTCTTTGGGCATCCTTTAAACAGCAACGACTCTGTATCAAACGTCACCTCCGACTGTTTTCCATGCATCAGCTCCTTCGCATAAGTAACTGTAGCTCCAAAAGCAGCGCAGATGGCCTGATGGCCCAGGCAGACACCAAGAACCGGTATCTCTTTTCCCAACGTTTTTGCCACATCCACGATCACCCCTGCGTCCTCCGGTCTTCCAGGTCCCGGTGAAAGGATGATCCGTTCCGGTTTCAACTGCCGTATCTCTTCCACTGTCATTTCATCATTGCGGATCACCTTAATATCCGGGTTGATCTCACCGATCAGCTGATAAAGATTATAGGAAAAACTGTCATAATTATCGATTAATAAGATCATAATTCTTCCTCCTGTGCCATTTCCAGTGCCTTTAATGCGGCTCTTGCCTTATTTAAACACTCTTCAAACTCCTTCTTTGGATCTGAGTCTGCTACGATACCGGCGCCGCTTCTTACAAATACCTTGCCATTTTTCTTATATGCAATACGGATGGCGATACAGGTATCCATATTTCCTGTAAAATCAATATATCCAATGGCTCCTCCGTAAATGCCACGTTTATTATTTTCCAGTTCCCCGATCAGCTGGCAGGCACGGATCTTTGGCGCACCGGATAAGGTTCCTGCCGGAAGCACAGCCTCAATGGCATCCAGTGCGTCATGCTTCTCATCAATCTCTCCCCGCACTGTGGAACCAATATGCATTACATGGGAATACCGCTCAATGGAATGAAGTTTCTCTACTTTTACAGAACCAAACTTACTGATCTTTCCCAGGTCATTTCTTCCCAGATCCACTAACATATTGTGTTCTGCCAGTTCCTTCTTATCTGCTAAAAGCTCCTCTTCCAATGCCTTATCTTCCTCATCCGTCTTTCCTCTCGGTCTTGTTCCTGCCAGTGGGAATGTATGGAGCACGCCATCTTCCAGTTTTACCAGTGTCTCCGGTGAAGCACCTGCCACTTCTACATCTGTTCCTGAAAAATAAAACATATAAGGAGACGGGTTCAATGTTCTCAGTACCCGGTAAGTATTTAATAAACTTCCCTCAAAAGGAGCACTTAAGCGGTTGGAAAGAACGATCTGAAAAATGTCTCCCTCCCGGATATAATGCTTTGCCTTTTCCACCATGGCACAATACTGTTCCCTGTTAAATAAAGGTGTAACTTCTCCTGTCAGCTTACCCCCCGGTTCCTGCTTCTTCTCTCCTTTTTTCAGAAGTTCTGCCAGCTGCTTTAACTCCATTACAGCCTTGTTATATCCAACTTCCACATCATCCAAAGACATGTTCACCATTAAAATGATCTTCTGTCTTACGTGATCAAAAGCGATCACCTTGTCAAAAAGCATCAGGTCCACATCTTTGAAATTTTCCGTATCTTCCACCTTGCACCGCACTGCCGGTTCGCTGTATCCCAGATAGTCATAGGAAAAATATCCCACCAGACCACCGGTAAATGGCGGAAGATAGTCAAATCTTGGGCTTTTATAGTCCGCTAATATCTGTCTTAAAAATTTAGAAGGATCCTCTGTCTTTACGGAAAAACTGCCTGCTTTCATTTCACCATCCCTGCAGGTGATCTCCATTTTCGGCTCATATCCCATAAATGTGTACCGGCCCCATTTATCATTTGCCATGGCTGACTCCAGCATGTAGCAATGGGTAGAAACATTTTTAAGGATCTTCATGGTTTCAATAGGTGTGGTAAAATCAGAAAGCATTTCACAGCTTACAGGCAGTACACGGTATTTTCCATCTGCTGCGATCTTTTTAACTTCCTCAAGTTCCGGAAAAAACTTCATAGAATGACCTCCTTATGCACAATTGGGATAAACAAAAAACGCCCCTGACAGAATACTACTACTCTGTCAAGGACGAATACAATTTCTCTAAAATATGATCCGCGGTGCCACCTTGATTCACGGTATAAGCCGAGCTCTTAGCAGGATACAACTATATCCCCGGCAAATGACGTCTGCCTGCAACGTCGCAGAATACTCAGCATATGCACCAGACAATATCCGGAACTTCGCTTTTGACTGCGCCCTCAGCGGTCCATTTGACAATGTGTTTCTTACCTGAATTCCACCACCTCAGGCTCTCTGTGAAGGCATCATAGCCGTTATCTCCGCTTCATCGGTTTGAAGTATTAAATTGGTTGGATTATAGCATAGCTTTTTTTGTAAGTCAATATGTCTATTTAAAAAATTTTGTCAACTTTTAATTTGCCTTTTCATACACACTGAACCCGTTTCTGCCGCCCTGCTTCACCTGATACAATGCAGTATCTGCATGACGGTACAGTTCCATAAACGTTGTTCCGTGTTCCGGTGAAAATGCCAGACCAACGCTGATGGTAATGCCATTTCCATCCATCTCCGGTATCTCAAGGCTTCTCACCTCGTCGATCAGCTTTTTCACCCTGTTTTCCGCAATACTTCCATTATTTATATTCCGGATCAGGACCATAAATTCATCACCGCCAATACGCCCTGCAATATCGTGCTCCCTGAACTGTCTTGCAAGAAGATATCCGAATGTCTTTAATACCTTATCACCTACAATATGGCCATAGGTGTCATTGACCTGTTTAAAATAGTCCACATCCATAATGAGAAGGCCGTTACAGCTTTCTGCCTCCCCTTCTTCTAATGACCTTTCGATCAGGTCCTGCGTCGTTTTTTTATTGTAAAGCCCTGTCAGTGCATCTCTCTGTGCCCGTTTTAACAGTCTCGCCTTTTCCTGCCGGTTTTTATAAACAATAAAAAGGACTATGGCTGCTATCAACATTCCAAAGATAATGATAAAAATGATCTCATAATCCCTGATAAAGTCATAGGAAGCTTCCGCTGCCCTCACAGGAACAATATAACTGATCATCCAGTCATTCATCCCAAGAGGGGTATAGGCAATATAATAAAAGGGCTTTCTCCCGGCAGAAAAGCGGAATTCACGAATTCCCTCTTCTCCAGCCGCAAAATCTGTCTTAATGTCCTGGATTGCAGCTGTCCTGATCTGACAATTATCAAAATAATCAAATATATTGCCGGAAAATACCTCCTGTTCCTGCTCTGAATACACTCTGTCATAAGTGATCACGTTTCCATCTTTATCTGTGATCAGGCTGTAGCCATTTCCCCCAAACAGGTCATCAAACATCATGTGACTTAAAGCCGTAACATTATAAGAACCGCCTAAAATACCGGCAATCTCCCCATCCTTTAATACCGGGACTCCCAGGACCACTCTTACTTCTTTATCAACACTGCTCTCTATTGGGTCACTTAAGGTCTGCTGCCCGTTTACAGCCTCATTAAAATATCTGCGGTGGGATACATTTTTCACATCCCCGGTATCATAATGAGCCGTACCATCTGTTTCGATCAGTGCCACCCGGTCCAGATCTGTTTTATTGTGGATCGTAACCAGAGTATCCAGATTGATCTGAGAAAACAGTTCTTCTTCCTTTGCCATCTCTTCCGCGATCTCATTCAGATACTGGTAATGAATGCTTAAGATTGTCCGTAAATGCTGACTCTGGCGTGAAACATTGTTCATCATGGTCTGCCTGGAATTTTTCTCTACAGAAGACTGTACGTAGCCAAAAAATATCATGATCCCCAGGATCATTGACAAAATAAATAATCCCGTAACCATCGTGTAATGCTTATAATAAGTTGTTTTCTTTTTCATACCTTTATCCCCCCCCCCACCACGTCAATACTTGTGCATATAGTACACTATCTACACACCTGATTATAGCAAATACACGACAGAAAAGCTACCTGATTTATGCCTGTTTACTTACTATTTATATACGATTTCCATACGTTTTATCTACAAAAAAGCCAAGGTCTGCATAACATCTGACTGCTATGCTGCCTCAGCTTTTTCACATACTCTTTAATTTTCTTTCAGTGCTTCTATTGCCGCCTGCACCTGGTTATCTTCCTCAGGTGTAACTACGGACTGACTCTTTAAGTTTTCATCTAACTCTACTTCCACATCCGGGGTAATTCCCTTTCCATGAAGGTCAAAACCGCTTGGTGTATAGTAATGAGCCGTGGTGATCTTAATTGCTGATCCGTCACCTAAGGGGATCAGGTTCTGCACAATGCCCTTGCCATAGCTGGTGGTTCCCACAACTACAGCTTTCTTGTAATCCTTTAAAGCCCCTGTAAATACCTCAGAAGCGCTGGCAGAGTTCTCATTGACCAGGATCGCAATAGGAACATCTACTTCGTGTCCGTCAGCAGCTGTGTAGGTGTCTCCCTTTCCATTTTTATCTGCTGTATACACGATCAGAGTCTTTCCTTCGCCCTTTTCAAAGTCTTTCCTGTCATCTGGTAAAATGTAATCTACCATGGCAACAGCGCTGTCTAACATACCACCTGGATTGCTGCGAAGATCAATGATCATTTGCTTCATTCCCTGGTTTTCCAGTTCATCAATGGCTTTTTCAAACTGCTCCACTGTAACAGCGTCAAATTCACTTACTGCCACATAACCTGTATTGTCCGCAAGCATCTTTGATTCTACAGTAGGAACTTCGATCTTACGTCTGGTAATGGTCATATCCTCATAGGTATCAGACTCTGCCCTGTATACGGTGATCTGTACATCTGTGCCTTCCTTACCCTTGATATAATTACTTACCAGTACATCCAGGCTTTCCCCGGCTACCAGAGTATCCCCTACTTTGTATATGATATCCCCGGGTTTCATACCAGCCTCCAGAGCCGGTGAACCTTCAAATACCTTTACAACCGTACACAGCCCCGTCGTTTTATTCTGGCTGATCATAGCTCCGATCCCGGAATAGCTTCCGTCTGTGCTTTCCTGGATCGCTTTATAGTCCTCTGCTGTATAATACACGGAATATGGGTCATTTAAACCTGCCATCATTCCTCTGTAAATATACTCTTCCACCTCTGTGGCATCCTCATCGTATAAAAATACCTGGTCGATAATGCTCTGTATCATCTGCATTTTTGAGGATACCTTTTTCAGATCAGGTTTGCTTGCCTTTTCGCCGTCCGTGATACCCGGAGCACCATTTCCTGTACCGGAAGACTGCTCTGTACGGATCACTTTTCTGCCTGTAATATAAATACCGGCAGATACACCTACTACCAAAAGAACGGCCAATGCCATGATCAGGGCACCTACAAGGACCCCCGCCCAGAAGCGGCCGCCTTTTCGCCCTTTCTTTTTATCTATGCTGTCTGAGATCTCTTCTCTGTCCTGTTCTTCCACTGCTCCGCTCTCCTATCTGCCTGTGCCTTTTTCTTATTCACAGCCTATGCTGTTTTTTCCTGCAAAATGCCCTTCAAAGGACTGTCCCTTTCCTATGGGCTTACATATTTACTTGGATTTACATAACTTCCACCGGAACGGACTCCAAAATGTAAATGAGAACCGGTAGAATATCCTGTAGAGCCCACTCTTGCAATGGTCTGTCCCTTTTTCACCTTCTGTCCCTGGCTTGCAAGAAGCTGGGAGCAGTGCATGTAAACGGTGCTGACGCCGCCGCCGTGGTCGATCATAATATAATTTCCCGCTGAATAACTGTATGTAGCGATCACTACCGTACCATCGGCAGCTGCCACAATGGAAGCTCCTGTACTGGCCGAAATATCAATACCCTGGTGATTGCTGGACGCGCCCTTGGTAGGCGACTTTCTTCCGCCAAAACCGGAGGTGATACGTCCGCTGGAAGGACATGGCCATTTAAAGCTAATATTCCCAAGATTAGTTACGTTATACGTCTTTTTCTGGGCCTCCGCTTTCTTTCTGGCCTCTTCTTCCTTTCGCTTCATCTCTGCCTCAATGGCCTTCATCTGGTTTTCCTGGGCTTTGATATCCGCATTATACTGGTCAATACTGCTCTGGGCCGCACCGATCTGGCTGTTGTAAGAGGTCAGTTCCTTCTGCTTGGAACTCATCAGCTCCTTTACAGAAGCCTGTTTTGCTTCCGTAGACTCCTGAAGTGCTAACAGATTGGAATGTTCTGTTTCCAGATCCTGCTCTTTCTGATTTATCTTTTCCCTGGTAGCCTGATATTCCTTTAACATTTTCCTGTCATAAGTAGCAATCTGGCTGGCATACTCTGCACGGTTTAACAGCTGGGAAGCGTTTTTAGAGGTCATAATGCTGTCCGCAAAGCTGACATTTCCATTTTCATACATATACTGGATACGCAGTTTCATAGAAGCATACTGCTCCTTTTCCACTGCTTTTGCCTCTTCTAACTCCGCTTTTGTATTCTCGATCTGATCTTCCTTTGCGGAAATATCTTTCTCTAACTGGCTCAGTTCGGAGTCTAAGGAAGTCAACTTCTTATCCAGTTCCTTTACATAAGCAGCTGCATCTGATTTCAGCCCTTCTAACTGTTTTAAGGTATCCTGGACCTTCTTTTTTTCCTCCTGAAGAGATGAAACTTTCTTCTTTGCATCCTTCAGATCCGCACTGGTAGCATAAGAAGAAAATACACAGCTAAGGCCAAGAACGACCCCCAGTCCAAGAGCCAGAAATTTGTTTTTTCGGTTCTTCATCTGTTCCTTCCTCTCTACACACGCAGATGTCTCTGTATGGTCAGAAAGCTTACAATAGCTCCGATCCCAACGCCCAAAGCCATAGCTGCACCTGCCATTACAGGAAAGATCTGTTTTAAAGGCAGCAGTTCAAAAAGTCCTGTGATCATCTGGTAATTGGTATTCAGATACACCAGTCCTCTTTTATAAAGAATGGTCATTCCAGCCAGAGGGATCACTGCTCCAAAGAGCCCTAAAAGCAGGCCTTCTACAATAAAAGGTGCCCGGATCATAAAATTCGTAGCGCCTATATAGCGCATGATCTCATTTTCCCTCCGTCTGAAGGCAGCTGCCACAGATATGGTATTGCTGATCAGGAAAATAGCAACTGCTAACAGCACACCAATGATCACAGCAGATAAAGCACCGATCATCTTTCCTGCGCTTGTAAAGCCTGCCACCAAAGCGCTGGAATAACGGACTTTTCGCACGCCTTCCATACCTTCTAACCGCTTTACGATCATATCCTGATCCGAAATATCTTTTAAATAGATCTCATAAGAGGAGGAATTTGCCAGAGGATTATCTGCCTCAAAACCTTCTGCCAGCTCTTCCATTCCCTCAAAATATTCACTTTTAAAGGACTCCCATGCTTCCTCTGCGGATATATACCTTGCTTCCCGCACTTCGCTCCAGCTTTGTATTTGTGATCCAATGGACCTGATCTGTTCTTCATCCATTCCTTCATCAAAAAACACAGAGATTCCTACTGTCTCTTCCGCAGCCCTGGCTCCGTGCTGTACATTGGCCACCATGGCAAAAAACAGACAAAATAAAAAAATACATGCAGAAATGGTTGCCACAGACGCCAGGGAAAACCATATATTCCTGCATATATTAATAACGCCCTGTTTCAGGCAATATAAAAATGTACTCATTTACTTCTTATGCCTTTCCGGCGGTTCCAGGCCGTTTCTATCTCCTGGTTCCGCCCTCATCCCGGATGACTTCCCCGCGGTCCATGGTGATGACCCGTTTGTTCATCTCCGCAACCATCTCCTGACTGTGGGTTACTACGATCACCGTTGTTCCCCTCTGGTTGATCTCATCCAAAAGGTTCATGATCTCATGGGTATTGAAGCTGTCCAGGTTTCCTGTTGGCTCATCCGCCAGTAAAACTTCCGGCTTGTTGATCAATGCCCTTGCAATAGCCACTCTCTGCTGTTCGCCGCCAGACAACTGACCCGGGTATGCCTTATATTTAGAAGAAAGACCTACCAGGCGCAGCATCTGGGGAACCGTCTCGCGGATGGTCCTGGATGGAACACCGATCACTCTCTGGGCAAAAGCCACATTTTCAAATACCGTCCGGTCCTTTAAAAGGCGAAAATCCTGAAAAACTACCCCTAACTTTCTTCTGTATTTGGGAACATATCTGCGGGGCATCTTCCCAAGATCCATATCATTGACTACAATACGCCCCTTAGTAGGATCAAGCTCCTTCATCAGGAGCTTGATCAATGTACTCTTTCCGGAACCGCTGCGGCCTGTGATAAACACAAATTCCCCGTCATCAATGGTTAAAGACAGGTCACGGATGGCCTTGCTGCCGCTTCCGTAAGATTTACTTACATGACTTATTTCTATCATTTTCTAACTTACCTCTTACGTGCCAGAACCACCGGAAATTAGTAGTCCAGGCTTTCCATGTACTTCATGTACTTGGCAACCATAAGAGCGATCTTGAAGGTGATAGCATCCTCAAAGACACGAAGGTCAAGACCGGTACTCTTCTGCAGCTTGTCCAGACGGTAAACCAGGGTATTTCTGTGGATATACAGCTGTCTGGAAGTTTCGGATACATTTAAGCTGTTCTCAAAGAACTTATTGATGGTAGTTAAGGTCTCCTCGTCGAACTCGTCCGGTGACTTGCCATCAAATACTTCGCGGATGAACATCTTGCACAGAGGGATCGGCAGCTGATAGATCAGACGTCCGATACCTAAGTTGCTGTATGCGATCACATTCTTGCTTGCGTAGAAGATCTTGCCTACATCCAGAGCCATCTTCGCCTCTTTGTAAGAACGGGAAACTTCCTTGATATCATTGATCACAGTACCGTAAGCTACACGTACCTTGGTCATAGCTTCTGTATTTAACATGTCTAAGATCATGTTTGCAGTCTTATCTAATTCTGCATATGACTCGCCCTGGCGTACTTCTTTTACAAGGATGATGTTCTTCTCATCTACAGCTGTGATAAAGTCTTTTGTCTTAGAAGCAAACAGGCTGCGTACAGTCTCTAATGCATTTACATCTTTTTCATTGTGTGTCTCGATAATATATACAACACGCTTTACATCTGTATCAATGTGCAGCTTCTTTGCACGGTTGTAAATGTCTACTAACAGCAGGTTGTCAAGAAGCAGGTTCTTGATAAAGTTGTCCTTATCAAAACGCTCCTTATATGCAACTAACAGGTTCTGGATCTGGAAAGCGGCTAACTTTCCTACCATATATACATCATCACTTGCTCCTCTTGCCAGTAAGATGTACTCTAACTGATGCTCGTCAAACACCTTGAAAAACTGATAGCCCTGGATCACCTGGCTGTCTGCCGGTGAGTCTACAAAAGCCAGAACGGAGCTTTCAGATTCTTCCGCATCTGTAAAAGTAGAAGCAAGTACCTTTCCCTCGGTGTCACATATACCTAAGTCAATTCTTGTGATTGCTTTTAATCCATCTAATGTAGTCTGAAGTATCTGATTTGAGATCATTCAACTCTCTCCTTTTCGCCTTATTGAAAATTTATGAACATTGCCATGATAAATCATGGTGGAGTTACTGTTTTCCCTATTTTCATATTTTAATGCAAAATAACAAAAAAAGCAAGAGAGTTGTAAACCCTCCTGCCTTTTTTTACTGTCGTTTTCTACAGAGGATTTTCACTATTTCCTCTGAATATTAGCTAATAATTAGTTAATGATAACGCATTCTGTTTCTTTATCAAAGATGTGAACCTTATCCAGATCCATAGCCAGTTTTACGGTATCGCCAGGTCTTGCAGTGGTACGTGGGTTAACCTTTGCAGTGAAGTTAGCTTCGTCAATATCAAAGTACAGAAGAACTTCAGAACCTAACATTTCGTATACACGGATCTCTACCTGGAAGGTACTCTTTGGATTAGCTGCCAGGAATGCTTCTTCGTCATGCAGATCTTCTGGACGGATACCAAGGGTAACTACCTTGCCTACATAACCAGCTGCTTCCAGTGCTTTGCCCTTTGCTTCTGGCAGAGTTAATGTATGTCCGCCGAATGCTAAAGTTACATCAGAACCGTTCTTAGCTACCTGGGCATCGATCATGTTCATCTGAGGTGCGCCGATAAATCCTGCAACGAACTTGTTGCATGGATTGTCATATAAGTTCTGTGGGCTGTCTAACCAGGAGAGCGGGCGCTCGTTTTATAGAGGAACCGGAACTGTAGGAGCTACCTGCTGTACAACACCATCCTTCATAACAACGATCCTGGTACCCAGTGTCATAGCCTCGGTCTGGTCATGTGTAACGTAGATGATGGTTGTTTCCAGTCTCTGATGTAATTTGGAGATCTCAACACGCATCTGGCCTCTTAACTTTGCATCCAGGTTTGACAGAGGCTCATCCATCAGGAATACTTTAGGGCTGCGGACAATGGCACGTCCCATAGCAACTCGCTGTCTCTGACCACCGGATAAAGCCTTTGGCTTACGGTCTAACAGATGCTCCAGATCCAGGATCTTAGCTGCGTCATGTACTTTCTTATCGATCTCATCCTTTGGTGTCTTTCTTAACTTCAGGCCGAATGCCATGTTGTCATATACGGACATATGTGGATACAGAGCGTAGTTCTGGAATACCATTGCAATATCTCTGTCTTTTGGCTCTACGTCATTTACCAGTTTTCCATCGATATACAGTTCACCGGATGAAATATCTTCCAGACCTGCGATCATACGAAGAGTGGTTGACTTTCCGCATCCTGAAGGGCCTACGAAGATGATGAATTCCTTGTCAGCGATCTCCAGATTGAAGTCCTTAACAGCCACAAATCCGTTAGGATATTTCTTGGTTACATTCTTCAGTGATAAACTTGCCATTCTATTTTCCTCCTGATTTATAGATGTACTTCCTGCCCTTTTACAGGCTTTTTAGGAAGTTCATATAGGTCTTTTGCAACTGTCTCTATCATACAGGAAAGCGTATTTTTATTCCATACTGTAAATCCACAAAATCTAAATTTGGAATTTAGCTAAAATGTATATTCAATTAAAAAAATGCTGTATCTGTCAAAGATTTCCTTCGTTTGCCTCAAAAATTTTGGTTATTATGTTAATTGGTTTTTATCTTCAATAAATCCCTCACCAAAAACTTCACGGGCGTCACTGACGATAAAAAATGCTTTCGGATCGTATTCTGATACAATTTCTTTGATCTCCACGATCTCTTTTCTGGAAACTACACAAAAAAGCATATTTTTTGTCTCATCTGAATACATTCCTTTTGCCGCAAGACCTGTAACGCCTCTTCCCATACGGGTCATGATGGCATCTGAAATTTCTTTATATTTATCTGAAATAATATAAACCTGCTTGGAAAATTTCATTCCTTCAATAAGACCATCTGCAACTTTTCCCATACAGAAAATAGCGATCAGTGCATAAAGGGCAGCGCGGATCCCAAATACGGTTGCACCGGCTACTACTACCAGCCCGTCTAATACCTGCATGATCTGCGCAACGGAATAATGGGGGAATTTTGCCCGGATCAGAGCGGCCAGCATATCTGTTCCCCCTGTAGTGCAGCCTCCGGCCAGTACAAGACCTGTACCAACGCCTGTGATGATACCGCCAAAAAGAGCCGACAGCAGCAGATCATCTTCTATATACATACCTTCCGGCAGGATATAAAAGGCAACGGACAGTAACACTGTTGCATACAATGTACGTTTGATAAATTTCCATCCCATGATCTTAAAACCTGCCAAAAACAGCGGGATATTTAAAACCGTATTGGTGACCCATAAAGGCAGGTTCCAAAGTTCCTTACCAATAATGGCAATACCGGAAACGCCTCCTGTTACCATGCTGGCGGGATCAAAAATATTTTTGGTGGCCAGACCAATGAGGATGGTCCCTATGGTGATGGCACCGTAATCTTTCCATATTTTCTGCATTTTTATGTTCCCTCCTTATCTAAAAACAAAAGACAGCTGCTAAACACAACTGTCTTTCTGCTACCCATATTTATATCTGCGGATATTCTCCTGCAATATTTTAAGAGTACTTCTTATACCCTTTCTATGGTCTTTTCCGTAATCCGTATCTTGCCTTCTTTTAAGAGATGTCCAACGGCTCTCTTAAATGCGTTCTTGCTCATATGGAATTCTCTTAAAATGGTCTCCGGTCTTGCCTTATCATTAAAAGGAAGAACTCCGTCAAATTCATCGATCACCTTTAATACCAGTTCTGCGTCAGAACCCATCTGCACATAGGAACGTTCTCTTACACAAAGGTCTAACTTTCCGTCTTCGCGGACTCTCATGACTCTTGCCTTAACAGTATCTCCTTCGCGGTACTTTCCATACATCTCTTTTTTAGGGATCAAACCATAATATTTATTATCAACTGCAACGAAAGCACCAATATTTTCATTGATCTCATAAATAGTACCTTCTACCCAGTCTTCTGCCTTGTACGGAGACTGATTACTCATATGGGAGTAGACCTTCATGGTTGCAGCCAGTCTGTGGCTCTTGTCTGCATAGAGACATACCAGACATTTTTCTCCCTTGCGTACCGGATGGGTCTGCTCTTTAAATGGAAGGAGCAGGTCTTTTTCCAGACCCATGTCAAGGAATGCACCGATCTTTGCCACATCCTTTACTTCCAGAACTGCACACTGGCCTAATTCCAACTTTGGAGTACCTGTGGTTGCGATCAGACGGTCGGAAGAGTCCTTGTAAATAAATACAGTCATCTTATCTCCGATCTTTGCTCCTGCAGGAACCTGCTTTTTAGGAAGAAGGACTGCTGCTTCATCTCCTGCTTTCTCACTTAAGTACACGCCAAATTCTTTGGTGCGCACGATCTCTAATTCCTGTGTCTTTCCTAATTCTATCATATGTTTATACTCCTTTTATGCTTCTTCGTACTTAAGCCAGACCACCGCACGGATCTCTTTATCTTCTCCGGCCAACACAATGGTCCACTCATCTTCCCCTGTTTTCGTCACTCTTGGTATAAGGACTTCCCCTAAAACAGCTGCCTTTTTATAATCCACCCGGATCTCTTTTACCTTTTTCGTACAGGTTACTGCTTCCCTTGCAATATCTACGTACTGGGCATTATTTACATGGTGGTTGGTATCTAAATGATGGACTGCAATAGTAACCGGTGTTTCCTCTTCATAATTTTCCGGAACAGCGATCTTTCTTGGTGCCTTTCCCAGATCCAGCGCTTCCCCTTCTCCGTAGGCTTCTACATCTTCCGGCATTACACGCACCGGGATCATCTTTTCCGTGTCACAGAAAAACCAGACGGACTCTGCCTTTACCAGGTAATTTCCTTCCTGGTCCATAAGTACAAAATCACGGTAACCGTAAATTCCTTTAGAAGAAGTAGCCCAGGTTCCTATTTTTATCCTTTCTCCCAGGACCGGATATCTGTCAATAACGATCCTCCAGGAAGACAACAGCCACGCCCTCTTCTTTTTTTCCAGATATTCTACTCCCAGGCCAATATCCTCTGACTGAAACGTGCTGCAGTCCTGCATATAATTGATAACTCCTAACAAACTTAACGCACCGGTCTCATCTGTCTCACTGTAACGGATCCTGCTGTCAAATGTATACATGCATTTCCTCTGTTTCTTTTTAGTGTTTCTTCTTATTATAAATGTGTTATCATAGATAACCGCTTTTCTCCCCAAGTATAACACGGGGCGGTTACAGGTGCAACAAAAAAGTCTTTCATTTCCAAAACTCAGAAATCAAAGACTCTCTCAAACTGGGCTAGAAGGATTCGAACCTTCACAATGACGGAGTCAGAGTCCGTTGCCTTACCATTTGGCGATAGCCCATTATTTTGTCTTCGCAGCCTCAATCGCGACTGCGAAGATTATTATACATATAATACCAGTTCTAGTCAAGCACTTTTTTAATTTTTTTGTATTTTTGTCCCAATTTTATTCTGATCATCTAACGAAGCTGGTCCATAGGGTCCTTTCCAAGGATACCCGGCTCTGTCATGGTGTATGGATTTAATACTGTATTTAACTGTTTTTCATCCATCAGTCCCTTTTCCAGGATCAGATCACGGACCTGTCTGCCTGTGCGCAGCGCTTCTTTTGCAATATTGGCAGCTGTCTCATATCCTACATAAGGACAGATCGCAGTAATAACACCGATACTGTTCTCCACCTGCTTACGGCAGTGTTCTTCATTTGCGGTAATTCCTACAATACAGTTATCTACCAGTGTATTAACGGCTGATGCCAGTGTTTCAAGAGACTCAAACAGGTTATAGAAAATGATCGGCTCAAAAGCATTTAATTCCAGCTGTCCTGCTTCCGCTGCCATGGTAATAGTCATATCATTTCCTATAATATTAAATGCAACCTGGTTTACAACCTCCGGGATGACCGGGTTGATCTTTCCTGGCATAATGGAAGAGCCGTTCTGTCTTGCAGGCAGATTGATCTCTCCAAAACCGGTCCTTGGACCGGATGACATAAGGCGCAGGTCATTACACATCTTGGAAAGATTCACTGCACAGTTTTTCACGATACCGGATACAGAAGCATAGCTGTCCAGGTTCTGGGTTGCATCAATCATGTCATAGGACTGCACCAGTTCTTCTCCTGTCAATGTGGACATGTTTTTAACTACTCTGTGGAAATACTGTACATCTGCGTTCAAGCCGGTTCCAATAGCAGTTCCGCCTAAGTTCAAGCAGCGGATCTCTTCTTTTGCATTGTCAAAACGCTTGATATCGCGGCGGATCGCAGATGCATAGGCATGAAATTCCTGTCCTAAACGGATGGGCACTGCATCCTGAAGCTGGGTCCTTCCCATTTTAATAACAGCGTCAAATTCCTTTGACTTATCCATTAATGCCTTTTCCAGACGTTTTAACTGCTCCTGGGCATTAGAGATCAGCTTTAAGGCTGCCATCTTGCCACAGGACGGGAATACATCGTTGGTAGACTGGCCGAAGTTTACATGGTCATTTGGATTTACCAGGCTGTAATCGCCCTTTTTGCCCCCTAAGATCTCAATGGCACGGTTTGCGATCACCTCATTGGCGTTCATATTCAGGGAAGTTCCTGCACCGCCCTGGATCGGGTCAACAATAAACTGGTCGTGAAGCTTCCCTGCTATGATCTCATCGCAGGCCTGTGTAATAGCAGAAGCACGCTTTTTATCCAGCTCTCCTACCTCAAAATTGGTAATAGCTGCTGCCTTTTTGATCTGGGCTACACTTTTGATCAGCTCCGGATGCATTTTTAAGCCTGTAATATAGAAATTTTCATGGGCACGCAGAGTCTGTACCCCATAATAAGCATCAATAGGTACTTCCTTTTCTCCAATAGAGTCGTGCTCTATGCGGTATTTCTTCTCTTCTGTTCCATTACCTTTTATTCCATTACTTCCTATTTCATTCATTCCATTATTCATGATCTCGCTCATGTCTTTCCTCCACATTTATCATACGTACATCAGTGACCATTTTTTCGTTCTTTTGTACGCAATCATCCTCTTGACTCTACTATAGATCCAGGCTACAATATTTTCAAATACTTATAATTTCATACTTCTTATAGATAAATGTCTATAATACATTATCTGTATGAATACCAAGGACAAGGAGGACTCCCATGTTCCAGGGAATGCACTATGTTTATGAAGTTTACAAAGAAATGAGTTTTTCCAAAGCTGCACGAAATCTTTTTATCAGCCAGCCTTCCTTAAGTGCTGCAGTTAAAAAAGCAGAAAAACAGATCGGCTTTCCTATTTTTGACCGCAGTTCCAATCATATCCAGCTGACAGAACTGGGAAAAGAATACATACGTTCCATTGAGATCATCATGGATGTGGAAACTGGATTTCAGAATTATATTAATGATATGAAAGAATTAAAAAGCGGTACCATTGCCATTGGCGGCACTAATCTGTTTGCCTCTTATGTGCTCCCGCCTCTTTTATCCCGCTTTACAGAACAATATCCCCAGGTCCAGGTCGATCTGGTGGAAGCTACCACTTCCCAGCTGACAGACCGCCTTTTCTCCGGCTCCTTAGATCTGCTCATTGACAATAAAAACATGGATCCGGCTGTTTACCAGAAAAGTTTCTTCTGTGAAGAACACCTGCTGTTGGCTGTGCCCATCCGCCTGGCTGTAAATGAAAAAATGAAAAATTATGCCCTTACAGCTTCCGATATAAGAGAAAACCGGCATCTAAACTCCCGGATCCCGCCGGTTCCCCTGGAAAATTTTCAAAATGAATCGTTTTTACTTTTAAAATCCGGAAATGATACCCGCTCCCGGGCAGACCGCATCTGCCATAATGCCCATGTTCTCCCCAAAATAAAACTGGAGCTGGACCAGCAGATCACTGCCTACAATCTGTCCCGGTATGGAATGGGGATCTCTTTCTGTTCTGATACCCTGGTGCGCCATGTTCCTGACGATGAAGGCCTGGTATACTACAAGCTGGATCATAAAGATGCTCTCCGGGAAGTGAATTTTTATTATAAACGGGGCCGCTATATGCCACGGGTAGTCAGTACATTTCTGGAAATGATCTAAAAGATGATTGTAATAAATAATCTGTAAAACGATCTGCGAGATGTACCGATCAATGATTGTTTCTTATCTATCATATCTATAACAGTTATAACCATTTGTCTATAGTTCAGTGACAGATCACAGTACTTGGCACAAAAAAAGGCTGCTGCAAAAGGATTTCTCCCTCTGCAGCAGCCTTTGGGGCGCCTTATGCTTCCCTTACAGCCTGTTTCATTTCCTTTACATATTCCGCTACATAAGGAACGCAGTCTTTTCCATATTTTGCGATCCGTTTTACAACGGCACTTCCTACAATGGCTCCGTCTGACAGCCCAGCCATCTTCTTTGCCTGCTCCGGCTCAGAGATACCAAAACCTACTGCGCACGGAACATCGGTGACCGCACGGATCTGCTCTACTAAAGCACCGATATCTGTCTTGATCTCGCTTCTTACACCGGTAACACCTAAGGAAGATACTACATAGATAAATCCTGTCGCTTCTTTTGCTACCATTGCAATTCTGTGGTCAGAAGTTGGTGCGATCATGGAGATCAGGTCCAGACCATATTTCTTGCAGATCGGTTCAAATTCTTCTTTTTCCTCATATGGCACATCCGGAAGGATCAGACCGTTGATGCCGATCTCTGCAGCCTTGGAGATAAAACGCTCAGAGCCATAGGAAAATACTACATTTGCATAGGTCATAAACACAAGCGAGATCTTTACTGTCTTTCTGATACGGACAACCATATCAAAGATCTTATCTGTGGTAGTTCCTGCAGACAGTGCTCTTACATTTGCTTCCTGGATCACAGGTCCTTCTGCTGTCGGATCAGAAAACGGGATCCCCAGTTCGATCAGGTCTGCACCTGCCTCTGCCATAGCGCATACCAGTTTTTCAGTAGTCTCCAGATCCGGGTCTCCACAGGTTAAAAACGGAATAAATGCCTTGCCATCTTTAAATGCATCTCTTATCTTAGTCATAAATATTCTCCCCTCTGTAGCGTGCGATCGCTGCGCAGTCTTTGTCTCCTCTTCCGGAAATGTTGATAACGATGATCTGGCCTTTTCCCATAGTCGGCGCCAGTTTCTTTGCATAGGCAACTGCATGGGCAGACTCAATGGCAGGAATGATGCCTTCGGTTCTTGACAGGTATTCAAAAGCATCTACTGCTTCATCATCAGTTACAGGTACATAGGTTGCACGGCCGGTATCATGTAACATGGCATGTTCCGGTCCGATGCCCGGATAATCAAGTCCTGCGGAAATAGAATATACAGGAGCGATCTGTCCGTATTCATCCTGGCAGAAATAAGATTTCATACCATGGAAAATTCCCAGACGGCCGGTTGCAATGGTTGCTGCTGTTTCCGGTGTATCCGCTCCCCGTCCTGCTGCCTCGCAACCGATCAGCTTAACAGACGGATCGTTGATAAAGTTATAAAATGCGCCAATAGCATTGGAACCGCCGCCTACGCAGGCAAGCACTGCATCCGGAAGCTTTCCTTCTTTTTCCATCAGCTGTTCCTTGATCTCCTTGGAGATAACTGCCTGGAAATCTCTTACGATGGTTGGGAACGGATGTGGTCCCATAACAGAACCAAGGCAGTAATGGGTGTCGCTGATGCGGTTGGTCCACTCTCTGAAGCATGCAGAGCAGGCATCCTTTAAGGTTCCGGTACCTGTAGTTACAGGGATAACGGTTGCTCCTAGCAGTCTCATACGGTATACGTTTAAAGCCTGACGCTCGGTGTCTTCCTTACCCATATAAACCACACATTCCATTCCCATAAGAGCTGCTGCTGTAGCGGTTGCAACACCGTGCTGTCCTGCGCCGGTCTCAGCGATGAGGCGGGTCTTGCCCATTTTCTTGGCTAACAGCGCCTGTCCTAAAACATTGTTGATCTTGTGAGCGCCAGTATGGTTTAAGTCCTCTCTCTTTAAGTAGATCTTGGCTCCGCCCAGGTCTTTGGTCATCTTTTCTGCATAATACAGACGGCTTGGACGACCTGCATACTCATTTAACAATTCAGTCAGCTCCGCCTGAAACTGAGGATCATCTTTGTAATGATTGTAAGCCTCTTCCAGTTCGATCACTGCGTTCATCAGTGTTTCCGGAATATACTGGCCACCATGGATTCCGAAACGTCCTTTTGCATTTGACATATTTTTTTCCTCCTCTTGCCTTTCATGTACCATTTGTACACTTATCTGTGTTGTTGTACATTTACCTGTGTTTTTTCCTTCTTTTCCTTCATCTGACGGGGCAGTTGTCAATGTTTCGTGCAAACACGGACTTTGACCGGCTGCTCACGCAAAAAAGTCCCTGACGATATAAATATCATCAGGGACGGAATAAACCGCGGTGCCACCTCTGTTTCACATAAGCTGTGCGCTCTGCGTAGTACAATCATACTACCGGCTATTAACGTCAGCCCCACGTCGCAGAATACTCGAAGTCACCTTCTTTGACTGCGCCCTCAACGGTCCATTTGACAATCTGGGATCTATCGGACTTCCACCAACGCCGACTCTCTGTGAGGCCATAACTGCCGTTATCTCCGTTTCAACGGTTTTCTAATGAAGTTGTTTGGAGTATAGCACTGTGACGTGGTGATGTCAAGAGTTTTTATTCGGATTTTCTTCAGTCCTTTTCGTTAATTTCTGAAATTTCAGAAACTGCCTGCAACGCACACACTGTCAGCGCAATTCCATCCATATACTCTTTAATGGATAAATGTTCATTTGGCGCATGATTATCTGAATCAGCATCACTCCATCGCACCTGAATAGCTGGAAGCTTTAAAACATTAGTCCACAAATAATCGGGGGCTGATGATGGTCTGCATGGGTAGATCACATATTCACCATAAATGTCACGACAAATTTCTTCAACAGCCGGCAAATACGGCGTATTCACATCTGTTTTTGAAGAAGGGATATAACCATCATTTTCAATTTTCACATTATCATACCCCATCATCTCAACATGCCTCTTGATACATTGAAATACCTTCTCAGGATCCTGATCTGGTACTAAACGGCAATCGATCAATGCTTCCGCTTTTGCAGGAACTACTCCATTAGCTCCTGTTTTAATCCAGCAAATATTAAATGTAGGCTGTCCTAAAAGTCTCGGATAAAAGTCCTTGCCATAATTAGACGACTTTGCCTCATAGATTGTATTCAAACTGTCCTCTGACTTCGGCAGTTTATCCATGATCTCAATTTCTTTTTTTGTAAAAGGTAATATTCCTTCCTCAAAACCAGGTATCAAAATCTTATCTTTTGATCTGCACTTTCCCAATATCTCCACCAACTGCCACGCAGCTGATGGCAGTACCGGAGCATAACGGGCATGAACATTCCTATTCATCGTTTCAACTGTAATATGAATAGACAAATCTCCCTTTGCCCCCAGAGCAATAATGGGAAGTCCACTGGGATCCTTTGGACCATCGCTGAAAAACACCAGATCCGCTGCCAATTCCGTCCTGTGCTCTGCCAGAAATTCCTCCAATCCTCTACTGCCGCATTCCTCATCCCCTTCAAATACAAAAATAACATTTACGGGAACTTCCATTTTTCTTCTGATAAAGTATTCCAAAGCTTTTAAATGAGCCATTAAAGGTGATTTATTATCAGCACTTCCTCTTGCATAAACTTTTCCATCACTTACTGTAGGAACAAACGGATCTGAATGCCACAATTTTCGTTCTCCAGCCGGTTTCACATCGTAATGGGCATAGATCAGAACTGTCTTTTTTTCCGGATCATTGCCAAACCGCCCTACCAGGACTGGAGCGGGTTTTACAGAATACTTTGTTACTTGAATTCCAATTTCTTCCATTTTTTTCTGGATCCAGTCACAGCACGTTTCAATTCCTTCCCCTGTTTCACTAACACTTATATGACGGATCAGTTCATACCAATCTTCCAAAACCTGATTCTCATAACATTTTAGATATTCCTTGATATCTGATAAAAGTTTTTTGTCTTTCATGTCCATCCTCTTCTACATTTCACTGATTTCTTTTAAAACTGTGGCTGTAAGCTCAGTCCCTTTGATATAATTGGATAAAGTTAAATGTTCATTTGGCGCATGATTATCTGAAGTTGCATCACACCAGCGCACCTGGATCGTAGGCAAACCCAGAATATTGGTCCACAAATAATCCGGTGCTGTTGATGGCCGATTAGGATATACCATGTACGGACCAAATACATTCCGGGTTGCTTTCTCCACTGGAAGCAGATACGGAGTATCAACCGGTGTTTTTGCAGGCTCTGTAATTCCATGACAAATGACTTCTACGTTGTCATATCCTAATTTTTTAATGTATTGTTTCAGATTATCCAATATTTTATTGCCATCCTGGGCAGCTACAAGACGCATATCAATTTTTGCAATTGCCTTTGATGTAAGAACAGTTGCTGTTCCGTTTCCTGTATATCCAGAACTGATTCCTGATATATTAAAACTTGGGGTTCCATTTAATTGTATATAGTAACCCTTATCTGCCGGATAGATCGGATAAGCTCCATAACTTCTAAATAGATTTTCTCTCACGTCCGGCAGTTTATCGTATATAGCTTTTTCAATTTCTGTCGGCTGTACAACATCATCATAAAAGCCTGGGATATGGACAGTACCATCCTCTGTCTTTAATTTATTTAATAGCTGAACCATTTGCCATGCTGCACTTGGCAAAACAGGTGCATATTGGGAATGCACATTTCTGGTCATAGTTGTCAACACTAATTCTACATATAGCATTCCCTTTACACCAAGAGCAATAATCGGCTGGTCATTATGGTTTTTAGATCCATCGCTAAAATATACCATATCAGCTTTTAATAATTCTTTATGTGAGCAAAGAAATTCTGGCAATCCTTCACTATTACTTTCTTCTGAACCCTCAAAAATGGTTTTTATATTAACAGGCAATTCCCCATATTCTTTCAACCAAAATTCAATTGCATTTAAATGAGCCATTAATGGTCCCTTATTGTCTGCTGTTCCACGTCCGTACATTACCCCTTCTATAATTGTTGGCTCAAATGGCGGTGTTCTCCACTGAGTAAGGTCACCCTGAGGTTGTACATCATAATGAGCATATATCAAAACTGTCTTTTTTGAAGGATCTTCTCCAATTTTTCCAATAATCACTGAATGTGGCTCGATTGGATAAGTCTGTACATCCATTCCAATTGCTTTCATCTTTTTCACTATTAGTTCACAGCATTTAGATACTCCTTCACCAGTACTGCTTACACTAGGCTGAGCTACAATCTCTGATAATCCTTCTATAAGTTTACTTTCATTTTCTTTTAAATACTCCCTTAAGTGATCTGAAAAAAACTTATGTTCCATTATAAATCCTCCTTTTTTAATAACATGTCTTCTCAAAACCATGTAATCCATTCAAAAAAAGCCAGACCTTATTCAGGACTGGCTGCACTACAAAAAAGAGAATATTATGCAATTCTCCTTTTCACATTCTATTCATTTCACTGTCTCATTTATCTAAAGCTTCTCACATATTTTCTTTTTTGTCAATCTTTTTTATCTTCAATTATTGCCACTCACCATCTATACCAACATTACTTTGATAATACAAAGCGGATCATGTCCAAAAAACGGGTGAAAACCGGATATTGTTTCATTTTTTCCGGATAAAAAGCCATATAATCCACCGTAATCGGAGGATTTCCTATAAGAAAACAAGCAGGTTTGCGTTCTTCGTTAAAATATGATAGATAGCTTTCAAAAATAAAGCCAACCCCTGCGCCTGCAGTGACCAGGCGTAAAATAGTCTCTGTTCTGGTATATATCTCTATTGTTTCTGGTCTCCATCCTAAAGAGGCAAAAAGTTGTTCTGCATGTTCCCTCAATGTATATGCTTCCGGCAGCAACATAAAATTTTCATTTTTAAACCAAGATAAATCGATCCAAGGATATGGCTTTGATGATTGAAGTCCAGATGCATTTAGCAAATGATTCTTTGGAGTGATAAACAGCAACCGGTCCTTCATCAAAAATTCCGCACTTATTCCCGGTATCTGCCTCATATGATTATGAAGTAAAAGATCAATTTCTCCCCTTTCCAGCATATTAAACAAATTTTCACCATGATTTTCGTTAAAAACAACATCCAATTTAGGAAATTCCTGTTTAACTGCCATAGTCAATGGCGGCACAACATGAGGAGCTCTGATCTGCTGGATTCCTACTCTAATACATGATAAATCCCGTTTTTTCAACACCTGAAGTTCTCTATCAAATTCTTCTTTTATGCAGAGCATCTTTTTAGCCTTATTAATATAAAGCTCCCCAGCAGGAGTTAATTTCATAGGAACTGCAGAGCGGTCAAATAACTTTACATCCAAATCCTTTTCCAAATGATTTAAGAATGTAGTTAATGCCGGTTGACTAATTCCCAGTTCTTTTGCCGCTCTTGTAATATTACTATGACGTTCCAAAGAAAGCATATAAATTTGTTCTTTTAAATTCAAAGACCATTTTCCTCCTCTCTGCCAAATATGCAAAATTTTCTCAGTATAATCAAACATTATGGGAAGCATTCTGTTATAAACAGATTTTATCTTTACAATTCTTTGTTTATTGATTATACTTCACTCAACATTTTCCTGCAACAGGAAGCTGTTTCTTTTCATTTCTGTTCTCATTTTCTTAATTTTTACTAAAGGGGGAATTTTTATGCTATCAGAAAAACAAAACGTACCTAAGAAAAAGTTCAAAGTGCCTCATACCTTTGTCATCATCATTGGTATCGTATTCATTGCCTCAATACTCACATGGATTCTACCGGCGGGAGAATTTGCCCGTGTTGAAAATGCTCAGGGAATTAAAGTAGTTGTTCCTGATCAGTTTTCATTTATTGCTAAAACCCCTGTAAATCCACTTTTAATTCCTAATTATATTATAGACGGTTTTTCCAGCAGTGCCAAACTGATTTTTATGGTCATCATGTCTGGTGGTGCTTTTAATGTTCTGGTTGAAACCGGTGCACTTCAGGTACTAATCGCAAAAGTAGTTGCAAAATTTGGCAATAAGGAAGCTATTTTCATCCCGCTTCTGCTCCTGGTTTTCGCTGCCATTGCTACTACACAGTCTGTAACTGTATTTATTGGATTTACTCCTGTTATCATTATGATGACAAGAGCTATGGGATTTGACTCCATTACTGGTGCTGCACTGCCACTTTTAGGTGGTGCCATTGGTTTTTCCACAGGTACTTTAAATACCTCAACTACCATTGTTGCCCAGAAAATTGCAGAACTTCCACTTTACTCCGGTATTCAATACCGTTTCTTCTGCTTCTTCGTTTTCTGGATTTTTACCAGTATTGCCCTGATCCGTTACGCACGTAAAGTCAAATCCAATCCTGCTTCAAGCCCTATGTACGAATTGGATAAACTGAGAAATGATGAAGATGTTGATGCCTCTCACGACTCTTCTCTGACTCCACGTAAGCTTCTGGTTCTTTTAACTTTAATTGGTTCCCTTGTTGTTCTGGTATGGGGTTGTGTAACACGAGGATGGGATCTTCCTGAAATATCTGTTGTCTTTATCTGGCTTGGTGTAATTTCAGGTGCTTTTGCTGGGTTTGGTCCAAGTACTATTGCTAAACATTTTGCAACAGGATGTCAAAAACTCACTGTATCTGCTTTAATCCTTGGTCTTGCAAGAGCTACATCTGGTGTTTTATCTTCAGCTAATATTCTGGATACTCTGGTTTACGGATGTACCATTGTACTTAATGCATTTCCTCCTGCACTACGTGGCATGTGTATGTACTGGGTTAATTTTATCATCAATATATTGGTAACTTCTGGTTCCGGACAAGCTGCTGTAGTTATGCCAATTTTTACTCCCGTTGCAGATATGGTCGGAATTACTCGTCAAACTGCTATTCTGGCATTTAACTTTGGCGATGGATTCTGCAATTACATTCTTCCTATGTCTACCGCATTAATGGGGAACTTAAGTGTTGCAAATATTCCTTACGATCGTTGGATGCGCTTTATGTGGAAAATCATGCTTCTCTGGTTGGCAGTAGGAAGTGCCCTGGTATTTATCGCTCAAATGATTCACTTAGGCCCCATGTAACGGCAAATATATCAAAAAACTTTTAATATTCACTATACGTTAGTAATTTCGAAAAAACGTCAAAGAGCCTTCTTTACTCTTTGACGTTTTTTATCAACTATCTGACTACGCCTGTGGCTGTCTAATACTGTCATAAACCTGTTGTACCTGGTTTTTCAGCTCATCATAGTAATCAAAATGGATCAGGACCAGTTTGGAATCAATCTGGCGTACATACCAGTCAGAGTGATGGGCGGTTCCATCACCAAAATCGTAGGAAGTCCTGCAATAGCGGAATTCATAGCCACCCAGGCTCACTTTACCTGAAGCATCTACCTTATAGCCATCTGTTCCCCCGTGACCAACTACTGCATCCATGAAACGATCCAGCTCCATGTCTGCCTCTGTAAAATCCACTGTAATACGGTAACTTAATTCAGGATCATTTACATCCACATGTTCGCCTCCAACCAGGGCATAGGTCTGGGCACTGCCATTTCCGATCATAACAGTAGCTTCCTCCGGGAAGGAAAGTGTCATATCTGCCCAGTAATTCGTATAGGTATTTCCTTCCAGTTTTCCAAGGGAATAATCCGGGGCCGCTTTCTCACTTCCGGCGATCATATTTCCCTTATCATCAAAGGTATACTGGACTCCGTTAATGGTCTTTGTTACAGAAGTAACCATATGACCACTTTCATCTGCATACTTCCAGCCGCCATTTTCCTGTACCCAGGCATTGTACTCAATATTTCCGTTTCCGTCCAGATGATAGGTAAGGCCATTTTCATCCTGTTCCCAGCAGTTTAACGCCAACTGTCCGTCTGCCTTTTTATACTGCCAGTTTTCCCCATTTTTATACCAGCCTTCTACACCTGTATACGACTTTAAAAGACCCAGAAATGCAGCAGCCCGCTGCGCCTGATCTGAGGAATAGGTCTGGCAGAGTACATAGATTTGGTCTCCTGTATTCCGGATATAAAAATCATTGACCAGCATCTTTTCCATCTGGTTGATAAAGGTCTGTGCCTGTGCTTTCTGCTTTTCAGAGAGCCCTCCTGACTCCAGCTGCCTGCGTATGGAATCCGCCATCATTTTTCCGTAATTTACCTTCAGATACTCATAATCTGCAGCTCCCAGCTTTACTGTACCGCTTTCTGTATCTGCCGGATCCAGACCGGACTCTGCCAGCTCCGCTTTTAAGGTTTCTACGCTAAAAGGCTGTCCGGAACCATCATCTGCAGGCAGGACCATGGCTGTATTGATGATATAACTTTTATTGGTTTCATCTACCATGGACGCCGCAAAATCGATTTTTCCGCTATCTTCCACAAGACCCGCTACGATCTCCCCGGAAAGAGCCGAAGAAGCGCCACTTCTGTCTACTTTATACTCTGCCGGTGCGCTAAATTCAAAGCCGCCCATACGGCTTGTTACAGTCTGACCATTAATATAGCTTAAGCCCAGCGGATCTGCAAAAGCTGCAAAAGCACCTGCTGCCGCCAGTGACATTCCAAGAGCCAGTGTCAGCACTTTTCTTGATAAGGTACGTTTTTTCATATATATTCTCCCTGTACTTTCAAATATATTCAACCCATGTACTCTCAGGATCTTTTTGTATCCGATTTTGCGAGTACATCTAACAAAAAAGCAGGGGCCGACCCAGGCAAAATACCTGTGAAACAGCCCCCGCAACTCTGTGTCGTGCTTCTTATTGTACTATTTATTCTGCTTTCTGTCCAGCCATGATCATCATAATATCATTGCTGCGGTTTACAAACCCGGTCATACGCTCCGGTGACAGCTGGCCATGTGCCAGGCTTGCCAGATCATACAGCTGTTCGCAGATCTTGGCTGTATTTTCCCCGTCTTTGTGCTCCAGAACATATTTTACCAGTGGATGATTAGCATTTAATACAAGAGTCTCGCCTGTTGCGCCGAAAGCACTCATATCCATACCGCCCATGCTGTACATCTTCATCATATCCTGCATACGTCTTGTTTCCTCAGATACAGTGATCATAGATGCAACAGATGCGTTCTTCATCTTCTCAACCTTGATATCCAGCTTATCGTTATTTAAAGCCTTCTTAAATACCTCTGTCAGCTCTTCGCTGGTCTTCTTAAAGGCTTCGTCATCTTCCTTTACTTCTTCCTTGAAAGAAGCATTTAAATCTGTATCAATACGCAGGAACTTAAGTCCTTCATGCTTCTGCTCTACATGGCTGATAAATGGATTATCAATAGCGGCAGGCATGATCACTGCGTCAATGCCTTCTTCCTTAAACATGTTGATATACTGGCTCTGCTCTTTTTCGTTGGTTACATAGAAAATGGTATTTTCATGTTTTTCCTTGTTCTCTTCCAGGCAGTCATTTAAGGTAAGATACTTGCCTTCCAGGTTCTTATACAGGATATAGTCGCCCATCTTCTCAGCAAACTTCTCGTCCTTGATATAACCATATTTGATAAATGGAGCAATATCGTCCCAGTATTTCTCATAGTTCTCACGGTCAGTCTTGCACATACCGGACAGCTTGTCTGCTACCTTCTTGGTAATATAATCAGAGATCTTCTTTACAAAACCGTCATTCTGCAGCGCGCTACGTGACACGTTAAGAGGCAGATCAGGACAATCAATAACGCCCTTTAACAGCATCAGGAACTCAGGGATAACTTCCTTAATGTTATCAGCGATAAATACCTGGTTGTTGTACAGCTTGATAGTTCCCTCTAAGCTGTCGTATTCCATGTTGATCTTCGGGAAGTATAAGATACCCTTTAAGTTAAACGGATAATCCATGTTCAGATGGATCCAGAACAGTGGTTCCTTGTAATCCCTGAATACCTTGCGGTAGAAGTCCTTGTACTGCTCGTCTGTACACTCATTTGGATGCTTATTCCACAGCGGGTTGGTATCGTTTAATGCAACCGGGCGCTTTAAGATCTTATATTTCTCTCTGGATGGCTCAACTTCTACTGTTTCCTTGGTACCATCCTCTTTTTCCTTTTCTTCTGTCTTTGCAGGTTCGATGACAGTCTCAACTACTGTATCCTTATCTGTCAGCTCATCTTTTTCAATGGTCTCATATTCCGGCTCTGCAGTCTCATTCTTTAAGAAAATGTTTACAGGCATAAATGCGCAGTATTTTTCGATGACTTCTCTTGCTCTGTATTCATTTGCAAATTCAGTGCTTTCTTCGTTCAGATACAGCTTAATAGAAGTACCAACTTCTGCCTTGTCGCCTTCGGTCATCTCAAAGTTGATGCCGCCTTCAGACTCCCAGTGTACCGGCTTTGCATCTTTCTGGTAAGACAGGGAATTGATCTCAACCTTGTCAGCTACCATAAATGCAGAGTAGAAACCAAGACCGAAGTGACCGATGATCTGATCCTCATTTGCCTTGTCTTTGTACTTCTCCATAAAGTCCTGAACACCGGAGAATGCGATCTGGTTGATGTATTTGTCGATCTCTTCTTCTGTCATACCAAGACCATTGTCTTCAATAGTGATGGTCTTATCTGTAGGATTTACACTGACCTGGATCTTGTACTCAACCTCTTCTGGCTTTTCGTACTCTCCCATCAGCTCTAATTTCTTTAATTTAGTAATAGCATCGCAGCCATTGCTGATCAGCTCTCTGTAAAAAATGTCATGGTCGGAATACAGCCACTTTTTGATTACAGGGAAAATATTTTCACTTGTTATAGATAAACTGCCTTTCTTTGCCATAATATACGCCTCTTTCTTATAAATCTTCTTAATCTTTTCTAGTACATCGTTTTCAAAATAACTATACCACTCACTTGTCTGCGAATCTGATTGCACAGGCCTAAAAGCCTCAGCGTAGCCCGCTACGCCTGCGTTTTTAGACCTGCACACTCAAATCCGCATCCTACGTGATTAGTACAGTTATTTACGAAACGATGTACTAGTAATATGTGCTTTGAAAATCTTAAAAACGGATTTTGTCCGCAAGATATATTGTAGTACCGTTATATCTAAAAGTCAACAAAAATTAGCACTCATTTTAAATGAGTGCTAGCAAAAGTACATCACCTGCTGTTCACATTACCATTTTTACATAAAAAGATCCACCGTACCTTATTGTACAGTGGATCAAGCAAAAAAGTATTAACTGTGGATCCGTGAGTCACCTGATATGACCTTTCTGTAAATTTTTCACGGCAGAAAATCCCTGATTTTCTTACTTCTGGACGGATTGCGAAGCTTTCTAAGCGCTGCTGTCTCAATCTGCCTGATACGCTCTCTGGTAACTTTGAAGCGCTTTCCTACTTCTTCCAGTGTCAGGGGATGGCCGCTTTCAAGACCAAATCTCAAGATGATCACTTCCCTTTCCCTTGGATTCAACCCCTGGAGCATCTGTTCGATCTCTTCTCTTAAAAAGACGCTTTCTGCTTTTTCCTCTGTGGAAGCATTGGAATCATCTGCCACAAAATCGCCTAAATTTGAGCCGTCTTCATCTCCTACCGGTGTCTCTAAGGATACCGTATCACCGGAAGACTGCATCAGCTCTGTAACCCGCTTTTCAGACATTCCCACTTCTTTGCCGATTTCTTCATTGGAAGGCTCTCTTCCAAGCTTTACAGCTAAAGCTCTCTGGGCTTTTCTGATGCGGTTTACCGCTTCTACCATATGGACCGGCAGGCGGATGGTACGGGACTGGTCTGCCAAAGCTCTTGTAACAGACTGTTTTACCCACCATGTGGCATAGGTACTGAGACGGTATCCCTTTGTATAATCAAACTTCTCTACAGCCTTCATAAGACCGATATTTCCCTCCTGGACCAGATCCAGAAAACTCATACCACGACCGGTATAGCGCTTTGCAATGCTGACTACCAGACGAAGGTTTGCTTCTACTAACTTCTTTCCTGCTTCTGCATCTCCCTCGGATTTACGCTTTGCCAGATCCTGTTCCTGTTCCTGGGTCAACAGGGGGATAGAACCGATCTCTTTTAAATATTCACGAATGGGATCTGTACTTGCAACGCCCTCTAATAACTGCTCCTGGGTAGCATTTTTCCCTTCTTCATCATCGGCAGAAGAAGACGTAAACTCATCATTGTCCCCGTCATCTAAAGAATCGTTGTGACTCCACCTGTATTTATCTCCAATGATGCTGGAAACAGAATCATCCGAATCATCCCCGTCATCTAAAAGAAGACTTTCATCTGCTAAATCCCCTTCTTCCCCCTCTGTCAGTATCTGGATCCCCTTTTTTTCCAGCTTGGCATAAACAGATTCCATTTCTTCCGGTGTCACCTGTTCTTTAGCAAAAGCGTCCAGAACCTGTGTCATCTGGAGTTTGTTCTCACTGACCGCTGCCAGAGCTGTAAGTTCCGCCAATTTCTGTGAAAAATTGTTTTTATCCATGCCATTTCCTCCTGCTTTTATCCTTCAGTTGCCTCTGTACATGGAATCTCATGGGACTGTAAAAACTGTTTGACCGCCTTGTCCCATTCAAGATCCAGCGTTTTGTCCATGGTGAAAAAATTTAATGATGTTCCGGTAATACAATACATTTCCCCATTATCGTAACGTATATTCAGATATAACCCTACGATCTGGTTTCCATCGATCCCGGCGCCTGTTCTTGCGGCAAATTTATCTGTCCCCGCCTTTGGCAGCTGCAGCACGATGCGAAAACTTCCAGGAAGCTTTTTTCCTTTGATCAGTGAAAAACAAAAAGGCCTTAAGGTTTTCCAGGTTGAAAACTCTTCTATGTTGTTTTCTTCCCGTTCTTCCTCTGTGTAATAGCCCTGTTTTACATGTCCGTCAATGGAAAAACTGTTGTAGGTGGTAATGTTCACTTCTTTTACCAGAAATGCATCAAAATCCTCCCGTACAAACAGTTTGGTAGTAAAGGACTTTACATCTTCGGCCTTTAATGCGATCATTTGTATTCTCCCGTCTGAAAATTTCCAAATTCTTTATCAATTATACAATTTTTCAGGCAAAACGTCAATCAGGTTTATACAAAAAGCATAACGCCATGTCATGGCTGAACTGTAACAACGCCAAAAGAGAGCAAAACCACAAAAGTCCTGCTCTCTTATTATCTTACTTATCTTAATTTTTAATCAGAAACCATAGGCACATCTTCCCCAACTGCCTTACGTCCCATATTGTGGACCAGTCTGTAATAAGTTGGAAGAAGGATCAGTGTCAGGATCGTTGCTGCGATCAGACCACCTACATCTACCAGTGCAAGGCCCTGCATCATGGCACCGGATTTACCGTAAGCAACTGCGTTAGGAAGCATGGAGATCACGGTTGTTCCTGTTGTCATCAAAATAGGTCTCATACGGATAGCACCAGCTTCTACCAGCGCCTTATCCAGAGGCATTTCTGCAAGGAACTGGTTTACCGTATCTACATACAAAATACCATTGTTTACTACCGTACCAACTAACATCAGGAAACCTAACATAGATACCATACTGATGGGACTGTCTGCCAGGAACAGAAGTCCAAAGGATCCTATCAGTGAGAATGGAATGGTCGTCATGATCATCAGTGAGAACTTAGGTGACTCAAACTGGATAGCCATTACAACAAATACCAGGAAAACGCCGGTTATAAGAGCGCCTCCTAAAGCACCGATCTCGCTTCCCATGCTCTCATCCATGGCATTTGGCGCCATTTCTACCTCATTTGGCATATTCCAGTTACGCACAAATTCCTTCACATCTTTTTCAGCTGTTTTCTTATACTCAGACTGTGGCTCCATCGTAATAGATACCTGGTACTGCTTATTCTTACGCTGGATCTGCTGCGGACTGTCTTCGTAGTGGATCGTCGCCAGATCTTCCAGAGGAAGGGTTGTTCCTGTAGCTGTGGTGATCATCATTCCCTGCAGTTTGTCAATGCTGTCATATTTATCTGCATCAAATTCTACTCTTACATCTGTATCTTCACCGTTTACACGGACTGTGGTTGCCTTGATACCACTTAAATTGCTGTAGATCAGAGATCCGATGGACGCAGGTGTAAGACCTTCTGCCTGTGCTAAAACAGGATCTACATTTACCTTGATAACAGGTGCCGCATTTTCAATAGAAGAATGTACCTGCATTACATCTTCTCTCTTACGCAGTTCTTCTACCAGTTCATCAGAAGCTTTCTTTAAAGCATCGTAATCGGTACTCTGTAAGTCAACTTCGATCTGATTGGTACTGCTCATGGAGGAAGAAGTGGTACTTCCCTGTTCCATTGTTACAGAAATATCTTTGTAATTTTCTGTTTCACGGGTCCATTTGTCGATGACTTCATCTGTGGACATTTTACGGTCATCCTTTAAGTAAGCACTTAAGGTAACGCTGCTGCCGCCCATGGTACTTAAACCACTGGAACCGTATGTCAGCAGATAATGATCGACTTCTTCGTCATTTGCCACCATATTTTCAATCTGGGACACTGTGTCATTAACAGCAGCAACAGAAAGACCCGGTTTTGTTTTAACAGTTACATCTACAATACCTTCATCTGTAGAAACCATCAGCTTTACATCCAGTCTGGAAGCTAAGAAGAAGGAAAATACAAGCAGTAAAATACTGGCACTGATAACTGTCTTTGTCTTCGGGATAATACCAGGCATGATATTACGGTAAATTTCCTGGCATTTACGTATAAAACCGGCAACAGGTGCATTTTCCTTTTCTACCGGATGCCACTGATAATAACACAGCGGTACGATGGTGACCGCAGAGAATAAGGACGCGATCAAACTGAATACGATCGTGAAACCTAACTGCTTAAACATTTGACCGGACAGACCGGAAAGCATTGCCAGCGGGATAAATACAACGCAGGTAGTGGCTGTACCACCTACAATGGAAGTGATCATAATACGGCTTCCTTCAATAGCCGCATCAAAAAAGTTTCTATGTTCTTTTGCACGGAAACAGCCATCCAATACGTTGATGGAGTTATCTACCATCATACCTACACCAAGTACCAGGGATGTCAGTGAGATTACGTTTAAGGAAAATCCCATAAGCGACATGGCAATCAGGGTCAGCATGATTGAAATAGGGATAGAAGTACCTACAATAACAGAGGCACGTATATCTCCGTAGAACAGCCACAGAATGATCATAGACAAAATGACCGCCATGATCATAGTCTGGAATACGTTGGTAATTGATTCGGTGATCATATCACTGGAATCATTGACCACGGTAAATGTAAGTCCCGGATAAGTCTTTTCCAGTACACTTACCTGCTTTAAAACATCTTTTGATACATCAATAGCAGTAGAACTCTGCTGTTTTTTAATGGATACAGATACAATGTCCTGACCATTATAACGGCCAATAGAATCTGCATCTTCCAAAGCATTGGAAACAGTTGCCACATCAGAAAGATGGATCACATCTCCATTTGCCAGCGGGATCGCTACATTTTTCAGTGCTTCTGTGTTGTCAAAATCATTTCCGACGCTGACAGACAGATTCTGCTTTCCTACGTTTACATCACCTGCAGGAATGGTAAAGTCTGCAGCACCTACAAACTGTGCAATACGTGACATGCTAAGGCCATACTGCGCTACTTTTTCAGGATCCAGCTTGATGCTGATATATTCTTTCTGGCCACCTGCCAGAGAAACTTCACCAACAGAACCTAATTTTTCCAGTTCCGGCTTGATATTGTTTTCTACATATGTATAAAGGTTTCCGTCTACCTGACCACCTACAGCCAGTGTGATAACAGGCTGGGAGTTCATATCCATTTCCATGATATTTGGCTCATTTGCGTCATCAGGCAGGTCACTCTTAATACCGTCGATCGCTTTCTTTAAGTTGATGTATGCAGTATCAATGTTGGTACCGTAATTATATTCAACTAAAACGATGGCTACGTTATCCTGTGAGAAGGAATAAACGTTTTTAACATCATCCAATGACGAAACCGCATCTTCTTGTTTGGTTGCGATCAGGTCCTTGATATCATCAGGGCTTGCTCCTGCGTAAACAGTGCTGACAACCAGCATAGGGAATTCCATCTCAGGAGTCAGCTCTACCTTGGTCCCTAACAGGGACTGGATACCAAAATATGCAATGGTCAGCAAACACATGATAATGGTCACAGGCTTGCGTACCGCAAATTTTGTCAGATTTAACATCTTTTATTCACCTGCTTTCTGTGTTTCTTCTCCAGCATTTTCTGCAGCGCTTTCTCCCTGGGCTGCATTTTCATTCTGTCCATTGTCACTGTCTATAAGAACTTCCTGTCCATCTACCAGCTCATTGCTCCAGGTTGTGATGACCTGGTCGCCTGCAGTCAGTCCGGACTTAACCTCCATGGTCTGTGCATCATAAATACCGGCTTCTATCATAACCTTCTTTGCAGCGCCATTGTCATAGCAGTATACAAATGCCTTTCCATTATCATAGTTTACAGCATCTACAGGAACGGTCAGTACATCTTTTACCTGATCCATAACCACAGTCAGTTTTACTTTGGTTCCGCTTGTAAGGCTTTCTGCATTGTTTACAAATGCCTTTGCGTCATACAGGCCGGTTGCGGAGTTTACCATACTGCCGATTTCTGTTACATTACCTTCGTAATCAGTACCGTTCTTTTCAACCTGGACCGGATCATTTACCTTCATATTGCGAAGGATCTTTTCTGTAACACCAAATTTAACCTGAAGCTGGTCACCACCGGAGATTACGCAGATCTTGGTGTCTGTTCCAATATGATCATGTGGTTCTACATTTCTGGACTCGATCACACCACTGATCGGTGCTGTTACTGTAGTGTATTCTACCTGCAGGTCATACTGGTTCTTTGCAGACTCGTATGCCAGCTGGGCGCTGGTTGCAGAAGACTGTGCCTGATCAAACTGCTGCTGTGAAATATAGCCAGATGCATACAGAGGCTGGATACGTGCCAGTTCTCTTGCTGCATTGTCTGCTGCTACAGAAGCGGACTGCATCTGAAGCTGTAAAGCAGTCAGTGCGTCAGAGTCGATCTTACAAAGCACCTGACCAGCTTCTACCTGATCACCAGCCTGGAAGTTTACCTCCAGAAGTTCTCCGCCGATCTTTGGCTGTACAACTGCCTTGGAGATTGGTTCAATCGTACCGGTCAGATCGGTATACAGAGTGATATCTCCTGTTTTTGGATTTTCAACAGCTACGGTTGGACGGGTTTCATATTCTTCTTCTTTTTTGTTGCCACCGGCAATACGGACAACAATACCCGCTGCTACCAAAAGAACTACCGCTCCCGCGATGAGTCTTTTTACATTTTTTTTCATTTTCCTGTGCCTTCCTTTCTTTTTCTCAAACTTTCGGATCACTCTCTGATCCCTTTGTCTAATATTGTCAGCTGGTGCCATGCAGCCTCCTTTAACTCTGCCAAAGGAGCATAGTGCTCTACATAGCGCATGGAAAGCTGGACCATAGCCAGCAGTCCCATATCAACAGCATATGCCAGTTTTTCCGGTGTCAGTCCCGGATATCTGCTCTGGTCCATATGACCATAACATTCTTCTATGACCTGACGCCACTTGGGACTTGCCTTAAACTGTAAAGCCCCCATCTTGCTTTTCCTTGTGAAATCCTCTTCTTCCATGACCCGTTTATAGACTTTCCATACTTCTCTGGAAATGTCATTTTCCAGTGCCTGACTCATCCAAAGCTTCATGCTTTCATAATAGCTTCCGTCTGACACTCTAAACGCTTCTGTCAGTTTGCGTAATATCACATCTACCCAGGACTCTGCAATACAACCTAACAGATCTTCTTTATCTTCAAAATACAGATAAAAGCTGGCTCTGGATATACCCGCTTTCTGGATCAGATTGCTGATGCGGATCTCTGAATAAGGGATATTCATAAACTCCCTGCACATGGCTGTGAGGATCGTCTGCTTCTTACTTTCCGTAAGATTTATGAACTTTTGTGTTGGCATCCTGCTTCATCTCCTGTTCTTCCCCAGGCTGCTGTCCCAAATGCACACTTTCATGTGCCAAAGGAGACCGGGGAAATTTTGCCTTCTCTCAGTCACAATTAATCATTATATGGATTTTTGTTTAAAGAGCAATAGACAAAATAAAACCGAATGCACAGTTTTTGTACATTCGGCTATTAAGTGTACTAATTTGTTAATTTATTATCATTTATTTTGATACATTTTATCAATTCCGGAAGCGGTTTGCGCTTCGCTCTAAAGCCCGTTCCAATCCACCGCCAAAAAGATAATTGGCCCGCATCAGGATATCTGACAGTGACTTTTTATCTGCATTTTCCCTGCTTAACCATTCATGCATAATTTCTCCAACTGCATGCTGGCACATAGCACAGATCATCTCTCTGTCTTCCGGCTCTGAATCAATACCTTCTCCCACTCGGTCAATCACATAACGGAAAAAACGGCTGGAACCGTCATCTAATATCTTGTGTACTTCCTCACTTTTTGCGGAACGGAGAATATTTTCAAATATGGTCCTGTGGTTTTCCAGGAATTCTACTGCCTTTTCACAAATATGATCCTGGTCTTTTTCATTTTCCTGCTGAAGAAATTTGAATATTTCTTCCAGGGAATAATCTATATATGCCTTAAAAACCTGATAAATGTCCTGGTAATGATAATAGAAGGTATTACGTGAAATGCCGCACTGGTCTGTAATGTCTTTTACCGTTATCTTCTCTAAGGGTTTCACAGACAACAGATTTTCAAATACCCTCATGATCACAAGTTTCGTAAATGCCGCCATGTCCTGCCGCTCCTTTTGTGTCCAAAGTGTGAACCTGAACTTTTATTATACGTTAGAGCGGCGGATATGGCAATAGACAAATTTTGGATTTTTGTCATATTGGTAACGCAAAACACCCCGCCTGACGGCGGGGTGCTGCTGCAGAATTGGTGTTACACATCCGCCAACAGGCGGAACTCTTTCCATATTTAATGCAGATTGGTGTATCCCATCAGACTGCGGTCTACCTGACCGGCTACTTCTCTTCCCTCTCTGATCGCCCATACAACCAGTGACTGGCCTCTGTGCATATCTCCGGCTACAAAGACTTTGTCTACATTGGTCTTGTAGCTTCCTGCTTCTGTGGCTACATTGGTTCTTGCATTGCGCTCTACTCCAAAAGCATCGGCCACATAATCCTGGCATCCTAAGAAACCGGCTGCGATCAGTACCAGATCTGCAGGCACTTCTTTTTCACTGCCTTCTACCGGCACCATCATGGTACGGCCTGTTTCCGGATTTTTCTGCGGTGTAAGACTGACTAAGATCACCTTGCAAAGCTTTCCTTCCCCGTCTTTTACAAACTCCTTTACAGTAGTCTGGTAAATACGTGGATCAGAGCCAAATACGCTGATGGCCTCCTCCTGACCGTAGTCCGTCTTTAGGATCCGTGGCCACTCCGGCCATGTATTATTCTCAGTTCTCTTTACAGGTGGCTTTGGCATCATCTCCAACTGGGTCACAGAAGCGCAGCCCTGACGGATGGAAGTTCCCACACAGTCATTTCCTGTATCACCGCCGCCGATGACAATTACATGTTTGTCTTTGGCAGAGATATAATTTCCATCCTCTAAATTGGAGTCTAAAAGGCTCTTTGTATTTGCCTTCAGATAATCCACTGCAAAATAGATACCAGCAGCATCTCTTCCAGGAACATCAATATTTCTTGGATTAGAAGCGCCGCATGCCAGGATAATGCTGTCAAAATCACGAAGGATCTTGGCTGCCTTATAATTTCTTCCCACATCTGCATTGGTAATAAAGATAACTCCTTCTTCCTTCATTACATTGACTTTACGGTCGATGACCCATTTCTCCAGCTTCATATTTGGGATGCCATACATTAACAGGCCACCTACACGGTCACTGCGCTCAAATACAGTTACGCTGTGTCCTCTTTTATTTAACTGGTCTGCTGCTGCCAGTCCGGAAGGTCCGGAACCGATCACAGCCACTTTCTTACCGGTACGCACTGTAGGTGGTTTTACCTTTGCATAGCCTTCTTCGTATGCCTTTTCAATAATAGCGTGCTCATTTTCCTTAATAGATACCGGATCGCCATTTAAACCGCAGGTACATGCAGCTTCACAGGGTGCAGGGCATACTCTGGAGGTAAACTCCGGAAAACAGTTGGTCTTTTTCAAGCGGTTAAATGCCTGCTGCCAGTTTCCTGTGTATACAAGGTCATTCCACTCCGGGATCAGGTTATTTAAAGGACAGCCGCTTACCATGCCGCACATCATCATGCCGGACTGGCAGAAGGGAACGCCGCAGTCCATGCAGCGTGCGCCCTGTAATTTCTGTTCCTCTTCACTTAACGGAATGTGGAATTCATTCCAGTTTTTAATGCGCTCCTTTGGTGGAAGCGCCTTTCCATTTTCACGTTCATACTCTAAGAATCCTGTAATCTTTCCCATTTTTCAGCGCCTCCTTAACCTCTGATGTTTGCATAAAATGCTTCGATCTGTGCCTGCTCACTATTTAAGCCTTTTTCTTCCATCTGCACAATGGCATTCATCATGCGGCGGTAGTCGTGAGGCACGATCTTCTTAAACTTAGGCAGATACTCGCTGAAATGGTCTAAGATACGTTTGCCCTTTTCAGAGTTAGTGTATGCTACATGTTCCTGGATCAGGCCTTTCAGCTCTAATACATCATATTTATTGGAGACATCTTCAAAGGAAACCAGTTCCTTATTTAAACGCTTATAAAAACTACGGTCTTCATCTAATACATAGGCAATACCGCCGCTCATACCAGCTGCAAAGTTCTTTCCAGTCGGTCCAAGGACTACTACACAGCCACCGGTCATATATTCGCAGCCGTGATCGCCGGTTCCTTCTACTACTGCAGTAGCTCCGGAGTTGCGGACGCAGAAACGTTCACCTGCAATTCCGTTGATAAATGCCTTGCCGCTGGTAGCACCGTAAAGTGCAACGTTTCCTATTATAATGTTGTCCTCTGCCTTAAACTGAACACCCTGAGGAGGATATACGATCAGCTTGCCGCCGGATAAGCCTTTTCCAAAGTAGTCATTGGAGTCGCCTGTCAGTTCCAGAGTCAGGCCCTTAGGGATAAATGCGCCAAAGCTCTGGCCGCCGCTGCCGTTGCAGCTGATGGTAAAGGTATCTTCCGGCAGACCATCCGGGTACTTTCTGGTGATCTCAGAACCGAAAATGGTACCTAAAGTACGGTTTACATTGCTTACATCTAACTGGATGCTCTTCTTCTGTCCATTATTTAAAGCACTCTTTAACTTCTTTAATAAAATGCTTTCATCTACCGTCTCATCTAACTTAAAGTCATAGACCTCTTTTGCATTATAACCAGCCAGTTTTACGCCCTCATATGGGTTGTCCAGGATACGGCTTAAGTCTACTTCTTTTGCACGGCTGTATTCAATATCATCTTTTCTCTTTAACAGATCCTGTTCAAATTCTTTTGAAAAATCACCCTGCGCTATCTCTTCAATGTGGGCAAGGCTCTTTTTCAATGGTTTCACAATGCTGATTGTGATCAGTGTCAGAACTGAAATTAAAATTACTTCCATTACAACAGCGATTCCGATGATCGCCATTCTGCTGTTGGATTCATAGGAAGAAAATTCATTTTTGACATCCAGTACATCATCATCAATATCGTCCGTGTAGTTTCCGGTTCCAAGTACCCAGCCAAATGGCTCAAATGCCTTGCTGTAAGCACGTTTTGGAGAAGATTCCGTCTCACCTTCTCTCGGGAATACATAATCCGTAAAACCGCCGTCTTCCTGCTTTCCTGCGTTGATGATTGCCTGCATATACGCAAATCCATTGGTATCCACTGCATCCATACGATTTGTTCCCTCTGTGTCGTTGCCGAGAAGGACTACGTTTGTTCCATCATAAGTATCTACCCAGAAATATCCATTATTACCATAACGCAGATCACGAATCTGGTCTGCTGCAAGTTTTTTTGCCTCATCTAAAGTATATTCACCTTTTTCATACCGATTGTAAATGCTCTGGCAAAGAGATATTACATTATCTACCTGTGCCTTGATCTGTTCATCATACGAGGAACGCATATCATTCTCGATAATGTCTAACGCATTATTTCCAAGTCCTGACAGGCTTGTGTTGGAAATGACGGCGCATAGTGCCAGTGCGATCAGTGCAATCACCATTACAATGACTAATTTTGTTCTCACCTTAATATTGTTCATACCCATACCTCCCACTACATCTGTTTTATTTTACGAACCAAATTTTAAATCCTATTTGTATTTTAGCACATTGTGCTTATTTTACCACTCTATTTTCGACATTTTTCGTGATTTTATTGAAACTCAGAAGTCCTTTGTAACTCCTGCGTTTCTGTCTCAGATGAGAAATGGATTCCTGATTTCGAACTCCATTTTTTTATGTGTCTTTGGATGTTTAAATCCGATTTTATAAGAGCAGAGTAAAAGACCGTTTCCACTCCGTGTCATTGTCTCTTTAAAATTATACTTTGCATCCCCAACGATCGGGATTCCTGCATTTGCTAACTGTACCCGGATCTGATGATGCCTTCCGGTGTCTAACCGGATCCGGAGAATGGCGTTCGTTTTATTCTGTGCGGTCACTTCATAGTCCAGCCTTGCTGACTTTGCGCCCTCCGTACTTTTAGATACCACTTTTGAAGTGTTTGTTTTTCCATCCCGGAGCAGGTAATCTTCCAATGTACCTTTTTTCTGTTC
>OKSF01000223.1_pt1 | contig 53364 bp, 47 predicted proteins | sample 1606061 | NCBI WGS metagenome assembly OKSF01 (sample SAMEA3541567, study PRJEB24748) | human gut metagenome | biome: human gut; feature: human-associated habitat; material: faeces | place: China | collected 2012
GCGGTACGCGAGCTGGGTTCAGAACGTCGTGAGACAGTTCGGTCCCTATCTGTTGTGGGCGCAGGAGATTTGAGGAGAGCTGTCCTTAGTACGAGAGGACCGGGATGGACCTACCTCTGGTGCACCGGTTGTCGCGCCAGCGGCACAGCCGGGTAGCTAAGTAGGGAAAGGATAAGCGCTGAAAGCATCTAAGCACGAAACCTACTCCAAGATGAGATCTCCCATTCGCAAGAAGTAAGACCCCTTAAAGACGATAAGGTAGATAGGCCGGAGATGGAAGTGTAGCGATACACGGAGTTGACCGGTACTAATCGGTCGAGGACTTAATCAGAGATGTCTTGAGCATGTTGTTTAGTTTTGAGGGAGCGATCCTTCAAAAGAATGATCCGGTGACGATAGCGAAGTGGAACCACCTGAACTCATACCGAACTCAGAAGTTAAGCACTTCAGCGGCGACAATAGTTGGGCCTGCCCCTGCCAAGATAGCACGTTGCCGGGTCCTTTTTTTATTTTCTTAAGATTTTCTTAAACTCATGTCTGTGAACTTGAGTTTTTTTTTCGTTATGCTAAAATATGCTTCATATAAGGAGAATTATGCATAAATATATACGAATTATTAAATCAAAGCCTTTTTTTATCGCTATGGCTTTTTTGATTCAATTATGGTTGTTTGCCTTTTTGATCACATGGCTATCCCGACGATTCTTTGGCTTTTATCTATTATTAGTTATTTTAAGTTTCTTTGTTAGTGTTCAGGTAATTAATCGTGATTCTGATTCATCAAGCAAGCTCTTGTGGGTCTTAGTAATCATGTTCATGCCGGTTTTTGGCGGATTGTTGTATGTTCTATTTGGAGCCAGAAAGATTCCAAAGGCTTTGATGATCAAAGATAGACAGGCAAATCGAGATTATCAACGTTATGCCAAACAAAGCATACAGGTCATGCAGAATGTAAAAAATGACTTTGTTTTGGATAAAATGGTTACTTTGGCATGGTCAAATGGCTATTTTCCTGTGTATGATCATTGTCATGTAACTTACTTTCCTTCCGGAGAAACACAGTATCAGGCATTTTTAGAAGCTTTATCCCAAGCTAAGATCTATATCTTTATGGAGTTTTTTATTATCAATAAAAGTGTAATGTGGGATACGATCTTACAGATTTTAATGGATAAGGCCAGTGAAGGTGTTGATGTACGATTGATCTATGATGATTTTGGTACGATTACCTATCTTCCGGCTCATTATGATCGATGGTTGAATGAACGTGGTGTAAAGACACATCGATTTAATCCTATGAAGGCTCAAATTGCGATGCAGATGAATAATCGCGATCATCGCAAAATTTTAGTTGTTGATGGAAAGGTTGCTTTTACCGGTGGTTGTAACATATCCGATGAATATATCAATACCAGAGAACGATTTGGACATTGGAAGGATATGGGAGTTTGTATCAAGGGAGCCGCTGTTGAAACTTTTACGGTTTCTTTTCTACAAATATGGAATTATCAGGCCCAGGAACCAACACCGTATGCTCCATTCGTGCTTTCTAAAGATTTACAGGTTACTTATAATGATCCAGGTTATGTCATACCTTTTAGTGATTCGCCAACAGATGAAAATTATACCGGAAAGTATATGCAGCTAAACCTTTTGAATACATCTTGTGATTATTTCTGGATTTCTACACCGTATTTGATTTTGGATGATGAAATGGTTTCCAGCTTACAGCTTGCGGTTAGTAATGGTGTGGATGTTCGCATTATCGTACCGGCCATTCCGGATAAAAAAATGGTCTATCAGGTCACAAAGGCAAACTATGATGCCTTGATCAAAAAAGGTGTCAAGATCTATGAATATACACCGGGCTTTATTCATGGAAAAGTAGCTATCAGTGATGATCGAAGTGCTTTGGTAGGTACGGTAAACATGGATTTCCGTTCTTATTATCTTCATTATGAATGCGGAATCTATATGCGTGATACACTTTGTATTCAAGATATAAAGAAAGATTTTGAAGAAATCTTTAAAGTATCGCATGAAGTAACCCTGCAAGAATGTGAGAATGTGAACTTCTTTGTTCGAGAATTTAGAAAGATCTTAAAAATATTTGGTCCGATGTTATAGAAAAGATGGAAGGATCACAAATTTGTTGTGGTTTCCATCTTTTTAATTTTTTAAGCAGAAAAAAAAGATACAGTTGTAAGGACTGTATCTCATGCTTCTATAACATTTTTTTAGGATCGACGTAACGATCAAATTCTTCTTCACTTAGATAGCCAAGATGTAAGATTGCTTCTTTTAAAGAACAGTTGTGATGATATGCATATTGGCTTGCTTTTCCTGCTTTTTCATATCCGATTACCGGGTTTAGACATGTCACCAACATCAAAGAATGATGAAGGTTTTCATCCATTGTCTTTTGATCAGCCTTTAAGCCGACAAGACAGCGTTTTGTAAAAGAATCGATCGCATCACTGAGTAATTGAAGGCTTTGATCTAAGTTATAGGCGATGACCGGCATAAAAACATTGAGTTCGAAGTTTCCCTGACTAGCGGCAATGCCAACTGTAGTATCGTTTCCCATGACTTGTACGGCGACCATCGTTAAAGCCTCACATTGTGTTGGATTGACTTTACCGGGCATAATCGAACTTCCTGGTTCATTGCTTGGAATTTCAATTTCATGTATGCCACATCGTGGACCGGAAGCCAGCCAGCGAATGTCATTGGCAATCTTCATGCAGTTGCATGCCAACCCTTTCAATGCTCCGGACAACATCACACAGGCATCTTTACTGGTCAGTGCATGAAATTTATTGGGATCCGGCTTAAAATCAATGCCGGTCTTTTCTTTTAAAATCGCACAAATCTTTTCATCGAAATCTTTTGGACAGTTGATTCCGGTTCCAACTGCTGTTGCGCCGATGGCCAGTTCATCCACAAATGGCAGACATTCTTGAATTTGGTGCATGCTGTGTTCGATCATGGAACGATAGCCGCTAAGCTCCTGTGAAAAATAGAGTGGTGTTGCATCTTGTAAGTGGGTACGTCCGATCTTGATAATACCCTCATTTTCTTTTTCCAGTTTTTGAAGCTGATCAACCATTTTTTGACAGGCAGGCAAGAGCTCTTCTCTTGTCTTTTGCGCCAGCATCATATGTAGTGCCGTTGGGAAGGTATCGTTGCTGCTTTGTGAACAGTTGACGGTGTCGTTAGGATGCAGGATCGTGGCATGAGCCCAAAGATTCCCCAGAGTGGTAATCACTTCATTAAAATTCATATTGGTCTGGGTACCGCTGCCGGTTTGCCAAATATGTAATGGAAACTGATCCAAATATTGGTCTTCCTGAATTTGTTGGCATACGTGGCAAATGGCATCGCATTGTTCCTGGGTGATCTTTCCATAGGAAGCATTAGCCTTGGCACAAGCCTCCTTTAACAAGCTAAATGCATACAACAAGCTTTTTGGCATGGTTTCCTTTCCAATCGGGAAGTTTTCCAGACTGCGCTGCGTTTGACTTTTCCAGTATTTATCGGCGGGTACTTTTACTTTCCCCAGTACATCTTCTTCAATTCTGTATTCTGACATAATAGGACCTCCAATACAGTAAGTGTAACATTTTTTTTAGGTGGGTTCTATGTTAAAATGGGTGTGGTCTTAAAGTGAAAAGGAAGAGATAGTATGCGAATGGAACGAGACTACGAGGCATATTTTGACGACTATAATTGTTTGAAAGTCTATATGTCAAAAAACTTTTTTAACGGATCTTCCCGTATTTTTCATTTAAAGGATTCCTGTGATCGTATCATTCATTTAAATATTGATCATAAACAGGATCTTTTAAACGGTTATACCAAATATGTATTGTCCTTAAAAGAACCGTTGATCATGGGAGAAGAATATGTCGTTTATGATGAACATTGTCAAAAAACGATCTGTCAGTATTCTCATATCGTCAAAACGATTCGATTTAATCAGGAATATGAAGTAAAAGATATTGATCTTGGCTGTTTTTACACTAAGGAGTGTACTGTATTTCGTTTATGGTCCCCGGTGGCGTATCAAATTTTGTTGCGACTGGATGATCATGGACAAAAATCAACGATTGAAATGGAGCGTAAAGAAAAAGGAATTTTTGAGACCACAGTATCGAAAGACCTTTTAAATGCACACTATACATTTATGGTGCGAGCTAACGGAACCTGGAAAGAAACGGTGGATCCGTACAATTCTTTCTGTGGTCCCAATACGCAATATAGTGTTGTGCAATCCATTGAAAATGTAAAGCTTCCTAAAAAGGTGAAAGTGCCTTTGATGCGATCGAATACAGATGCGATCATTTATGAAGCCAGTATTCGTGATATGACATCCGAACCAGGTATCGGGGTGAAGCATCCACGCAAATTTAAAGGCTTTACCGAGGAAAACATCACGACAAAGTCCATGAGCACGGGCTTTAGCTATATTCGATCTTTGGGAGTAAGCCACATTCAGCTTTTGCCGGTGTTTGATTTTGGCAGTGTGGATGAGGTCTATACAGATATATTCTACAATTGGGGCTATGATCCGGTCCATCACCGGGCCCTGGAAGGCAGTTATTCGACCGATTGTGCCGATGCGACCAAACGAATTGAAGAGCTGGCTCATTTAGTACAGGATTGTCATCAGGCGGGCTTAAAGGTGAATCTGGATTTAGTCTTTAATCACGTATATACCAAAGAAAAGTACCCGTTGGAAATTCTGGTTCCCAACTATTATTTTTTGATGGATACGGAAGGAGAGTTCAGTAACGGCTCTTTTTGTGGAAATGATATTGATACGCAACCACCGATGTCACGCAAATATTTTGTAGATACATGTCTTCGTATCGTAGAGTGGTTTGATGTGGATGGTTTTCGTTTTGATTTGATGGGAATTTTAGATTATAACTTAATGAATGAAATTGCCGAGAAGTGCAGGGCACTGAAGCCGGATTTTATGATCTATGGAGAAGGCTGGAATATGCCAAGCTTTGTGCCGGAGCATCTAAGAGCTTCGATGTTGAATCAGGCGCATATGCCATTGATTGGTCATTTCAGTGATCGTTTTCGGGAAACATGTCGCGGTTCCAATGGAGATTTGGAGATTTGTGGTTATTCCAATGGCGATACCGGACTTTTGAATTCTATGCAACAATGTTTGGGTGGCGGTTGCCTGGATCATCTTTTTGATTCGCCGCAAAAAGCTATCAATTATGTGGAGTGCCATGACAACCATACGCTGTGGGATAAAAACAGTGTGTGTTGTCAACATGAGTCCAGAGGGGTCTTGATGCAGCGACAAACCTTGGCCAATGCATTGGTGATCTTAGCACAGGGAATTCCTTTCCTTCATGCCGGTCAGGAATTTGGCCGCACAAAGTATAATTTAGGAAACAGCTACAATCGCAGCGACCACTATAATCATATCGACTACAACCTGCGCAATAAGCATATGCCGATCGTAGTGGATACCAAGCTGTTGATCAAAATTCGTAAAGAGCATCCATGTTTTCGTCTGGCTACAAAAGAAGAGATCGAAGCCAATGTCAGCTTTGGTGATATCGATGGAAAAGTATTGGTCTATCAGGCAAAGTGTAAAGAGGATGTCTGCCTCTGTTTCTTTAATCCGACTTCGGAACATTTTACATACGATTCGCATCAAAAGCTGTCGATTTTATTTGATAATGGAAATATCAATGCGGCCACGACTTATCGGGTAGGGATCGCTCCGTATTGTGTTGTCGTTTGTACATTGAGTTAAGACGAATTCACTTGACTTGTTCATCATCAAAACATAAAATAGTTTCAATAATGCGTAAAGACAAGAGGAGGAAACCATGGCAAAGTTTTGTAAAGAACCATCCAGAACATTTAGTGAGTATTTATTGATTCCCGGTTATACCGATGAAAACTGTACACCGGATAACGTGAATCTTCGTACGCCGTTAGTAAAGTTTAAAAAAGGAGAAGAACCGGCACTTCATTTAAATATTCCTATGGTATCAGCCATCATGCAGGCCGTCAGCGGTGAAGAAATGGCTTGTGCCTTAGCACGTGAAGGGGGCGTTAGTTTCATCTATGGTTCCCAGTCGATTGAATCACAGGCGGCAATGGTTGCCAAGGTCAAGGCAACAAAATCCGGTTTTACCGGCAGTGATTCAAATATTTCTCCGGAAGCCACTTTAAAAGATGTGATCGAATTAAAGAAGAAAACAGGCCATTCCACTATGGCAGTGACGGAAAATGGCGAAGCGGACGGCAAATTGGTCGGCATCGTAACCAGCCGTGATTATCGTGTCAGCCGTATGGCCCTTGATACAAAAGTCAAAGAATTCATGACACCGTTTGATAAGCTGATCGTAGGTAGGGAAGACATTACCCTAAGTGAAGCCAATGATTTGATCTGGGATCATAAATTGAATCAGCTTCCGGTCGTTGATGACAAGCAGCGTTTAAAAGCTTTTGTCTTTCGCAAGGATTATGCATCGCATAAAGAGAATCCCAATGAATTGTTAGATGACCAAAAACGCTATATCGTAGGGGCCGGTATCAATACCCGTGACTATCAGGAACGTGTTCCGGCTCTGGTAAAGGCAGGGGTCGATGTACTTTGTATTGATTCCAGTGAAGGATATTCCTGCTGGCAGGCAAAGACATTACAGTGGATCCGCGATACTTATGGTGATCGTGTTAAAGTCGGTGCCGGAAATGTTGTCGATGAAGAGGGATTCCGCTTTTTAGCCGAAGCCGGAGCAGACTTTATCAAAGTCGGTATCGGTGGAGGTTCCATCTGTATTACCCGTGAACAAAAAGGAATCGGGCGTGGACAGGCCACGGCAACTTTAGAAGTTGCACAGGCCCGTGACAAATACTTTGAAGAAAGTGGTGTGTATATTCCAATTTGCTCTGATGGTGGTATCGTACATGATTATCACATTACGTTGGCTTTAGCCTTCGGTGCGGATTTTGTGATGTTGGGACGTTATTTTGCCCGCTTTAAGGAAGCGCCGAATAATTTGGTCAGTGTCAATGGAAACTATATGAAAGAATATTGGGGCGAAGGAAGTGCCCGTGCCAGAAACTGGCAGCGTTATGATGTCGGCGGAGAAGGAAAGATGAGCTTTGTCGAAGGCGTTGACTCCTATGTGCCTTATGCGGGAACACTTCATGAAAATGTCGGTTTGACCCTTTCTAAAGTCTCTCATACGATGTGTAACTGTGGATGTCTGACGATTCCTGACTTGCAGAAGAATGCCAAAGTGACTTTGGTTTCCAGCACAAGTATCGTTGAAGGCGGTGCACATGACGTTGTGGTACGTGATGAAAGTTTTGATGCCAAACCACAGTAATATAAGGGCGTAAAGCCCTTTTTTTGTTGTCGGTTGCACTTTCAAAAAGACTCTGTTATAGTGTGACCATGAATAGAGATTTTCAAAATAGTTCGGATTTATTGTTGGATATCAGCATCTTATATAGAAGTACACAAAAGTATTATGATCAAATGCTTCAGAGCATTTCATTGACCTATGCACAGCTCCCGATCTTGATTCTGATTTATGAAAATGAAGGCATTTCTCAGCAGCAGATTGCGCAGGATGGCGGCTATGACAAAGGAACGATTACCAAGCAGGTACAGAAGCTGGAAGAAATGGGATATATTCGGGTACAGCCATCCAAAAAGGATAAACGAGCCAAAGAGCTTTATACGACTTCACAGGCCAGAGCTATCATGAGCAAGGTCTATGCGATCCGTACTTCCTGGTGGCGGCATATCAGTTCTTCCATTCCTAAAGAAGATATGGCAGCTTTCTCCAGCTTTTATAAAAATATGGCGGCTTCCGCCAAGGAATTTGCGAAAGCCGATTTAAATGCGATTTCTTTTTTTGAACATCAGAAGCTTAGCTTTCAAAGCGTTCCGGGCAAGGTTTCAACCATTGTCGCCACAGGAGGCTGTAACTATCGCTGCCCTTGTTGTAATGAATCACATCTGGTTTTTTTAAAAGAGGATTCCATCAGCTATTCTCAGGAAGAAATCTTACAATACGTAAAGAGTCGAAAGGATATGCTGGATTCAATAACAATCACCGGTGGAGAACCTTTGATGCATACAGAGCTTGATCCTTTTTTAAAAAAAGTAAAACAGATGGGGTTTTTCATCAATTTGATGACCAATGGTTCGTATTTTGAACATTTAAAAAGCCTGGTTGAACAAAAATTAGTGGATCGAGTTGTCATGCATATTAAAAACGTTCCGGAAAAATATGGGGAAACGATTGGATTGAAAACATATGAGATCCATGAAGTTGAAAAATCGATACATCTTTTAAATACAGAAAAGATAGAAAGCGTATTTGTGATTACACCGGTGCATGAGTTTCATACACCAGAGGATCTGGTTGCGATGGCCAAATGGTTGCAGCCGGCGCCTAGCTTGGAACTGCATATTTTTGAAGAGAAAGAAACGGTTATTCAAAAAGGATATCATGGTTATACTCGAGAAGAATTAAATAAGATAAAAAAAGAGTTAGAATTCTATATACCTAATGTAAAGATACGATAGGAGGGGTTGTATGCTGAAGGTGGAAAAAAGAGATGGAACCATCGTAGATTTTGCGATTGCCAAGATCGTAAATGCGATTCAAAAAGCGTTTGATTCCTGCAAGATGGCTTATGACCCACAAATCTTTGATCTGTTGGTATTACGTGTCAGTGCGGATGTACAACCAAAGATCAAAAACGATATCGTCTCTGTTGAAGACATACAGGACAGTGTAGAACGTGTGCTTTCTCAGGCCGGTTATACAGAGGTGGCCAAAGCATATATTTTGTATCGTAAACAAAGAGAGAATATTCGTCGCATCGAAAATACGACGCTGGATTATAAGAATATTGTAGATGCCTATCTGGATGATGTGGAACAAGAACAGCTTCAGGATCAGCCTTCATTATATTCTGTCGGTGGTTTGATACTATCCAATTCCGGTGCCATCACCAGAAATTACTGGTTGAGTGAAGTCTATGATGCCTCGATCAAGGAAGCGCATAACAGCGGCTTGATCCATATTCATGATCTGGATATGTTGACAGGGGATAGTGCCAGCTGGTCTTTGTTGACGTTGATTAGACAGGGTATCACCGGTATGCCAGGTCAGGTACATTCTAAAGCGCCAAAGCATTTGATGACCTTATGTAATCAGATGGTCAATGTTTTAGGCATCCTGCAAAATGAATGGGCTGGTGCGCAAAGCTTTTCAAGCTTTGATACGTACTTAGCGCCTTATGTGAAAAAAGAAAAGCTTTCCCTTTCCGATGTGAAGAAAGCTTTGGAGGCTTTTATATACGGTGTGAATATCCCTTCACGCTGGGGAACGAAAACGCCATTTAGTAACGTGCTTTTTGATATGCAGGTACCGCAGGCTTTAAAGGATACCAAAGCCTGGGTAGGTAACGAACAGATGGATTTTACCTATGGACAATGCCAAAAGGAAATGCATATCATTCAGGAAGCTTTCTTTTCGATTCTACTGAAGGGGGATGCCAAACAAAATGGTTTTCCTTTTCCAATCGTGACAGTCTTGCTGGATAAAAACTTTGATTTTGATGAAAAAAGCTACACAAATCTCTTTCTATGTGCCGGTAAGTACGGTATGCCATACTTTGTAAACGCATCGATGGTTCAAAGAGATCCCTATCGACCACTGAATCCAAAACATTGGAACTACAAGCCGGGCTTTTACAGCTATCCGGAAAACTCAGGAAGCATCGGTACCGTTACGATCAATCTTGTAAGGCTGGCGTGGCTGGCAGAGGATGAAACTGATTTTTTCCGATCATTAGATGAAGTGTTAGCTTTATCTTGTCGTTCTTTACAGATCAAACGCCAAGTTTTGACAAAGCTGTTTCACAGTGGCTTGTATCCTTATACAGCCTGTTATATCGATAGCTTTGAACATCATTTTTCCACGATTGGAATCGTAGGTATGAATGAAGCCGGTATCAATGCCAAATGGCTTCAAAAAGATATGGGGCATAAAAGGACGCAGGAATTTGCCCGTAAAGTTTTATCGTATATACGAGATGTTTTGATGAAGCAGCAGGAAAATACGCATTGTCTATATAATCTGGAAGCTACACCGGCAGAAAGCGTATCGTATCGCTTTGCGAAAAGAGATCAAGATCTTTATCCTGATATGAAAACAGCCGGTATTGTATCTTATACCAATTCCAGCCAGATGCCTTTGGAAAATGAGGAAGATCTTTTTTCTTCTTTACAGATTCAGGAAACGATTCAGTCGCTGTATAACGGTGGAGTTTCTTTTTCCATACCGATGGCTAAAGGCATGGAAGATACGATCGCTGTTAAAACGCTGGTACAAAGTATCATCAAACATTTTTCTATCTATGATTTTATGTTATCGCCGGTGTATTCGATATGTCCGGATCACGGCTATATCTCTGGCTTAGTCAAACAATGCCCACAATGTGATCAAGAATGTACCGTGTGGGCGCGTATGGCCGGTTATTATCATCCTGTCAATTTTCAAAATGACAAGGTCCGACAGGATTTTATCCGACAACATCCCTATATATTAGAATGAGATGCGTATTGGCACCTCTTCTTTTTTGTAAGCGATAAGGAGGAATAGAATGAAATTGATTTTAAAATATTTAAAACCCTATAAAACCTTAGTGTTATTGAATATTATATCGATCTTTGGATTTGCCTTGGCAGAGTTAGGAATTCCGACATTAATTTCCGACATGATCGATGAAGGTGTCTTACGTCAGGATAGTCAATACTTGTTTCGTACTGGTTTGATCATGGCGTGCATTGCCTTGATTGGGGTATGTGGAACGATCCTTTTAGGCTATTGTTGCGCGAAGATCTCTACCTCGGTGACTCGAGATATTAGAAACGATGTATTCAGGAAAGTACAGACCTTTTCTCATGCGCAAATGAATGAGTTTGGGGTATCGTCTTTGATTACCAGAACAAACAATGATGCGTATCAAATCATGGTCTTTTTAAATGTGATCCTGCGAACGGCTTTACTTACACCGGTAATGTTTTTTGTCAGCTTTACATTGACGATTCAATCCAATCTGCAGCTTTCCATGATCATTGCCTCGACGATACCTTTGATCATTCTGGGGGTTATTCTGGTCGGTCGTTTTTCAGAACCAATCAGTGAAAAACAACAAGGTTCGCTGGATAGACTCAACCGCATCTTTCGTGAAAATTTAACAGGTATCCGAGTGATCCGTGCCTTTAATAACGACGCTTATGAATCAAAGCGTTTTGATAAGGAAAACCGCTTTTTTATGAATCAGTCCAGAAAACTGTTCAAGCTGATGTCCAGTACGGAACCGATGTTTTTCTTTGTGATGAATCTGGCGGCTTTAGCCATTTATTATGTGGCAGCCGGTATGATCGATGCCAATACATTACAAGTGGGAAAACTGATTGCCTTTATGGAATACTTGTTTCATGCGATGTTGTCGGTGATGTTGTTTTGTACGGTTTTTATGATGTATCCAAGAGCCAGTGTATCGGCCAGACGAATTCGTGCCGTTTTTGATTCTCAATCCGAAATAACAGAGCAAAACGATGCCTTGCCTTTAGAACAAGTGGATTCTCTAACATTTGACCATGTGACCTTTGCCTATCCGGATGGGGAAGAAGCGGTATTAAAAGATGTGAGCTTTACTGTAAAAAAGGGAGAAACCATAGCGTTTATTGGTTCAACGGGTTCGGGAAAAAGTACGTTGATTTCCTTAGTGCCGCGCTTTTATGATGTGAGTCAGGGAAGCATTCTTATCAATGGCAGAGATATTCGATTGTATAAGCTTTCTTCCCTTCGCGCCTGTATTGGCTATGTGGCGCAAAAAGCAGTATTATTTCGAGGCAGCATAGAAGAAAATATACGTTTTGGCAATGCCAATGCGAGCCGAGAAGATATTAAAAAGGCCGCCTGCGTAGCACAGGCTTATGATTTTATTATGGAAAAACCGGAACAGTTTCAAGAAAAAATAGTTGAAGGGGCTACCAATGTATCCGGAGGACAAAAACAGCGACTTTCCATCGCTCGTGCCTTAGTCAGACATCCGCAGATTTGTATCTATGACGACTCTTTTTCTGCTTTAGATTTTGCGACAGATGCGAAGCTTCGCAAAGCATTAAAACCAGAGATTAAGGATTCGATCATGATGATCGTTGCCCAGCGTGTTTCTACGATCATGAATGCCGATCATATTCTTGTACTGGACGAAGGGAAAACAGTAGGCTATGGAACCCATGAGACATTATTACAGAATTGTCCGGTGTATAAGGAAATTGCCTTATCGCAGCTTAGTGAGGAGGAACTGACTTATGGAAAGTAAAACCATCCAGACAAAAGATTGTCTAAAAGCTCTTCTTCATTTTATGAAACCGTATCGTTTAAAATTGATTGTTGGGATTTTTATGATTGTAATAACTCAGCTTGCCTTTGCCTTAAATCCAACGGTAGAAGGAATGATCACGACCTCTTTGATGAACGATGCGATGGAAATTATGCAAGGGGTACCCGGAGCTCATGTTCATTTTGAAACCATTTTAGGAATCATGTTGCTTTTGTTGGGCTTGTATGTGGTCAAGACAGTTTCTCAACTCATCACCGCTTTCTTTTTGACCGATGCGATTCAAATGACGATGCACGATGTACGAAACGCCTTACAAAAAAAGATACAAAGGCTGCCTGTGCGCTATTTTGACGACCATGCCTTTGGAGATATATTAAGTCGCGTGACCAATGATGTTGATGCCTTAAGCAATGCGCTTCAACAAGCATTGACCAGAGTATTCGGTGCCGTTTTGACGTTTATTTTTGTAATTACGATGATGTTGATGATTAATCCGGTTATGACAGCCATCGCTTTGTTGATCATCCCGCTTTCTTTACTAATTACAAAGATTGTTGTCTCACATTCTCAAAAACTTTTTGAACGGCAACAAAACACATTAGGAGAACTCAATGGAACGATCACGGAAATGTATGGCGGGTTTAATGAAATTATCCTCTATGGAAAACAACAAGATGCCATTCACACCTTCCAAGACGTCAATGATAAGATGTGTCAGGCCAGCTTTAAAGCACAATTTGTCTCCAGCCTGATTTCTCCATTGGTTTCTTTGTGTACATATTTAGCTATTGGTGCTGTGGCGGTATTTGGATGTGTACTTGTTATTGAACAAAAGCTGCAGGTAGGAAGTCTGCAGGCCTTTATACGCTATATTTGGCAGATCAATGATCCGCTTTCACAAATTTCACAGCTGTCTTCACAGGTACAGTCTGCTTTTGCGGGTATGCATCGAATTTTCGGTATGTTGGCCCAAGAGGAAGAACCATTAGAAAAAACAGAAGTAAAAGATGTCGATACCATGAAAGGAGATGTGAAATTTGAACACGTCCAGTTTGGCTATGACGAAGACTTATTGATGAAGGATGTCAATATCGATGTCAAGGCCGGACAGATGGTTGCGATTGTCGGCCCAACCGGTGCCGGAAAAACAACATTGATGAATCTGTTATTGCGGTTTTATGATGTAAAAGGCGGCAGCATTAAGATCGATGGGGTGGATATCCGTGATTTCAAACGAGAAGATCTAAGATCTTTGTTTTCGCTGGTGTTACAAGATACATGGCTGTTTCATGGAACCATCTATGACAATATTCGTTATGGCCGTCTAAACGCACGAAAGGATGAAGTCATCGAAGCGGCTAAAATGGCCAATGTTCATCATTTTATTCGTACTTTGTCGCATGGTTATGATACGGAGCTAAATGAAGAAGCCAATAATATCTCACAGGGAGAAAAACAGCTTTTAACGATTGCCAGAGCCATATTAAAGGATCCCCAAATCTTGATTTTAGATGAAGCAACCAGCTCCGTAGATACGCGCCTGGAAAAAATGTTGCAGTCGGCTATGCAAAGAGTGATGAAAAATCGAACCAGCTTTGTCATTGCCCATCGCTTATCGACTATCAAAAACGCTGATCTGATCCTTGTGTTACAACATGGTGACATTGTAGAACAAGGGACACATGAAAGCTTGTTAGAGAAGCAGGGGATTTATGAAAAGCTGTATCATTCCCAGTTTGCCGAACAAGAAACAGCATAGAGTTCAGAATAGAATCTGGACTCTTTTTTACGTTAAGATTTCATAAAGCCTATTGTAAAAAAATACAAAGAACTCTATAATGTAAGAAAAGAAACTTTTTGAAAACGAATGAAAGGGGGTTCTATGAAACGCTATACAATCAATCATTGCCCACTTTCCACAGTTGAGGCAACTCTGGTTAAAAAAACTGTACATTCTTATCATCCGAATCCTGTAACCAACAGTATGGCTACACCAATCTATGAATTACAGTTCGCCACAGAAAAAGGGTTGCTTACTTTTGAAATTGATGCGTTTGGTTACCAAACCATTCCAAAGGGGACCAAGAGTGTTTTGACCTATCAGGGCTATGAACTAATTTCGTTTAAAGGCTGGTATCCAGTAGAACAGAAATCAGCCTAGTTTTTTAAGTTTTATGGTGTCGTGAAAGTATTCCAAAAATGATTGTTTGATCGAATGCTTTGACAAGGAGCTTATGATTTGTGATGAAACAATGACAAAAGGAGTATGAAGATGCAAAAAGAATGGATAGAAGAATTGATTCAAAAGCTTTTGAATGAACAAAAGATAAATCAAAAGGAGGGTATCTATGCCTGGATGCAGATCGAGGCAGCCTATCAGTCAAACAAGATCGAGGGAAATACCCTGACGCGCAAACAAGTAGCCTCCATCTTTACAAGAGGAGAAATCATACCGGATGATAACACAATTCGTTTAATAGATATCGAAGAAACAACAGGCCATTTTGTGATGTTTGATGAAATGTTGAAGACTTTAAACAATTCGGTTTCTAATAACTTGCTCAAAAAGTATCACCTTTGTTTTCGAAACAGCAGCAGCCAGGATGTACGCAAAGGCTCTTATGCCGGCGAATATCACAGACAAAAGGAAAGAGAAGAAAGCGAATGGGAAAAGGTTACCCAAAGAATGGATGATTTGATCAATACATATAATGAAAGAGATACGCACTCTTTGGAAAGTCTGGCACGTTTTCATGCCGCTTATGAAGCAATTATGCCTTTTCAGGGAGGAAACAGTCGAATCGGACGAATTCTTTTGATCAAAGAGTGTTTAAGAAGCAAGCAAGTTCCTTTTATCGTACATGCAGCCAATAAAGATACTTATAAAGATGCCTTAAACAAAGCACAAAATGAGCAATTAGAAGAGTTGATGGATTTTTTCAGGAAAGAACAAATCAATTTCGAAAGAGAAATCGATAAAATTTTATCCAAAGAAGAATAGGTTCATTATGGAACAAGAATGCATTCTATTGGATGATACAAAACAGAAATTACAGATTCTAATCGGTACAAAATGTACAATTTCATATAAAGATATAGAAAAAGTATCTGTTTTAAATGAAGATGCGAATTTTAAATGAAAGGCAGAACTTTTCTTATAATGGGTGTTAGGTGGAGTTTCTTTCTTTGTAAGACCCGGATTTTATGCAGGGCTAAAGATTCTTTATTGATTATGCATTTGACTGGAAGGGAAGCTGGTTTTATGAAACGAGAATTAGGAATTGCCCGTTGTGGATTGGCATGTTGTCTATGTTCAGAAAATATAATTTGTGCAGGTTGTGATTCAGGACAGTGTCCGGATAAGGATGGCTGTGAGAACAGAAAGTGTTCGATATCTAAAGGAATCAAACATTGTTATGAATGTAGCGAAGCATGTCAAAAAGGAATGTTGTCTAAAATAAAACCCTATGCTTTTACAGAATTTGCCAAAAGATATGGTGAGGATACGCTTTTAGATTGTCTGGAAAGAAATGAGAAAATGGGAGCCATCTATCATCGTGAGGGAATAAATGGGGATTATGATGATTTTGATGATGTAGAGGCATTGATCAATTTCATAAAAACAGGAAATAGATAAAAAAAAGCGGACAGAGAACATTCTGTCCGTTTTCTACTTGTTGGTGCGGGCGAAGGGACTCGAACCCCCACGCCGAAGGCGCCAGATCCTAAGTCTGGTGCGTCTGCCAATTTCGCCACGCCCGCAAGACTGCTTTAATATAATAGCAGAACCTTTTTAAAAAATCAATGTAAAATTGTAGGCTTGTGTTTAGCCTCAATTTGCTCTTGAATATAAGCTTCCAGTTCGTCTAACAATTCATCAGTAAGCTCGATATCTTCTATCATGACAGGTCCGTCATGTGTTTTATCCAAAACAAAATGAATTTCGGGTAACGATCTGAATTCTGTTTTACCGAACTGTTTTTCATATTTTTCCAACTGCTCCAAAATGGGCTGTGCAATTTGTTTGATAATTTTTTCATTTTTCATGCTTTTATTATAGCGTAATGTCTTTTCTTTTGACAAGGAAAGTGATACTGCCTTTATTTTAAGAACTGTATTTGTTATGATATAGGCACCGGAGGAATGAAATGGAAAAACCGAACAACAAAGTGCAAAAAGAAGAAATTGACGATTTTGCCAAAGCTTTACTGGATAAAAAAACGGATATGGCCATTTACGCCAATCGATCCGATACGATAGATAAAACAAAAGAAAAAAACGAAGATGAAAGAAAAGCAGCTGAACAAACATTATCTTCGGCTTTAGATATGCTTCGAAAAGAAAGAGGACAATCAACCATTGCCGAAGAAGAGCAGCGTTTTTATTATAATCAACTTCAGGAAGAGGATGATGATTTTACAACATCTTCGATCGAAGAGTTAAAAACACAGTCTTTTGATGTCAATACGGTTGCCAAAGCTTTACATGAATACGATCAGGATCAAACAATTCGTACAAAGCTAAAAGTGGATTTAAATAAATCAAATGCCAAAGGTGTACCACACACCACCAGGAAAAAAGAGAAACCGGCCAAGAAAAAACGATCTAAGAAAAAGATTGCCATTATTGCCGGTGTAGTGGTTTTATTTTTGGCATGTTTGGGCGGCTATGCTTATAAGATCTATGTTTGGGATCCGGCACATATTGTAACGGAAGCTATGCAGAAGTCCTATGACAAGCTGGTTAGGTATGCTGATGAATATGGAAGTGATCTTGATAGCGATGCCACTTTAATGTCGGATTCAGAGCGATTTGAACTATTGGATATGGATGAAGATTATGATCGTCTAAACGCAACACAAAAGGAAGAAATCAACGATTATTTTAAAGAGCAGACAGGTAAAACATATACCAGTTTGGTAAAAGAATTACAACAAATGAGAGATGAAATTGGTACGGATCCTAATGGTCCTTATCAAAGAATTACTTCTCTTTTGACAAGCTGGAGTTCTTTAAGCGCTTCTCAACAATACCAGTTATTGGATTTAGAAAGTGCTTATTCACAATTATCGGATAAGCTGCAGGAGCGTATTGATGATATGTCCAAAGCCAATGCCGATATGGGCTTTACTGAACTTCTAGAAAACATTCGCAAGGATAAAGAAGCGGCGGATCAGCAAGCGGCGCAGCAACAACAGGCATTATCTTCTTTACAGGGCCAATTACAATCTTTACAAAACCAGCTGGCCTCTTATGAAGAATATGGACAGACATTGCGTACAGAACTTGCGACAGCACAAGCAAATGGGGATTCTGCCAGCATCAGTGAATTGAATTCTGCGATTTCTTCCAATGACCAGACAATCACACGTCTGGAAGCACAGATTGCCAGTCTTCAATCACAGATTGATAGTGCTCAATAACAAAAAAACTCAACTTATCTGTGTACTTTTTTCAAAAGTATGATATGATAGTTGAGCAATCGCCGACATAGCACAGTTGGTAGTGCAACGCACTCGTAACGCGTAGGTCGCAAGTTCAAGTCTTGCTGTCGGCACCAGTTAGCTTTTAAACAAGGAATGTCTGAATAGAATACATTCCTTGTTTTTTTGTTTTAGAAAAATTGTAATAAGTCTAAATGACGTTTGTGTACTTTTAACTTTCTTATTATTAATTGTCTGATTCTTTTATTACAGGTAAATTTGAATATTTCTTATTGTTTGGATCATTGATCTTTGTGAGTGTACCATTCACAAATAAGCTATAGGATCCATTTTTGTGTTCTAAAATAAAACTTTCTTCGATTGCATTGGCAGGATAGGAAGTATAATTTTTTAGCGGTGGTGGAAAATATGCTTCCAGAACGATGCTATTACTTATAAAGGGCAATAACAAAATGATAAAGAGGAGTAAGAAGCTTGTTTTCTTTCTATAATTCGACTCCAGTAAGTAATGAATTCGATAAGAAAGGACTTTCTCATGATCACCAATCAAAAAGTTTGAAGACAACGGTAGAGTTACAGAAAGAAGATTCTGTTGTTTGATCATCATTTGCTTAAGTTTAATTAAAACACTGGCATAGTCATAGACTTGGCTTTTTGTATAGCCTTTGGTGACTTGTTGATCGACCCTCATCTCTAAGGCAAGCTGCATCTGATTTGAGAACCAGTATAAGGGAGGAAACCACCAATAAATGATTTTTAAAATGTTAATAACTTGTTTGATGAAGTTATCGTGATTTCGTATATGCTGTATTTCATGTTTTAAAATTTCTTGTAGTTCAGAAGCAGGCAGATTGATTTTTGGCAAAAGAATGATCTTTTTTAAACCGATGACCATCGGTGAATCGATTTTTGGACTAATCCACACTTTATAGTTATATTTAGAATCGATTTTGAGATAATCTGTGACGCTTCTATGCTCGGCTTCCTGTTGTAAAACATACAAGGTGCGATAGCATTTTTTCATGCTGTAGAGATATTTTAAAGCTTGCATACAAGTGCCTGTGATCCAAATAAAACATAAACATTGCAGTATAGTAAAATCTAGAAAAACACGATATTCAAAAAATTCTTTTAATCCATTCATGATCAGCGGAAAAGGAATTGTGATGGTAAAGAAAAATTCAAATGGAAATATCAATCGAACTGTGATCACAAGGGCAAGAAGGATCATTATATCCATTTTTAAAAAACGAATGCATTTCTTTTGTACAATCAACAGATTAAATAGAAGAATCATGATCGTGCTCATAATCAAGGTAATAAAAACAGATGAAGTAGAAAATAACATAAGATCAAACCTCTAATTCTTTCTGATTTTTGAAGATTCAACTTTCTAGGGGCTTTGTTTTCTTTGTAGTTGAGTTGATTAGAGATGTCATGACTTTAAAGTGCGTATTTAAATTCTTGATTTAACTGCCGAATAATAATTCAATATTTCGAAGCACAAACAAGATTTTGTTTTATTGGCCGGTAAGATGTTTAAAGTTCATGATATTCATCTCTTTTTATTCGTTTATATTATAAAATTAGGATGATACATTGGATAGTAAAAAATTACAAAATTATTAAAAAATAAATATTAAGTTGAATGTTCGATTAGAATGATCTCTATGCAAAACTTTTAAAGAAAATGTGAATCATGCTATACTTTTAAACAATGGAGGATAGTATGGCAAAACAGGGAATTCGTATCCGTAAGAGTTTATATATCGTATTGTGTACAGGAACAGTACTCAGTTTGATTCTTTGTATTGGTATCGCATTCGGATTCTTCACAAAAGAAAAGATCGTAACCAAAGAAGTGGAAAAAGAAGTGAAGGTCGTACCGGATAACTATTTGTTTTTGGGAGATTCTTTAACGGATTATTTTGATTTAGAGTCTTATTTTCCAAATCAGCCGGTTGTGAACAGTGGTATTGCGGGCAATACGACCGATCAGATTTTGGCATCGATGAAGACAAGAGTTTATGACTATAATCCATCCAAGATCTTTTTATTGATTGGAACCAATGATTTAAGAGATGGCAAGTCACAAGAGGCAGTCGTACAAAATATAGAAAAGATCATCGAAGAGATTCAAATAAATCGTAAACAAGCTGAAATATTTGTAGAGAGTTTATATCCAGTCAATGCTTCTGTCAGTTCGGCGGTAGGCATTCGATCCAATGAAACGATTCAAAATATCAATGCGCAGTTACAGGAATACTGTAATGAAAAGGATCTTACATATATTGATCTGTATGCAAAATTGCAGGATGAGCAAGGAAATCTTCAGACACAATATACAGTCGATGGATTACATTTGAGCGATATGGGTTATCAGGTCGTCGCCGAGGTCCTGCAGGAATATTTGAAGTAAATGAGGAATCAAAATGAATTTGAGTACGTTAAAAGAAGAATTTCATTCGTTTCAGAATAAAGATTGGATGTTGTTGATGATAACTGTATCTTTATTTTTAACACAGTACGTTACGGCCGGTGTTTTGATTTTGTATTTGGGATGGATGATCTATAATAAGCAATTATGGAGTGCTGTAAAAGAACAACCGGGGGCACTTTGGATCTATTTGTTTGTTTTTTTGGAAATCGTTGTTTCTCTTTTCGCAACAAACTTCACAGGGCTTGTCAATGCAATCGGAATGCTCTTGGTAGTAGGTTTTATCAGCGGATATCGCAAGCAGATTCATCCTAAACTATTTCATTATATGATCGATATCATGTTGATCGGATCGATCTTCGTGGGAATCTTGGCGCTTTTTCAATTTGCGGATTTTTCGGCACAAAAAGGATATGACTTTTTTGAATTCCATATTCAAAACTCACCAAAACGAAGAATCATGGCTACTTTTGATAATGCCAATTTATATGCGACTATGTTAGAGTTTTGGATCTTTTTTTGCGTCTATCGATTTATCCAGTGCAAGGGCTTGTTAAAAAGAATATTCTATGTAGTCATTGGCCTGTTTAATTTCGGGCTGTTGTATTTGACTGGTTGTCGTACCGCTTTGTTGCCGCTTGTTGTCATCATCCCTTTATTTTTCTTTTTGGCAAGAGAAAAAAAGTGGTTGCTTCTATCTTTGGTTGGATTAGGTATAGGTATCATATTGGTTTTTATGGAACCGGATTTGATTCCCAGAATCACCGATATGAGCACATTGGAATCACGCTTTAAGATATGGAACTGTGCATGGATGGGCATTCAAAACTATCCAATATTTGGTCTGGGGCCACAATCTTATCATCTGTATTATCAAATGTTTAATGGACATAAAGCACCGCATGCGCATAATATTTATGTAGATTCTCTAGCTTCTTATGGGATCGTTGGTACTTTGTTGATCATTTATTATGCCTGTCGATATCTGTTACCGGAAATAGGAAATGTAAGATTGTATGATCGACAGTTGTTTGGTTTGATCATCGGATTCATTCTGATTTTTTTGATTCATGGGTTACTGGATGTAACAATGAATGTATTGGCAACGGCACTTGTTTTTATGATGATCTTAAATGCCGGTGTTTTGATGAAAAAAGATTGAAAATTTAATTTAGATTGTGTTAATGTAGTGATAAAGAAAACAGACAGTAGAAGGAGATTTTTTAATGCGATTTTCTCGATTCTTCGTCTGCTTTTTTTTGCTTATTTCTTTAACGGGATTTCAGGGAACATCGTCTTACCAAAACGAGCTTGAGGTTTTGGAAAGACAGGCGATGGACTGTAAAGAGCAGCAGGCTGCACAAGTTTCACAGTCTTTACAGGAAATAAGAAAAGAGATTTTAAAAGATATGGAATCGGTATTGAACAAAGCCGATTTAAATGACATTGAGTTAAAAGAACTCAAAGAAAAAAAGAAAGTAACACATCGCTCTTATGAGCGATTGAAAAAACAAATGGCACTGTATCTGATGCAGGAACAAAGCATGTATCCGTATTGTTTGGAAGGACGAATCTCCAACAAAGGGAAGGATCTTCAAACTTTGTATATGCACCAAAAACAACTGGAAGAAAAATGTTCTCAAAAAGAGAAGAAAAAAGTTGAATTCCAGCTGGAAATTCAAAATCTTCAAGCGTATGATAAGCGTGTTGACAAAGCACAGAACACCCTCAAGGAGCGATTTCAACGTACCGATGGATTTGATCAGACTGTTCATGGCCAACATAATCCACAAAAGACGATTCAGGGACTACAAGATCTTCCGGTATTTGGCTCTATACATTCTACAAAGAATGATTCACACTTTTCCTGTCTGGCGCAGGATGCTTCCATTACTTCTACAAGTCCATATTGGGGAAAAGTATCGGATCAAGGTTATATATCGGCCGGAACATGGTCGTATCCGCACGGAGGAATGCATTTAGGTATGGATCTTGCCCTGGCTTTATATTCAAACATCTATGCTCCGGCCAATGGCATTGTTTTATATGCCGATACCTCATACAACAGCAATGATGGCTATCTGGGCAACATGGAAGGATGGCCTTATGGTGGGGGCAATACGCTTTGTGTGATCGTTTCGATACAGGAAAAATTGTATGCCCTGACCTTTGCTCATTTGTCCAATACGATTTATGTAGCTCCTGGACAACAGTTTTCGCAAGGTGATGTTCTGGCCTTATCCGGAAACAGCGGCAACAGTACAGGCGGTCATACACACATTGAAGTTTTTGAACTGCATGCTTCTTTGGAACAAGAAGTTTCTTATTTTCAACAAGGTGCTGATTTTAGCTTTGGCTGCGGATGGGATGCTCCTCATACGCAAAGTATATGGGCCACTCGAATTCGACCGGAAGAAGTGATTACGGGATAGGAGAATTATGAACGATTTATTTTTAGAACGCATGAAAAGAGAGTTAAAAGAAGACTATCCGGCTTTTGAGAGATCTTTGGAACAACCGATGTATAAAGGGTTAAGCTATCATCCTAAAAAGATCACGAAAGAAATGCTGAAAGCTAATACACCACTTTTGGAACCTAGTCCTTTTTATGCTTACGGCTATTACATCGATCGATCTTTAGGAAACCATCCTTATCATATTGCCGGTGCGTTCTATTTACAGGAGCCAAGTGCTTCGGCAGCGGTTACCATATTGGATGTACAACCTTCGGATACAGTATTGGATCTCTGTGCGGCACCAGGTGGAAAATCCAGCCAGATTTTATCACAGCTGCAGGATGGATTTCTGGTATCCAATGAGTATGATGGCAAACGAGCCAGAATTTTATTATCAAATCTGGAGCGCATGTCCGCACAAAATTTTTGTCTGACACAAGGCGATACTAAAGTTGTTTGCGAAGAGTTGGAGTCCTGCTTTGACAGAGTCTTGGTCGATGCGCCATGCTCCGGCGAAGGCATGATGAAAAAACACGATGCCGCTCAGGATAACTGGTCACTGGAAAATATACAACAATGTGCTATGCGGCAGGACTATATTCTGGATCAGGCCTATAAAGCATTAAAAAAAGGTGGATATATGGTCTATTCGACTTGTACGTATGCCAGAGAAGAGAACGAAGAAACCATTGCCTCCTTCTTAAAAAGACATCCGGATATGCAGCAGGTCGATCCGGGAGTATCCTTTGGACAAAGAGGCTTTGATACACCGGGCATGGATGCTGATAAAGTGGTTCGTATTTTCCCTATGCAGAAGGGGGAAGGTCATTTTATTTGTAAGATGCAGAAAATGCAGGGAGAAGTAAGAAAGCTTCCTATAAAAAAGGTTCGAAAAAAAGATCAGTGTGACGATATTCTTCAGGAATTCCTGGTGAATATTCCAAGATATGCATATCAGCAGGATGATGCGTTTTATATTATGGACCATCCGTTTATCGAATTTAAGAAAACACATTGTTTGCGACAAGGCATCCTGGCAGGCAATCTGGTCAAAAAAAGATTTGAACCTGCGCATGCTTTGTTTATGGCATTCTCAAAAGAGAATTATAAACAAAGTGTAGAATTGGATCTAGCGCAAATGGATGAAGTAATGCATGGATTACAGATTCCTTATGAATGTAAAAAGGGATATACCTGTTATTGCATAGATGGTATCCCATTTGGTTTTGGGAAAAGCGACGGGCATAGGATCAACAACCGGATTCCTAAAGGCTTACGCTTATTACCAAAAAGTCATGTGACTAAAGGAGATTTTTGAAAATGAAAGATGAAGCCTTAAAATATATTAAAGTAATTATTGGAAGTATTTTATTTTCCTTGGGGATCTACTTTTTTATCACACCCAGCGGCTTAAACTCCGGGGGTGTTGTAGGTATCGCGCAGATATTAAATATCGTACTGCGTCCTTTGAATCCCAATCCGGATTCTTTTGATCTAACGGGTATCATGAATATGCTTTTAAATGTGCCTTTATATATTTTGGCACTCAAATCAATTTCAAAATCCTTTTGTCTAAGAACTTTGATCAGTATCATCATTCAGATGATTACTTTATCACTATTGCCATTACGAACAGAAGCCATTATGCCGGATATGCTAAGCAATTGTGTATTTGGTGCTTTGATGAGCGGTGTTGGTGTTGGCCTTTGCCTGCAAAGCAGCAGCTGTGCCGGTGGAATTGATATATTAGGTGTTTATTTCTCCAAGACTAAACCTAATTTTTCTGTCGGAAAACTTTCCATCATTTTAAATTTCTTTGTGTTTGCGATTTTTGCCTATATCGTAAATTTACAGAATGCCTTATATTCTATTATTTTTGTAGCGATCATGTATTTTGTTGGCGATAAGGTGCACTATCAAAATATCAATATGTCAGCCATGATCTTTACGCAAAACGAAAATTTAAAAAAGGAAATCATGCGAATTACCGGACGTGGCGTAACCTGTTGGAAAGGACAAGGTGTTTATACCGGCCAGGAAAAAGATATACTGGTCGTTGCGTTAAACAAATATGAGATTCGGCGTCTAGAGAAAGCCATAAAAACTGTAGATCCACATGCCTTTATGATCTTAAGTGAAGGACAGAAAATATCGGGTGGATTTGAAAAACGGTTGTAAAAAGATCAGTACTTGGAAACACTTTGTTTTCAAAATACTGATCTTTCTTTTATATTTTGCGTTGTGCAGAAACCGCTGATTCCAAATCAGTGAATTCTTTTTTAGTCAGCCCAAATTGTCCAAAAGTTATGAGCTTAGGATCGTGATAATCGCTACCGCCGCTTTTTAGAAGATGGAACTTGTCTGCATAGTACTGGACCAAAGGGTAGTCCTTCTCTTTCATTTTAGAGTGATTAATTTCAATTCCCATTAATCCATACTCTACATATTTTTGAATTTCGGCATAATTATCATATTGACAAGGATGTGCTAATACCGGAATGCCGCCATCATTAAGAATCGCTTGTATTCCTTCTTTTACGGGAATATAACCCATTTTTAAGTCTGTTTCTTTGCTTGTCTTAGATGCGAATAATTCTTTATATTTCTGAGGTGTCATCTCTTTAGGGTATTTTTCCTGAAGAGCCTGGAAGATATTCATTTTAAAAACAATTGAATATTTCGAATATTTTTTCGCGTCTGAATAACTGATGTCATATCCTTGTTTTCTCAGATCCTCAATCAGTTCTTTGTGGTAGGCATCACGACTGGCCAAAGTTTTGGAGCATAAAGATTCTATATGAGGGCAGGATGGATTTATCCATAGACCAACAATATGAACTTTTTTATATACATCAAAATCATAACAGCTCATTTCTACGCCTTTGATAACTTGTAATCCGATTTTTTTAGCTTCTTTAAAAATTTCATCATAATGATTGATCGTATCATGATCGGTTATAGAAATTACTTCAAGTCCATGCGCTTTCGCATCTTTTAATACATCTTTTATTTCGCATACGCCATCACTGTGATTCGTATGCATATGTAAATCTGCATATTTCATTTATAATATCCCCATTAAAAAATCAGAAACTGTAACTTGATCTTTATTTGTTGGTATGACATCCAGATAATCATTACTATTGGTGACAATTACAATCACAATGTCATCATAACCGGCTTGTGTAATACTTTGTGAATCAAATTCTATTAATGGCTCATTTGTTTTTATTTTTTGTCCTTTTGTCACAAGTGATTTAAAATATTTTCCTTTTAGATTTACAGTATCTATACCAATGTGAATCAATAATTCTAATCCATCATCTGTTGTGATACCAACTGCATGTCCTGTTTCAAATAAAGCGCTGATTGTTCCGGAACATGGAGATACTATAGTATTTCCAGTTGGCTTAATCGCAATTCCTTTACCCATGACTTCACTTGAAAAGGTGTGATCGTTAACATCTTTCAAGGATACAATTGATCCAGATACAGGAGCTGTTAGATTTTGTGCTGATTTTTGGTTCAGCGCATGCTTGTTTTTTTCAGGAATTTGAACTTCATTTTCATCGGCAAATTCGGAATCATCAAATCCTATGATAAAGACAGCAATAAAGGTTGCGATAGAAGCAATGATAATGGTGATAATAGCCATAAAAACAAAATTTTCTTCTTTGGACACCCACATGGCTAAACTGAGTATTCCTGGGGTAACATAGATAAAAGCTTTTAATTTGACTAGTCCGGCAAAAATTCCGGCAATGGCAGCACCAATCATGCCAGCATACATTGGTTTTTTAAGTTTCAAGTTTACACCGTACAAGGCAGGCTCTGTAATTCCACCCAGATAGGCGGTAACGGCTGAAGAAAAAGCTAAAGATTTTAGGCTTTTCTTTTTTGTTTTAAGAGAAACAGCTAGACAAGCTGCGGCTTGTGACATGTTTGAGCAAAGTGCTACAACACGAATTACCGGATCAAAGCCTTGTTCTGCCACCAAAGCAATACTTATAGGACTTAAAGCTTTATGAATTCCAACGGATACCAACCAAGGATATAAAGCTGCAAGGATTGCGATTGCTGCAATACCGACATGATCATAAAGAAACATACTAGCAGTAGCAACAAAACCGGAAATATAATTTCCAATAGGTGCAATAACAATAAAAGTTAATGGCATCATGATCAATGCGATGAGCATAGGTTCTGCAAAAACCTTGATCATTTCAGGAACGATTTTTTTGATCGGCTTTTCTACATATGACAAGATCCACACAGCCATTAAAGCTGGTACAAGGCTGGAAGTGTATTTTACTAAAGGCACACCTATGCCAAGAAATGTGAACGGATTTCCTTCGCCAACGATGGCTGTCCAACTTGGGTTAACCAAACAGAGCCCTAAAAAGGCACCCATGTATTGATTAGTATTAAACATCTTTGCAGCTGAAAAGCCAATAAAAGCAGGCATAAAGGCAAAACCTGTATCAAAAATAAGGTTGATCAGTATATATGTTTGGGAATCCTCACTTAATATATGTGTTAGAGATAGAACAAGCAATAACACTTTTCCCATACCACATCCAGCCAATAAAGGAATAACGGGGGCAATCGAACCGGTAATAGCGCCAAGTACGCGATCAACAATACTTCTATCATCTTTTTTCGATACCGTGGTTCCCTTGATATTTGCGATTTTTATTAAGTCTTTATAAACCAAATCCACATTATTCCCGATTACCAGTTGATACTGACCACCTTTCTTTACTAAAGAAAGAACACCAGGAATCGATTTTACCTTTTCATCGTCTGCTTTTGATTCATCATACAGTTCAAACCGTAATCTTGTAGCGCAATGTACAACACTTTTAATGTTGTCTTTTGAACCAATTGCACCGAGAATTTCATTTACCAATTTTTCATACTTCATTTTAATTTTCCTCCAATTTTTATGATTGAAGGTTTAGCCAACTGAATGTAACTACCCAACTAGATATATAGTTTTATTTTGAGCACTCCTCCTTGCTGAATTGGATGACTTGAGAAATATGAATGAGTAAATACAATATTTCTTCATCATCCAAAATATATTCATATCTTTGTTCCACAAAAGATTTGATCTTTAAGGCACAAAGATATGGGTTGACATATTTTTCTTTTATAATCTCTAAAAGATCATTTTTTAAAAGTTCGTTATCTTTACTGTTTTTATAAGAAAGAACGCGATAACTAAAAAACTTTAGATGCGTAACAAAACGTTGATAGTATAAACTTCTTTCATCTAATTCTATTTTGAAATAGTATTTTACGATATTCATGATATCTTGAATCAAACGTGTCAATTCATAGACATCATCGACTTTATCACCATGCTCCGCCGTGACGATGTGAATGGCAATGAATCCAGCCTCATCTTCATCCATGTGAATTTGAAACATAGACTCTATACTGTTTAAAGCTTCGTGAGCTATTTTATATTCTTTTGTATAAAAGTGTTGAATTTCCCATAACAGTTTATTTTTAAGACGCAATCCTTTTTTATATCTTTGTACAGCCATATAAATATGATCTGTTAGTGAAATATAAATATCGTCACTCAAGGGTTTATCTAAAATATTATTTGCTCTGGATACAATCAATTCACAAAGCTCTAAATATTCGATAGGGATTTTTTGAAGCATTTGTACCATCTTATTTTGTGCTTCATGATTGAGCACAAAAGTTTTATAAATACGGGATGGATCGATGATATCACCTGTTTTTTTACCGTAGGCGATGCCTTTGCCCATTACGATGATTTCCTGATAGGAAGAATCCTTAGATATGATCGCGTTGTTGTTTAATATTTTTTGTATTCGCATTATGTACCTCCAGATAATAAAAAACCTGTTCCAGATAAAAAATATCCGTAAACAGGTTTTGTGAAGTAATGTTTCAACTCTAACAATCCATAAATTACGTAAGATTTATACAATCAAATGTTAAAACATGTTTAGGCAAAAGTCAAATCTATACTAAAAAAATAGGTAATAAAAATTAAAATTTCTTTGTTATAGCTTTATTTGATTCATCTTTTTCTCTATGTGGTTAATGATCTTTTTCGCAAGCTCGACATCTTCTTCATTATGATATCTTGCCTGCTCAAATATGATATCCATTATTAAAACATCAAAATTTGTAAAAAGCCTTTAGTACTCCATAAAATTTAAAATGTTTTATCATTAAGCTTGATGCATTTTTATTTCTTCATTGTCATTTTTTATAAAATAATTATATAGTATCTTTATACTGTCGTGAATGAATACTTGATTAGATAGATGAAATTGGTTATTATATCGTACTCAATTTTGAGTTTTGAAATCGTTCGTGTTAAGATGAATCTATAAAATTATAAAGGAGTTGTAATCCTATGAAACGAAAACAAATCATGAGTTTATTACTTGGTGCGATGTTATTGTTTGGTTGTTCTTCTCCGTCTTTGGAATCTATTCGACTTTCTGTGGAGGATGCCAAAGAGATTGAAGTCGGTGATACTGTGGAAGTGGAGGTTGAGACCGATCCTTCAGATTTTGAATTGGATAAAGAATCATTTCGTGTGACAAAGAAAGCCGACCTTTCTTTAAAAGATAATACCTTGCTTGTTGTACCACAAACGGCAGGAGAATATCAGGTGACAGCCAGTCAGGATGATGTTACAAGCAATACGTTGCGGTTTACGGTAAAAGAGAAAGAAAATAAAAAAGAAGATACAAAGGAAGATGCGAAAAAAGATATGGAAGAAAAAACAGAATCCTCACAACAGGATCCAATAAAGGATGCACAGGGGTCCAATAATACACCTGAAACATCATCGGATTCAAATTCTTCCTCATCGGATAATGCGGTATCCTGGTCGCAGAGTGATCCTTTAAGTGTGGATGAAACGCTTCAATACGGAGATATGCTGGAAAAAAGCGGTCAGTCTGTCTGGCTGCAGGGAGATTTACCGCAGACTATGACAAATGGAGGTATGATCCTATATAACGGAGATCATTCGACTTTTATATCGATTGAAGACCCAATGCATTTGATTGACTTTGGCGGTACAAACGCTATGATCGTCGGTAAGATCAAACAACAGGGAAGTAGTTATTGTGTGGTCGTAGAAAAGGCCTATGCATTATAAGCTGGTTTCGTAAGAAATCAGCTTTTTCGAAAGGAGAAATCACATGAAAGAAATAAAGTGTCCCAACTGCCAAACCGTTTTTAAAATCGATGATGACAGCTATTATGAAATTTTAAAACAAATCAAGGATGAAGAATTAGAAAAAGAAAGAACGGTTCTGGAACAAAAATACGAAAAAGAGCTACAGCTTCAAAAAGAAAAATTTGATGCCCAGTTTAAAGCCCTTCAACAAGAAACACAGGTCAAAGAAAAAGAATGGATGATCCAGGAAGAGCGCCTGAAACATTCATTGATGCAGGAAAAAGAAAAAGAACTGCAAAGTATGCAGGAAGAAGTATCAAATCTAAAAAATCAGATTCAGTTATCTAAGGCGCAGTCAGAGCTGGAAAATGAAAAGATTGCGCATCGCTTTGAAAAAGAAAAGGAAGAGATGGAAAGAGAAAAACAGGAGTTAGTTAACAAGTATGCACTGGAACTGAAGTCCAAAGATGAAATGATCGAATACTATAAAGATATGAAACTTCGTCTGTCGACAAAAATGTTAGGAGAGACGTTGGAACAACATTGCGAAATTCAGTTTAATCAATTACGAGCTACAGGCTTTCAAAACTCTTATTTTGAAAAGGATAATGATGCATCACAGGGAAGTAAAGGGGATTATATCTTTAAAGAATTTGATGAGGATGGAAATGAAATTATCTCCATTATGTTTGAAATGAAAAATGAAGCGGATAAGACAACGACAAAAAAGACAAATGAATCTTTTTTGAAAGAATTGGATAAAGATCGAAATCAGAAGCATTGTGAGTATGCGGTACTTGTTTCTTTATTAGAACCAGAAAGTGAATTGTATAATAGTGGCATTGTCGATATGTCGCATCGTTATGACAAGATGTATGTGATTCGTCCTCAGTTTTTTATTCCTATGATTACGATCTTGCGCAATGCAGCTCTAAAAAATGTACAGATTCGTAAAGAATTGGAAGCTATCAAAGAACAGAATATCGATATTACGCACTTTGAAGAAAAAATGATGGATTTTAAAGAGGGGTTTTTAAAAAATGTAGATGTGGCAAGTCGAAAATTTCAATCGGCTGTGGATGAAATTGATAAAACGATCCTGCATCTACAAAAGGTCAGAGAAAACTTATTAGCAAGTGATAGACAACTGCATATTGCCAATAAAAAAGTGGATAACTTGAGTATTCGTTCTTTGACCTATAAAAATCCGACAATGCAGAAAATGTTTAAAGAACAAAAAGGAAAGTAGTGTTATACTGTTTTTAAGAAGAAGGGAATGTTAACTATGATTTGCAGACATTGTCAAAAGGAAAATCCGGAGAGCGTAAAATATTGTATTCACTGCGGAAAGCCGTTAGATGAACCGGAGCGGCAAACACCACCTGTTTTTGATCCTAATAAAGAAGAGGAACTAAACGATGATTGGAGCAAACAAGTCGAAGAAGAAAAAACAGAAGTGATCAAACCATCGAAAAAGAATTCACATGTCCCGGTTTTGATTGCCTTGGGTATACTGGTTGGTTTGTTGGTAATTGGTGGTGTTGGCTATTTTATGTATTCAAATCATCAACATCAACAGGAAATCGCTCGCTTGGAACAAGAAAAAGAACAAGAAAGGGAAGCACGTGAAAAGGCAGAAGAGGAAGCAGATGATCTTCAGGATGAAAATAAATATTTGGAAGACAGAAATGATCGGTTAGAAGATCGTCAAAAAGATGAAAATGAATCGGAAGATCATTATCAATATGGTTTTGAAATCGATACCTGGTACAAGGCAAACTACAATATGGCCCTGCGCAATGCCGGCGACTACAATGCGACACAAACCGGTCATCTGCGAAAAGATGAACGAATTTTTATTGAGGAAATCATTTCTGGTTCCAATGGCAGCTACTGGGGAAGATCTTCCTCCGGCGATTGGGTCTGTATGCAAGATAATGATTACGATTATCTTCGTGAGGAATAGACTCTTATGAAACGAAAACGCAGGCTGACGAAATTTGGTGCTTTTCTGATAGGCATCATTGCGGTACTGGCTGTGGCTTTGATCGCCTCCTTAGGCTTTTTAGGTTATAAGATGTTACAGCCGACAGAGCCGAAAACCGAAATCAAAGAAGAAGTAAAGAACGAAGAAAAGGAAACAGAGCCTGTTTTAAATGATCGTGAACAAGTCTATGCCAAGGCACATCCGGATTTGTCACAGGAAGAAGTACAAAAACAAGTTTGGATGAATTTAGATCAGGAAGCTTATACACATATGCAACCGGTCGAAGATCTGGATTCTATGCTGCAGCTGGTCAACAAATATTATTATTTGCCATCGGATTATGAACCATCCGATCTTATATCAGTTTCCTCCAGCGGTGAAAATGGAACGGTCTATATGCGCAAGGAAGCGGCCGATGCCTTTGAAAAACTGATACAGGCCAGCTACAGACAAGGCTTTATTTTGAATGCTTGTTCGGCTTATCGAAGCTACGAGTATCAAGAGAATTTGTATAATAACGGCGTCACAAACTATGGACAAGAATATGCTGATGCTTATTGGACAAGACCGGGTTCCAGTGAACATCAAACTGGTCTTTCGGTGGATATACGAATGGATAATGATACCAGTGATCTGGATGCGGTGCGAAATCATCCTTCGTATTCGTGGTTATTAGAGCATATGCATGAATATGGTTTTATTCTTCGCTATCCGGATGATAAAGAAGATTATACGTTGATTGCACCGGAAAGCTGGCATTTACGCTATGTAGGTGTTGATGCTGCTACCAAGATCCATGAAAATCAGTGGTGTCTGGAAGAATATTTATATTATGCACAATAAGACATAAATCATGTCAAAACATCCTCTATTCTGAAAAACAGAACGGAGGATGTTTTTATGAAGCCGATGGACGAAATAACCTTTATTGTTTTATGCATACAGCGATTAGCTCTTTATTTGGAGATTTCACAGGAAGAAGTCTATACACGATTTAATGCCAAAAAGATTATCGAGAATTTTATATTGCCTTGTTTTTCCGTCTTAAAAACACAGAACTGGTTGATCGTTCAAAATGAATTAGTAGCTTTGATGCAGAATTGAAAATCATTTTCATTTATGAAATTTCTTTCATTTATCAGTTGACAATTGATAGAATACTGATTATATTGTATGCATAAGCAGTGATAGGAAAGAGTAGTATAAAAGATACGTTTCAAGAGACTTTCTGGCTGGTGAAAAGAAAGAGCGACTTTATATGAACACATCCTGGAGCTATGTCGGCGAAAGAACAGTAGCTGGCATCGGGTACACCCGTTATTGTGTTAGAGTATGTTAGTACTTGATGAGACCATTATCGCAAGATAATGGTGAAGTAAGGTGGAACCACGTTGATAACGTCCTTATAGAGGGCGTTTTTTTGTTTATATAAGGAGGACTTGTATGCGTCAAATTCGTTTGCCTTTGGGTATGAGAGATTTGGTTTTTGAAGAAACGCGAAAGAAAAGACAGCTTCAAAGTCGTATCGAATCGATCTTTCAATCGTATGGTTATGAAGAAGTAATCGCTCCGACGATTGAATTTTTGGAAACGTATCAAAAAGCGTTTTCTTCTTTAAAGGAACAAGAGATGTATAAATTTTTTGATGCCAAAAGTAATACACTGGCACTGCGTATGGATATGACAGTTCCTATTGCTCGTATTTGTGCTTCTAAATACAAAGATAAAGAAGGACCGTTTCGCTTTCGTTATTGTGCCAATGTCTTTAAAGTACGGGAAAGTTTTGCAGGCAAGCGTAGTGAAGTCACCGATTGTGGAGTAGAGCTGATCGGGCTGGATGATAAAAGTGATTTGGAGGTCTTGTGTTGTGCATTAGATACGATGCAAAGCTTTCAAGCTTGCTCTTATACGTTAGAAATCGGAAACAGTTCATTCTTTAAAAAAGCATGTGCTTTACTAGAACTTCCAGAAGATCAAATTGAAACTTTGGCCAGGCTTGTCGATCAAAAAAGCATGGTGGATCTAAAAACATACCTGGCTTCCCTGCAGCTTTCAAAAGAACAGGAGGCTTTCTTCCTGGAACTTCCTTTATTGAATGGAAAAGATGTTTTAGAAAACGCCATGCAGGCAAGCTTTGATGAAGAATTAAAAGAAATTGTTAGAAAGCTGCAAAAACTTCAAGAAAACCTGAAAACATTGGGGTATGAAGATACGATCACGTTTGATTTAGGGAAAGTACCGCATTTAGATTACTATACCGGTATTTTATTTGAAGGTTATGTAGAAGGGGTTGGTACCAGTGTGTTAAGCGGAGGACGCTATGATCATCTCCTCAATACGTTTGGAAAAGATATGCCGGCTGTCGGCTTTAGTGTAAAACTCGATTATTTGCTGGATGTGATCGATAGTGTATCAAAGAAGGTTTTGTATCTATACTATCCAATGTCTAAACAGCTGGAAGCATTTCAAAAGGCTAAAGAGCTGCGAAAGGAAAAAGAAGTAAAACTAATTCCCTATGAAGGAACAGAAATTAAAATACAGGAGGGTGTGCAATGAGTTTAAGCATTGCCTTGACAAAAGGCCGATTGGAAAAGAAAACCGTGGCGATGTTGGATCAGGTAGGCTATGGAACGCAAAATTTAAAGGATAAAGGACGTGCCCTTGTCTTTGAAGATACGATCAAACCAGTTCGTTATTTTTTAGTAAAGTCCAATGATGTGATCACCTATGTCAATCATGGTGTCGCCGATATCGGTGTTGTGGGAAAAGACACGTTGTTGGAAAGAGAATCCGATAATTATGAGCTGTTAGACTTAAAAATTGGAAAATGTAAGTTTTGTGTGGCATCCTTACCGGAAAAGAAAGTATTTAATAAAGTTGGACACGTAAAAATCGGAACAAAATATCCCAATGTGGCCCGAAAGTATTTTCTTGATCAGGGAATCGATGTAGAAGTGATCAAGATCGATGGATCGGTCGAACTGGCACCGATTTTAGGACTGGCAGATGGTATCGTGGATATCGTGGAAACAGGAACGACATTAAAAGAAAACGGTCTGGTCATTCTTGATGAAGTTTGTGATATCAGTGCTCGTGTGATTGTAAATAAGGCAAGTTTTAAATTAAAAAGAGAAGAAGTCTTACAATTTGTACAAGACTTGGAAAGTGTGGTGAAATCAAATGCTGACACGAATCAATAAAAATAATACGCAGGAATTGGCAGCTTTTATTGCCGGAAGAAATCAGGAAATCTCTTCAGATGTGTTAATTCAAGTTTCAAAGATCATCGAAGATGTCAAAGAAAATAAAGATGAAGCCTGCCGGCGTTATACCAAACAGTTTGATGGAGTCGATCAAAAGGCGTTTAGAGTGACTGAAAAAGAATTAGACGAAGCCATTCAACAATGTGATCCAGATTTTTGTAAAGCCATGCAAAAGGCAGCGCAAAATATTACAGATTTTCATCAGGCGCAACGGCAAAAAGGCTATCGTCTTCAAAAAGAGATGGGTATCTATTTAGGGCAAAGAGTGCTTCCGTTAGAGAGTGTAGGAATTTATGTGCCCGGAGGAAGAGCACAATATCCAAGTTCGGTATTGATGAATGCGATTCCTGCCCATGTAGCCGGTGTTAAAAGAATCGTTATGGTCACACCGCCGGATAAACAAGGAAAGATTCATCCTAATATTGCTTATGCGGCAAAAATTGCCGGTGTATCGGAAATCTATAAAATTGGTGGGGCGCAGGCCATTGCGGCATTAGCCTATGGTACACAATCCATTCAGAGCGTAGATAAGATCACCGGGCCAGGCAATATTTATGTGGCTGCGGCCAAAAAGATGGTATTTGGCAAGGTCGATATTGATATGATTGCCGGTCCCAGTGAAATTCTTGTCGTTGCGGATGAAGAGGCTAATCCGGAATATGTAGCGGCCGATTTAATTTCGCAGGCCGAACACGATCCGATGGCCAGCGCCATTTTAGTGACAACCAGCCAAGTTTTATTAGAGAAGGTCAATGCGGCCTTACAAAGACAGAGTGCTATCCTTCCTAAAAAGGAAATCATAGAAGCCTCTTTACGAGATTATGGAAAGAGCGTTGTTTGCGACACGATTGAAGAATGTATCGAAATTTCGAATGCGGTGGCACCGGAACACTTGGAATTGATGGTCAAAGAACCGGAAATGTATTTAGATTTGGTAAAAAATGCCGGCTCTGTCTTTATGGGCTACTATACGTGTGAATCAATTGGTGACTATTTTGGCGGAACCAATCATGTCTTGCCCACATCGGGAACCGCCCGATTTTCCAGTGCGTTAGGAGTCGATGCCTTTATTAAGAAGAGCAGTTATTTGCATTATACCCAAGAAGCTATCGAAGCTTACGGAAAAGAGATCATCGTCATGGCTAAAGAAGAACAACTTCAGGGACATGCCAATGCCGCCAGAATACGAATGGAGGACAAACAATGAAACAAGTCCAGTATAAAGTGCATACGCAACAAGGTGTTTTATTAAACGCCAACGAAAGTTCAAAAAATTTATCGGCTGCCATTCGAAAAGAAATTCAAGATGCGATCTTTGATATTGAATTTAACCGATATCCCGATGATGCCTGTCAAAAGCTTCGTGAAGCCTATGGAAACTGGATCCAGGTGCCGGCCGATCAAATTCTAGCCGGCAATGGCTCAGACCAGCATTTAGGCTTTTTGATCGGTACCTTTTTAGGGAAAGAAAAAAAGCTTTTAACATTAGCTCCTGATTTTGGCATGTACGATTACTATGCTTCCAGTTATGAAGCTCAAATTGTACGATATGCCTTAGATCCTTTACAGGCAATGGATGTGGATGCGTTCATTCGTTTTGGAAAACAAGAAAAGCCACAACTGGTTCTTTTTAGTAATCCAAATAATCCAACCGGTCAATTTTTGAATAATGAACAGATTAAGAAAATCTGTAAAGCCTTTGACTGTCCTGTTGTGATCGATGAAGCGTATGCCGAGTTTGCCCCGGACACTTGCCTTTCTTTATTGGATGTATGCCCTAACTTATATGTGACTAGAACGCTTTCCAAGGCTTTTGGACTGGCCGGAGCTCGTATTGGCTTTTTGATTACATCCAAAGCAAATATGGAAGCCATTCGAGGGAATCATGTGCCTTATTCGGTGAATTCCTTATCGATGAAGGCAGCAGAAATCGTATTAGCGCATGCTGCCGAATTTAAACCGGAGATTGAACGGATCAAAAAGGAACGAGATGTCTTTTTATCAAAATCTTATACCTCCTTTTCTTTCTCAAAGAGCGAGGCTAACTTTTTGTTGATTCAAACATCGCATATCGATAAGCTATTAGCTTTGTTTGCGCAAAAAGGATTAAGCATACGCAGTTACCAACAAAAGAACTATTGCCGTGTTACAATAGGAACAACACAAGAGAATCAATGGATCCAGGAAGTATTGGATGCCTTTGAAAAGGAGGAAACATATGCGAACCAGTAAAATAGAACGAAAGACCAAAGAAACACAAATTTCTTTATCGTTAAATGTGGATGGAAATGGTCAGGCATCCATTGAAACCGGAATTGGCTTTTTTGATCATATGTTGACTTTATTAAGCTTTCACTCCGGCATGGATCTTGATGTGCAGGCTCACGGTGACTTAGAAGTTTGTGATCATCATACTGTAGAAGACTGTGGAATTGCCCTGGGCAATGCGCTAAAACAGGCTTTAGGTGATAAAAAAGGAATTCAGCGTTACGGCTTTTTTCAACTACCGATGGATGAAACCTTGTGTAATGTGACATTGGATATCAGCGGTCGCCCGTATCTTGTTTTTCATGCTGAGTTCAAAAGAGAAAATATCGGTAACTTCAGCACCGAGATGGTGGAAGAATTTTTAAGAGCAGTAGCTGTACAGGCGGGTATCACACTGCATGTCAATGTCTTGTATGGTTCTAATGATCATCATCAAATCGAAGCGATTTTTAAAGCCTTGGGAAGGGCTTTAAAACAGGCGGTTACGATCACTTCTGATCAGATTCCTTCATCTAAAGGTTGGATCGAAGTATGATCGGGATCATTGACTATGGCATGGGCAATTTGTTCAGTGTACACAATGCGGTTCAAAAACTGGGCTTTGATGTCTTGATCAGCAGTGATCCGGTAAAATTAGAACAATGTCAGAAACTGATCTTACCGGGTGTAGGTGCCTTTGGTGATATGATGAAGAATATCAAGGAAGCTCAATTAGATGTATTTATAGAAAACTGGGTTCGCAAAGAAAAAAAGCCCTTGTTGGGAATTTGTCTTGGTATGCAGTCATTTTTTGAGAGCAGTGAGGAAAATGGTATGCATGAAGGCTTTGGCTTTTTAAAAGGACAGATTGTCTTTATGAAAGATCAAAAAGTTCGTGTGCCGCATATTGGCTGGAATGATTTGATCAAAGAAAATGAACATCCGATCTTTTCCAAACTTTCAGTCCATCCCTATGTTTATTATGTACATTCTTATTATGCATCCAATATGGATTCTGATGATCTGATTGGCTATTGTGACTATGGAACGATGAAAATACCAGGATTGGTCATGCATGAAAATGTGATGGGATGTCAGTTTCATCCGGAAAAAAGCGGAGAAGATGGATTAAAAATACTACAATATTATTTGGAGGAATTTGTATGATACTACTACCTGCCATTGATATCATTGACCAGGCTCCTGTGCGTTTGTATCAGGGTGATTATCATCAAAAAGAAATTGTAGGTCAAAGTGTATTGGAAATTGCCAAAGAATTTGAAGCCATGAAAGCACAGTATTTACACATGGTCGATTTAGACGGCGCTAAAAGCGGAAAGCTGGAAAATGCCAAACTGATTTGTGAAACGGCACAATCTGTATCCATACCGGTAGAAGTCGGCGGTGGAATTCGTTCCATGGATACGGTGGATTTTTATCTGACATCCGGTGTTTCTCGTGTGATTTTAGGAACGGCTGCCTTAGAAGATCCTGCGTTTTTAAAAGATGCTTTGAAAAAATATGGAGAAAAGATTGCGGTTGGTATCGATTGTAAAGATGGCAAAGTCTGCGGCTCCGGATGGTTGGTGCAAAGTGATGTCGATTACCTGGATTTTGCGAAAACGATGGAAGACTATGGAGTAAAAACGATTATCTTTACCGATATTTCCAAAGATGGAACCTTGGCCGGCCCCAATCTGGAAATGTTAAAAAAGTTAAAGGATGCAGTATCGATACAGATCATCGCCTCAGGAGGCATACGGGATCTATCGCATATTCAGGCTTTAAAAGATTTAGATCTTTATGGAGCGATTACTGGTAAAGCCATGTATGCTCATACACTGGATTTAAAAGAAGCCTTAAAGCTTTGTAAGGAGGGGTAGGATGCTGACAAAGAGAATCATACCTTGTCTGGATGTAAAGAACGGCAAAGTGGTCAAGGGTATCAATTTTGTAGGGTTAAAAGAAGTGGGCGATCCTGTCGAGCTGGCCCAAAAATACTATGAGCAGGGAGCCGATGAATTAGTCTTTTTAGATATTACCGCAACCCATGAAGGACGAGATACCATGGTGCAGGTCGTTCAACAAGTTGCTTCTTCGATTTATATGCCGTTTACTGTGGGTGGTGGCTTAAAGACCATCGAGGATATCAAACGCGTATTGCGTGCCGGTGCGGATAAAGTCAGCTTAAATTCGGCAGCAGTAAAAAATCCCGATTTGATTGCGCAGGGGGCGAAAATCTTTGGTAATCAGTGTATCGTGCTGGCTATCGATGCCAAAGCAAGAGATGATCAAAGCGGATGGAATGTTGTGATTCATGGCGGACGTATCGATACCGGAATGGATTTATTAGAATGGGTACAAAAAGGTGTTTCATTAGGTGCCGGTGAAATTCTTTTGACATCGATGGATACCGATGGGGTAAAACAAGGCTATGATCTAAAGATGTTGCAGGTGGTACGAAACATCACAAACGTTCCCGTGATTGCATCCGGCGGCTGTGGCAGCTTAGAGCATTTTGCCGAAGTGTTTGAAACCGATGTGGCGGATGCCGCATTGGCTGCCAGTTTATTTCACTATGATGAACTGAGTGTGCAGGATGTAAAAGCCTATCTACAAAAGAAAGGAATTCCGGTAAGATTATGATCAAAATTGATTTTGAAAAGCAGAATGGTTTGGTTCCCTGCATCGTGCAGGAAGTAGGCACTAAAGATGTTTTGATGTTGGCGTATATGAATGAGGAAAGCCTAAAAAAGACGATGGAAACAGGATTGGCAACATATTGGTCACGTTCTCGTAATGAACTTTGGATTAAAGGAGAAACCAGTGGGTACTATCAACATGTAAAACAAATCCTGGTGGATTGTGATGAAGATACGATCCTTTTGTTTGTCGAACAAGAAGGTGCCGCCTGTCATACTGGAAGACATTCCTGTTTTTATAGAACGATGGAAGGAGAAGAAATCAAATGAATGAATTTGAAGCATTATATGAAACGATTCTGGATCGTAAAAAAAATCCGGAAGAAGGAAGTTATACAGCCTATCTTTTTGACAAAGGATTGGAAAAGATCTTAAAAAAAGTAGGGGAAGAAAACACCGAAGTCATCATTGCGGCTTTAAGTCAGACAAATACTGATCTTGTCAATGAACTGGGCGATTTGTTTTATCATGTGTTTGTGCTCATGGCAAAAAAAGGTGTATCTTTACAGGAAGTGGAAGAAGAACTGGCCAGACGTTCTAAGAAAAAACATAATTTAAAAGCGGAGAGAAAGCCAATCACGAATTTATAAAACCAAAAAAGACAGAATTTAAACCGAAAAATCCAGTCGGCTTGTATCTGTCAATTTCTATGGTAAGCTATAAGTGACAAAGGAAATAGCTTAGAGAAAGATCTAAGTTATCATAAAAATCCATGGATGGTAAAAAGAAATCTATGGTAATTGAAAAGAGTTCAAATAAAGTCCTTCAGCAAAACAATAATGAAAAGAGGTTAGGGCTTGAGAGTGAGCTCTTTTCTTTTTTGTGTAAAATGTCAATAAGATAAACGAAAGCGCTTTTATTCATCCTTTAAAAGCATATAATGATACTAGGTGAATCACTGTTTGTATCCGTTGCCTTAAAAAGAAGAAATAATTATACTATAATGACCAAAAAGCAAAATAAGTCAAATGCTTGAAATGTGGAACGATAAGACAGTGTGAAAGGAGATAGAGTATAAAGATGAGAAAAAGGAACATTTTGTCGATTTGCCTTTCGGCATTTCTAATGCTTGGTACATTCTTATCAACAATCCCTGTATATGCACAAGGTTCAGGAACCAGTGGCGATGATCCCTACCTATTAGACGGTTCTGAAAGAGGAACAAATCCGTTTTCAGATAAATTGTCTGAGGAAGAAATCAATGCGCATGTGGCTTCGGCCAAAACAAAAAACTTTCTAAACACACTCTTAGTGAAATATGAAGTTGTTCTAAAAGATGGTTCGACAATTCTGATCGACAGTCCTGAGGCCAATATGCTGCCGTATGATTTCTTACATCAATATGGCAATCAAATCAAAGGACTAAATTGGTACATGTTTGCCGGAGAGGCTTCCAGTGATGGATGGGATAAAATCACAATTCCTTTAGCGGCAGCCGTTCGCCATACACAATCGAAGCTTTCATACGAGAGTGATGCTTATAGTGGAAATATGTATCCGACCACCAAGCTTTCATTGAATGGGCAAGATCTAGATCCTTCGACCATATTTTTCGAGTTTAAAAATGGTGCAAAAGGCCGATACTATTTTAGCGGCAGTGTTGCAATCGATGAAAATCCAATCACGTATTTCCAGGTTCGTACGAATTTGGTAGGATCAAACTCTGGCCCCAATGGAGGAACCGCCGGCTTTTCAATCGCGCCTGTCTATATGTATCCTGTGGCTACCATCCATTATGTGGATGAAAATGCATATCGTACATTAAATGGACTTGATAAAACAGCGGTGATACCGGAAAGAAGTGGCGGGGCCGATTATAGTTCAACGGCTCCTGCAGCCGTTTTGGATCTTTCGGATTTAAAGGCTTCTCTTAAACTGGGAGATAGAATTGGAACGTCGAAAAATAATCTCAAACCTTTATTTTCGACGAAAGATAAATCACAAACCAATGTGTTTATTGATTTAAATACACATCAAGAGGTCAAAGGGGAAGCTCGCCCTACATATGATGATGTGATCAGTCAATCGCAACAAGCTGTTGGCTATGCCTATGTTGGCGATGATATTGATAAAGGTGCTAATAATGTGATTTCTCCCATCATATGGCCGGATGGACATATCACATACGATAAACATTATTATATATTGGAACGACAAATGCCCTCTCCAATCAAAATTCATAAAACGGATGAACAAGATCAGGGCTTAAAAGATGTTACGTTTGATTTGTATCGGGTAAACGGAGAAGTCGAAACACCGATAGCCAGTGGTCTGACAACCAATGAAAACGGTGATCTTTATGCTTCTCAGTCAGAAAATGTTGCACAAAGCGACTTATCAACAGTAGCTACAAGTGATTTGTATGATCCCCAAACAGGCTACATCGTACAGGATGATCTGGCTTACTTAACTCCGGGAAACTATCGGTTAAAGGAAACCGCAGTTCCAGAAGGGTACAAAAAGACCAATTTTGATTTTACGGTAAAGGCTGTACAAGACATGGTTACGGATACAAGCACACCGGTTCCCGTACAAAGTTTTACATTTAAGAATAAATCCACATATCCTGTGGAATATAGCTTTGTCAGTGCCGACAATAAAAAAGAACTTCCAGACGAAGTCAAAACGTTATTGCCTAAAGATGATGAACTCTATGTCAAAGGAGATATTGTCAATGCCAACGAACCGGAAACAAAGAGTTTCAAGGCAAAAGATGGTGTATGGAATTTCAAAGCTTATGATGCCAACAGTAAACAAGTTAATGATGAGAATCTAAAAGATGGAAAGATACAGTTTGTGGGAACATGGACTTTCTCGCCTTATGCTGCTGCATTAAATCAGATTCCAACAATCGATGCCAAAGATAAGACAGTAAGTGTAGGCGATGTCTTTGATGTGATGCAGGATGTTACGGCAGAAGATGTAGAAGATGGAGATGTGACAGGAAATCTTCGTGTTCTGGAAAATAACGTGCCGATGGATGACAATGGTAAGATAACAAAAGCCGGGTTGTTTACGATCACGTATCAAGTTACGGATTCAAAAGGGGCTTCCAGTACAAAAACCATTACGGTGACCGTAAATGAAAATACAAACAATCAGCCTTCAAAACCAGAGGATGGTAAAAATTCGTCAAACGATAAGGGAAATTCATCCACACAAAAAACAGAGAGAAACTCCGCAAAAGAGACAAAAAGTTCCAAGGGAACAAAGACTTCTACAGGAACCTATGCAGCAGTATTTAGCGGTTTGGCCAGTGTATCTTTAGCCATGTTATGTGGATTTGTCATCGTTCGAAAAAGACAAAGATAGAGAATAGAAAGAGTCAGTAATCCACTGACTTTTTCTTTTTGTGACTTATTGAGAAATGAAGTCAAAAAGCTTATAATAAATATATACATAGTAATCGTGTAGGAAATTTAGTGATATCATATTTTTTTAATCATTGATGTAAGCGCTTACTTCAGGTGCTACATATAAAGAAAGGCAGGACTGTTCTATGAATGTACATTCATTGGAAAAGCGACTGAACAGGATGTTGTATAAATTGTATCCTGGTCAGTTTTCAGTTCAGGTTACGGATGATTCTATCGTTGTAAAAGGGTTTAGTGAAGATTGGAATCAAATCGTGGATGTTTGTCAGAGGTGTGTTGTCAAAAATTCATCGTATCATGTGGTCAATGATATAAAATTTTTGAATCATGAACCGAAACAAATGCTTGCTTCGCATATGACAAGTCAAAGATATGATCAGAAACATTATGATGTTGTGATTATCGGTGCAGGGATTTCGGGCGCCAGTATTGCCAGAGAACTCGCTCGATATGATCTATCGATTTTACTGTTGGATAAAGAGATGGATGTTGCGATGCACGCTTCCAGTAAAAACGATGGAGAAGTTCATCCCGGTGTGGATTTACCAAAAGGTTCTTTGAAACAGAAATACGTAGTAAAAGGCAATCGTATGTATAACAGGATTTGTAAAGAACTGGATGTTCCTTTTTATCGCAGAGGACAATATGTTGGTTTTACACAAGCTTGGTTAAGACCGGTTGTAGAGGCTTTTGCGCTTCAACGAAGAGTGGAATGTGGAGTGGATGATACAAGAGTCATCAGTGCAAAAGAAGCTTTTAAAAAAGAACCCTATCTATCCAAAGACATTCAGTTTGTTTTGTACAATCCGAGTGCCGGTTGTGTTTCTCCCTATGGATTAACGATTGCCTATGCTGAAAATGCCGTGATGAATGGTGCCGAAATCGCATTGAATACGGCTGTACTTGGCATGGAAGTTCAGCATGAAAAGATTGTATCAATTCAAACCAATCAAGGAACGATTTATCCTAAAATTGTCATTAATTGTGCCGGTGTTTTTGCGGAGGATATTGCTCGTATGGCTAACGACCGTTTTTATTCGATTCATCCCAGGCGTGGAACGGATCTGATTCTGGATAAAAAGGCAAACTATCTCACAAAATCGATCGTATCTACTAAAACTCTGATGAAGCAAACAAATTCACATACCAAAGGTGGAGGTATCATGCGTACGGTTGAAGATACAATCTTGGTTGGGCCAAACGCGCAGGAAACGTATGAAAAAGAAGATTTTTCGACCTATCCGGAAGATATTGATGAGATTATTGCTCGTCAAAGTAAAACGTGTCCTAGATTGGCAAAGAAAGATGTGATTGCGTATTACACCGGTATTCGTGCTGCCACGTTTGAAGAAGATTACATTTTGGAATGGGGCCATCACACAAAAAATCTCTATCATGTAGCAGGTATTCAATCACCGGGGCTTACGACAGCACCGGCGGTTGCCGTAGATGTCAGCCATGAGGTCGTAAAACGATTGCGTATTTACCAGGAAGTAAAAGAAAACAAAGCGTTTAATCCGATTCGAAAAGGAATCCCCATGCTTAGAACGATGTCGCTGCAAGAACGCAATGATCTTGTCAAGAAGAATCCGGATTATGGCATCATGATTTGCCGTTGTGAGGAAATCAGTAAAGGCGAAATATTGGATGCCTTACGATCGCCTTTAAAAGTGCATACCCTGGATGCCGTAAAGAGAAGATGCCGACCGGGCATGGGGCGCTGCCAAGGAGGATTTTGTGCTCCGTTAGTTGCAAAAATGATCAGTGAAGAATACCAAATTCCTTTAGAAGAAGTGATGAAATCCACGGAGGGTTCCCATCTCGTTTATAAGAGTAAAAAAGGAGGCGCATCCCATTGAAACACGTACATACCATTGTGATTGGTGGCGGGCCGGCAGGACTTGCAGCTGCGATCAGTGCGCACAAAGAAGGTGTCAGTGTCCTTTTAATCGAAAGAGAATCGAAGCTTGGCGGCATTTTAAAACAATGCATTCATGATGGATTTGGTCTGGAACGCTTTAAGGAACGTTTAACAGGTCCAGAATATGCGAAGCGTTTTATCGATGAATTGAATGCACGATCTATTGATGTCCTTTTATCTACCACGGTACTTCATATCGCAAAAGAAGCAGAAAACTATTGTCTGGATGTGATCAACGCTAATGGGGTGGACCACTATATCTGTGAGAGTCTAGTCCTTTCTACCGGTTGTCGAGAAAGAACGAGTCGTCAGGTTTTCATTCACGGACAGCGTCCATCCGGGGTGTATACAGCCGGTAGTGCTCAATATTTTATGAATATTCTAGGGGCATTGCCAACCAAAAAATGTGTCATTTTAGGAAGTGGTGATATCGGATTGATCATGGCAAGGCGATTGAGTCTGGAGGGGGCAGAAGTATTAGGTGTTTATGAAGCAAAACCAACACCCAGTGGTTTGACAAGAAACTTACTGCAATGTCTGGAGGATTATAATATTCCATTGCATCTTTCGCATACAGTGACAAAAGTGTACGGAGATTCTCGTTTGGAAGCTGTTGAAATTTCAAAGGTCGATGAAAATATGCAACCGATACCAGGAACATCGTTTCGAATCGAGTGTGATGCCTTGATTCTTTCCGTTGGTTTGATACCGGAAAACGAATTGGCACAATCGTTATCGATTCCTTTGGATCCTAAAACCAAAGGACCTTTTGTGGATCAGTATTTTATGACAGAAAAAGAGGGTTGTTTTGTTTGTGGAAACGCTCTGCATGTCAATGATTTGGTGGATCATGTTTCGTATTGTGCCACAAAAGCCGGAGTCTATGCGGCGCAATATGAAGATCAAAGACATTATGATCAACCGATTCATGTCGAGGGTAATTTTGGATACTTTATTCCGCAAAGGATTCGTTATCCATTAAAAGAGGATAAGGTTTCTTGTTATTTCAGAGTGAATCGAGAAATGAAGCAGGCAAAGTTTTCTTTGCTTGTAGATGATCAAACGGTCTATACCAAAATATTACGTCATGTAAAACCACCGGAAATGGAATTTTTAGAACTGGAACAAGATCTTTTTAAAGGCGCTAAAAAAATATCTGTAAAAATGGAGGAACATCTATGAAAAAGATGGTTTGTATCGTGTGTCCGAATGGATGTCATTTAAAAATCGATCAGGCCGGGGAAGACATCCAAGTGACGGGCAATCTTTGCCCCAGAGGAGAAGCCTTCGCCAAGGCTGAAATCACTTGTCCTATGCGAACCATTTCATCCACGGTGAAAACCACATCTTCTGAACAACCGGTTGTCAGTGTGAAAGTCAGTAAAGAGATTCCTAAATCTAAGATTTTTGATGTGATGGATGAGATTCAAATGGTTGTGCTGGATCATGATTTGGATGCCGGGCAGCCGGTGATTCAAAACGTCTGTGATTTAGGAGTGGATGTGATTTTGACGACATCGTTTAGAAATGGATAAGCCTATGAAAGATCCTACGATATTGACGTTTGATTTAGGTACGCAAAGTATGCGGGCCATGGTTGTCAACCGGCAGGGAGAAATCTTATATTATGCACAATATAAATATCCTAAGCCGTATGTCAGTATTCAACCGGGCTATGCCGATGTCGATCCGATGATGTACTACGAAACGATGCGGATTTTAATGGATGAACTCTACAAACAGGATGCACAATGTCTTCAACATTGTGTGGGAGTGACCTTAGCCTGTATTCGGGATACGATCCTTCTTTTAGACGAGAATAAAAAGCCCATTCGCGATGCGATTTTATGGCTGGATCATCGATTGGCCAAAGATACGTCACGGATTCCGGGATGGGTATTAAAGGCGAGCTCAGTGGTTCACATGCGTAAGGTCTTGGAGCAGCAATATTGTGCATCGCATATCAACTGGTTGATTGAAAACGAAAAAGACAGTTATGCACGATGTGACAAAGTTGTCTTTTTACCAAGCTTTCTTCATTATCTATTGACCGGTAATTTGGTCGATACTGCCAGTAATATGATTGGACATCTTCCGTTTGATTATAAGCATCAGACCTGGCAAAAAGACCGTGATATCAAACGCTATATGTGTGATATACCCAAAGAGAAACTGGTGGATTTGGTCACAGAAAGTATCCTGGGTACCATCAGCGAACAGGCAAGTTTGGAAACCGGAATTCCTAAGGGACTGCCATTAGTAGCCACCGGAAGCGATAAAGGATGTGAAACGCTAGGTGTTTCGGCCATCCATCCCAATCAGGCCTCTCTTTCTTTTGGAACCACGGCGACCATTCAATTTACGTTGGATCAATATGTCACACCGGAGAAATTTCTACCTTCCTATCCCTCTGTACTGGATGGCTATTACAATCCAGAAATTGAAATTTTTAGAGGGTATTGGCTGATCTCCTGGTTTAAAAAAGAGTTTGCGGCCAAAGAAGTGCAGTTGGCCCAAGAAATGGGGATTGCTCCGGAAGATCTTTTAAATGAGCAATTAAAACACATTCCCTGTGGAAGTGAAGGATTGATCCTTCAACCCTTTTGGACACCGGGTGTCATTAATCCGGATGCCAAAGGAAGTATGATTGGTTTTCATGATGCACATACAAGAATTCATTTGTATCGTGCCATCATTGAAGGAATTGGCTATGCGCTCTATGACGGTATGATTCATATGCAAAAGCGGACCGGTGTACCGATCGAAGAAGTTTTTGTATCCGGCGGAGGATCGCAATCGGATGAGATTTGTCAGATTACAGCGGATATTTTCGGTGTGAAGGTCATGCGCATTCAAACCCATGAAGCAACAGGAATTGGGGCCAGTATTGCCGGCTTTACCAAGCTAGGGTTTTTTCAAAGCTACCAGGAAGCCATTTCTTCTATGGTTCATATCAAAGACAGCTTTACTCCCGATATGGAAAATCATCGCATTTATCATGATTTGTATACGCAAATCTATCGAAAGATTTATCCATCCTTGGTGCCGTTATATCGTAAGTTATCAAATTTGGTAAAAAGAAGGGAAAGATAGACATGAAACCATATAAAGATTTTGAACCAAACTGGGTGAAGGAAGCAGCACCTAAACGCTCCTACCGCTCCATTTTTCGTTGGGGAGATCCGGAATTTGTGAAATATCCTAAAGAATCATTGTATAAAACAATGAAGGATATTTTTAAGATGACCGATGCGGATTTTCGCCAATATGCCTTAAATCTGGGAAAAGAGGAAGTCAAAGATTTACCGCCGAGTCAACTGGATCCAGAGTTGCTTGAGGAATTGATTGAAATTTGCGGTAAAGATCACGTGAGCATCGATGACTATGATCGCTTAAGTGTGGCTTATGGAAAAACAGCCTATGATACATTACGACTGCGTGAAAAACAGATAGACAGCCTGCCGGATGTCGTTTTGTATCCTTCCACTTCCAAAGAAGTGGAAGCCATTGTAGATTTCTCCGTGCGACACCAGATTCCGCTTTATGTCTATGGTGGTGGAAGCAGTGTAACAATGGGTGTGGAGCCAACCAAAGGCGGTATCTCTTTGGATATGCGAAGAAATTTTCAACATGTTATTGAATTTAATGAAGTGGATCAAACCATTACGGTGCAATCAGGGATGAGCGGTCCCAGACTGGAAAGCTTACTGAATGATGCCGTTAAACAATTCGGTGCCAAACGCGCCTATACGTGTGGGCATTTTCCGCAATCTTTTGAGTATAGCAGTGTTGGAGGCTGGGTTGTGACCCGTGGTGCGGGGCAGAACAGTACGTATTATGGCTGTATTACAGATTTAGTCATGGGACAAAAGTATGCGACACCGATTGGAACGATTCAGACTTCTACTTATCCGCAGGAAGCAACCGGTCCCAACTTAAATCAGATCATGATGGGAAGCGAAGGTGCTTTTGGTGTATTGACCGAAGTGACTTTAAAAATATTCCGCTATATGCCGGAAAATCGAAAACGCTTCTCTTATATGTTCAAAGATTGGAATACCGCTATGAATGCAGCTCGCGAAATGATGCAGTGTGAAGCCGGAAAGTCCAGTGTATTCCGTTTATCGGATGCCGAAGAGACATCGTTGATGTTGAAACTTTATAATGTAGATGATACACCTCTACAAAATTTACTGGAGATGAAAGGCTTTAAAGAGAATGAACGCTGTCTGTTTTTGGGATTTACCGATGGTGAAAAAGGCTACAGTGCCAATGTGGCTCATAAAATCAAAGAGATTTCCAAAAAGTTTGGTGGTTTAAGTCTTACAGGCTATGTCACAAAAAACTGGGAGAAAGGACGATTTAATGATCCATATCTGCGTGATACGATGATGGACTTCGGTATTATTACCGATACTTTGGAGTGTACGGTCAAATGGAGCAATATGGCACAAGTTCATCGCGATGTTCGAGAAGTTTGCCACCGCCTGCCTAATACAGTTGTCACAACGCATATGTCTCATTGTTATCCACAGGGGGCAAATTTATATTTCATCTTTATTACACGGATGAGTGATAAAGAAGACTTTAGACGATATCATTCCAGCATTTTGGATGCGATCTTGAATGCCGGAGCGACGATGAGTCATCATCATGGTATCGGGAAGATGTTTGGCCCCTGGCTGCAGAGTCAGATCGGGGATAGAGAATACGGCATCATACGCGCTTTAAAACAATATTTTGATCCAAATAACCTCATGAATCCAGGAGGAACATTAGGATTGGATATCGAAGAATCCAAACGACATTTTAAAGAAAGATAAGACAAAAGAGTATTTGAGTTGCATAGAACTAACTCTTAAGTTAGAATGAACTTACTTAGGAGGTAAAAACTATGTCATTAATAGGAAAAAATGTTTCAGAGTTTCGTGTAGAAGCGTATCAGAACGAGCGCTTTATCACGGTTACGGATAAAGATCTTTTAGGCCATTGGTCTGTGATTGTCTTCTATCCTGCTGATTTTACATTTGTGTGTCCAACGGAGTTGGAAGATCTGCAGAATACATATGAAGAATTCAAAAAAGAAGGATGTGAAGTGTATTCTGTATCCTGTGATACACACTTTGTTCATAAGGCATGGCATGATGCCAGCGATCGTATTTCTAAAGTTGAATATCCTATGTTAGGGGACCCAACTGGGAAATTGGCAAGAGATTTTGGTGTCATGATTGAAGAAGAAGGACTGGCATTACGAGGAAGTTTTGTGATTGATCCAGAAGGTGTGATCAAAGCCTATGAAATTCATGATAATGGTATCGGTCGAAGCGCCAAAGAATTGCTTCGTAAAGTACAGGCTGCCAAGTTTGCAGCCGAACACGGTGAAGTTTGTCCGGCTAACTGGAAACCGGGATCTGATACATTAAAACCAGGCATTGATTTAGTCGGAAAACTATAACAAATACAGAAATGACGATTTGAAATAAATCTGTCTTTCTTAAGGGACACAAAGCGGATGAGATCTTTATTAGAAATCATCCGCTTTTGCTTATGTGCGATAAAGAAGTAATAGAAGTGTAAAAAATTTTGCCGTTCCTATCCGGCACTTAGCTATTGTGTCGGATAGGTCGGGCAGTTATTGGGGCAAGCCCACCTTGCCAACAAAAGTCTCAATATCTTGTCTGCGGGGCTTGTTTTCGTCATAGCCCGTCCAGGATGGGGCGGGTCTTGGAATAGGCAAGCACCTGCCGTTGCAGCCCCTTTTCCCGTTCAGCCTCTTTTCCACATTTTTCAGCTCTGTAATGCTTTTCTGCATGGCGGTATAGGCTGCGGAACAGGCTTCGTCCAATTTCTCCGGGGAAGAAAAGCCGGACTGCTGGTAGGCAGTAACGGTAGCCGCCATCTGCTTTAGGTTGTGCTTTGCCGCCCAGCGGTCATAGCCCATGCCTTTGCCCTCGGCTCGCTTGGCTTCCAGATCAACCATGCGCTGCAAGGTGTTGGCTACTGGGGTGGTTTTGAAGCTTTCTCCCTCTGTAACGGCTCTTTGACAGCGGCAGGGTATTCGGGTAATAGCAGAAAAACAGGGTGTGGAGCGGAACTATTTTTGAAAAATCCGAAAAAATATTTTGAGGGATTTTCAGCAACACAAGCCGCATGGCAGGGTTTGGGGAAGTCACTCCCCAACAAGATTCCCGCAGGGGCAAAAATGAGCAGAAAGTGAATTTTGGCACCTCGGTAGAATCTTGCTCTAAGAAACTGCCGGACTGCCGCTCACTTCCTACTGCCACTTTTTCGGGCTTCACTCCTTACTACTGGGCATTTGGAAATTTGCCAAACAGACAACAAAAAAGCAGCAAATCGGTTTCAGATTTACTGCTTCATGTGCCACTGTGGGGCGGCGGATATTCAGTTGTAAATAACAAAAGAGGGCGGTAGCATTTTGGGCTACCCTCCTACAAATGGATAGTTGTAATATTACTATTCCAACCACATCATATTAGTATATTCATGCCTGATTTGTAGTCATCCAAGATATCGGGCTTGACTGGCTTTCCCCAATTCCATGAGGGGTCTCGCTGATGTACATACTCTCCCAACCGGTCAGCCTCTTGCAGACTAATCTGATTTAATGTCCACCCAGCGGCAGCTCGTTCTTCGGGTGGCAATGACATAACGTAATCCTTTATAATTTCGCTCTCAATCTCTCCACCACTCATGCCGCCGTTCTTTTCCATTCTCTCAAACACCAAAGATTTTATCTTATTTGCAACGCCCTCGTCAACAGGGACAATGCGGCGAAAATCCGTTCGACCTGTAATATCCATTCCCTCCGGACAATATGGGTTAACATGACCCTTTGGCGGCAAAGAGCCATTTGGAAGTTTAGGGGTTAAGTGCGAATTTTGAACCTTATAATTTTGTTGCACAAATCGTGTCATTCCTGTAATCGTCATAAGAACACCTCCAAATAATAATAAACCCTGTTTTAAGAATAACTGTCATAACCATAGTTTACAGTTATACGAGCCGTTGCTGCAGAAACATCCCCTACAGATATAATCGGCACTTTTGTCAAAAATATAATATCCGCACAAGATTTTATCGTTACAAAAACACAAATTTATTCTGCTTGTTTAACAAAGAATTTTATCTGCTTTATTATATTTATCGCATGATTTTTAAAAAATGAAACACATAACAAAAAATGTAACCCGGAATAGTGGGCTGCTATCTATCAAATTTTTGTTTGTTACTTTATGACATATGAGCATTCGGCCAGGGCATGCAAGAAGAAAAATCAAGCCGCCTGTTGGCCTCAGAATACCTGAAGCCCACAGGCAGCTTTTTTCATTCCCCGCAGCACTGTTCCTTTTAGTGCTTATGCTTCGTCTGTTCGCCATTCCTTGATGGTGTTGGTAATAGCTTTTCCCTGGCTTTCCGGCTATACTTGCGTTGCAAACGACAAGAAGGAGGCCGACAGACTATGGCAGAGACGAAAAATTTATGCGCCCAGATTCCTCTGGAGCTCCACGCCAAAGTATGCGGTGAGCGGGAGCAGCGGGAACAGACCACCAGCCAGTACATCACAGAGTTACTCATGGAATACTACAAGATGAAAGAAAATGGAGGTAAGACGACTATGCGAACAATGGCAGCAGGACGATGGCCTTCCAAATCCCGGAGGAACTGTTCCAGCGGATCAAGCAGCACCTGGAGCGCGAGAGCGCCCGCAGTGGCCGCAAGGTGACCCAACGGGAGTTCGTCCTGAGTCTGATCGAGGAGGCCCTGGAACAGGCTGAGGAGGAAGCCGCAGAGGAGGAGGCCACGCAGGAAAAGTGTGGTGAGGACGCATAGCAGCCGGAGTGCGCCCCCAAACAACCCTATAACATAAGTCAGAGAAAGCCCCCCAGGGTGCCCGAACGTAGAATCG
>OKSF01000226.1_pt1 | contig 53078 bp, 54 predicted proteins | sample 1606061 | NCBI WGS metagenome assembly OKSF01 (sample SAMEA3541567, study PRJEB24748) | human gut metagenome | biome: human gut; feature: human-associated habitat; material: faeces | place: China | collected 2012
GCAATTCCTTCGGCTGATCCGATTCGACGCAAGGAAATCCTGGAAATGTGCTCGGCGCCTACGAGCTGGCGGCCACGGTGCCCTTCGCCACGTCCCAGCTCAGGCAGGCGGACGTGGCGGCCCTCGGCGACGCGGCCTCCGGCATCTCCCGCAAGGTCCGGGCGCAGCTGCCCGCAGGCGTGTCCACGACCGACTGCGTGGCCATCGGCGGCGCGGTCTACGACGTGACCAGGCTCGACCGGGAGGGGCGCCTCTCGTGGCTGTACCTCACGGAGCTTGCCTCGGACGGCACCCTCGACCTGCTCCCGGGTGGGGTGTCCTACGACGGGCTGGGCCTGCCGCAGCGCTCCCCCACGGCGGTCACGGTCAGGTACCGGGCCGCCTCGTGGGGGCGTTCCACGGGGGACGCGCCCATGCCGTCCGCCTCGGTGCGCGTGCGCGCGCTCGACTGGGACGGCGAGAGGGAGCTCCGCGTAGGCGGCGAGGCGTACGCCGTGACCGGCGCGGAGGGCGACGGCGAGTGGGTGACGCTCGCGTGTTCGAGGGGAGGCGCCCAGCTTGGCAGGTAGCGCGACCATCAGGATCGACTCCTTCGCGGCCACGCTCACGGAGATGGCCGAGGGCGTCGTGACGCAGGACGACGAGCAGCTCAGGCGCGACGTGCAGGCCGCGGCCCGCGCGACCACCGACGAGCTGCGCAACGGCGCGCTTACGCCCGCCGTTACTGGCGAGTACGCCGCCGGGTGGGGCTACGAGACCGAGCTCGGCGTCGGCCACGTCAAGGCGACCGTCCACAACAAAAAGAAGCCGGGGCTCACGCACCTCCTCGAGAAGGGCCACGAGAAGTTCGTGGGCGGCGTGGACACCGGCGAGAGGGTGCGGGCGTACCCGCACATCGAGCCCGCCTACGATGTGGGCGCCGACAGGCTGAGGAGGCTGCACACGTGACCCTCGCAGACCTCTGCTCCGTGCTCGCGGCGGCCGGCCTGCCGTACGCGCAGGTCCAGTGGGACCCGTCCGACGAGAAGGGGCCTCCCGCGCTCCCGTACGCGCTGCTCGTGCCCGGCACGAGCGCCGACGTGATGGCGGACGGGACCAACTTCCAGCGCGTCACGCCGTACACCGCCGAGGTGTACACGCGCGGGCGCGACATGGCCCTCGAGGGCCGCATCGAGGCCGCCCTGCAGGCGGTCCCGACCACCTTCGTGCGGCGCTCCGTCCCCCTCGGCGGCGGGGTGCTCGAGACCACTTACACAGTGACCGTGCTCGGCTCCTAGCCGGGCGGAAGGGAGGCAGCATGACTGCATCCTCCAAGGTGCGCTTCGGCCTGAAGCGCATACTCTTCTCCGTCCCCACGGACGGCAAGTACGAGAAGCCATGGCGGAACGAGGGCGCGGAGAGCGTGGCCATCGCCAACGGCAGCTCGTCCTCCTCGTCCATCGCGGCTGACGACAACCCCAACTTCTTCACCTCGAGCGGCGCCGGCGGCAAGGAGCTCACCGTGCAGGCCGCCCGCTTCGCGCGCGACTTCTACGTCAAGGTCCTCGGCCAGACCAAGGACGAGACCACCGGCGCGCTCGTGGAGGGGCCGACTGATGTGGCGAAGAGCTTCGCCTTCGGCTTCGAGACGACCGGCGACCAGGGCGCGTACCGCGTGTGGGTGCTCAACAACACCGCCGACACCCCCACGCTCACGGCGGCCACGAACACGTCCTCGGGCATCAACGAGGACGCCGAGACCTCGAACTTCAAGGCGTCCCCGATCGAGTGCAGCGACGGCGTGGAGCGGACCATGGTCACCTTCGAGCCCGGCGACGCGGGCTACGAGAAGGCCTTCGATGCCGTCCCCTTCATGACGATGGCGACCCCCGGCGCATAGGCCCGTAAGGCCGCAAGGAAGTCGAGGCCAGCACCACGGACGCCCCGCCCACCGGGGTCCCGTGGCGCTGGCCTCCTCAAGTCGCGCCACAGCGCCACGACGGGGGCGTCGCCGCGCCTCCCCCTCTCCAGGCGGGCGGCTCCCCCGCCGTGGCACCGGACGAAGGAGAGAAGACCATGGACACCGCATACGACGACCGCACGACCGTGAGCGTCGGGGGACGCGACTACGAGGCGGAGGCGAGCAACCTCGCATGCCGCATCTACGCCGACGAGTTCCGCGAGTCCGACCGGAAGGCCCTCACGGGCGACAAGGAGCAGGACGCCGGCAGGTACGCCGGCAGGCTCATCCACGACCTGCTGGCGGACCGGCAGCGCATGCTCGCGGTCGGCGTAAGCTGGCCGGAGTGGGACGAGGTCCCGCGCATCCTGGCCGCCATATGGGCGATGGCCCGCGCGGCGGGCTCCACCAAGGCGTCGTGGAAGGCGTTCCGCGCCTCCGTCGAGCACGCGCCGGCGAACCTCTACGAGGCCGCGACTGCAGCCAACGCAGTGTTCGAGCTGGGCAACACCACCTTTTTTCGGCTCCCAGACGGACTCGGTGACACTGTCGAGCCCGACGAGGGCGAGGCCAAGGAGGGGTGACGTCGGGCGCGACGCCGGCCCCACGGCCGAGCGCCTCGCGTGGCCGGAGCACGCCCTGGTGGCGTCGCTCCTGTCCGTGGGCGTGCCGTACGTCGACGCGTGGCACATGAGCCCGCTCGACTCGCGCCGCATCCTCGCGATAGCGCAGGCGGACGCCATACCGCCGGGGGAGCGCGAGGGCGGCGACGTGATGGGCACGGCCGCAGACGCGAGGGAGGCCCTCGCGAGCTTCTAGCACGCTGAAAATCGCACATCCGGGACGGAGGTCCGCGAGTGGCATCCGAGTACAAGGGCCTCTACGTCACCTTCGAGGGAGACTCCACCAAGCTCACGGCGGCGCTGGCGGAGGTCAATGCCGAGGCAAGGAAGGCGCAGGGCCAGCTCAGGGGCGTGCAGGGCGCGCTCAAGCTCGACCCGACCTCCCCGAAGCTGCTCGGCGAGGCGGTCAAGGCCGCAGGCAGCAAGGTCGAGGCCACGAAGAAGCGCGTCGACACGCTCAAGCAGGCGCAGGATGACCTCGCAAAGAGCGGAGACACCACGAGCGCCGCGTACCAGCGCGTCTCGCGCGAGCTGGCGCAGGCCGAGGCCTACCTCAAGCGCGACCAGAAGGCGCTGGCAGACGCTACGTACGCCGCATCGGGATTCGCCAAGGCCGCAGACGGCCTGTCGAACTTCGAGACCGTCGCCAAGGGTGTGGGCGACGGCCTGTCCTCCGTGGGCGGCAAGCTCACGATGGGCGTGACCGTCCCGCTCGCGACCGTGGCCACCGCGTGCGTCAGCTCGGCAGTGACCATCGACAGCGCGCTCACCGACGTGCGCAAGACAACCAACCTCACCGAGGACCAGTACCAGAGCCTCAAGGAGAGCGCCGTCGAGCTGTCCAAGACGCAGCCCGTGGACGCCTCCACGATCCTCTCGCTCGAGGGGCTGGGGGCGCAGCTCGGGTGGAGCGACGACAAGCTGCAGGGCTTCGCCCAGACAGTCTCCGGCCTCGACATCGCCACCGACATGGACGCTGACACGGCGGCCACGAACCTCGCGCAGTTCGCCAACATCACCGGGATGGCGCAGGACAAGGCGGAGAACTACGCCTCGGCCATCGTGGGGCTCGGCAACAACATGGCCACGACGGAGAGCAAAATCTCCGACATGTCCATGGGCATGGCCTCGGCAGGCACCCAGGCCGGGATGTCCCAGGCGGACATCCTTGGCATCGCGGCGGCGACCGCGTCGCTCGGCATGGAGGCGCAGGCTGGCGGTACCGCCTTCTCGAAGACGGTCAACGAGATCGGGATGCAGGTCTCGACCAACGGCGAGCAGCTGCAGAAGTGGGCCGACCTCGCCCACATGTCCGTCGACGAGTTCAAGAGCGCCTGGCAGACCGACGCCACGGGCACCTTCGAGGCCGTGGTCAGGGGCATGTCGGACGCCCAGGCGTCCGGCGAGGACCTCAATGTCATCCTGGAGGGCCTCGGCATCACCGAGACGCGCCAGAGCGACTTCCTGCGCCGCCTGGCCGGCAACGCCGACCTGCTCTCGCGGGCCGTGTCGCTCTCGAACGACGAGTGGGGGAAGAACACCGCGCTTCAAGACGAGGTGTCCAACCGCAACGACTCCCTGGCATCCAAGGCGGAGGTGCTCAAGAACCGCGTGACGGCCGTCGCCGAGGAGGTGGGCGGCCCGCTCGCGGACGCCGCGCTCGACGCGGTGGACGCGGCGAAGCCCGTGACAGACGCCGTGGAGGGCGCGGCAAAGGCCTTCTCCTCCATGTCCAGGGAGGAACAGGGCGCGGTCATCCAGGCCGCTGCCATGGCGGCTGCCGCAGGGCCGCTCCTCTCCGTCGGCGGCAAGGCCGTGAGCGCGATTGGCTCCGTGGCCGGCGGCATCGGCGGCATCGTCAGGACCGTCGGCAAGGTCAGCTCGGCCACGAAGGTCATGGGGAACCTCGGCGACGCGCTCGAGGTGACCGGCGTCAGCGGGAAGCTGGCGGCAGGCGGGGTGGGCCTCGCCGTGGCTGCCGTGGTGGCGCTTGGCCTCAAGGCGTACGACGCCTGGAAGACCGACCGCGACTTCGCCGACTCGCTCGGCGACATGGCCGACAGCTCGGAGGACGCTTCCTCGAGGCTCGCGGACGGCTCGCGCTCCGTCACCGACTGGGGCGGGGTGGCGCAGGACGCGGCCATGGACACCAAGGAGCTCACGGGCGCCATCAAGGAGCACAACGACGCGATGGCGGGCATCCGGGACGACGCCTACGACAGCATCTCGATGCTCGGACAGTACCAGGACGTCATAGACCGGCTGGCGGGCAAGGGGAGCGCCTCGGCGGAGGACACGGCGCTCCTGGAGTGGGCGCTCAAGGGGCTCAACGACGAGCTTGGCACCAGCTACACCGCCGCAGAGGTGCTCACAGGCGAGTACGAGGACCAGAGCGGCGCGATAGTCGACCTGAAAAGCGAGATAGACGGCCTCATCAAGAAGAAGCAGGAGGAGGCCAGGGTCAACGCCACGCAGGAGCTGTACACCGAGGCGCTCAAGAACCAGATGGAGATGCAGAAGAACGCCACGGCGGCGCAGAAAGAGTACGACGACGCCTGGCAGGGGTACTACGAGGACGCCCTGAAGCTTCCGGGGGCGACTGAGAAGTCCGCCAGGGCGACAGCCACGATCTCGGCGCAGACCGACGGCTACAAGAGGAAGCTCGACGACGCGAACGCCGCGCTCGACGCCGCCACGGAGGAGACCGGCGAGTGGGCCGAGCAGATGGGCCTCGCGCAGGTCGCGTGCACGGACGCCGGGCAGGCGATGAGCGACTTCCTTACGAACACCGACGGGTGGGCGGTCGCGCTCGAAGACACCGGCTTCTCCCTCGACGAGCTGGCCGGGGCGGCCGCGAGTGCTGGCATCTCCACGGACACGCTCTCAGCCATGGGCTCGGACGCCTTCGCGCGGCTCGCCGAGAGCGCGGGCGGCGACATCGGCACGCTCACGCAGACGCTCGAGACGCTCAACTCGCTGGGACTCGACCCGAAGACGCTCACGGTCAACGACGACGGCACCATCACGGACGAGACCGGCAAGGTGTGGGACCTCAACGCGATGACCATCGACGGAAAGAGTTTCACGGTCAACGACGACGGCACCATCTCGGTCGAGCAGGCGGGCGTCGACCACCTGAGCGCCACCGAGGTCGCGGGCAAGAGCTTCGACGTCACGTCAAACGGCACGACGCAGGCCGAGACGGGCAACGCCCGCGACCTCCGCTCGAAGCTCGGCATGATTGAGGGCACGTACACGGCCACCGTCACGACGAGCGGCGTGGATGCGGCGTCATCCGGTGTGCAGGGGCTGCTCAACAAACTCGGGGCACTCGCAAATGGCGCATGGACCGCCGTCATCCACACAGTCACCGGCAATGCCGCCGGGGGCGTGAGGCTTAATGCCACAGGCGGCGTGCGCGCGCACGCGGACGGGGCCATATACACCGGACCGACTATGGTGACCTCGCGCGACCTCGTAGGAGAGGCCGGGGCGGAGTACTACGACGGCACGCACATCGTGCCGCTCACCAACCGCCGCTACAGCCAGCCCTTCGCCGACGTGATCGCGGAGGGCGTCGCCGGCCGCATCGGTGGTGGTGGCGGGCGCACGGTCATCCAGAACGTCACGCAGAACGTGTACGAGAGGGAGGACGCCTACGTGGCCGGAACGGTTATGTCGCGCGCCCTCATGAGCGCCGCGCAGGGGGTGTGACATGGGATACCCTCCATTCTCCGTCACCGTGGGCGGCGTGGCCATAGACGGCCAGACCCACGGCCGCGTGCCGGACGGCCTGTACGTCGACTGGGACACCGGCGTCAGGGGCTGGTTCGAGACCCCGCAGGCGAAGGTGTCGCTCTCGGAGCGCGCCGCCGGTGACGGGGCCTTCCCCGTCGGCCCGTCCGCCGTGCTCTACTCGGCGAGGACCGTCACCATCGGCGTGATGGCGGCCGGTCCGGACTCGGACGCGGTGGCCGCCCACAGGAGACAGCTGTTGGCGCTCGCGCACCGCATCGTGCCAATCGTCGTGCGAGACGGCTCGGAGGAGACCCGGGCTGATGGCTACGTCGAGGTGTCGTGGGGCAAGGTGCGCCGCACGAGGGCGCAGACCGGCACAATCACCGTCGTATGCCCCGACCCGCGCCGCTACGGCTCCGTGCCGAACCGCGCCTACATGGTGCCCGGCACGGGGGGCGGCGGGCTCGTGTGGTCGGGCTCGGACCCGCACGGCCTGGAGTGGCCCGCGTCCTTCGTCGACACCGGCGGGGGGCAGAACGTCGCGACGCTCTGGAACCGCGGGACGTCGACCGCGTACCCGACGATCACCGCCTCCGGGAGCATCGACTGGCTCACCATCACCGACGTCGCCGGCGGCGGGCAGCTCTCGTACCAGGAGCACGTCGGGTGGACCCCGCTCGTGCTCGACTGCCTCGACAGGACGGCGACCGTGTCGGGCGTGGACAGGTCGCGCATGCTCTCCCGCAGGGACTTCCCCTCGATCCCGGCAGGCGGCTCGGTGACCCTCGCCCTCACGGGCACGGGCACAGGTACCGTCGCCGTCGAGTGGCGCGACACCTACATCTGACACCTACAACTAGCAAGGAGGGCATTCATGGCAGACGTGGCACTCGGCGTGCGCAACTCCGGGTCGGACGGCACGACGCCGCTCGGGCTCCGGCTCTCGCTCGCGTCGCTCTTCGCCAACGTGGGCGTCCTGGACGGCCTCGCGGTCAGCGGCACCGGCTCGCTCACGTACACGGTCGCAAGCGGCACGGCGGTCTGCTCCAAGGGCTCGGGGGACGGCTACACCCTCGCGCACTTCTCGGGCGGCCCGACGCCCGCCGTCTCCGGCAACACGGCCGGGTACCCGCGCATCGACACCGTGTGGGTCACCTCGCACGACGTCGACCAGGGCGACCCGGACAATCACGTCGCGGTGGGGGTCACCCAGGGGACGCCCGCGGCGACGCCCGCGCGGCCCACCATCCCCACGTACGCCACGCCGCTCGCCTACATGCGGCTCCCGGCGGGGGCCACGAGCACGTCGGGGGCCACCCGCGACGGCACGGCACCCATGGCCATCCCGTACGCGAGCTCGCGCGGCATCATATTCGACGACGTGAACCGCACCAACAGCTCGAGCGACCTCAACTTCTTCCGCTCGCGCGTCACGGCGGTCGGCGGGAGCTTCTACGTCCCGACCAGCCGCCTCATCACCTTCAGGATGTCGATAAGCTGCATGTGCGGCGACGGGATATGGAAGTTCGCCAACTCGCACACGATGGGCAGCGTGGTCGTGCACCTCGTCGTGGACGGCTCGGACGCCTACAACGCCGAGGTCATGGTCAACGACTACTGCGGCGTGGTCCAGGGCCTCTCGTACACGCAGGTCGTGGGCGCGGGCAGCCACTCGGTGCGCATGGACTACGAGCAGAAGGCCGACACCGCCGACAGGATCCTCATGAAGTACTCCGACTCGCAGTGGCCGGGGCAGCGCCTGCAGGTGGTCGACGAGGGGGCGGCATAGCATGGGGTGGAGGTGCCTCGTCTGCGACACCATGACCGGCCAGGTCGTGGCGCCGATAGACATCCCGTCCCTCCGCTGGACGCTCACGGTGTCGGACTGCTCCATGTCGACGACGCGCGACAAGGGGACGGGCGAGGGCGAGGCGACCGGGCTGCAGGTGCCGTGGTCCGCAGTCCCCGCCACGGACGCGTACGGGCGCTCGAGGATGCTCGCGAGCTACAGGAGGGCCATCGCCCTCGCGTGGGAGCACCGGGACGGCACGCTCTCGCCCGTCGTCTTCGGCGCCATAGGGTCGCGCACCGACACCTGGGACGACACCAGCTTCGACCTCGTGAGCCCGCTCTCGCTGCTCGGCTCGCGCGTGCTCGTGCGCGAGGGGGCCTTCGGCCACGGCGACCCGGCGGGGACCACGCAGGGCGGGATGTCCTACGCGGGGCTCTCACGCAGGGCCATCGCGTGCGCCGTCGGCCAGGCGTGCACGGACTACAAGCCGGGCGGGGCGCTTCCCATCGACTGGCAGTACCAGGGCGAGGCGGGCGGCCACTCCGCGTCGTACCCCGGGCACGACGTGGCGAACAACACGTGCAAGGGGATATGGACGGCCCTGGCGAACTCCGACGGCGGCCCCGACATCCAGCTCAGGCCCTACATGGCGGACGAGTCGCACGTGCGCCTGCTCATGTGCGCGGGGTCGGACGGCGCACCGTACCTCGGGCAGGACTCGCCGGTGCGCACCATCGCCGCGTTCCGCGGCGGCGGCACGGCGCAGGACGTCAGGGTGGCCTTCGCCGCGCCCACCATGCGCGTGTACGCCACCGGCGCGGGTTCCGACGAGGCGCAGCTGTGCTCGCTTGCGGAGGACCTGTCGCTCTGCAACGACCCGTACGACCCGTGGCCGCTCGTCGAGCAGGCCTGCGCGCTCTCGGACGACGAGGACGCCGGGACGCTCGCCGGGCACGCGCGTGCGCGGCTCGAGTCCGTGAGGGCCCCGATGGCGCAGGTCCAGTGCACCGTGCACCTCGGCGACCCCGCCGGCATCTCCCCCGGGGACGTGTGGCCCGGCCAGATGCTCGACCTCGTGACGGAGGGGTTCCCCACCCTCCCGGACGGCGCGCACCGCATGCGCCTCATGCAGATGGAGGGGGACGAGTCGGAGGACTGCACCCTCACCTTCGACGTGATTGCCGACCCGACGTACAAGCCAGGGGGGATGGGCGCATGATGCACACCAAGCTTTGCGGGCTCATGGGCGACGCCGAGCGCGTCGCGCGCGTCGCGGTGGCGGCGTACGACCTGGCGTCGCTCCCGAGCACGGCGCCGTCCGGGACGGCGTCGTACGACAACGGGGACGGCACGCGGACGGTCATCGGCCCGCAGGCGGGCGGCAGGACGATCGCGACGCACGTGGGCGACCTCACGCCGCCCGGAAGGCCGCTCGGCGTCGCCGGCGCGTCGAGCGCGGGCGTCGTGTACATAGCGTGGGGCGGGGAGCTGGAAGGCGGGGTCCCCGACGACTTCGACCACGTCTCGCTCTACATGTCCGTCGAGGGCACCAGCGAGCTCGTCGGCACGCTCACCGAGACGGGCATCGTCTCGACGGTCCCGATGGCCACGACCGCGACGGTCGAGGTCTGGGCGACGGCGGAGGACGACGCCTGCCTCGCGGACGGGACCCAGGGCCACAACGTCTCCGCGGAGAGCGACCGCGCGTCCGTCACCGTCGCCCAGGCGGCGGACCCCGCGGCCGTGACGGACCTCCTCGGGACGGTCACGACGCTCTCCAGGACCAGGATGCTCATGGCCACGTGCGACACCGACGCCGCCACGGCCGCGAAGGCGGCGACCCTCGCGTCAGGGTCGCTCGAGCTCCGCGCCGGCGCCAGCGTCACCGTGGTCTTCTCCCACGCGAACACGGCGTCGGCGCCGACGCTCGACGTGGGCGGCACCGGCGCCAGGCCGCTGCGCACCAACGGGTCAGCGAGCGCCTACTGGGCGGACGGACAGGCCGTGGTGCTCACCTACGACGGCACCTACTGGCAGGTGTGCAGCACGCCCGTCTACGCGTCGAAGGTGACCGTGGGCAACCCGGGCGGCTCGAACGTCCGCATCGGCTCGAACTCCGTCGACGTGCGCGACGGGACGGACGTCACGGCAAGCTTCCAGCGGGACGGCGTCACCTTCCTAGGGGGAAAGTACGCGGTCAAGACGTACGCGGCCGCGCTCGCCGGGTCGAGCGACCCCGTTACCGGATTCCAGGTGTCGTCGCCAGGACCGGCGAAGGTCTCCGGGGCGACCTCCTCGCTGGTCGGCGACATCGGCGGCGTGCAGTCGGCCGTCACGGCGGGCTGGGTGCAGGACATCGGCAGCGGCGCGGTGATGGAGGCGCGCGACAAGTCGTCCGGGGCGTACCACTTCGTGTCGGTCACGCTCCCGCGCGGCATCGAGATGGACGGCCTGTCCGTCTCCCAGGCGGCACACAAGTCCACGTACAGCTCCAACCTCAACGACGTCGACTACGGGGTCAACACCTTCACGCCCGCGACCACGGGGCGGCCGGCAGACGGCTACGGCTACTGCGTGACCGTCAGCTCGGGCAACGGCGGGACCTACTCCTACTGGCGGCATCAGGTGGCGATAGTCAACGGGAGCGGCATCTACACCAGGGAGTGCGTCAACCCCGGGTCCGGGGCGTCGTGGACCCCGTGGCGCCGCATGACCTACTACGACCGCGCCGTGACCCCAATATACCGTCTCAAAAACCCATACTCGGGCGTCTATCTCTACACGTCGTCCTCCTCCGAGTACAACAGCCTGATCTCGAGCGGCTGGTCCGGCGAAGGCACAAACTTCTACGCTTTCAACTAGGGAGATGGGGATGGACTACTACGACGAGGGGCTGAACCTGCTCGCGGACCCGGACCTCTCAGACAAGCTCATCGAGGAGCGCGTCGTGGACGGGCGCACGTACACGGTGCTGCACCCGCTCGACTCGCAGCAGGCCGAGGCGCGCAGGAGGGCAATCGCGGCGATGGCGGTGCAGCCCACCACCGCTGGCACGGAGGACGCGCTGGCGGACCTCGGGGCGTACGTGGCAAAGCTTGAGGCCCGCGTGGCAGAGCTTGAGGGGAGGCAGTGATGGCGGAGATGTACGCGCGGCGCATCTTGCGCGGCGAGATGGCAGTCGAGGACGTGCCTGTGCCGTGGCGCGACGCCGCGAGGGAGATAGTGGAGCGAGAGACGGGCGGCGCCGAGTGACGGCGCGCTAGGAGGGGCATGGAGACGTACAAGAGCCTCCTCTACTGGGGGGTGACCACGGGCATATGCTACGCGATGTCGGCGGCGCTCACGGAGGGAGACCCGCGCGACGACCACTACGTGACCGTGTGGATGATCGTGCTGGCCATCGCGCTGGCAATCTACGTGGCCATCGACACGACGGCCAGGGCGCGCAGGCGCGACGCCCAGGCGGCCGAGCACGACGCGCTGGTCGACTCGGCGCTCAAGGTGCTGCTGCGCCAGAAGCTTGTGAGCGAGCACGACAGGCTGGTGTCCCACGGCGGGGCGGACGACACGCAGCGCCGCGCGTGGGTGGCCAGCTACGAGACGTACGAGGCCCTGTGCGAGGCCACGGGCGACCGCAACGGCGTGGTGGACTCGTACAGGCAGGACGTTCTGGACCTGCCGCCACGGGGCGGCGGAAGGGAGACGAGATGAGGTACATGCTGCCGGACTGGGCCTACCAGGCCATAAAGTGGGCCACGCTCGTGGCCATCCCCGCGCTCACCACGCTCTACGTGGTCCTCGCGGGCGTGTGGGGCTGGCCGCACCCGGACGAGGTGGCCAAGACGAGCGCGGCCGTGTGCACATGCCTGGGCGCGCTGCTCGGAGTCTCGGCCGCGACGGCGACGGGGGACGGGGGCGGCGACGATGGCGGGGACGCCTAGCGGGGCCCCGCGCTGCGCCCTGTGCGGCTCCCCGATGCGCGAGGAGCTGGGCATGGAGCGAAGCCACGAGGGCATCACGCAGCGCTGGTGGACGTGCCCGAGGTGCCTCCACCGACAGACCACAGTCGAGGAGGAGGGCGGCAGGGACCGCCCGGAGGGGAGCGAGGCATGCACCTCTATGTGATATGCGGCCACGGCGCCGGTGACCCCGGCGCGTGCGGCAACGGCTACAGCGAGGCGGAGCGCGTGCGCGCGCTTGGCGCGAGGATCGCGGAGCTCGGCGGCCCGTCCGTGACGCTCCTCGACACGAGCCGCAACTGGTACGCCGACAAGGGCATCAGGAGCCTCAGTATCCCGAGCGGTGACGCGCTCGTGGAGCTGCACATGGACTCGGCCGGCCCAGGGGCCCGCGGCGCCCACGTCATCATCGCCGGAGGCGTCGGGGGCCCGGACCGCTACGACCGGGCGCTGGCCGACAGGCTGTGCGCCATCTTCCCCGGCCGCGCCAACCGCATCGTGGAGCGCACCGACCTGGCGAACCCCAACCGCGCAAAGGCACGCGGCATCAACTACAGGCTCGTCGAGAACGGGTTCATCACGGACGCCCACGACGTCGAGACGTTCAACTCGCGCCTGGACGAGATAGCGGGCGCGTACCTTGAGGCATTCGGAATCGCTTCCGGCAGCGCGGCGCCGGCCGCACCGGCAGCGAGCGACGGCAACGAAACTGAGGAGGACGAGGACATGGCAGACTTCGGAGTGATCATCAACCCAGGCGAGGCCACGAAGGACGAGAGCGTAGGCGGCCTGTATTGGATGATTGGGGGAAGGCTGTACCACTTCACCAACCCAGACCAACCCAAGGCGCTCGACATGGTGTGCCAGGCCATCAATGGGCACATTGTGCCTCGCTACCCATTCGATGGGACGGACCCGTGGGCGGACAGGTTCGCCCAGGCTTGCGGCGGCTGGGGCAGCGCCGTTCCGTGCCCGAACTTCGACACGGACTAGCGCAATCAGAGGGCTTTTCGGCAGATTCCTGCAAGAATGGCCGTGATTTGCGCCATGTTAGCCCATCCGGCGAATCGGTCGGACATCACCAGCAGCGCCCTCGCCCTTCGGGGCGGGGGCGCTTCTTTGCGTTAGAGTGAGATTGAGCCCATCGCTCATAGCGGTGGGCCTGGCCTCGCCTCGCGGCCCGAAATGCGGGGTCTTTCCATTACAGCTGTAATGAGTGCCCGCACATCCTGCGACTTTTTGGCAGACAGGCGCGTTTTCCATTACACAGGTAATCTAAACCCCGGCACGGACTAATGCGATCACATGCCGGACTAATCTAATCCCTCGCGAGCGTCTCCGCCCACTCGACCACCAGGTCGCGCATGGAGCAGCCGCGCCGCGCGGCCTCGGACTTGATGGCGCGGTAGGTCGCCGTGGGCAGCGTGAGCGACAGGCTCGTGGTCTCGCCCTCGTCCGGCGCGCCGAACTCCGCCTCGTACTCGTCCGCGCCTAGGTGCCTTTCTGCCCACTCGCGGGCCTCGTCGTAGGACAGCGGCATGATGCGCTCGCCGCCGGTCCACCCGCTCTGCCCGTATGGCTCGGCGTACCTGGTCTTGGGGCCCCCCTCGCCGTGGAGGAAGTACTCGCCCGTGCGCTTGCGGTAGAGCGCCTCCTCGCACCAGTCGAAGTCGCCAGGGCCGAATCCCGCCGGGCTCCATGGCTCTCCCACCTGCTGGGCCTTGTCGGTGTCGTACAGCTTGCCGTCGATGATCTTGCGCATGGTATCTCCTCTCTTCGCAGCCACAAATGGCGCCCCGCGATATGGCGCGCGGGGCCGCGCCTCTATGACTTCCCACTAGTGGGGGAGCCATGCCCAGTCGGCGAGATTGACCCAGTCGTAGTCGATGGCCTCGGCAATGGTCTTCGGCTGGGGGCCCTGCCAGTCCTTGGTGCTGTACTCCTCGCCGTCCTCGCAGACCAGAATCGAAATCGTGAGGTCCCCAACGGTATTGATCTGGTAAAGCGTCTCTGTCTCGGTCTGGTCGAGAATCCTTGGTCCCATCTTTCGGCTCCTTTCGATGAGTTATGGGTGGGGCGGCGGTATGATGCCGCCCCAGGATTTTTGCTATCGAAGCTCGGCGGCGCCAAGAAGGCGCTTGCGGAGCTGCGCGCACAGCGCTTTGTCAGTGTCCGGGATGCGATACTGGAGAGTCCCCGCGACCTGCTTGTAGTCGGGGCCAAATGGCGTCCATATCTCCGTCCACATGCCCTCGCCCGTGCGGTTGGTGATGATCTCCGCCTCTTCGTCCCCGCGCCTGGCGGTGAAGTGCAGGTATCCTCCCATGCCGTCGCAGAGGTCGTCGAGCGCCGACAGGTCGTAGGTGATGCCGTCCTCGTCCTCGTAGGTGTACTCTCCGGTCTTCGTGTACTTCATGGCTCGCTCCTTTGGTAGGTGCCTTCCTTGCTTGCTACTATCATTATAGATAAAGTTACTAGCAAGTCAAGGACAAAAGAGAGTTTATAGCAAAATGCCGCCAGCGGCCATGAACCGACCGCCAGCGGCACCAGCACCACAGTGCCCTGGATCACCCTATGCGCGAGTAATCAAAAAAAAATCGGCGGCACCCCCTCGCGAAGGCGACGCCGCAAGGCCGCAAGGGCCTTTTATGCCCCACATGCGTGGGGAGCACTTGAATCCCGCCCATTTACTATGGGCCATCCCCGCGACTGCGGGGAGCGCTTGCGCACATGGTACCACCGCGAGACCGCGTGCCTGTGTGGCCTGCCGCGTGCGGCGCTCGCCAGTCGCTGGGCGGTCACCCCATGCGCGGCACCGTGGGGCCGTCCGACCACTTCACCCGGATGCCACGCTCGTGGAGGGCGTGTGCGAGCAGACTTCGCGCCTACTCAACTCATTGGACAAGCGTAAAATCCGTGTATTGGACAGGCGTCACGTGGGCATACATTAGCCGATGCGTAGCCAATGGAGACGCGTATCCGCTGGTAGACTGATACGCGCGCGGAGTTCGATTCTCCGCACCTCCACCAAAAGCGTAGGCGTCGAACCCCGTAAGGGGGTTCGGCGCTTTTTGTATAGTTGGGTGGTCGCGCACGGTGCGGCAACGTGACGGTTCGTATTCGGAGGCGGTCTATGGGCAGCAACGACAAGCCTGCCCTCGTCCTTGAGGGCGGCGGCTACAGGGGCATCTTCACGGCCGGCGTTCTCGACGTCCTTCTCGAGAGCGGCATTTACACCAGCTCCTTCAAGAGCGCGTGGGGCGTCTCGGCGGGTGCGCTCAACGCGGTGAGCTACCGGTCGCGCCAGATTGGCCGCACCATGCGCATCATGCTGACCTTCCGCGATGACCCGCGCATGATGTCGCTCCTCTCGCTGGTACGCACGGGTAACCTCGCCGGGACCGACTTCATGTACGACGAGGTCCAGAACCACATTGACCCCTGCGACCTGGAAGTCTTTGACAATGACCTCACGCCGATGTACTTCGTGGCATCCGACGTGCTGTTTGGCGCGCCGGCCTACCTGGCTGTGGAGGGCGAGAGGCTCGACGCCACCAAGGCCCGCGCGTCCGCGTCTTTGCCGGGCGTCTCGACGATGGTCGAGATAGACGGCCACCGCTACCTCGACGGCGGCACTACGGACTCCATCCCCTTTGCCGTTGCCATGGGGCTCGACGGTGCGCCCGAGGTATCCGGTGCAGAGCCCGCCGACCGCGCGCTCGTGGTTCTCACGCAGGACCGCACCTACATCAAGGATGGTGCCACCGAGCGCGCCATCCTGAGGACCCACCGCTACGACGCCTACCCCTACTACGAGCAGGCCCTTGCCACGCGCGCAGACCGCTACAACGCGCAGCGAGAAGAACTTGCCGGCCTCGAGGCGGAGGGCCGCGCGTTGGTGCTGAGGCCGCCCGAGCCGGTGAAGATCCACACCTCCGAGCACAACGGCGAGCCACTCCTGCGACTCTACCTGCAGGGACGCCAGGAGGCAGCAAGTCACCTTGACGAGATTCGCGCGTTTCTGTAGGGGCGTTCCCAAGCAGCAGCGGTGTCCACAGCGGTGCTTCTCGCTTGTCAAAATTGTGTGGAAAAAAAGCTCGCAAAACGGGGCGTCTGCGGCTGTATACTTTTAAGGCTTTTCCACCCAGAGCCCCGTAACCTCTGTTTCGAAAAAGCACGGCGGCCTGTCCAGAGGTAGCCATTCAAGATGTGTGTAGGAGGAGTCAAGTGAAGAAGTCGACTCAGTTCGCCAAGACGGGCGAAGTCGAGCGCAAGTGGGTGCTCATCGACGCCGACGGCATGACGCTCGGTCGCCTTGCGACCCAGGCTGCCATGATTCTCCGTGGCAAGAACAAGCCCCAGTACACCCCCAACGCCGACACCGGTGACTTCGTGATTGTCATCAACGCCGACAAGGTCGTTCTTACCGGCAACAAGGCAAACACCAAGTCCTACTGGCGTTACTCCGGCTACCTCGGCGGACTCAAGACCGAGTCCTTCAAGGAGGCCATGGCCAAGCACCCCGAGCGCGTGATCGAGCACGCCGTCAAGGGCATGCTCCCCAAGACCACCCTTGGTCGCAAGCAGGGCATGAAGCTCAAGGTCTACGCTGGCCCCGAGCACCCGCACGCCGCTCAGAACCCCGTCAAGATCGATGTGGAGGCTTAACCGATGGCTGACAACACCGTTGTTTATACCGGCACCGGCCGTCGTAAGGAGGCTGTCGCTCGCGTCCGCCTCGTTCCCGGCACCGGCAAGATCGTCGTCAACGGCCGCGACGCTGCACAGTACTTTGGCCGTCAGCAGCTTGTTGACAACGCCGCTGCGCCCCTCCGTCTGACTGAGACCGCCGAGTCCTTCGACGTCCTCGCTCGCTGCGATGGCGGCGGCATCAACGGCCAGTCCGGCGCCCTTCGTCTTGGTATCGCCCGCGCTCTTCTCCAGGCTGGCGAGTACCGCGAGGAGCTCAAGAAGGCTGGCTTCCTCACCCGTGACTCCCGTGCCGTCGAGCGCAAGAAGTACGGCCTCAAGAAGGCCCGCAAGCGCCCGCAGTTCTCGAAGCGCTAGGTTCTTCTCATCGCTTTGCCCCTTATCGGGATCCGCACTTGCTGCGGGTCCCGATTTTTTGTGCGTGGCCGTCCTTGCCCCCTTCCGCCCCCTCGTCCCTTGCCGTTCTTTAGTGGTATTTGAGAACCGTACCACTCGCCATCTGGGTAAACGTGGCGCCCGTCTCTCAGAAACCGCTAAAGAACGAGGAGGCCGGGAGGGGTACGGACGCGACGAGAGTTGAGAGAGCCACTCCCCACAGTGCGCCCACAGGCAACTGGTAGAATCATTCTCACTGCGCAAAACCGGTACCCCGAAACAAGGAGCGAGAAATGAAGTACTTCGGAACCGACGGCTTTAGGGGCAGGGCCAACGAGGGCCTTAATGTTGACCACGCCTATAAGATCGGGCGCTTTGTGGGCTGGTACTACGGTGCCCGTCGCGGCGCCAAAGCTCGCGTGCTTATCGGCAAGGACACCCGTCGCTCGAGCTACATGTTCGAGTCTGCGCTGGTAGCAGGCCTGGTTGCCAGCGGCGCCGATGCCTACATGCTCCACGTCATCCCCACGCCGGGCGTTTCGTATGAGGTCATCGACGGTGGCTTTGACTGTGGCGTCATGATCACCGCAAGCCACAACCCCTTCACGGACAACGGCATCAAGCTCGTTAACCGCGAGGGCTACAAGATGGACGAGGACGTGCTCGAGCAGGTCGAGGACTACATCGACGGAAAGCTCGAGGTTCCTCTCGCCACGGGTGATGCCATTGGCTGCACCGTTGACTACATGCAGGGCCGCAACCGCTACATCGCGCACCTCATTGCCTCCTGCGGCTTCTCAATGCAGGGCGTCAAGGTGGGCCTGGATTGCGCAAACGGCGCCGCTTCCAGCGTTGCGCGCCCGGTCTTTGACGCTATGGGCGCCGAGACCCACGTCATCAACAATGCACCCAACGGCTTCAACATCAACGTCGACTGCGGCTCGACCCACATCCAGCGCCTGCAGGACTTTGTCGTGCGCAACGGCCTCGACGTGGGCTTTGCCTACGACGGCGACGCCGATCGCTGCCTTGCCGTAGACGAGCGTGGCCGCCTGGTCGACGGCGACCTCATCCTGTACGTGTGCGGCACCTACATGGCCAAGCACGGGCGTCTCGCCAAGAACACCGTGGTGCCCACGGTCATGAGTAACTTTGGCTTCTTCAAGGCGCTTGACGCCGCCGGCATCTCCTACGAGAAGACCGCAGTTGGCGACAAGAACGTGTGGGCCTGCATGATGGAGAACGGCTACACCTTGGGTGGCGAGCAGTCCGGCCACATCATCTTTGGCGACCTTGAGAAGACCGGCGACGGCATCATGACGAGCCTTCGCATCATGGAGGTCCTGCGTGCCGAGCGCGAGAAGCTCTCCGAGCTCACGCGCCCCGTCACGCTCTATCCGCAGCAGCTTGTGAACGTGCGCGTTGCCGATAAGGACGCAACTATGGCGGCGCCCGAGGTCAAGGAGGCCGTGGCTGAGGCCGAGAAGTTCCTTGAGGGCAACGGCCGCGTGCTAGTGCGCGCCTCGGGAACCGAGCCCCTGGTCCGCGTGCTTGCCGAAGCTCCGGAGGATCACCTGTGCCAGGAGGCCAATGCCATCGTCCTCAAGGCTCTGGAGCCGTTCAAGGAGTAGGAAACATTGACGCCCACGCTGCCGTACATAGGTCCGGCGGCGTGGTTTCTCTTCGTCGATACCAGTTGGGCCGCGGAGCATTATCCGCGGCTGATAGACTCTAGGCGACGTGCGCCATACCGGCGCACGTGCGCAAACTAACCGTAATTTGTGTGCGAGGGGGCAAACATGTGCGGAATCGTGGGATACACTGGCAAGAAGCAGGCGGCCCAGTTCCTTCTGGACGGGCTGGCAACGCTTGAGTACCGCGGCTATGACTCGGCAGGCGTCGAGGTTCTGTCGCCCGACGGAGAGCTCCATGGCGTGAAGTGCGCCGGTCGCGTCTCTATCTTGGCCGACCGCTGCAAGACCGCCAACCTTACGGGCACCACGGGCATCGCGCACACGCGCTGGGCCACGCACGGCGCCCCAACCGACAAGAACGCCCACCCACATCTGGACTGCACCGGCCGTATTGCCATCGTCCACAACGGCATCATTGAGAACTACCGCGAGCTTCGTAGTTACCTGGCGCGCAATGGCCACACCTTTGCCTCCGACACAGACTCCGAGGTCGTGGCGCACCTCGTCGAGGACGCGTGGGACGGCCCCTGCAAGGGCGATCTGGTTGCTGCCGTGAGCAACGCCGTGAGCCGCCTTGAGGGCTCCTGGGCGCTCGCCGTTGTGTGTGCAGATGCCCCCGACCAGCTTGTCGTTGCACGCAATGGCTCGCCGCTCGTTGTGGCCTCCACGCCCGAAGGCGCCTACGCAGCCTCCGACGTCACGCCGCTTGCAAGCGTGACGGCTCACGTCATCCAGCTTGAGAACGGCCAGATTGCACGCCTCGAGAAGTCTGGCAAGGTCACCGTCTATGACGCCGAGGGCACCACGGTTGAGCACCCCAGCACCTTTGACATCGACTGGGACGCCTCCGCGGCAACGCTCGGCGGCTACGCCGACTTCATGGAGAAGGAGATTGCCGAGCAGCCCGAGGCCATCGAGCGCCTGCTCAAGAGTCGTCTGGGCGAGAAGGGCATCCTTCTCGACGAGCTTCGCATGAGCGAGGAGGACCTCGCGGCCGTGGACCGCATCTTCATCATCGCTTGTGGCACCTCCTACCACGTGGGCCTCATTGCCCGAACTCTCATCCAGACCTGGGCGCACGTCCCGGTTGTCTGCGAGTATGCCTCCGAGTTCAACTACGAGCAGGACGTCCTCATCACCGAGCACACGCTCTGCATGATCATCACGCAGTCCGGCGAGACTGCGGATACTCTTACGGCGGCGCGCCGCATGAAGGGGCTGGGCTGCAAGGTCTTCGCCGTGACCAACGTGCTGGGCTCCTCCGCTGCGCGCGAGTCCGACGGCGTCCTCTACGTGCAGGCAGGGCCGGAGGTCTGCGTGTGCTCCACCAAGGCCTATACCGCCCAGATGGTGGCTTGCGCGCTCTTTTCGCTGCGCCTTGCGCAGGCCAACGGCCACATGGACGCCACCGAGGTGAGCGGACACTACGCCGACCTTGCCACGCTGCCAGACCTCATCCGCACCGTGCTCTCCCGCGCCTGGCAGGACAAGCAAGCGGCTGCCGTCTTCCGTCGCGCGCACTCGGCGCTGTTCCTTGGCCGTGGCGTTAACTCCACCACCGCCTACGAGGGCGCACTCAAGCTCAAGGAGATTAGCTACCTGCACGCCGAGGCGTACCCCGCCGGCGAGATGAAGCACGGGCCCATCGCCCTGCTCGAGCCGGGATTCCCGGTGGTGGCCATCGTCCCCGAGGATCGCGTGCACGACAAGACCGTCTCGAACATCCAGGAGGTCATCGCCCGCGGTGCCACCTGTGTCGCCGTCGCTACCGACGGCGATGAGTCCGTGGCGTCGCTCTGCGAGCACGTGCTGTGGAGCCCGCCCGTCGAAGACGAGCTTCTCGTCCCCATTGTGGCCGTTGTTCACCTGCAGGTGCTGGCGCGCTACGTTGCCCGTTCGCGCGGCTGCGACGTGGACAAGCCCAGGAACCTCGCCAAGTCCGTCACGGTGGAGTAGCGCATGGCACTGGCTGGCATTGGCGTCGACATGCTCGAGATTGCGCGCATGGAGCGCACCATGCGTCGCAGGCCGTCGTTTCTTCGACGTGTGTTTACCGAGGAGGAGCGCGCCTACTGCGACGCCTGCGCCCGCCCCGCCGAGCACTACGCCGCGCGCTTTGCGGCGCGAGAGGCCGTGGTCAAGGCGCTGGGCACGGGATTCTCGAACGGTGTGGGGTTCTCGGACGTCTCGGTGACTATGGACGCACAGGGAAGACCTCGCGCGCTGCTCAGCGGTCGTGCCGCCCAGATCGCCCGCGAGGGCGGCGTGCGTGAGGTGGCGCTCTCGCTCTCCTACACGCGTGACGTGGCGGTTGCTAACGCCGTTGCCGTGACCGACGAGGTACGTCCCCAGCCAGAGGACAGGCCCGACCCAGAGCGCGAGCTTGCCGCCTCGTTCCGGGAAGCGCGTTCTGTGTTGGACGAACTCGAGCGTGCGCAAGATGGGATAATGGCTGACGTGCCGGCAGAGAGTTCCGTTGTCGACACCCAGATGACACAAGAGGAAGGTGAAGCCGGGGGACCCGCGGACGCATCCGTGCCGGTAGAGCCAGCCAAGGAGTAGAACGATATGCAGCCCGTACTCAACGTCGAAGACGTCAAGCGCGTCGAGGTCGCGCTCACTCGCGTGGGCGTGAGCATCTCCGAGCTCATGCACCGTGCTGGATGTGCTGCTGCCCAGGAGGCACTTGCCCTAGGCGACGTGCAGAACGCCGTGATTCTTGCCGGCATGGGCAATAACGGGGGAGACGGCTGGGTTGCCGCCGAGGCCCTGCTCGCCCATGGCGTGAACGTCAAGGTGGTCACGCCCGTCGAGCCCGATCAGCTCTCCGGCGACCTTGCGCGCCAGGTTGCCCAGCGTGCCGTGCGCGCGGGCGTCTCCACGCTGGTGGGGCCGTCGCGTGACGAGCTCGAGGGGCTCCTCTCTGCTTCCGACGTGGCGCTCGACTGCATGCTGGGCACCGGCTTCCACGGTGACGTCCGCGCGCCCTTTGACATTTGGATCGACTGCGTGAACAGCTCCGGGGTGCGCGTGGTTGCGGTGGACGTGCCCAGCGGCCTCTCGGCGCAGACAGGGCATGCCCCTGGCGCCTGCGTGGTCGCAGACCTCACGGTTACCATGCTGTGCCTGAAGCCCGGTCTTCTCGCCGACGACGGTCGCGACGTGTGCGGATCTATTGTCGTGGCGCCACTTGCCGAGCAGACCGAGCAAATTGTGGTCGAGGCAGACCCCGTGGCCTGGCGCACCGACCTCGAGGATTACCTCGACGTGATGGTGCCTCCCACCACGGCGGTCGACAAGTTCTCGCGCGGTTCGGTGCTTGTCGTGGGTGGTTCCTCTCGCTTTGTGGGCGCGCCAATTCTGGCGGCGCGCGCTGCCGCCCGCGCTGGTGCGGGCTACGTTACGCTGGCCGTGCCCGCGTACATCGTGCCGCAGGTACAGGCCCACGTGCTGGAGATTCCCGTCGTGGGGCTGCCCTGCGACGAGGACGGCACCATCTCCAAGGAGGCCGTGCCCATAGTGACCAAGCTGGCCGAGAAGCGCTCGGCCGTCCTCGCTGGTCCCGGCATGCGCGTCTCCGGCGGCACCGTGGCCGTTGTCTCGGCACTTCTCGCATCTCCCGCCCCGCTTGTGCTCGACGCGGACGCGCTCAATTGCATCGCCCGGCTTACCTCGGGCAAGCTGCAGGACTTCCCAGAGATTCTGCGCAGGAACACGCCGCTTGTGCTTACCCCGCACCGTCGCGAGCTTGGCCGCTTGGTAGGCAAGGAGGAGAACCCGCCCGCCTCGCTGGTGGACCAGCTTGAGGACGCGCGCAAGATCGTGTGGTCCGATGGTGGCTCCGAGCTGGTCGTGGTTGCCAAGGGCACCGCAACCGGCTGCGTGGGCGTCGAGCAGGCCATCCTTCCCAAGCCTGGCCCGGCGGCGCTTGCCACGGCGGGCTCGGGAGACGTTTTGGGCGGCATCATTGCCTCCAAGCTCGCGCAGACCTACGGGCGCTTGGACAACCTGCCGCTGCTCTGTGCCCTCTCCTGCGAGCTTCACGGCTATGCCGCGACACTTGCCATGGAACGCATGGGCTCGAGGGGCGTCATGGCATCTGACATTATCGATGAGCTGGGCATTGCGGACGACGCTCTGGGGGAGCGCGTGACCTTCCCCGACGCCGACAACGGTGACGATAACAACTAGGGAGCGTAGGCATGGCAGTTCAGAGCCCTGCGAGCAGGTGGGCGTGGGTTGAGATTGACCTCTCGGCCCTCAAGCGGAACACGCGCAAGTTCAAGGTGCTCCTCGAACCCGGCGTCAAGATGATGTGCGTTGTGAAGTCGGACGCGTATGGGCACGGCGCCGAGCGTTGCGTGCGAGCCATGCACTCTGCCGGTGCCGACCAGTTTGCCGTTGCCACCGTAGACGAGGGCGTGAAGCTGCGCCAGGCGGGCATCGAGTGGCCCATCCTCGTGCTCTCCGAGCCACCCATGGACTGCGTGCAGACGCTCGTGGACTATGACATCATGCCCTCGGTCTACACGTCTGAGTTCGCCCTTGCGCTGGGCGAGTGCGCGGCTGCCTCGGGCAAGGTGGCCCGCTACCATCTAGCCGTAGACACCGGCATGACGCGCATTGGCGTGCGTCGCGAGGACGTGCTGGAGCTGCGCCGCACTATCGACTTCCACCGTGGGCTTGAGTGCGCGGGCATGTTCACGCACTTCGCCACCGCTGATGCCATCGACGATTGGGACTTTGCTCTGCAGCTCAACCGCTTCAACGAGGCTGTTGCTGCGGTGCGCGAGGCGGGTCTGGAGACCGGTCTTGTCCACTGCGACAACACACCGGGCACGGTCCTGCACCCCGAGTGCCACTACGACATGTGTCGCGTGGGCATTGGCCTCTATGGCTTGCAGCCGGCCGAGACCACGGCGCCACGCATCCAGCTCGATCCGGTGATGAGCGTGCGCGGTCGCGTCACCCGTGCCATCTACCCCAACGTGGGCGACGGCGTGGGCTATGGCCTCACCTGGCGCGTCCCCAAGCAGAACATGCAGGTGGCAACCGTGCCCATCGGCTATGCCGACGGCCTTGCTCGCACGCTCTCGAACAACATGGACGTCATTGTGAACGGCTCTCGCTGCCGCCAGGTTGGCCGCATCTGCATGGACCAGTTCATGTTTGCGGTAGACGTGAACAACGCCCGTGCGTACCGACCTGCCAAGCCGGTAGAGATGGGTGACGTGGTGACTGTCATTGGCCGCGACGGTGACGAGGAGATTACCGCCGACGAGATGGCCAAGCTCCGTGACACCATAAACTACGAGGTCGTATGTGATTTTGGCATGCGTCTCGAGAAGGTCTATGTCTAGGCGCCGGCGTGAGCGCGCCAGCCTCTTGGAGGGCGATGGAGAGATGTCGGTGATGCACATCCCCGGCCACGAGCACCAGGGTCCGCAGGAGGTCACGCTCGAGGAGATTCGCGCCGTGATGGGCAACTGTCAGCTCTGCCCCTTGGGGCAGACGCGCACCAACCTCGTGTTTGGTGTGGGCAACCCCAACGCGCGCGTGATGTTCGTGGGCGAGGGCCCTGGCCGCAACGAGGATCTGCAGGGCGAGCCCTTTGTGGGTGCCGCCGGGCACAAGCTCGACTCGCTTCTCTCGGTTGCTGGCCTTACGCGCGACCAGATCTACATTGCCAATGTGGTCAAGTGCCGCCCGCCCGGAAACCGCAACCCCAAGCCCGAGGAGATTGCTGCCTGCTCGCCCTTCCTTCGCGAGCAGATTCGTTCCGTGTGGCCGGATGTCCTTGTCTGCCTGGGGAACTTTGCCTCCCAGTTTGTGCTGCGCACCGAGGCGGGCGTCACGTCGCTGCGCGGCAAGCTGTACCAGACCGGGCACTTTGTGGTGTGTCCCACATTTCACCCGGCGGCCTGCATCTACCACTCGGACTGGCAACCGCTTCTCGAGAGCGACCTTGCAATGGTGGGCCAATGGCTGCGGGACAACCCGCCTGGCCCGGGGAAGGAGTAGCCGTGGCACGAGAGGCGTCGTTTAGGACCGCGTCGCAGGAAGAGACCATCGCGCTTGGCCGCGTGCTGGGTGGGCTTCTCCGCGAAGGTGACGTGCTGGTGCTCACGGGGGACCTGGGGGCAGGAAAGACCCAGCTTACCAAAGGCATTGCCGCGGGCATGGGCGTGATGGCAGACGTCACGAGCCCAACCTTCACCATCGAGATGGTCTACCACGGGCGCGAGATGGACCTCGACCACTTTGACCTCTACCGCCTTGACCGTGCGGAGCAGCTCGAGGACACCGGCCTCTTTGACGTGCTGGGTGCCGATGGCGTCTGCGTGATCGAGTGGGGCGAGCAGTTTGCCAACGAGATTGGCGATGCGCGCGTGGACGTGTTTGTCACGCGCCTGGATGCCGAGGCGGCTCCGGGCGAGGAGCCCCCGCGCGAGGTGCGCTTTGTTGCGCACGACGCCCGCGGCGAGGCGCTGGTGGATGCGCTGGCGGCCGCAACGGCGTAGGGGGCGGCTGCGGCTTCTCGCCGGCACCTTCTCCTTGTGGGGCTATGGGGCTATTTCCGGACACATAACTGTGTCATCAGATTAGATTTTGTCGAATATTGGCCCGACAGTCCCCCGGAGGGCCTTCTGGCAGCTCCCGGCGAGAATCGCGTGTGCTCTAGTGGCAGCGCAGCGCCCGCCGACGCCTGCCCCCACCGCCCGCGCTACACTATCCCTCGTGATAATGCCACGTCTCTGGAGTCAGATGAGAATGACGAGCGATACCAACACCAAGGGCCTTGCCCTTGCCATCGATACGTCCACCGACATGCTTGCGTGTGCGGTGGTGTCCTGGGAGCCCGGCTCGACCCCGCGCGTCCTCGCCGCGCGAGACCACATGTGCCGCCGTCAGGCTAACGTCGAGCTGGTCTCAACGGCCCTCGCGACGCTCGAGGACTGCGGTCACACCATGGCCGACCTCGGCCGCGTTCTGGTTGGTCGCGGCCCCGGCAGCTTCACGGGCGTGCGTATTGGCATCGCCACTGCCAAGGGTCTCTCGTGCGGTCTCTCCAAGCCGCTCCACGGTGTCTCGGTTCTCGACGCCACGGCATGGGGTGCCTGGAAGGCAGGCGTGCGCGGGCTTCTCGCCGTTGCCGACGACGCCATGCGCGGCGAAGTCTACCCTGGCGTCTACCAGCTGGATGACAACGGCGCGCACCGCACCTTTGCCACCGAGACCGTCTGCAAGGCAGATGAGTGCGTGACTGCGTGGTCCGCTCGAGCGGACGCGTCCCAGCTTGTCCTCACGGGCAACGGGCTCAAGAAGTACCGCGCGCGCTTCGAGGCGGCCGAGTTCACGAACGTCCTTGATGAAGCGCTGTGGTACCCCACGGGCGAGGGGCTGGCGCTTGCCGCTGCCTCGGCGCCCTTGGACTCCGGAGACCCCGCGCTGGTGCTGCCCATCTACACGCGCCTCTCGGACGCCGAGGAGAACGAGCGCAAGCGCCTGGGCCTCAAGGCGCCCGCAAGCGTCGAGGTCACGGGCGTGGATGACGCGCTGGCCGACAGGCACCTGCAGCTGCGCCCCATGTCGGTGAACGACCTGCCCGCCGTCGCGGAGCTGGAGGCTGCGGCTTTCTCGGGCTCCTCTCACACCCCCTGGACCGAGAAGCTCTTCTACGAGGAGCTCTCGCAGCCTGGTCGCAGCTGGTGGGTGGCCCACGATCTGGGGCGCATCATCGGCTTTGCCGGCGGCATGATGGCCGGCGACGACTTTGAGATCTGCGACGTTGCCGTGGAGGAGGGCCACCGTCGCCAGGGTGTGGCGTCTCGCCTGGTGGCGCGCCTGTGCTACGACGCGCACGTCCTCAATGCAAAGACTGCCTCGCTCGAGGTGGACGAGAAGAACGAAGCTGCGCGAGCCGCCTACGACCACCTGGGCTTTGCTGAGGTTGGCCGCCGTCCGGGCTACTACGCACCCGGCCACGACGCGCTCATCCTGCGCGCGGAGCTGCCGCTTGCGGGTGACGTCGAGGCCCTGAGCAAGCGTCCCGAGCCGCATGCCTCCATCCGCCCGTGGCCCATTCTCGCCGGGCCGAGAGACGCCGCGTGCAAGGAGGCCCTGGCTGCCGCAGGCGATCTGGTCCTCTCGATAGAGTCTTCCTGTGACGAGACCGCAATTGCCGTGGTGGACTCCCATGGCACCGTATGCTCGAGCGTGGTTGCCACCTCGATTGACTTCCATGCCCGCTTTGGCGGCGTGGTACCAGAGATAGCCAGCCGCAAGCATGTCGAGGCCATCGTGGGCGTCTACGAGGAGGCCATGGCGCAGGCGGGTTCGCACTTTGGCTGCGACACCCTTACTGCTGCGGACCTCTCCGCCGTTGGCGTCACCGCCGGTCCGGGCCTTGTGGGAGCTCTTGTGGTGGGCGTTGCGTTTGCCAAGGGTCTCTGCGCCTCAACGGGTCTGCCACTCATTGCGGTGCACCATCTTGAGGGGCACCTTCTCGCCAACCTCTTCGAGACGCCGGACCTCAAGCCGCCCTTTGTGGCGAGTCTGGTCTCTGGTGGTAACACCATGCTGGTCTACGTGCGCGGGTGGGGCGACTACCAGATTCTGGGCACCACCATCGATGACGCCGTGGGCGAGGCCTTCGACAAGGTTGCCAAGGCACTGGGTCTGGGGTATCCCGGTGGCCCGGTGATTAGCAGGCTTGCCGCAAAGGGCAACCCGCGCGCCATCCACTTCCCGCGTGCCATGATGCACAGCGGCGACTATCAGTTCTCGCTCTCCGGCCTCAAGACGGCCGTGATTACCTACATCGAGGGCGAGAACCGCGCCGGCCGGCCCATCGACCTGCCCGACCTTGCGGCCTCCTTCGAGGCGGCGGTCATCGACGTGCAGGTGGCCAAGGCTGTGACGGCGGTCGAGCAGACGGGTGTCTCGGACTTTTGCGTGGGCGGCGGCGTTGCCGCAAACCCGCAGCTGCGCGAGGCGTACCGCAAGGCTTTTGACAAGCGCGGCGTGCGCGTGACCGTGCCGCCCATGCGGGCCTGCGGCGACAATGCCGCCATGATCAGCGTCGCGGCGCTGAGAAGCTATCGGGCGCGCAACTTCGCGCCGCTCACGCTTGACGCCGACCCCAACGCGCCTCTTGGTGCCTGGTCCACGACCGACGTCCCCGTCCCGCCCGCCTGGTGAGACAAAGGGACAGCCCCTTTGTCTCATTCGTGACGAGAGGAGCTGCCTCCCGCCGGGGACGGGCGTCTCGTTCGTTATATCAAATATCAAATTGAGTCCCACTGGATTGACGCCTTCCATTGTTACCTCACTGTGACTATCGGGGCACGTCGCGACCAGAGGAGTATCGTTGCCGTGTGCGCGTAACTTTCTCGCATCGGGTCGCATGTGCGCGTCTCGCTTGCAAGGGGGAGGGGAATGGGTCCCCTCCGGTTGCGTCGCGCGAAAGGGGAACAGCGGGGATCGTCCAGGGAGGACCACCATGAAGAAGCATCCCATCCAGCACGCGTCTGGCTCATTTTCTCGTCGAGACTTTCTCAGGGTCTCGGGTATCACGGCACTTACCGTTGGAGGGATGACCGTCCTTACGGCATGTGGTCCAGCCGCTCAGTCGAGCGACGCATCCGCAAGCTCCGCCACAACCACCTCCGCCGGCAGCGATACCTCCTCGTCTGACTCCCTCAAGCTGGGCGACGGCAAGACTCTGCGCGTGGGCATGGAGGCCGCCTACGCCCCCTACAACTGGCAGGAGTCCTCGGCCAGCGACACCACCATCCCCATCGAGAACGTCGACGGCGCCTATGCCGATGGCTATGACGTGCAGGTGGCCAAGAAGATTGCCGACGCGCTGGGAATGGAGCCCGTCGCGGTGAAGATGGAGTTTGGCAGCTTGGTTGACTCGCTGGTCAACGGCCAGATCGACATCATCTGCGCTGGCATGTCCGTGACGGACGAGCGCGCGCAGTCCGCGGACTTCTCCGATTCCTACATCGACGACGAGGTCATTATGGTCGTCAAGCAGGACTCTCCCTACGCCAACGCCACCAAGCTCTCGGACTTCTCGGGCGCCTCGGTCCTGGGTCAGAAGGACACCTTCTACGACGACCTCATCGACCAGATCCCCAACGTCAACCACCTCACGCCGGTGGCAACCGTGCCGCTGGTGGTCGACGGTCTTATGAACGGTACCTGCGATGCCATTACCTTCTCGTCCCTCTCGCTTCCGCGCCTGCTGAAGGACTATCCCACCCTCAAGAAGGTTGACCTTGCCGACGGCGAGGACTTCACAGACGCCTCCAACCCCGACAATGCCGCCATCGCCAAGGGTCAGGATGCGGTTCTTGCCAAGATTAACGAGGTCATCGACGGCATCTCGGCGGACGAGCGTCAGAGCATGTGGGATGACTGCATGGACCGTCAGCCCGCCTAGCGCGCGCCACACACTGCAGGGAGAAGCAAGAACATGTCAGATGCACCATCCATTCCGGCGACGACCCGGCGCGCCCACTTTGCGGCGTGGCTGCGCCGAGACCATCGCTACGTCCTTCTCGGCACCTCTGCCGTCGCGTTTGCGGGGATGTGGCTCTCAAGCCAGCCTCGCCCGGCCATGAGCTTCCTCGCCCATGCGTTTACGGTCGAGGTCGTGATGTACTACGTGCTGGCCGCGTGGCTCGCGCTCTCGGCGGTGGCGCTTGTCTTCAAGCTCACGCACTGGACTACGTATGGCCAGGTGGCACCCTTTGTGAAGCCCGGCGCGCGCCGGGTGTTGCGCCTGGGGTCCTACGTCATCTGGGTGCTGGCCATCGTGCTCTTTGTCGACCGCGCGGTCATGGGCTTCGCGAGCGCGTGGACGGCTGCCGCGGCTTCCTCTGGGATGCCGCAGGATGACGTGCTCACGCAGATCCTCTACATGTTCCAGCAGGGCTATGCCACGTACCTGCAGGGCATCCTCACGACCATCGAGCTGGCCGTCTTTGGCACGGCCATCGCCTTTGTGCTGGCAATGCTTCTGGTCTTTGTGCGCATCCAGCACATCGACCGCCCCGACAACGACTTTGTCCGCTTCTGGAAGAAGGTGGGCGTGGGCTTTGCCAAGGTCTACAGTACCGTGGTGCGCGGCACGCCCATGCTGGTCCAGGGCGTTATCATCTACTACGCCGGGTTTGGCCTGTTCAGCGGCTCGGGCATGTCCGTGAGCGAGGTCAACGCCGTGTGGTCGCGCTTCATCGCCGGTCTGGTGGTTATCTCGCTCAACTCCACCGCGTACATGATGGAGGTGCTGCGCGGTGGCATCGAGTCGGTCGACAAGGGCCAGATGGAGGCTGCGCGCTCGCTGGGCCTCTCGCAGTGGCAGGCCATGGTCAAGGTCGTCTTCCCGCAGGGCATTCGCTACGCCATCCCCGGCCTCTCCAACGAGTTGGTCATCAACATCAAGGACTCTTCGGTTCTCTCGGTGATTGGCGTGTTTGACCTGGCGTTTGCCGCCTCGACCATCGCGGGCATCTACTACAAGCAGCTGAACGCCTATCTCGTCATTGCGGTCTTCTACCTCATCATGACGGCAACGGCGTCGTGGCTTTTGGGCAAGCTGGCCAAGCGGCTCGACGCAAAGACCGAGCCCGTGCTGGGCGTGTCCAACCAGATGAAGGCAGGAGGCGAGAAGTAGCATGGCAGACGAGAAGAACGTGGGCGCCGCCGCTGCGGACGCCGCCAATCCCCAGGAGGCCGTGGTTCGCGTCGAGGGGCTGCAGAAGTCCTTTGGCAGCAACGTGGTCCTTCGCGGCATTGACCTCACCGTGATGCCCGGCCAGGTAGTGACCATTATCGGCGCGTCCGGTTCGGGCAAGTCGACGCTTCTGCGCTGCATTAACCTGCTCGAGACGCCGGACGCCGGCCACGTGTGGTTCCACGGCAAGGACCTTGCCGCCGAGCACGTGGACATCAACGCCCTGCGCGAGAAGATCGGCATGGTCTTCCAGAGCTTCAACCTGTTCAACAACATGAACGTGCTGGACAACTGCACGCTTGCGCCGGTGACGCTCAAGAAGATGACCAAGGGGCAGGCCGAGAAGGTCGCGCTGGCCAACCTCGACTCCGTGGGCCTTGCGGACTTTGCCGGAGCCGACGTCAACACGCTCTCTGGCGGGCAGAAGCAGCGCGTGGCCATTGCCCGTGCGCTTTGCATGAAGCCCGACCTAATGCTCTTCGACGAGCCCACCTCTGCCCTCGACCCCGAGATTTCCGGCGAGGTCCTGGAGGTCATGCGCCGCCTGGCATCGCAGGGCATGACCATGGTCGTGGTGACGCACGAGATGGCGTTCGCGCGCAGCGTCTCCGACGAGGTCGTGTTCATGGACAAGGGCGTGATTGCCGAGAAGGGCAGCCCCGAGAAGATTTTCACCAATCCCGAGAAGCCCCGCACGCGCGAGTTCCTCGCACGGTACCTGTAGGGTCTCATCCCTCGCTGCCCTTCTTTTTCTGTCCGCTTCCGAAATCTGCCCTCCGGCGTCAACTGGCGCCGGAGGGCACGTTTTTGCAGAGACAACGTACAAAGTGGCTGCTCAGGCGTCATTTTGGCGCCGGGGGGCACGTTATCGCAGCAATCACATACAAAAGGGGCTCTCGGGAGTCATATTCTCGCCGAAGGCGCGCTTTCCCCATCTCGACCTGCGAGAAGCGTCGTTCCGGCGTCGCTTGTTACCGTGCCATCCTTCCGTGCGATGCGCTACCCTTAGGTCTCATACGGGCGGGCTTCTTGTCCCAGACGGGAAGACCCTTGGCCCGCATCAGCCAAGTCCCCCGGAAGACCCTGGAGGGAAAGATGCAGGACGGATTCGTGAAGGTCGCGGCAAGGACCCCCGAGGTTCGCGTTGCCGACGTGGCGTACAACATGGACTCCTGCCTGCGGCAGATCGATGCCGCCATCGAGGAGGGCGCGCGCGTCATCGTGCTTCCGGAGCTCTGCGTGACGGCGTATACCTGCGAAGACCTCTTCTGGCAGGACGCGCTTCTCGACGCTGCCGAGAAGGCCGTTGCCGTCATTGCCCAGAGGACCTCCCACATCGACGCCCTCGTGCTTCTCGGCGCACCCGTCCGCGCAAACGCCAAGCTCTACAACTGCGCAATCGCTCTCGCGCACGGCAGGGTGCTGGGCATTGTCCCCAAGCGAGCCATCCCCACCTACAACGAGTTCTACGAGTCCCGCCACTTCTCGGTTGGCCCGGAGGACTGCGTGCCCGTGGACTTTGCGGGCTGCTCGGGCGTGCCCTTTGGCACCCGTCAGCTCTTTGCCTGCCACGAGTTGCCGCAGCTCGTGGTGGCCGCCGAGATTTGCGAGGACCTGTGGATTCCCAACCCGCCCTCGACCCAGCACGCGTTGGCAGGCGCCACGCTCATCTGCAACCTCTCGGCGTCCAACGCCATCGTCGGCAAGGCGGATTACCGTCGCAGCTTGGTTAGCGGTCAGTCGGCGCGTCTTATCTGCGGGTACGTGTACGCGTCCGCCGGCAACGGCGAGTCCACGCAGGACCTGGTCTTTGGCGGCCACGACATGATTGCCGAGAACGGCCGCATGCTCGCGGAGGCGGAGCCCTTTGGCACCGGCGCCGCAACAAGCGAGGTCGACGTAGCCTTTCTCTGCGAGGAGCGCCGCCGCATGTCCACCTTTGTCACCGCTCCGGCGCCCGAGGCGATGGGCTATACGGTCACGCACTTCTCGCTCACGCCCAGTGCCACTACGCTCACGCGCTTTGTCGACCCGCACCCGTTTGTTCCCTCAGACGCGGAGCGCCGCGCCGAGAGGTGCGAGGACGTCCTGAGCATCCAGGCGCGCGGACTGGCCAAACGACTTGCACACACGCACTCGAGCCACGTGGTTATCGGTGTCTCCGGCGGGCTTGATTCCACGCTGGCGCTCCTGGTGTGCGCCCGCGCGTTTGACCTGCTTGACCTTGACCGCATTGGCATCATTGCTGTGACTATGCCCGGGTTTGGCACCACCGGGCGTACACACGGCAACGCTACGACGCTTGCCGACGCCCTCGGTTGCGACCTGCGCGAGGTCAACATCTCCGACGCCGTGCGCCAGCACTTCTCAGATATTGGCCATGACGAGTCCGTCCACGACGTCACGTACGAGAACAGCCAGGCGCGAGAGCGCACGCAGGTGCTCATGGATATTGCCAACCAGGAGGGCGGCCTGGTGGTTGGCACCGGCGACCTCTCCGAGCTGGCACTTGGCTGGGCCACCTACAACGGCGACCACATGTCGATGTACGCCGTCAACGCGAGCGTGCCCAAGACCCTCGTGCGTCACCTTGTGCGCTACGTGGCCGATACCTGCGGAAACGACGAGGAAGCTCAGGTCCTCTACGACGTCCTGGACACACCCGTCTCGCCGGAGCTTTTGCCCGCCGAGAAGGACGGCACCATTGCCCAGCGCACCGAGGACCTTGTTGGCCCCTACGAGCTGCACGACTTCTTCCTGTACGAGGTCCTGCGCCGCGGGACGCCGCCCCGCAAGGCGTACCGTCTGGCGCGCTACGCGCTTGGCGACACCTACGACGACGCGACGATCCTCAAGTGGGAGAAGACCTTCTACCGGCGCTACTTTGCCCAGCAGTTCAAGCGCAGCTGTCTGCCGGACGGGCCAAAGGTTGGCTCGGCGGCCGTCTCGCCCAGGGGAGACCTGCGCATGCCGTCGGATGCCTGTGCCACGCTCTGGCTGCGCGAACTGGAGGAGCTGTAAAAGCAAGGGGCCCGCAGCGTGCGGGCCCCTTGCTTGTGCGGTTGGGTTTGACGCATCACCTGATGCGGGCGGCTACTCGAACTCAATCTTGCCGGTCTTTGCGTCCATGGACTTCACGATGGCGAGCGACTCCACATCAAAGCCCTTCTCGCGCAGGCGCTTGCCGCCAGGCTGGAAGCCCTTCTCGACGGCGATGCCAATGCCCTCGACAATGGCACCTGCCTGCGCGCAAATCTCGATGAGACCGTCGAGCGCGCACCCATTTGCCAGGAAGTCGTCGATGATAAGGACGTGCTCGCCCTTCTTGAGGAAGCGCTTGGCAACAATGACCGTGTTGTCGTTGCCGTGAGTGTAGCTGTGCACGCGTGCAACGTACTGCTCGCCATCAAGGTTGATGGACTGCGACTTGCGCGCGAAGACCACGGGGGTGTTGTTGAAGCGCGTGGCTGCGACGCAGGCAATGCCAATGCCCGAGGCCTCGATGGTCAGAATCTTGTCGACAGGCCGGCCGGCAAAGCGCCGCGCCCACTCGTCACCCATGTCCGCGTACAGCGCGACATCGCACTGGTGATTGAGAAAGCTGTCCACCTTGAGCACATTGCCCTCGCGGACGATGCCCTCCTGCTTGATCCTCTCCTCGAGCTCCCGCATGCAATCCCCGTTTCCTCGGTGCCTGACGTGCATCCCATTGTACGCATTGCGAGCAAGCTTAATGCCGCGAGCTGCGGTGATTTGTCGTAGGCGTGAGACGGTGCGGATTGACGGGGGTTGAGCCTCCAGCAAGGGCGCGGCACCGGAGAGTGCGTTGCTGCAGGGGAAGTTCGTGGAAGGCCACCCGCGCACCAGCCGAGAAAGGCGCCAATATCAAGTCCCTAGTCCTTCACCAGTTAGAAAATCTAAGTCTCATCCGTAAGATTTTTCTCATCTCGACGGTATAACCCCAATCGGATGGGTACATAGTTGAGCGTTGGATTGGATGGCGCGGCCACGCGCCCGCCGTCACAGGTTCAAGCGCCGTACGGCGCCCTAAAAGGAGGTTCTTGGTTATGACTCTTAAGCCGCTGGGAGACCGCGTCCTCGTCAAGCCCGCACCCAAGGAGGAGAAGACCTCTTCTGGTCTCTACATCTCCTCGGGCGCCCAGGAGAAGCCGCAGCGCGGCAAGGTCGTCGCTGTGGGCGAGGGCAAGCGCGATCAGGACGGCAACCGCATCCCCGTTGACGTCAAGGCCGGCGACGAGGTGTTCTACGGCAAGTTCGGTGGCAACGAGGTCAAGGTCGACGGCGAGGACTTCCTGCTCCTCCGTGCGGACGACATCTACGCCATTATTGAGGAGTAGCTCGCGCGAGCTGCTCGCTAGCTGGTAAACAACCCATCAAGGGTTTTCTGGAAGGGAAAGCACAACATGGCTAAGGACATTGTTTTTGGCACCGACGCCCGCGCCAAGCTGGCCAAGGGTGTGAACACCCTCGCTGACGCCGTCACCACCACGCTCGGCCCCAAGGGTCGCTACGTTGCCCTGCAGCGCTCCTATGGCGCCCCCACCATTACCAACGACGGCGTGTCCGTCGCCAAGGAGATCGAGCTCAAGGACCCCATCGAGAACATGGGCGCCCAGCTGGTGAAGGAGGTCGCCACCAAGACCAACGACACCGTGGGTGACGGCACCACCACCGCCACGCTGCTTGCGCAGGTCATCGTCAACGAGGGTCTCCGCAACGTCGCCGCTGGCGCCAACCCCATCGCCATCCGTCGCGGTATCGACAAGGCCGTCGACGCCGTTGTGGCCGAGATGAAGGACTCCGCCATGGAGATCTCGACCAAGCAGCAGATTGCCTCCGTGGGCACCATCTCTGCTGGCGACCCCGAGATTGGCGAGAAGATTTCTGACGCTATGGAGGTTGTGGGCAAGGACGGCGTCATCACCGTCGACGAGTCCCAGACCTTTGGCATCGACATCGACACCGTCGAGGGCATGCAGTTCGACAAGGGCTACATCTCCCCGTACTTCGCCACCAACAACGACACCATGACGGCGGAGCTGGACAACCCCTACATCCTGATGACTGATCAGAAGATCTCCAACATTCAGGACATCCTGCCCATCCTCGAGGCCGTCTCCAAGCAGGGCGCGCCGCTGCTCATCATTGCCGAGGACGTGGACGGCGAGGCTCTGGCCACGCTGATTCTCAACAAGCTGCGCGGCACGCTGAACATCGCCGCCGTGAAGGCCCCTGGCTACGGCGACCGTCGTAAGCGCATGCTCGAGGACATCGCCATCCTCACCGGTGGCCAGGTTGCCATGAAGGAGCTTGGCGTCCAGCTCACCGACGTTACCGCCGAGATGCTCGGCCGCGCCAAGTCCGTCAAGATCACCAAGGACAACACCACCATCGTTGGCGGCGCCGGCTCCAAGGACGCCATCGAGGAGCGCGTCTCCCAGATCAAGAACGAGATTGAGAACACCACCTCCGACTTCGACAAGGAGAAGCTCCAGGAGCGTCTGGCCAAGCTCTCCGGCGGTGTCGCGGTCATCAAGGTTGGCGCTGCTACCGAGGTCGAGCTCAAGGAGATCAAGCACCGCATCGAGGACGCCCTGCAGGCCACCCGTGCGGCCGTCGAGGAGGGCATTGTCGCCGGTGGCGGCGTGGCGTTCCTGGCTGCTGCTCCCGCCCTCGACTCCGTCGAGACCTCTGATCCTGACGAGAAGATCGGTGTCGACATCATCCGTAAGGCGCTCGAGGCCCCTGTGAAGACCATCGCGAGCAACGCTGGCTACGAGGGCTCTGTTGTGGTCGAGAAGATCAAGGGCCTGCCCAAGGGCCAGGGCCTCGACTCCGCGACCGGCAACTACGGCGACATGATCGAGATGGGCGTTCTCGACCCCGTCAAGGTCACCCGCACCACGCTCCAGAACGCCGCTTCCGTGGCGTCCCTCATCCTCATCACCGAGGCCACTGTCTCCGATGAGCCTAAGGACACCACCATCGAGGAGGCCATCTCCAAGGCAGCCGCTGCTGGCGGCCAGGGTGGCGGCATGTACTAAGGGCTAGGCAGCCCCGGTACTGCTCCTCGGTCACGCGACTCGACCGAGCGAACCTCAGAGCTCCGAGTGCCATGTGGCACCCGGGGCCTTTTTTCCGTTACAGGCTGTCTGCCTTGGCTGTGGGGCTGAAATTAGACGCTTTGGTGTCCTTGAACAGCCAAAACTGTCGATTATCTTCTCCACAGATCACGCAGCGCCCCTGCAGCTCCTGCAGGATTCCCGCCAAACGCAAGGAGAGACCCACAGGTCCCTTCCTTGTGCGCTTCTCGCCTGTGGGTGGGCTTCTCGCCGACGGACGGTACAATGTAACGGTTGCGTGTGCAGGCACACGCACCGCGGGGGAGCTGCGTGCGGTCACCCCGCCGAGAAGAGGGGAGAGGCGATGCCACAGAAGCGTGACATTCTCGATGACATCATCGACATCCAGGATAACTGGCAGGCAGTCCAAAACCCGTTTGCGGGCATCACGGACTCGCTTGCCCAGGACCCAAGCCAGCGCAAGGTATTCGACCCGGCGGATTACAAGGAGAAGCCCTGGTGCAACTCCAGCCGCTGCCTGCGCACTGCTGCGGAGCGGGATGACGTGTGCTCCGTCTGCCTGGACGTGTGCCCCACCAACTCGATCGACATCCACAACAAGTCTGTGACAATCACGGACTCCTGCCGCAAGTGCGGCCTCTGCCAGGCCGCGTGCCCCACCGAGGTCTTCAACACGCGTCGCCACATGGCAAAACAGCTCTACGACAACATCGCCCGCGCGGCTTCGGCGTACGAGCAGTGCTACGTCACGTGCACCCGTGCCCTGAAGCGCCTCCCCAAGCCCAACGAGATCCTCCTCCCGTGCGTGGGCATGGTCTCGCGCGACCTGTGGTTCTCTATCCTCGTTGACTACACCAACGTGTCTGTCTATCTGCCGCTTGGCATCTGCGACCGCTGCCGCACCACCACGGGCGAGGACTTCTACACCGAGGCCATCGGAACGGCGGAGGAGTGGGCCAAGTCCGCGGTTGGCCTTGAGGTCGACAAGGACAACCTTACGCACGAGTTCACGCGCGAGTACCGCCGTAGCCAGTTTGTGAGCTCCGCCATCCATGCAACCGAGAACCTCGTGACGCGCTCGAGCCCCAAGCTCGCCGGCGCCCAGGCGGTTGCCAAGAAGATAACCGATCACGCCAACCGCTTGAACGAGCTGCAGCGTCAGCTGGAGAACGCGGTGGGGGCCAAGACCAACCAGAACCGCCAGCGCATCCTTACGCAGAACCGCAAGCTCATGATGGGCGGTCTCCAGCACGACCAGGAGCTGGCAGCGGACATCACCCTTGACGTGCCCGTTGTTGACCCGGACCTCTGCACGTCCTGCGGGGACTGCGCCAAGGCGTGCGTGACGCATGCCCTCGACCTCGACGATAGCGGCCACGTGCACACCTTGGCCGCGTACTGTGTGAACTGCGCCGCCTGTGTGAAGGCATGCCCCGAGGGCGCGCTCTCCATGCGGCCGCAGGACGCAAGCGAGCTGGCCGTTCCTGACAAGAACGCCGAGGAGATCGCGCGTCAGAAGGCAAAGGCCAAGGCGGAGGCTCAGCGACTCATGGAGCAGGGCAAGAAGCAGCTCTCCAAGGCGGCTGACACCCTTGAGAAGCTGGACGATAGCAAGAAGTAGCAAGAGGCCACTGGCAAGAGGCCAAGGCCAAGAAGGAGAGACACCGTGTCACTTTCCATCGGCATCGTGGGACTTCCCAACGTGGGCAAGTCGACCCTGTTCACCGCGCTTACCCGCAAGGGCGGGCTTGCGGCAAACTACCCCTTTGCCACCATCGATCCAAACGTGGGCGTGGTGGACGTCCCCGACGAGCGCCTCAACAAACTCGCCGAGATGGTGCACCCTGCAAAGATCGTGCCCGCCACGGTCGAGTTCGTTGACATCGCCGGCCTGGTGAAGGGCGCCAACGAGGGCGAGGGCCTTGGCAACCAGTTCCTGGCGAACATCCGCAACTGCGATGCCATCTGCGAGGTCGTGCGCTACTTCAAGGACCCCAACGTCATGCGCGAGACGGGCCGTACCGGCGCGTTTGTCGACCCGGCGGCAGACGTTGACACCATCCAGACCGAGCTTGTCCTTGCGGACCTGGGCTCGCTCGAGCGCTCCATCCCCAAGCTGGAGAAGGAGGCTAAGCGCGACAAGGAGATGGCGCCGCGCCTCGAGGTGGCCAAGCGCCTGCAGGCGTGGCTCAACGAGGGGCATCGCGCGGCAGAGATGGACATGACCGACGACGAGCGCGCCGCCGCCCATGACCTCTTCCTGCTCACCATGAAGCCCATTCTCTACGTGGCCAACTGCGACGAGGACCAGCTGGGCGAGAAGCTCCAGATCAACGGCCAGGATGCCATCCCCATCTGCGCCGAGGTAGAGGCAGAGCTTGCCGACCTCGACCCAGAAGAGGCGGCCGAGTACCTGGCGTCCATGGGGCTCGAGCACTCCGGCCTCGAGACGCTGGCTCGCGCGGCATACCACCTGCTGGGTCTCCAGAGCTTCTTCACCGCGGGCCCCAAGGAGGTCCGTGCCTGGACGGTTCGCATTGGCGCAAAGGCTCCCGAGGCGGCCGGCGTCATTCACTCCGACTTCGAGAAGGGCTTCATCAAGGCCGAGACGATCAGCTATGAGGACTACGTCAATCTGGGCGGTGAGTCCGGTGCGCGTGATGCCGGTCGCCTGCGCATGGAGGGCAAGGACTACGTGGTCCAGGACGGCGACGTGATGGTCTTCCGCTTCAACGTGTAGCCAAGAAACTATCGCGAGGCACTGGATGCAGCAAGAGAGGGGCTCCTGACAATGTCGGGAGCCCCTCTCCTATAACCTTGAGCGCGGATGTGGCTACTTCCCCTTGTAGTCGCTGCCGAGAATAACCACCACGTCGTAGTTGTCGGAGTAGGTTCCGGGATTCTCGGTGGGGGTCACGGAAAGCCCGAGCTTCTCGGCAACGCCCATGGCCTCGCCCAGAGCCGAGGAGGTCTTGCTCGTGTTGTAGACGATGGTCGTGGTCGTGTGGCTCGTTGAGTCCGCATTGCCTGCGATGGCGGAGTAGCCGGCCTGCGTGAGCACGTTGGTTGCGCTCGAGGCAAGACCCTGCGTGGTGGTGCCATTGAGTACCAGTACCGTTCCCGAGTAGACGGGGTCCGAGCTGGTGCTGGTGGTGTCTGAGGAACTCGAGCTGTCCGTACTCGTGCTCACGGAACCGGCAACGCCCGCGGTGAAGTCCTGCGAGGAGTCCGAGTAGGGCGTCTCGCCTGCGTCAGTGCGCTCCATCATGGTCTTCCAGGCGTCCTCGTCCACGACCTCGTACCAGAGGTTGTTGATGTACTGCGACGTGGTGGGCACCGAGCCAGAGTAGATGTCGTTCTCGGTGTCGAGGTCTTTGAACTGGTTGGCAAGGGAGAGGATTTCTGTTGCCGAGAGGTCCGTGGTTACGCTATCTGCCAGCTGGGAGATGAGATTGGGCCACGAGGTGGGGTCGCTCTCGAGGACCTTACGGATGATTGCCGCGATGACCATGCGTTGGTTGGCGGAGCGGTAGAAGTCACCGCCGCCGTAGGCGTCATAGGCGTGGCGGCTGCGGCAGAGGCCGAGGGCCTGCTCGCCGTTGAGGGTCTGGGTTCCGGCAGGCAGGTCGATGCCGGAGTACTCCATGTCCGAGACGGCCACGGGAAGCGTGACCTCTACGCCACCGAGCGTGTCGACAATCGAGGTGAACTGCTCAAAGTTGAGTTCGGCGTAGTGCGAGATGTTCACGCCCGCGAGCTTGGAGACCTGTTCGACCATGTAGGAGGCGCCGCCAAACGAGTATGCAGCGTTAATCTTCTGCGTTCCGTGCTCACCCATATCGACCATGGTGTCTCGGGGAATCGAGATGAGCGTGACCTTCTTGTTGGGCGGGTCAACGCGCACGAGGATGATGGAGTCCGTGCGGAAGTTCGACTGGTCTGCGCCCCACTCCTCCGTGCGTTCCTCATCCTGATCAACGCCAAGGAGGAGCATGTAGAAGGGGTCGTCCGTCTTGGTGGGGGCAACAAGCTGGTTGAGGAGGCTCGAGTCGATGCCCTTGGAGAGCTTGCTGTTGATGTTGTTGATATACCAAGCAAAGGCTGCACCCGCCGCGGCAAGAACGGCGACAAGCGAAATCACCACGACCTTGAGCGCGCGATGGCTGCGCTTTGCCTGCCTGCGCTTGGAGACGTAGTAGCCAACGCCGTCCGCGCGGGATGCGGCATGGTCCATCTCGTCAAGCTCGCCACCACGCAGGTGGGCCGCATGGGCCTCGCCCTCTGTGCGACTGACATGTGCGTGAGGGCTCGCCTCTACGTGGCGACCCTGCACGAGTGGGGTGCTGTGGAGCTGGTGCGCGTCAGAGCCGGCTGCGTTCCGGCCGCCGCCCGTGCCGTAGCGCTCTACGGAGAGGCGGTCCTGCTCCTCAGATGACATGCGACGGTGGTGCCTTCTTCTCTCGGCCAAGGGGCCCCCTAACCGTGTCCTGGCGGACGTTGTGCGGTTCTTGCTCGATGCTGGCGCTACTCAGGGCACCGCCATAACTAACTCATAATACGTGACGAGCATGAACGCTCCATGAAGAGGGGAGAAAAGGCCGACGTACATACGGTGTCCTCAATCCTTGGGGGGCATTGAGGAGGCCAATCGGTAGTATGCTCTAGAACGTATACGTTTTTTGTCCGGTGGCAGCCGGGGATGGGAGACGCGCATGTCCGAGGCAAGGCCCAAGCAGTTCGTGGCGGTCTTCGACTTTGGGGCCCAGTACGGGCAACTCATTGCCCGCAGGGTCCGTGACTTGCACGTTTACTCAGAAATTGTCCCCTGTGACATCTCGGCCGACGAGCTTGCCGCAATGGCACCCTCTGCCATCATTCTCTCCGGCGGCCCTGCCTCGGTCTACGCCGAGGGTGCGCCCGACATGGACGCGCGTGTCTTCGAGTTGGGCATCCCCATCTTGGGCTTCTGCTATGGCGAGCAGATCATGGCCGTCAAGCTTGGTGGCGAGGTCGCACACACCGACAAGGGCGAGTATGGCCCGGCAACGCTCACGCGCCTTGGCTCGTCGGTCCTTCTCGACGGCACGCCCGAGGGTGGCCAGACGGTGTGGATGAGCCACCGCGACTCCGTGAGCCGCGCGCCCGAGGGCTTCATGGTCACCGGCCGTACGGACACCTGCCCCGTGGCCGTTATGGAGTGCCCGCGCCGTCGCCTCTTCGCCACGCAGTTCCACCCTGAAGTGCGCCACACCGAGTATGGCACGCGCATGCTCGAGAACTTCTTGTTCGGCGTGTGCCACCTCGAGAAGAACTGGACCATGGAGGGCATCATCGACCAGAAGGTCGAGGAGATCCGCCAGCAGGTTGGGTCGCGTAAGGTGATTCTCGCCCTCTCTGGCGGAGTTGACTCCTCCGTGGTGGCGGCCTTGGTGCACCGTGCCATCGGAGACCAGCTCACTTGCGTGTTTGTGAACCACGGCATGCTTCGCAAGGGCGAGCCCGAGATGGTCGAGGAGGTTTTCCGCGAGCAGTTCCACATGCCGCTCGTGCACGTGCACGCCGAGGAGCGCTATGCCAAGATGCTCGCCGGCGTGACAGACCCCGAGAAGAAGCGCCGTCTCATTGGCACCGAGTTCTGGAAGGTATTCTTCGACGAGGCCCAGAAGATCGGCGACGTGGAGATGCTTGCACAGGGCACCATCTACCCGGACATCATTGAGTCCGGCGCACGCAAGACCGGCGGCAAGGCGGCAACCATCAAGAGCCACCACAACCTGATTCCGTTCCCCGAGGGCGTGCACTTTGACCTTATCGAGCCCCTCGACCACTTCTTCAAGGATGAGGTCCGCGAGCTGGGCATTGCGCTTGGCCTGCCTGCCAAGATGGTGTGGCGCCAGCCGTTCCCCGGCCCTGGCCTGGCCATCCGCATCATCGGCGAGGTCACGCCCGAGAGGCTTGCTATCCTCAAGGACGCCGACGCCATCGTGCGAGAGGAGCTTGACGCCTATAACCAGCGCCTCTTCGAGGAGACGGGCGACCGCAACTCCGAGCATGCCTGCTGGCAGTACTTTGCCGTGCTGCCCGACATCAGGAGTGTTGGCGTGATGGGTGACGAGCGCACGTACCGTCGCCCCATCATCGTCCGTGCGGTGGAGTCTACAGACGCCATGACCGCCGACTGGGCAAAGCTTCCCTACGACGTGATCGGGCGCATCTCCAGCCGCATCGTCGACGAGGTCGACGGCGTGAACCGCGTGGTGTACGACGTGACGCCCAAGCCGCCAGCAACGATCGAGTGGGAATAACGATAAACCCAATTTAAGAAACTAATTATCCAAAATATAAAAATATTGGTGCCTTAAACGCCAAATTTCACCTCCTGGCATATAATACAGCCAGGAGGTGCTCTACCATGAGGCTGTTTCGCAGAGAGCAGTATCTGAAGAAGATTCGCCCATTCTACGATGATGATCTGATAAAGGTCATCACGGGAATACGCAGATGCGGAAAATCGTGCCTCATGGCGACCATCGTCGAAGAGCTCAAGGAACGAGGGGTCCCAGAGAAAGACATCGTTTACCTCGATCTCGACAAGCGCGGCAACCGTTCCATCAAGACACCCGACCAACTAGAGGCCGCAATCGAATCGCGGCTTGTCGACGATGACTTCAAATACCTCTTCATAGACGAGGTCCAGAACGTCCGCGGCTACGAAGAGGTCGTGAATGCCTTCAACACCGATGGCGGCTTCTCAATCTTCATAACGGGCTCAAACTCCTATCTCCTCTCCGGAGAGCTCATGACCAAGCTCACCGGGCGCTACGTCGAATTCGAGATGTTCACCTTGTCGTTCAGCGAATTCCTTGCCATGAAGAAGTTCCTGGGAGTCGAGAGGAAGGACGACAGGGCTGAATTCGAGGAATATCTTCGCTACGGCGGCTTTCCCCGCTCCCTTGAATATGATGACGTCGAGGCGAAGGCCCATTACGTTGAAGACGTCGTGAAGCAAATCATTAAGAAGGACATCCGGTCTCGAAACAAGATACGAAACATCGAAGCCTTCGAGCGCGTCATGACCTACGTCATCAACAACTACGGCGCTCCGACAAGCCTTACCAATCTGGTCGACCACCTGAGAAACGTTGAGAAGATCGCCGTCGAGAGAAGGACCGTGTCTGCGTACATCCAGATGCTCGTCGACGCAAAGATCCTCTACAGATGCCAGCGCTTTGACCTGAAATCGAGGAAGTCTCTCAGGGGAGAGGAGAAGTACTACCTCGCCGACCCCGGGATCTACTTTGCCCGGAACGTCGATGTACGGCTGAACTTCGGCCCCTCTCTGGAGAACGCGCTCTATGTCTACCTGAGGTCCCGGGGGCACAGGCTCTCAGTCGGGCGAATCGGCAAGCTGGAATGCGACTTCATCGCCAGGAAGCACGACCTCTACGCCTACATACAGGTATCCATGACGATTTCTGACCGCGACGTGGAGGAGCGTGAGTACAGGCCGTTCAGTCACATCAGAGACGGGTATCCACGCTACCTTTTCACGCTGGACCCGCTCCTGCAGCGGCGCGAGGGCGTCAGGCACCTCAACATGATCGACTTCATGAAAGGCGACGAGGACCTACATTGGTAGGTGGTATAGAGGCTCAGCTACCAAGTAGCTTGGATACGTGCGGAACCCCCTGCCTCGAAAAGCTCCGCACTACTCGACAACGTACCCCGAGGCCTCGAGAGGGGCGATGCAGGTCGAGCATGATTGAGGGCGGAGGCAAGCGTATCGGCGCAGAGCGTGGCGGGAGCTAGTGTTTGAATGCAACAACCTTGCAGCCCGCGCAATGCCAAGTTTCCACGCTAGTTCGGCATCCTAGTTTCGGTTCGGTGATTTGCACGAAGCCCTCGGCATTCCGCGCGTTCTCGAAAACGCCGGGAACCCGACTTGCGAACCCGAAAGCGCCGTCTTTGCTGGCAAACAACCAACCTTGTTCCATACTCGCGCCGCATTCAGGGCAGTTCATAGTCGCTCCTTTCCATGCATATTGTTATCGGTCGGGCTTGCAGCGCAATAACTCTCGCGATTTCCACGACCATGACCTTCACGGCAACGCCTGACGCCATAAACCAAAAGCAGAGTTCTTTAGCCTGTTGCGAGTTCGCGATGAGCATGGCGATGGCAGACGCGATTATGACAAGGGCACCAATGCACCCTACAACGGTTGGGATACTGACCAACGGGAACAACCCAGCCGCGCAACTCCCATCGATGGAGGACTGAATGGTCTTGTCCAACCCGTCGCGAGCCGCCGCGAAACAGCAAACGACAAGGCCGAACGCAAGGAGCAGCAGCCCCCGCATTCCCCAGTGCTGGACACTGCCGCGGTTGACAATCGTGTAGCCGATGAAGACGACAAGACCAAGAATCATGATCGTTGTGGCTATGGTGGTCGTATCGCCGAAGTAAGGCTTTGTCATTGGGAACCCTCCTTACCCGCTGTTCAACGAGCCTTTCCTGCTTCTATCTGGTCAATGAATCGGCTTACATGATCGTCCAGCAGCTCCATTGCGCGCGCTTTGTCCATTCCCCCGTCGGACAAGCCGTATAACAGGAACATCGGCCCATAGAACTCCAGTGCAAGCTGCCAAGCCGCGTCTTCAGAGCCTGTAATCTCACCGAACACCGACGCCATGTATTCAACGGGGCCGCCTGCCAAATACTTTTGGTACAGCTCAGCCATGCCCGAATCCCGATACTGCTCCAACGTCAGCATCTTGCGAAAACGGGAGGGGAATTCCTCCTCCGTCCAATGCAGGAACTGCGCCTTGCTGTATGCGCGGATCTTCTCGGCGAGAATCTCCTTATAGGCAGCAGTGCCGCCCAGCTCATTCCCCGGCATGGAGAACCGCTGCGACCGCTCAGTGTCCAGCTCATCCATCCGCGCGACGATGTGATCCAAGATTTCTTGTTTGCTGGCGAAATGCTTATAAAGGGCGGCCTTCGAGATTCCGACCTGCTTCGCGATATCGCTCAAAGACGCGCCCAGATACCCTTTTTCGGAGAACAACCGCAGCGCTGCTTCTGTGATCCGATCCTTCGTGCTCGGTTCCATATCAGTCCTCTCTATACTAGGTGACCGAACGATAACCTAGTATAGTTACCGTTCGGTCACCTGTCAAGAAAGCATGCAAGATGCCGGAGAGGCGGGCAATCTCATCGAGAGCGTGGGCGCCGCCACGGGCGCGCCCTGCCCGGAGGGCATGGAAGAGCGCGTCGTTCCCGCCGCGACGTACGCGGTCTTCGACTGCGCAGGCCCGATGCCCGACGCGATGCAGAGGCTGCAGCACCGTATCCTCGCCGAGTGGGTGCCCAGCTCGGGCTACGAGTGGGCATCGAAGTCCGACGTGGAGGTCTACTTCGGCTCGAACATGACAGCCGACGACTACAGGAGCCAGGTCTGGCTTCCGATAGAGAAGCGCTAAGCGTAAATCGAACACAGAACGAAACAACGGTCTAGAGGCGGACGTCGCCCTGCTTGCCGCCTTCGCGCTCTGGACCACGCTGGTCCAGGGCGTCGACGTCCAACCGGTGGGCCAGAATAGGGCGGAAACATCTCCGCCTTCCCCTCGGCAACGAGGAAGCAAATCGTATCCAGCGTGGTCGGCGGGGATGCACGGTCCCTCTTCAAACGAAAACGCATCTGGTGCAGTCATGCGACTGCACCTCCGAGAATCGATATGCGCAATTATCTCACGATGAAACCAAGAGAAACTCCCCAGCGTTTATCGAAACCATGAGAAGTCACCTGCCGTTTCGGCCATCGGAGATTAGCGCCATGTTGGTTACGCGCGCCTGATGCCTGCGACCAGTTGCCGTACGACTGTGCTCGGTTGTATACTGCGCCCGGTGGGGCAGTCGTGCTCCGCGTAAACACATCTTAGGGGATGTCTTTTTGGTCATTGTTCTTTAGGGAACGGTTAATCGCAGAGCGTTGTTGAAAAGGCCGCATCAAGGCCTTGTGCTTTTGCGCCGTTCCGCACCTGTTTTCATCATCAGCTCAGCAAACAGGAGTAACAATGAACAACTTCCCAAAAGCGAATAGCTTTGACGTCAACCTTGTCCGATCAAAGATCATGGGCCCCAATCCGCTTAAGCTCTGCGAGGAACTTCTTCGCGGCGTGAATATCGCGAAGGGGTCGCGCGTGTGCGACCTCGGCTCCGGCACTGGTATAACAAGCGTGATGCTTGCGCGCGAATACGGGCTCGACGTGTACGCCGTCGACCTGTGGAGCGACCCCGATGAGAATCGCGCGTTCTTTCGAGAGATGAGCGTGCCGGACGAGCGGATTCATCCTGTCAAGGCCAACGCCGCGGAAGGCCTGCCTTTCGGGCCGGAGTTCTTCGACGGTGTGGTGAGCATCGATTCATATAACTATTTCGGACGCGATCCGTACTATCTGGGGGAGAGGCTTCTTCCGTATGTGAAGTCTGGCGGAAGGATTTACCTTTCCATCCCCGGCATGGTGCGCGACTGCCATGACGCGCTGCCGGCATGCCTGCTCGCATCCTGGGATGCAGAGCAGCTCGATTATATGCACGATTTGGCTTGGTGGCGAGACATGATTGGCCAAACGAGCGGTGTAATTATCGAGGATATGCACCAGATGACGTGCACGTCCGAAGCATGGGTTGACTGGATTACCTGCGATAACGAGTACGCTCAAGGCGACCGCGCGGCCGTTGAGGCGGGTGCGCTCGAGTTCTTGAATACCATCGCGGTCACGCTTGTGAAGGCCTAGGCTAGGTAACTGAAAAATGGGACGTCGGGCGCTTCTCGTGCGTCTTGCTACGCGTGAGAGCCTTGGCGCGGCAACCATCCGATGATAAAAGGCAATCAGTCACCTGGAAACGAGGGGTAATTAAATGCCGGGGGATCCCCCCGGCATTTTCTTTGCCTAAGGAGGTTTCGCATGAGAGAGCTCTCGGCTCCAAGACGAAGAGGGACCTGATCCTCCTGCTCTTCGACAAGCTGGAGACCTTGCAGGCCTACGACATCGTAAAGATCTACTATGACGCCGGGCAGGGCATGGTCACCGACGCGCTCCACGCCGCCTTCGAGTACGTGCCGAGTAGGCAGGTGATTACCTGCAGGGACTGTAGTCCCGCGGACTTCCGGCTCCAGCAGATAGCGGACTTTATCTGCGAGATAGAGTTGGCCGTGATCAAGTATGAAGCTAACGAGGCCGGTAGAACTGAGAGGCTATGAGGGCTCCGGCATGGATGGCTCCGAGAGGCACCTGAAGAGGGTCTGCAAGGGCACCACGGTTGAGAAGGGCCTCTCAATCACGGGAAACAGGGCGACGCAGTCGCGGGACGAGGTTGCCTCTTGGACGAAGAGGTTCGCGTAAAGGTCTTCGCGGGCTGCTGCCCAGGCGATTCGATTGCGAGGCTTGCGGCGCTCTGTGACGAGGGGGCCACTATGGAAGATGAGGTGTCCTTAGTGGCCACGCTTCACGGTACGTTCTGTGGAGGCAAACGGTAGGCAACGCTGGCCGCGACACGTCCCACACCGGCGTTAGCTCAGGAATTCGTCGACCTCGCCGACAAACTCATTTGGATACTGGAAGAGCGATCCATGGCCGGAATGAGGGTAGAGCACCAGTTGGCTGCCGACGATCTTCTCGTGCATCGCATTCGAGTTGGGCGTGGGGACCATCGCGTCGTTGTCACCGTTTGCGATGAGCGTGGGAACGCGAACGAACGACAGGTAGTCTTTCGCCGCTTTGCCCCAACGCTTGATTGCGCCGAGCTGGGCGAGAAAGGCAGGCACCGTTACGGGCGCGTCCTGGCTGGACAATGCCCTGGAATAGAGCCGCGCGAACGTGGCGTTTGCCGCGGCTTCCCCGGTCGCGTCGTCCGTGAAGAAGATGTAGCGCTTCATGTCCTTGCGCCTGGCAACTGCGTGGAGCATGTGGCGAAACGTGACGGACGTTACGCGATCGGCCCCCATACCGCCACGAGGCGCCGTGCCAACAAGGATGAGCCTGCGGACCGTCCGGCGGCAAGCTCACGGTATGCAATGCGCCTGCCGCCTACGTCCACATACGAATTGCCCGTAGTAAGGTACGCCAACTACGCCTCCTCGATGCGCAGCAGCGTCTTGCCCTGCGAGTGGCCGGACCTCACGCGCTCGAGGGCGTCATTCACCTGATCAAGGCCGTACGTGCCGTCGATCGACACCGCAAGCGGCTTCTCGGCGGGGAAGAGCTCCGCGACGCGCGCGAGCTGCGTGCCATCCTCGTGCACAAAGATGAAGTCGTACGTCTGCTGCTTGCGCGCTGCCATCTTGTCGAGCTTGCGACCTGCAAGGCCAAACAGCGCCCGCTTGAGCGTAGGCAGCCCTTCTCGCTTGGCAAAGCGCCCGTTGGGCATGCCGCGTAGCGACACCAGGTGCCCGCCCGGCTTGAGCACGGCAAACTCGTCCGGCAGCTCGCGCTCGCCCAGGGTGTCAAGCACGCAGTCCACGTCGTGCAGCTCATCGACGTAGCGCTGGGTCTTGTAGTCGAGAAACACGCTGGCTCCCAGGTTGCGGACGCGCTCCTCGTTCCGGGCGCTGCCGTTGGTTGCTACGGTGAGGCCCATGCGCGCCGCAATGGGGATTGCCATGGCGCCAAGGCTGCCCGTCCCTCCGGAGATGAACAGCGTCTGACCTGGCTGTGCCTCCATGATGTCCAGCGCCTGCAGGGCGGTGAGCGCGGTCAGTGGCACGCAGGCGGCCTCTTCCATGGAGAGGTAGCTGGGGACGAGCGCAAGCGCTCTCTCATCTATTGCGGCATGCTCGGCGAACGCCCCAATCTTCGCGAGTGGCATGCGTCCGTACACGCGGTCGCCGGGCTTGAACTTGACGGCGGCGGTACCCATCTGCACTACGATGCCCGAGAACTCGTTTCCCATCACGAGCGGCGTGCGGTAGGGGACGATGAGACGAACGTCCCCACGGATTATCATGTTGTCCAGCGGGTTTACGGCAGCGGTGTGGATACGCACGAGCACCTCGTGCGCCGCCGGCTTGGGGGTGGGGACGTCCCTCACTGCCAGGGTCGTGCCGTTCTTGTCGTACTTGTCCAGAATTGCGGCCTTCATTGGTCTTTGCCCTCCTGTTGTGGGTGACCTACTCGGTCTTCTCGCTGCTCTCGATTTGTTTGCGCATCTGCGTTATGCAGTCTGCAAGCGTCGTGCCCGCCAGCTTGCGCTCGACCACCTGCTCCGCCTGGCGGAACATCCCGTTGAGCACGGGGCGGATATTGCGTCCCACGATGCACTCGTCGCTGGGGTTCTGGTGAACGTCGAACACGTGGACGTCCTCGCTCTGCTCGACCGCGCGGTACACCTCGAGAAGAGAGATGTCCTTTGGTGCCTTGAGCAGAGAAAACCCACTCACACCGCGCCGTCCCTCGATGATTCCCGCCCGGCTGAGACGGGTGGCCACCTTGCGGATGTAGCTGGCGTTTGTCCCCACGCTATGGGCAATCTGCTCCGAGTTCATGGGGGTCTTCGCCTCGGACACCAGGATCAGCATATGGATGGCCGTCGAGAACTTTGTGTCCATGTCTTGCTCCCTTCGGGCTTTTTGCCAGTTGTGTATCGGACTCTTGCTTCCTCATAAATGTATCAGTAAGTAATACAACATGCGACTCGCCCATACTACCCACACATGGTTTTGTCTGTAGGTGGCGTGCCGACGGTGCTTCTGGCTGGGCAGCCGCCAGGCGTTCGCATGAGCCGCTCGCCCCACTTTGCTTGCCCGCGAATTATTTTTTCAAAGTTGGCACCCTGCTGGTCGACGTGTTTCTCATCTCGAGGGTCGGCAAGCACATGCCCAAGCTCTCCAACAATGCAATCGAGATCAAGGCGAAGATGAAGGCGCTGAGGAGATGACTTCTCGCCGACAAACGTCTGGTGCGGTATGGGCTACGGAACTCCTGCGCCCGCGACATCGATGGGCATCAGCCTGAATGCAGCGTTCTCCGTGGCTTCCTCGGGCTCTAGCTCGGGTGGTGGAGGCGGCGCCTTCTGGCAGCCATGGATGATGCGGCGACGGGAAGAAATCTGTCTGGTCCCTACAACTCGGTCAAGGAGGCCTTGGCTGCTCTTGATGAGGAGTAGTCATGTTGGGGCTATGAGGTGGAGGACCGTCACCTGGCTACTCTGCCTGGCGCGCTTCTCGCAGAAGTCGGGCAAGGCTGTGCGAGAAGCGCTCCCTGTCCTCATCCGTGAAGGCTGCCGGACCCTTGGTCCTGCCTCCTGCGCGGCGCACCTTCTTCTCCTCATGGCGTATGAACATCATCGAGTCAATGGTGAGCGGGTTGTACACGTGACCGCGTACGCCGATGGCGCGGGCCCCGCGGCCAAGGACGATGTCCGCGAGGCCAATGTCCTGCGTCACCACCACGTCGGCGGGGGTAATGGCGGAGACGATCGCAAAGTCCGCGGAGTCGGCGCCCACACCCACCTGGATGGTGCTTGCCCAGAAGCCGCGGTCTGGATGCGCGGGGTCTTTTGGCTCGCGCGGATCTGATGCGCGAAGGTGACGCTCGAGGTTCTGGGTGGAGTTGCCGGCGATGACGCAGGGGACGCCCTGGGCCCTGGCTGCTGCCAGGGCCTCGCGAATGACGGGACAGGCGTCGGCGTCAATGTAGAGTTTGGTCACGAGCGCTCTTTCCTGGTCCGAGTGATCATGAGTACAGTATCGGACACAATACCCCTCAAAGATGGCGTCGCGTAGTTAGTCTCCCTAACGAAGGTTGTTGTCGAAGAACGCCTCGAGCTTGTCGAAGGGAATGGCGTTGCGGTTGTCGTAGAGGTCCACATGGTTGGCGCCCGGAATGATCATGAGTTCCTTGTTGTCACCCTTGAGCTGCGCAAACGCGCCCTCGCTAAAGTAGCGCGAGTGGGCCTTCTCGCCATGGACGAGAAGGACGGGGGTGTCTATCTCGCCTGCCATTGCCAGGAGCGGCTGGTTCATGAACGACATGGTGCCTGTGGCGTTCCAGCCATCGGTGGAGTTGCCCGAGCGGTCATGGAAGCCGCGCGACGTCTTGTAGTAGTCGTGGTAGTCGCGCACGAACTGCGGCGCATCATCGGGCAGCGGGTCCACCACGCCGCCGGCGCGCGTGTACTCGCCGGCCTTGTAGTCGGCCGTGCGCTGGGCGGCCCAGGCGCGGCGCTGCTCGTCGCGGGCCTCTTTGTTGTCGCTGGAGCCAAAGTAGCCCTCGCGGGTCACGCGCGACATGTCGTACATGGTCATGGCCGCCGTCGCCTTGATGCGCGGGTCGAGCGCGGCTGCGTTGATTGCCATACCGCCAAAGCCGCAGATTCCAATGATGCCAATGTGCTCCGGATCTACGTCGTCTCGGCAGCTTAGATAGTCCACCGCAGCGCAGTAGTCCTCGGTGTTGATGTCGGGGGAGGCCACGCGGCGGGGCTGACCGCCACTCTCGCCGGTGAACGACGGGTCAAAGGCAATGGCGAGAAACCCGCGGGTTGCCATCTCCTGCGCATACAGGCCACTTGCCTGCTCTTTCACTGCGCCAAAGGGGCCGCTTACTGCGATTGCGGAGAGCTTGCACTGCACGCCCTTGGGCTTGTAGAGGTCTGCCGCGAGGGTGATGCCATAGCGGTTCACGAACGTTACCTTCTCGTGGTCAACGCGTGTGTCCTGCGGGAACGTCTTGTCCCACTCCTGCGTAAGCTCGAGCTTCTCGGTTTGCATCATGGTGGCTCCTCTGGTTGTCTTCTGACGGTCGCGCTGTTATATGAACCTTAGAATCTAAACCTGACTTTAGGTCAAGGTAGAATTGCGACGCCCGCCTGACGCACGTCTTTTGCACACATTTGGCTGTGACCGTCCTCGCCTGGCCTTGCGGCATCGCTACTCGCGCGTTAGGAGCTTCGATAAACTACTTTCGAGTAAGTTACTTGCCCGTATCTTATAGACCGGGTTGATGCGGCGCAGATGCTCGAGTCGTGACGCCGCGGTACGAGGACGCATTCGTGGCCGCGAGGTCGTACCATGAGGTGTCGCCTGCGCCGGCGCTTCCGCCGCGCGGGCCCATCCACGAGGGAAGGATAAGAAATGATTGCTTTGGGTTGTGATCACGGCGGCTACGAGCTTCTCCAGGAGGTCAAGGCGCACCTGGACGAGCGTGGCCTGGAGTACAAGGACTTTGGCACCTACAGCACCGATTCCGTCGACTATCCGGACTATGCCTCCAAGGTTGCCCGCGCGGTCCAGAGCGGCGAGTGCGAGCGCGGCATCATCATCTGCGGCACGGGCATCGGTGTCTCCATTGTTGCCAACAAGTTCAAGGGCATCCGTGCCGCGCTGTGCGGCGATTGCT
>OKSF01000231.1_pt1 | contig 52834 bp, 54 predicted proteins | sample 1606061 | NCBI WGS metagenome assembly OKSF01 (sample SAMEA3541567, study PRJEB24748) | human gut metagenome | biome: human gut; feature: human-associated habitat; material: faeces | place: China | collected 2012
GGGTGAGCTCGCCCTTGGGGCCCTTAGCCGTTACGGTGTTGCCGTCGATGGTCACATCGACGCCGGCAGGAACGGTGACGGGCTGTTTGCCGATACGAGACATATCTGAATCCCTTCCTTTCCTACCAGATGTAGGCGATGACTTCGCCGCCAACGCCCTTTTTACGGGCATCGCGATCGGTCATAACGCCGTTGCTCGTCGAAACGATAGCCGTGCCGAGGCCACCGAGCACGCGGGGCAGCTCGTCCTTGCCGGCGTAGATGCGCAGACCGGGCTTCGAGATACGCTTGATGCCGCGGATGGTCTTGGCCTTCTTGTCGCCGTACTTCAACGTGATCTCGAGCGTAGCGCGCGGCTCGCCCTCGATGACGTCGTAGCCCTGAACATAGCCCTCTTCCTGCATGATGCGGGCTATCTCGACAAGTTTCTTGCTGGACGGCATGGACACCGTCGGCTTGCCGGCAGAGTTAGCGTTACGCACGCGCGTAAGCATATCTGCAATGGGGTCGGTCATGGTCATAGTGATTTTCTCCTTTATAAAAAGATGGTAAGATTTCCTTGTTTCAAGGAAATCTTACCATCTTTCGCATCGAAAAACAAGAGTATGCTAGAAATAGCATGCCCCCTGGGCGGCCGGGAAGGTCTCCCCTGCGGCGATCCCCTACACCGTCTCTGGCGATCGTTCGAGAACAACGGGTTGCTCCGACAGTCCCTACAGATCCACATGGGGCTGAACTCCGTCATCGTCCTTACGCTGCACTCTGCACTGTTCTTCTCCCATAAAAAAGAACCCGTCCCAAAAGGGCGGGTCCTTTCCATCGGCCACTGACTTCTGACAGCTGACCGGCTGCTGCCTCTGCAGCAGCCTTCTTACCGATTGTTCTTGAAGAAGGCCAGGGCCACTTCGGGGAACAGTGCGTAGGACAGCACGTCTTCCACGGAGGCGTTGGGATAGCCTTTGGCGGCCAGGTCGGCTTTCATCTTGTCCATTTGCGGCGGAATGTCGTCGGCCGGTCTGTGGGTGATGGGAGCGATCGTGGTCTTGCCGGTCTTCTTGACGATCCAGCGGCGCACCACTTTCTTCAGATCTTCGCTGATAGGCCCCGGAGTCTTGCCGTATTTGCCCAAAACAATGTCCTGGATTTCTTTGGGGATCATCTTGTACCGTCCCATCATTACGTTCATGGTAGCCATGGTGCCAACGATCTGGCTGGAAGGAGTCACCAGGGGAGGATACCCCAGGTCGGCCCGGACTCTGGGCACTTCCTTCAGCACTTCTTCGTACTTGTCGGCCATACCCATCTGGGTCAGCTGGTTCAGCATGTTGGACAGCATACCGCCGGGGATCTGGAAGCTCAGGACCTTGGGGTTGATGCTGATGTTGCTGGGCAGGTTGAAGGTCTTCACCAGGTCAGCACGGACTTTCTTGAAGTGGTCCGCAATGGGCCCCAGTTTGTCCATGTCGATGCCCGTATCTCTGGAAGTCCCTTTCAGGGTGTAAACCAGAGATTCGGTGCAGGGATGGCTGGTGGTTTCCGCAAAGGGAGACAGAGCCGTATCCACAATGTCCGCACCGGCTTCAATGCCCTTCAGCAGAGCCATGGAAGCCATACCGCTGGTGCAGTGGGAATGTACATCGATAGGAATATTGATTTCTTTCTTCAGGGCTTCCACCAGGGAAGAACAGGCATAGGGAGCCAAGAGGCCGGACATGTCCTTGATGCAGATGGAGTCAGCTCCCATTTCCACCAGTTCCTTGGCCAGCTTCAGATAGTCGCTGTCCTTGTGGTACGGGCTGATGGTGTACACCAGGGTGCCCTGGGCATGAGCGCCGGCAGCCTTGGTGGCTTTCATGGCGGTTTCCAGGTTCCGGGTATCGTTGAAGGCATCGAAGATACGGATGATGTCGATACCGTTGTCCACGCTGCGTTTTACGAATTCGGTGACCACATCGTCTGCATAGTGGTTGTACCCCAGGATGTTCTGGCCACGGAGCAGTATCTGCAGCTTGGTCTTTTTCACATGTTTCCGGATGGTGCGCAGCCGTTCCCAGGGATCTTCATTCAGGAACCGCAGGCAGGAGTCAAAAGTGGCGCCGCCCCAGGCTTCCAGGGCATAAAAGCCGCAGTCATCCAGTGCTTCCAGTACGGGCAGCATGTCGCTGGTGCGCATACGGGTGGCACAGAGGGACTGATGGCCGTCTCTGAGAACCGTTTCCACGATTTTAACGGGGTTCGGATTGTTCATTGCTCAACCTCCTATAGTTAAGAACAGCCTAATGGTTTTATACAATATCCATTATAACATACAACTGTTCCAGGTGGTAATACAATGTATTTTATTTTAATTATTAGAATGTTCTTATTGCACCCTGGAAAAGGGCATCGTTTTCAGCAGCTGTACCGCCGGTACCATGCCAGATATTCCTGTTCCACTTCTGCAAAAGGCCGCACCTGGTAATCCACCGGCAGCACCAGGGTCCCTTCCTGTTCTCGATTTTCTGGATGATCCATGAGATGATGCAGATCGCTGAACATGAGCGCCCGATCGATCTGCTTCACTTCCACCGTCTCTTCCGGCGTCAGCGGTCCCCCCAGGAACCGAGCGAATACCGCCTGGAGGAGGCTTTCCTCCAATTCCCGATAACGGGGCATATTGACCTTGTAGGGATGGGGCACATCGGACAAGTAGCATTCCGTGGCATCATGGAGCAGGGCGCCTAAGATCACCCGGCGGCTGTCCCCCCGGGCTTCCGCCTCTTGGGCCGCAGCCATACAGTGCTGCCCTACGGAATAAAAGGTCTTTACATGGCCATTGCCCCGGCACAGAAAGCTCAAGGCATGGGCAATGTCTTCGATCCGGATCTTCTCCGGATCCGGATGGAGGGGATCGAACTGGATCCCCGTATAAGTTGTGATTTCACCTGCAGTCATAACAGCGGGCAGGCCCTCCTTTCCGTCGTCCATCGTAGGTTTAAGGAGCCAGACCGGCCCTTCGGGCCTTTCAGTTGGGATGATTCTGCCTCCTACCATTTTTCCATTAAACCATAAAATGAGAGAATAGAAAAGGGGGTGCTGCACGTAACATGCAACGCCCCCTCCTCTTCACGCCCCCACCGGCCGATACCGTTCCTGCCCCAGCACTTCCAGCATGAAGGCCATGGGGTCCAGGTTCCCTTCCCGGATCATCTGGAAGATCTGGGGGCTGCAGCCGGAGACCAGCACCGCTCCCTGCTGGTTCTGGGTCACTGGCTGCTGGCGGGTCCGGCTGTCCACATTCCAGAAAATCACCTGGGGCAGTTCGTATCCCTGGGCCCGGAACTTTTCCCGGGCCCGCTGGAAGTTGGTCCCTTCTCCCCGGCAGCAGGCCGCGTCGAATTCCATGTCCGAGATCACATACAGCCGCTGAGGCAGCTCTTCCTGGGTCATCCGTTTCCGGACGGCTTCCCGGAGGAGCAGATCGAATACCCCTTGGAGATCCGTATTGGCCACTTCATTGAAAGACATGGTGTACTGGATCTTTTCGGCGATATCCCGTCCCTTGATCTCCACCAACCGGGGATGTTCGCTGAAAGTGATGAAACGGTTCCGGAAAGGCCCCCGGTTCCGTTCGGCAAAATACACCGCCAGGGACTGGGCCACCGCCGCCGGCAGAGGATGGGACCCGCCATACATGGAACCGGATCCATCCGCCACTACCAGGGCGTTCTCTCCCCGGGTGAAATCTTCTTGGGCATTCCAGGTCACATCCAGGGAACGCCGCTGTTCTTCCGTAAGAGGCTGGGCCGGCCGTTCCCAGAATCCGTTGTTTTCCACCAAAGGAGCCACGATATCGTAGGGAGCCAGGGTGCCGGTGTGGAGCTTCTTCTCTCCCTTTTCCACCTGGTCCAGGAATGCCTGGTACCGTTCGCCATCATTCCGCCAGAAGGCCTGCCGGTATTTGAACAGGGCTTTGGAAGGCTGCCGGTCATAGGCAAAGGTGTAATCCCGGTTCCGGAGATGGTTCTCCAGGAGATGGATTTCCCGCCGCAGCCCGGTGAGAAGCTGCCGATACTCCCGTTCCGTCAGATGGAACTGCCGGGCCAGGTGGCGGGCCTGGTTCACCGTCCGGGTGCAGGAAGCGTTCACCGAAGGCAGCCATTTGGCCAAAAGGGAAACAGGCTGGCCTTCTTTTGCGGACCGTTCGTCCGCTTCCAGCTTCTGCTGGAAGAAAGAAACTGCCTGTTTTTCACAAGGAGTGCCCAACAATTCCAACAAATCATCATACCGGCCATAGTCCGGCACCAGGGGCAGATTTTTCTCGGCTGCTTCCGGGGCAAAAAGGGCCAGCCAATGGAAGATGATCCGGAACACCCGCCGTTCTCCCAAGCCCCCCCGGATATCCCGGGCAAAGAACAGGGTCTTCAGGGCCAGGTCCCGGTTCTCCCCATAGGCCGCCTGGAAAAGCCGGAGGATTTCCCTTTTGGGACTGTGGCGCAGAGCACCGATAGAAGCAAACAGATCCAGGCACGGAGAGCCTGTGCTGGTATAAGTCAGGGCCCCGTTCTCCGTCCGGGTCCAATTGATTTCTTCCTGCAGCAGTCCTGCCATGATGATTCTCCTTTCCATCCCTGCCAAGGTACCCTTCCACCCGGAGAAGGGCTGCCAGAGCAGCTCTCCTCGCCGGGCAGACTTTCGGCTATCGCAGTTTCTGAAATAGAAAAGCGCTGTAGGTACCTTTCAAGACACGTTTTCCATAATGATCTTGGAAATGTTGGCTGTCCGTGTCTTCCAAAGCATCAAAAGGTTCAGGATCCCTCCCGCAGACACTTGAAAAGTGCCCAAACCCATTTTCATACTTGTTTTTGCTGTAGATGCTTTCGATGGTTCCATTCTACCGGGAAAAGCCTTTTCCATCATGGAAAAAAAGGTACGAACGATGTTCGCTACCGTTCGTACCTTTGCTGTCTCTCCAGCCGCTCTTTGATTTTCTGCACCAGTCCCGGCGGATCCACCGCCTTCAGGAAAGGACCGAAGGCCAGGATCCGGATCAGCAGTTCTGTCTCATCCGGTTTGTAGTAAAAAAGGGTCAGCCGGTAATGGTCCTCATCCAGCTGCACCGTTTCCTTTTCCAGATCAGAAAAATGCAGGAGCGCCCGTTCCAGGGCTTTCCGCCGGTCCACCAGTTCCAGCACAGCCCGGGCCTTCCAGCGTTTCCGGTCCCGCTGGCGGGCTGATCCCGGCTCCTTCAAATGGATTGCCTGGAGGGAGGATACCCGGAGGGTATAAAGGGTTCCCCGGTCCGAATGGGCCAGGAACCGGAACTTATCGTCCAATCCAGAATATTCCAGGCCGTCCGGATCCGCCTCCAGGGATTGGATCCCTTTCCGGCCCTGGAACTGGACCTGAAGCTTCCGTTTTTCCCGAAGCGCCGTCAGCAGCTGGCGGAAATGGGCTTGATAGACCGGGTCCCCATAAGGATCCCCATCCTGATACCGGTCATAATAGACGAAGAATTCCCGGGAAAACAGCGGCTCCCCCAAAGAAAAAGGAAGTGCCGGTGGCTGGAACAACTGCATCCGGGGATCCTGGAGGACTGCTGCCAGCCAGCGTTTCTCCAAGACGGTCAGAGGGCAGTCCGGGACACTGGCCAGGGGCGTCTTCCCTTCCCGGGTGAGGAGATGGCTTTCTGCCAGGATCCGAGGCAGTTCTAAGGTGCTTTCCCCGAAGGACCCTTCCTGGATCAGCTGGTAGAGCTTTTCCCGGGTCAGCGTTCCCCGGCAGGCTTCCCGGAGTACTTTTGCCAGCACCTGGTAATACCGGCCGTAGATCTCATGGAACAGCATGGTCACCCCTCCTCATACAGGGCCCGGAGCCGGTCCAGATCCTTCCAGAAACGCCGAGTCACCCGCGGGTCGGAACATTCCAGCCGAAGGATCCGGCCGAGGAAAGTCCGGAGCCAGGGCAGCATTTCCCGGGCATCGTACACATCGATGGAAAAACGCCATACCGTTGGGCTCACCTGGACCACTTTCCCCTGCCGCTTTTCCCGCAGGAGCCGTTCCGGGATATAGGACTCTTCCGGACCTGCATAAAGATCCAGTTCCACATGATCCAGCCGGGATTTTTTCCCGGAGCCGGCTCCGATGCCCCACAGATACCGGATAAACTGCTTTCCCTCTTTTTCCCGTTCCGCCCACTCTGGGTCCGTTTCCCCTGGTGCTGCTTTTTCCATCCGGTCCAGGCGGAACAGCTGGGGCCTTTTTCCCTTTCCCCGGCCGGCCAGCAGATAATTCCGCCCCGTAGCCGTGCTGCAGTAGACTTTCAGCGGATAGACCTCCAAGGTCTCTCCAGCTTTTCCTTCCTTTTTCTGGAATTCCAGCCGGACCTTCCGTTTTTCTTCATGAGCAGCTGCCAGCTGGCAGAGGATTTCTTGATCCAACGCCCCGGAAAGGTAATGGTGTTTGAAGGAAAGGAAGGCCTCCTGCTCCGGGTACCGGTCCAAGAGATAGGCTCCCACGATCCCCAGGGGCAGCGCCTCTGAGGCAAAACACAGGGCAGCGGACCAGCCGGCTGGATTCCAAGCTGCATCTGCCAGACGGTAATACAGGCTCTTCCCCACTTTCCGGCTGCAGAAGATGCCCAATTCCACCCCTTCCTTCAGTTTGTTCCGGATGGTGGACGCATCGGGCAGCGGACAGTCCGGATTGGCCTGGAGAAGGGCCCCGCAGACCTGGTCCGCCACGGCTGCAAAGGAAAGTTCTCCCTGCCGATGGAAAAGATCCAGCAGCAGGAAGTGGAGGGCCGCATCCCAGGGGGTGAAGCTTTTGGCCCGGAAAGCCTCGTACAAGGGATTATGCCGGACGGTCCGGCAGTCCACCGTCAGGAACACCACTTTCCCTTCCGGTTCTTGGCGGAAACCCATGGCATCCCGGAGCCAGCTTTCCACCCGGCGCCTTTCATTGTCATAGCTCCGGAGGCTCTTGAGCCGGAAATCCTGCCGGGTATGGAAGCCCTGCACATAGAAATCCCGTAGGACGGAACGGGTGGTGTTGAAATCTTTGATCAATTCCTGATAAGCCATGGTACATCCTTACCTCCCAATCCCTCTTCACTCTTCACTCTTGCCTCTCCACTCTGCCCTGTTTCCGCTCTAGATCCCGCATCACCCACTGCCAGGCCAACCAGGCAAAAAGGCCGGCCACCAGCCAGGCCATGGGGTCGCAGGCGGCAGAGATGGCGTAGCTGTGGGTCCGCATCCCCAGAAGAGCCGTAAGGCCCCGGGCCGCCAGTTCGAACACGCCGCACAAGGTGGGTGCCAGGGCGTACCCCACCCCCTGCATGGCGTTCCGGTAGATGAAGATGCTGCTGAGCGGCAGGTAGAACCACATGGCGATATCCCCGTAAGTCTGGGCCCAGGGCAAAAGGGCCGTCGGGTCCGCCTCTCCGGAAAAGAAGAAGCCCACCAGGAAGGGCAGCAAAAAGTGGAGCACCACCGCCGCCAAGACCGAATAAAGGACCATCACCCGGAGGGCCTTCTTCACCCCTTTCCGGATCCGTCCCAGGTCCGCCTTTCCGAAGTTCTGCCCTGCATAGGTGGCCATGGTCTGGCCCATGGAAAGGCACCCCTGGGTCAGCAGCATGGAGACCTTGGAAGCCGCCGTATAAGCCGCTACCGCCGTGGATCCGAACAGGTTGATGGCAGCCTGGGCGATCATGACCCCGGAGGCAGTGATGGAAAACTGCAGGGCCATAGGGACGCCCATCCGGAGCTGTTCCTTGGTTTCATACCGGTACAGGCCCCAATCCTGGGCTTTGGGCACCAATACCGGCACTTTCTTGAAGATGTAGACTACGCACAGGAGCACGGAGATTCCCTGGCTCAGCACCGTAGCCAAGGCCGCTCCGGCCACCCCCATGCCGAACTGGATGATGCACAATAGGTCCAGCCCCACATTGAGACAGGCGGAAAACACCAGGAAAAACAGCGGTGCCTTACTGTTCCCCACGGACCGGAGGAACACAGAGGCCATGTTGTAGAACACGTTGGTGAATAGCCCTTGGAAAATGATGGTGATGTAGGTCCGGGCATCGGTCCAGATGTCCGCCGGGGTGTTCATCAGGTCCAGGAGCCAGGGCACGGCGGCAGTGCTGAGAAGAGTCATGGCAAGGGACAGGAGCACCGCCAAAAGGGTGCCGTTGGCCACGCTCCGCCGGACCCCGGCCTCATCTTTGGCCCCGAACCGCTGGGAGGTAAGGATGCCGAACCCGGCGGTGATTCCCAGGGCAAAGCCCAGGACCAGGAACATCAAGGTGCCCGTGGACCCCACCGCCGCCAGGGCTCCGGCCCCCACATACCGGCCCACGATGATCATATCCGCCATGTTGTACAGCTGCTGGAACACGTTGCCGATGAACATGGGGAAAAGGAATTGAAGGATCAGGGGAAGGATCGGTCCCCGGGTCATGTCTTTTTGCATGGTTGTCACACCTCATAGAAAAAAGGGGCTGTTGCTCACGCAACAGCCCTTTTTTATCAGCACAATTTCGCGCCGGCGGGGATGTGGGGATCCAGCATCAGGAGATGGAGTTTCCGTTCTTCCCCTTCCATATGTTCCGCGCTGAGCAGCATCCCGCAGGATTCGATGCCCATCATCTTCCGAGGCGGCAGATTCACGATGGCCACGCAGGTCTTGCCGATCAGGTCTTCCGGATCGTAGTAGGCCTTGATCCCGCTGAGGATGGTCCGGTCGGTGCCGGTGCCGTCATCCAAAGTGAATTGGAGCAGCTTCTTGCTCTTGGGCACGGCGAAGCAGTCCTTCACCTTCACCACCCGGAAATCGCAGTCCGCAAACTTGTCGAAGTCCACATAGTCGGTGAAGAGCGGTTCGATGGTCACGTTGGAGAAGTCGATCTTCTCCGGTGCCGCCGTTTCAAAAGCCGGTGCGGCAACAGCCGTTTCTGCAGCCGCAGGAGCGGCAGTGGCGGCAGGAGCGGCGGCTTTGGCGGCTTCGTTCTTGCCCCCGTCCAAAGGTTTCATGGTAGGGAACAGCAGCACGTCGCGGATGGATACAGCGCCCGTCAGGAACATCACCAAACGGTCGATGCCGATGCCCAAGCCCCCTGTGGGAGGCAGTCCGTGCATCAGGGCATTGATGAAGTCTTCGTCCATCATCCCGGCTTCGTCATCCCCGGCAGCCCGTTCTTCCACCTGCTTTTCGAACCGTTCCTTCTGGTCCAGAGGATCGTTCAGTTCGGTGAAGCCGTTGCACAGTTCCCGGCCGAAGATATACCCTTCGAAACGGTCGGTGATCTCCGGATCCGCCACGCTGCTCTTGGCCAGCGGGGAGATTTCCTTGGGATGGCCGGTGATGAAGATGGGCTGGATCAGGTTCTTTTCCACGAATTCATCGAAGAAGGCGTTGATGATCTTGCCCACGCCCCAGGCGGGTTCCACAGCAACCCCGGCTTCTTTGGCCATCTGCCGGGCCGCTTCCACGTCCTTGACACCGGTGAAGTCCTTGCCGCTGTATTTCTTCACAGCGTCGATCATGGTCATCCGGGGCCAGGGACCAGTCAGGTCGATTTCCGTGCCTTCATATTGGATCTTCAGGGTCCCCAGGACCTTTTCCGCACAGGTGGTGACGATCTTTTCCGTCAGGTCCATCATGGTGTTGAAGTCCCCGAAGGCTTCATAGCATTCCAGGGTGGTGAATTCCGGGTTGTGTTTGATGTCCATCCCTTCGTTCCGGAATACCCGGCCCAATTCGTACACCCGTTCCAGACCGCCCACCACCAGACGCTTCAAATTCAGTTCCGTAGCGATCCGGAGATACAGGTCGATGTCCAGGGCATTGTGATGGGTGATGAAGGGCCGTGCAGTGGCGCCCCCGGAGATGGTGTTCAGCACAGGGGTCTCTACTTCCAGGTAGCCCTGGTCGTCCAGCACCTGCCGGATGCATTTGATGATCTGGGTCCGTTTCACGAACACATCCCGGACTTCCGGGTTCACGATCAGATCCACATACCGCTGGCGGTAGCGGATTTCCTTATCTTTCAATCCATGCCATTTTTCCGGCAGGGGTTTCAGGGCCTTGGAGAGAAATTCCAGTTTCTGGACACGGATGGAGGGTTCCCCCATATGGGTCTTGAACACAGTGCCTTCCACTCCCACGATATCCCCGATATCCAGCAGCTTCACCACGCTGTAGGCCTCTTCGCCCATTTCATCCTTCCGGACGTACAGCTGGATCTTGCCGGTCTTGTCCTGGAGATCCATGAAACAGGTCTTGCCGTGGCCCCGGATGGCCAGGAGACGGCCGGCCACTTTCACCACGGTGCCTGCTGCTTCCATGGCTTCCACCTGGTCGTGGACTTCCTTGGTGTGATGGGTCCACTGGTAGGCATGGCCAAAGGGCAGGATACCCTTTTCTTCTAATTTATGCATTTTGTCCAGACGGACCTGCATCTGTTCACTGACGTCTTCGTCCGCCAGTGCTTCTTTTTCTACGTCCGGTTGGTTCTTCTTTGCGTCGGACATGAAACCCCTCCTGCTTCTTTCTTTTTCTTCCCGTCTTTATTTTACAGCCTTGTCCGCAGCCTTCTTCTTGGTGCCGGGCCGGCTCACAGATACGATCTTATAATCCAGTTCCCCGATGGGAGTGGTGACCTTCACCACAGCGCCCACCTTTTGCCCCAGGATGGCTTTGCCCACCGGAGATTCATTGGAGATCCGGGGCGGTTCCGCCATGGGGTCCGCTTCCGTGGTCCCTACGACCGTATATTCTTCCTGATCATGGGTCTCCATGTCTTCGATTTTAACTTTGCAGCCCAAGGAAACCGCATTCTTTGTGATTTCAGAATCCTTGATGACCTTGGCATTGCGGATCATGTTTTCCAGAGTCAGGATCCGGCCTTCCACAAAGGCCTGTTCATTCTTGGCATCATCATATTCGGAGTTTTCGCTGATATCACCATAGGAAATGGCGACCTTCAGCCGTTCGGCAACCTGCTGCCGTTTTTCAGAACGGAGATAATCCAGTTCATCTTCTAATTTTTTGAGACCTTCTTCGGTCAGGATTGTTTGCTCAGCCATGTTTCACGACTCCTTTATAGGCTTATTGGCTTCTGCCATATCTTGTAAATTATAGATTTTTACGGGGGTTTTGTCAATGGGAAAGGCCTGCCGGGGCGGGGCCGTCAATGGTCAATTGTCAATGTCCGGAGGAGGCCAAACGCGGACGGCGTTTGGCTTTTGAACATTGTGGCCCCCTGGGTGGCCGGGTTGGGCTCGCCTTCGGCGAGCCCTTACGGCGTTGGGGTCTGGGGATCTCCATGGAAATGTGGGAACGGGGTTGTCGGGAAATCCGTTTCTCGGGCCGTTGTGATCGACATCCGATCCCAGCCAGGCGACCCTTCGATGAAACCCGTTGTTTTCCCACCCTCCGACCCTGACGCTGTAAGGGCGTGCCAAAGGCCCGCCCTCCCCGGCCTCCGGTTTTCCTATATTTCCAGGAACCCGCCCTGCAGGTTCCTTCCATCGGCGGGAGACTAGTGACTAGAGACTGTAATCCCTTACCCCTTTGGCGTGAGACCGTTCCCTACTCTTCCCCGGTCTCCTCCCCCCGCACCAGCTTCTTCAGGTTCTCCGTGAATTTCCGGGACAGTTGTACCAGCCGCTCCTGTTCTTCTTTTGTAAAAAGGGCCATGGCCCGGTCTTCGGACTGGGTGATGTGGCGGACGGGCCTGCGGAAATACTCCCAGCCCTCTTTGGTGAATTTCACGATTTTGTTCCGTTTGTCCTGGGGGTCCTCTTCCAGACAGGCATATCCCTCCCGGAGCAGGTTCTTTACAATCAGGCTCACGGTCTGTTTGGACTGATGGGTCACCTGGCAGATGTTTTTCTGGTTCATGCCCTCTTTGGCGTAGAACAGGGCGTTGGCCACCAGAAAAGTATTCATGAGAATCCCGTTTTCCTTGGCATAGGCATCGTACAGGGCGTACTGCTCATCCCGGAATTTGCAGTACAAAAAGGCATTGCGCCTGGCTTCCCGATCCATTGTTCATTCTTCCCTTCCGTCAATTCTTTGACTTTAATGGTACCATCTGTCCTAACAGACTGTCAATGGAAGACAAAGGAAAAGGCCTTGACACCAACCGTACCATCTGATATATTTAGTAAATAACTTGACCATCAATTTCTTGACTGTTTATAACTGAAAGGAGCTTTACTATGGAATTTATGGACGTTGTAAAAAACCGCCGGACCACCCGCCAGTTCACAAGCCAGCCAGTTGAAAAGGAACAGATCCGGCGGATTATCCAGGCCGGAATCCAAGCCCCTTCCTTTGACCACAAGCGGAAATGGAATTTTGTGGTGATCACCAACCCTGCTGCCAAGGAAAAGGCCCTGGCTTCCATTGAGGCCCTCCCCTGTGCCTTTGAGGAACCCAAGGACCCGCTCCAGGAGATGATCAGAATCGCCTTTCCCCGGCAGAAATCCATGTTCCAAGAGGCTCCGGTGCTGGTGCTGCCGGTGTTCCGGCGGGTGTCCGCCATCCAGAAGGAGAACATGTCCCGAGCCACCATGGACGTTGCAGAAATCTGGTGCGTCATTGAGAATATGTTCCTGGCCGCCACCAATGAAGGACTTTCCTGTGCCATGCGGATTCCCTGGAAGGACCAGCCGGAAAAGGTGCTGGCAGCCGCCGGATGCCCGGAAGGATCCCAGCTTCTCTGTATGATTGGCATTGGCCACCCGGCCCCGGATGCGGAATACCCCACCCAGACGTACCCGGATCTGGAGCAGTGCATCCATTGGGAGAAGTGGTAAGGTTCAGCCCAGCCTCTTCGGACCTTTCAGATTTAAGGAGTCAAACCGGCCCTTGCGGTCCTATCAGAAGCCAGACGTCAGTTTGGCTGTGAGAAACAAAAACGGCTAGATTGACTTTCCTGCAGACACGCAATGGATCTGTCGGTCCATTCGTCCTGCTCTCCACTCTTCACTCTGCACTGATTCCCGCCGTACAAAGCTGACTTCTGACGTCTCAAGGCCCCTTTAGAGCCGTGTCTGATTCTTGCAAAACCCTCTGGGCGGCCGAGACGGGCGTGCCAAAGGCCCGCCCTCCCCGGCCTGCAGTTCTCATATTCAGAGCCATTGGCCCCCGGCAAAGGGTCTCTTTTGGCGTGAGACGTGAGACGCTGGGCGCACGGCAAAAAAATCCCAGCCAGAAAATTTCCAGCTGGGATTTTTATACCCATTTGCCTTTACAGCATCCCCTTTACTGCTGCCAGCACGCCGTCGAAGTCGATAGCGTGGGTCACTTCGGGGACGTATTCCACGTAGGTCACCTGGTCGTTTTTATCGATGACCACCACACCCCGGGCTTCCAGGCGCAGGCCGTCCATCAGGAAACCATAGTTTTTCCCGAAGGAGGCGTCCCGGTGATCGGACAGGGTCACTACGTTTTCCACCCCGGCGGCGCCACACCAGCGGGCCTGGGCAAAAGGCAGGTCCATGGATACCGTCAGCACCACCACATCTGGAGAGAGTCCGGTCACATCCTGGTTGAACCACCGGGTCTGGGCATCGCAGACTCCGGTATCCAAGGAGGGCACCACAGAGATGACTTTGATTTTCCCTGCATAATCCTTCAGTGTCTTTTCGGCCAGTTGGTTATCGATGAGTTTGAAATCGGGAGCCTGCTGGCCCACTTTCACTTCCGGCCCCACCAGGGCTACAGGGTTGCCGGCAAAAGTAACGGTACGTTTTTCCATTGTATATTCCTCCTCTATCTGAACAAATGAAATTTTCTTGGTATGTTTATAGTATATCATTTTAATAATAATTCGTAAATAGGTTTTTTGTAAAGACATCAGAGATGGAAGAAACCAGAACAGCCCCCTGGGCGGCCGGGTTGGGCGTGCCGCAGGCCCGCCCTTCCGTGGCCTCCGGTTTTCACGTTCAAAACCATTTGCCCCCGGCAAAGGGTCTCCTTTGGCGTGAGACGTGAGGCGCCCGGCGTGAGGCGCAAAAAAATCCCCCTGGTTTCCCAGGGGGATTTTTAAACCCTTACGGTCTGATCTTACATCATCCCGGGCATCCCGCCGCCCATGGCAGGGGCAGGGGCTGCACCTTTCTCAGCCGGTTTGTCAGCTACGACGGCTTCCGTAGTCAGGATCATGGAAGCGATGGAAGCAGCATTCTGGAGAGCACTGCGGGTAACTTTGCAGGGATCCACGATACCTGCTTTGATCATATCCACATATTCTTCCGTAGCAGCGTTAAAGCCGGTGCCTTTGGCAGCCTTCTTCACGGCTTCTACGATCACAGCACCTTCCAGGCCGGCGTTGTTGGCGATTTGCCGTACCGGTGCCTCGATGGCGCGTCTTACGATATCGATACCGGTCTTTTCGTCCCCTTCAGCCTTGGCTTCCAGTTCGTCCAGTACCGGCTGTACCTGCAGCAGAGCAGTGCCGCCGCCGGCTACGATGCCTTCAGCCACAGCAGCACGGGTAGCGTTCAGAGCATCTTCGATACGCAGTTTCTTATCCTTCAGTTCGGTTTCGGTAGCAGCGCCAACCTTGATGACAGCTACGCCGCCGGACAGTTTAGCCAGGCGTTCCTGGAGTTTTTCCTTATCGAACTGAGAAGTGGTTTCAGGGATCTGGGCGCGGATGGAAGCAATCCGGTCAGCCACAGCCTGTTTGTCACCGCCGCCGTCCACAATGGTGGTCAGGTCCTTGGTCACCCGAACCTGGCCGCAGGTGCCCAGATCTTCCAGGGTAGCGCTGTCCAGTTTCCGGCCTACTTCTTCACTGATCACGGTAGCACCGGTGAGGGTGGCGATATCCTGCAGCATGGCTTTCCGACGGTCGCCGAAGCCAGGAGCCTTCACAGCCACAGCCTTGAAGGTGCCCCGCAGACGGTTCACTACCAAGGTGGCCAGGGCTTCGCCTTCCACGTCTTCAGCAATGATCAGCAGTTCACGCCCTTGCTGCACCACTTTTTCCAGTACAGGCATAATGTCGTTGATCAGAGTGATCTTCCGGTCCGTAATGAATACGTACGGATTGCTCATGACGGCTTCCATCTTGTCAGGATCCGTTACCATGTAAGGGGAGATATACCCACGGTCGAACTGCATGCCTTTTACGGTTTCCAGAGAAGTATCCATGGTCTTGGATTCTTCTACGGTGATTACGCCGTCATTCCCTACCTTTTCCATGGCATCGGCAATCAGGCCGCCGATTTCTTCGTCGCCAGCGGAAATGGAAGCAACCTGTGCTTTTTCTTCCTTGGTGCTGACGGTCTTAGCGCTCTTCTGGAGTTCATCCACCAGTGCATCGGTGGCTTTCTTGATCCCTTTCTTCAGGACCATGGGGTTGGCACCGGCCACTACGTTCTTCATCCCTTCATGGACGATGGACTGGGCCAGGACCGTAGCCGTGGTGGTCCCATCACCGGCGATGTCGTTGGTCTTGGTAGCTACTTCGCGGACCAGGGCAGCACCCATGTTTTCGAACGGATCTTCCAGTTCGATATCTTTGGCAATGGTCACCCCATCATTGGTGATGGTGGGAGAACCGAATTTCTTTTCCAGGACAACGTTCCGGCCTTTAGGCCCCAGGGTTACCTTTACAGCATCAGCCAGGGCATTGACCCCGCGTTCCAGGCCGCGGCGGGCATCTTCATCAAATTTAATCAGTTTAGCCATTCTAATCGACTCCTTAATTCCAGATAATATACGGTGTGGTATTCTCTACCAGATACGGGACTTCGGAAAGCTTTCAGTCTTCCACGACAGCCAGGATATCGCTGTCTCTGAGGATGATGTAATCTTTCCCATCCAGGTTCACTTCACTGCCGGAGTATTTGGCGAATACCACAACATCTCCCGCCTTCACTTCGGAAGGGACCCGGGTGCCGTTGTCCAACAGACGGCCGGTGCCTACAGCAATGACTTTCCCAGTCTGGGGTTTATCCTTATGAGCCGTATCCGGCAGATAAATCCCGCTGCTGGTCTTTTCTTCTTGTACAATCGGTTCAACTACAACATGGTCATCCAAAGGTTTTAACATTTTACGTATCCCCTTTCATTCTATGAGCAATGGGTTATTTTTGTTTTTATTAGCACTCATTTCACTGGAGTGCTAACTACAGTATCTATAATAGCATGTTTCAAAAAAAAATCAAGCCTTTTGACTATTTTTTGTCAAAAGGCCTGAAAACTTTTTTCTGTAAGGTCTGGATCACCCAATCGTAGTTGTCCGGATCATGGGGCAAAAGGCAGCGGCTGCAGTCCTTGTTCCCATCTGCCAGCCGGGTAAACTCTCCTCCGCAGTCCGGGATCAGGTACAAGGGACAGAAGCAGAAAAGACAGCTGAACCGGTCCGAATCCGCTCCTTGGTGGCAGGGAAAGAATTCACACTGCCGATGGGCAAAGGATTTATACCGGCAGCTCATGGTTCCAGGAGCTGCCCATAGGCCACGGCCAGATTTCCAAATTCTTCCATGGAAAGAGATTCCCCTCTCCGTTTGCCGTCGATCCCCCCAGCAGCCAGCAGCTGTTCCACCTGTTCCCCATTGAGGCCCAGGGTCTTCAGGCAGTTGCTGAGCATTTTCCGCCGCTGGGAAAAGGCTGCCTTCACCACTCGGAAGAACAGTTTCGCCGGTACGTCCACTGCCGGATGCTCCCGTTTGTCACAGACCACCACCATGGAATCCACCTTGGGGGCGGGCATAAAATCCCGGGCCGGCACCGGGATGGCCAGCCTCGGCTGGGAATAATACTGCAGGGCCAAGGACAGCGGGCCGTAGTCCTTCCCTCCCGGAGGGGCGATCATCCGCTCCGCCACTTCCTTCTGGACCATCACCACCAGCCTTTGGAGGGGCAGATCCTCTTCCAAAAGGGCAAAGATGATGGGAGTGGTGATGTAATAGGGCAGGTTGGCAGCCACCGTAAAGGGCCGGTGTTCCGTCACTTCCCCCAGATCCACCTTCAGCACGTCCCCAGAGACGATTTCCACATTGTCATACCCTTCCAGGGTCTTGGCCAGCACCGGCAGCAGGTTCCGGTCGATTTCCACGCTCTTGACCTGGGCGCCGGTTTCTGCCAGGGCCTGGGTCAGGGTCCCGATCCCCGGTCCGATTTCCAGTACCAAATCTCCGGGACCCACCTGGGCTTCCCGGGCAATCCCCCGGACCACCTGTTCATTGATGAGGAAATTCTGGCCGAATTTCTTTTTAGCCCGGAGCCCAAAGGTATCGAGGATGTACCGGGTCACTTCCCGGCTGGCGATCACTGGATGCAGCATAGTCATTTCCCTTCCCTTGCGATTTCCTCCAGAGCAGCCTGGAATTCCTCCCGGGTCACTCCATAATTGTTCAGCCGATGGACCATCTGTTTGGCATTCCCATAGCCGATGCCCAGGATGGCGCCCAGCCGGTCCCTTCTGGCTACCGCTTCTGACGACCCTGACAGCCCGGAAACAAATAAGTCCCGAGAGGAAAATTCCTTTCGGGGCTCCATTTCCTGGAAACGCACGTTGGACAGGGCTTTCCGGATGGCCTCCGGCTGGGCCTGTTCGATGCCCACATCATGATGGGCCAGAGCCTCTGCCTTGGGCACAAAAGCCTGTCCGGCTTTGGGGAAGCGCTCCGTCAGGAATTTCCGGATCCGCTCTCCCGCGCCGTCGGGGTCCGTCAAAATGATGATTCCCCGTTTCCTATAGGCTGCTTCGATCAGGGCCAGGGTATGGGGCGCCAGGGTGAACCCGCCGGTCTCGATGGTTTCAGCATCCACTGCCTTCTTCACCGCCACGGTATCCATCTTGCCTTCTACTACCAGCACTTCTTTCAGCACGATTTTCTCCTGTCTGTCATTCCAAGAAATAAATGGTTACGTCCCGCCGGCCCCAGGAGATGGCATCGCCATAATCTTCCATATACAGATCGATGGTGTTGCCGTTGATGGCGCCGCCGCAGTCCGCTGCCACTGCAAAACCGTAGCCGGGGATATACATCCGGGTCCCGTAAGGGATCACATCCGGATCCACGGCCACCACCCCATGATAGGGGACTACAGCCGTAGAAGTAAGCCCTGTACCGCTGCCTTCTGCCAGGGTGTAGGCAGATGCTTCCACCGTCCGGGCAGAGCGGTAACGGACGAAACCACGGGAGGTTTCGATCATATTCAGGTTGTTTCCCGTACCCACTTCCACAATTTCCGAAACAGGCTCCGTTACGACCTCCGCATGGAGTTCCTGTCTCACAGTCTCACTGCCCACTTTGATTTCCCGGTAGGTGACCTTTTCCACCCCGTTCTTGCCGGCAGAGATCACATTCTGTCTGCCCCGGGGCAGGTTGTCATTGTTCCGCATCTCCACTTCATAGGGGATCTCCCGGGTTTCCGTGGCCAGTTTGTTGGTGGGAGAAATGATATGGATGGTCATATCGGGGGTCACTTCCGTATCCAGCCCCGGATAGACCTGGAATCCGCTGTAATCCACTCCCACAGCATTCAGTACATCTCGCACAGTTTTGCGTCCGATGGTATATTCGGTGGTCCTTCCAGCCTTCCACACCTTCACAGGCATTGCGCGCACAACTTCAATAGTGGCTCCGTCGCTGAATTTTTCATCGCCGACTACATCGTAACCGTCGGCCTTCTGAAGAACTACACCGGCTTCTTCCAGGGCACCCTGAACCGTCAGGGCTCTGGTTTTCAGGTTGATCGTCTGTCCGTCCACCTGGATGCTGACGTTTTTCGGCTGGGATGCAAATCCCAGGAAGTTCACGCTGGCAGCCAGCAGCAGAGAAACGACGACCCACTTATAGGGACGCTTAAAAGGTTGTGATTTTCGCAAAGTTTCGCCTCCTTAAAGTGCTTGCATCATACCATAAGGAGGCGGATCCTGTCAAAAACGAATTAGTACCAAGTACTAATTTTGAACATTTTCATTTGGGAAATTTGTGATGTTTTTGTAGACTATACACCTGTTTTATAGGGTTTTTACCCTGAAAAACAGCTTTTTCACATTATTTGATGAACTTTCCATGATTTTTTCCGGCGTGGTCCCCCGAAGTGCTGCAGCCCGCTCTGCCACAATGGCGGTATAGAGAGGATTGTTCCGCTTTCCCCGGTAGGGTACGGGGGCCATGTAAGGGGAATCGGTCTCGAAAAGGATCCGATCTTCGGGCACCCGGGCCAGGATGGATCTTACCCCCCGGTCGTTCTTAAAGGTACTGGTGCCTCCAAAGCCCAGGTACCAGCCCAAAGACAGTGCCTCTTCCGCCATGGCCCAGTCGCCGGAAAAGCAGTGGAGCACCCCCCGGACGCCTTTTCCTTCTTCCCGGATGATCCGGAGCACGTCTTCATGGGAATCCCGGTCGTGGATGATCACCGGCAGACCGGTTTTCCGGGCCAGGTCCAGCTGGCGGATCAAAAATTCCTGCTGCTGGTCATGGGGAGAGTGTTCATCGTTGTAGTAATCCAGGCCGATTTCCCCGATGGCCACCACCCGAGGATCGGCGCACCAGGCTTCAATCTGTTCCAAGTCTTCCAAGGAGCTGTGGCTGATTTCTTCCGGATGGATCCCTACTGCCGCCCACACGAAGGGATACTGATGGGCCAGATCCAAAGCCATTTGGGAGCTGGGAATATCACAGCCGGGATCGATGATCCCGGCCATGTTTTCTCCAATTGAACGGAGCAGCTCTTCCCTATCTGTATCGAAATCCTCCACGTCCAGATGGGCATGGGAGTCGAACAAAGGAAGTTTCTTCATTTTATTTCACCTTGCTGCCAGAAGCGATCCCCGGCACTTCCGCCAGCTTCAGGTTCCCCTTTCCGTCAGAGGCGGCCAGCAGCATCCCCCGAGATTCTACGCCCCGGAGTTTGGCCGGCTTCAGGTTGGCGATGACGATTACGTTCTTGCCAGTCAGTTCTTCTTCCTTGTAATAGGGAGCGATGCCGGAAACGATGGTCCGGACTTCGTCCCCCACCTTCACCTCAATCTTCAGCAGCTTGTCCGCGTTGGGCATTTTTTCCGCCTTCTGGATGGTGCCCACCCGCAGGTCCAACTTGCCGAAATCCTCGATGGTGCACTGGTCCGGAGTCACCACACCGGCAGCTTTTTTGTCGGCTTTCTTTTCCTTTTTGGCCGGTTGGGCTTCCTTTTTGGCTTCTGCCGCCTTGTCTTCCTCTTCTTCCTCGATCCGGGGGAAGATGGGCTGGCCCTTGGCCACTTTGGTACCGTCAGGGAAGTTGCCCCAAGCCACGTCATCCAGGTCGAACTGTTCCGGCGTTTCCAGGCCCAGCTGAGCGAAGATCTTGGGCGCGGTGAAGGGCATCATGGAAGAGATCAGGATGGCGATGTTCCGGACCGCGTCCGCCAGGTTGTACATCACCGCTTCCAGCCGTTTGGCCTGAGCAGGATCCTTGGCCAGGATCCAGGGGGTGGTTTCGTCGATGTACTTGTTGGCGGCCCCTACATAGGCCCAGATGGCCTTGATTCCGTCGTTCAGAGCGTACTTATCCATGGCAGCCCGGTAGTTTTTCAGGGTTTCCGCAGCCAGGCTGCGGAACTTCTCATCGGTTTCGTTATCCACCACCGTCTTGTGGACGATGCCTCCGTGGTATTTGTCGATCATGGAAACGGTCCGGTATTGGAGGTTCCCCAGGTCGTTGGCCAAATCGGAGTTGAACCGCTTGATCAGGCCTTTCCGGGAATAGTTCCCGTCACTGCCCAAGTTGATTTCCCGGAGCAGGAAATACCGGACGGCGTCGGCACCGAATTCCTTGATGGGTTCCACCGGATCCACCACATTGCCCTTGGACTTGGACATTTTGTCCCCGTCCACCACCAGCCAGCCGTGGCCGTACACTTCTTTGGGCAGGTCGAAGCCCATGGCCATCAGCATGGCCGGCCAGATAATGGTATGGAACCGGACGATTTCCTTCCCCACCAGGTGAAGATCCGCCGGCCAGAACCGGTTGAACTTATCCATGTCCTGACCGAAGCCGATGCCAGTGAAGTAGGCCAAGAGGGCATCGAACCACACGTACACCACGTGTTTGGGGTCGAAGGGCACCTGGATGCCCCAATCGAAGCTGCTCCGGCTGATGCACAGGTCCTCCAGTCCCTGTTTGATGAAGTTGATCATTTCGTTCCGACGGGATACAGGCTGGATGAAATCCGGATGGGCCTCGATGTATTCCAGGATCCGGTCCGCATATTTGGACATGCGGAAGAAATAGCTGCTTTCCTTCATCTTTTCTACAGGACGGCCGCAGTCCGGGCAAACGCCTCCGGCTTCTTCCACCTGGTGTTCGGTCCAGAAGGATTCGCAGGGTACACAGTACAGCCCTTCATAATCCTTCTTGTAGATGTCCCCCTGCTCCCAGACTTTTTGGAGCAGGGTCTGGACGGTCTTTTCGTGTTCCGGGCTGGAAGTACGGACGAAGGAGGTGTAGCTGACCCCCAGCATCTCCCACAATTTCTTGAAATCAGCTACAATCTTATCGGTGTATTCGATGGGCTTCACCCCGAAGGATTCCGCTTTCCGCTGGATCTTCAGGCCGTGTTCGTCACTGCCGGTGATGAACTGGACATCAAAGCCGTTGGCCCGTTTGTACCGGGCGATGGTGTCGGCAATGGTGGTGCAGTAGGCATGTCCAATGTGCAGGTCGGCGCTGGGATAGTAAATGGGCGTCGTAATATAAAAAGCAGGTTTCGTCATGGTCATTCCCCTTTAACAAAAAAATAATTCACTGACTATCTATGATATCACAAAAAAGCCAGAGATGCACGGAAAAGGGTCTGTTGGGTATATGTCATGATAAGCAGATCGGACCTGCTGCTTAACCGAACAAAAGCTGACGTCTGACGTCTCAAGGCCCATCAGGGCCGTATCTGACTTCTTGCCAGTCCCCGCCCCCTTACAACTCTCTGACCTGAATCATTTTGTAAACAAAGGAGGAATGCTCACATGGCAGCAACGAAAGACCTGACTGCAGTGACCCTGCAGCTGGAAGTGAAGAATGGGGTGGATAAGAATGACCAGCCCAAATTCAAGAACATCAGCTACGACAACCTGGACACCAAGGCCACGGCGGACCAGCTGGCGGAAATGGGCAAAGAATTCGGCGGGCTGATGGAAGAAGCTCCCCACGGCCTGTACGTGGTGGAACGGCATCAGCTCACGGAAGAAGCGTAAAGGAGGCATGACAGATGGCAGATTCCCGGAAATTGGACCTGATCTTCAAAGACAGCAAAAAAGCCACCAAGAACATCCGCATCCCCAATCCCCGTACGGACGTGGATAAGGAAGCGGTGCTCCCGGTGATGGAAAAAGTAGTGGAAAGCAAAATTTTCCTCTCCCGGAACAACCTTCCGGTGGAAACCGTCCAGGCAGCCAAGGTGACGGACGTACAGGACCTGTTGGCGGACCCGGCCGCTGACGAAAGCGCTGAGGGCTGACCATGGACGACCTGACCCTGCTGGCCGGCCAGGCTGCTCAGTACGGCTTCCCCATGGTCATCTCCTGGTACCTGTTGGTACGGATGGAAGAGAAACTGGAGAACCTGACCCAGAGCATCGAACGGCTGCGCATGGCAGTGAAGATGGAATAGAGAAAAAGCGTGCTGCGAAAAAAATCGCGGCACGCTTTTTTTCAATAGTCAAGAAAGACAGTAGACCGGCCCTAGCGGGCCTTTCAGATTTAAGAAGCCAGACCGGCCCTTCAGGCCTATCAGATGTCAGACGTCAGATTGACCTGCGCTAAGCAAATCGGTCCTGCTGCTAGACTGGACAAATCTGAATCCTGACTTCTTCTCAATCCCTCTGGCCGGAGGCCTGCTCTCCACTCTGCACTCTTCCCTCTGCACTGGTCTCTTCATCTCCCCTTCATTTTCCTTCGCTATACTATAAGCCAACAACGATAGCTGCATACCTGGTATGGGCCCATCGCTGTTTTTTTATTTTACCGGAAAGGATCGTGTTTTGCTGATGATGACCAAAAAAACTCTTTCGGCTGCCATTCTCTGCAGCCTTTGCGCTTTTCCTGCCTGGGCTGGGGCTGCCGCTCAGACGGCAAATTCCCAGACCGCTGTTCCTGCTGTTTCTGCCCAAGCTGCTCCGGCAGCTTCTTCCCCATCCCAAGCTTCCTATGACTTGACTTTCCCCACTGCCAAAGGGGTGAAAGAATCCCTTTCTCTGGACAATCGCCAAGTCACCTACTATGCATACCGGGATCTGGTTTACGTAGCCCATCCCAAAAATGCCGACTATGAAAAAATGAACATCTTCATCCCTGCTGCCTATCTGGAGGGAAAATCCGTCAATGGCTATACGGCCCAGACGGCTCCCATTTTCCTGCCCAACCAGGTGGGCGGCTACATGCCCGGAAAGGCTGGGGATCCTAAGGATACCCATGTGATGGGCGGCGGCAGCACTTCCACCCTGCTCCAGGCCCTGGACCGGGGCTATGTGGTGGCTTCTCCCGCCATCCGGGGCCGCAGCACCACCGATGCCAACGGCACTTATGTGGGCAAAGCTCCGGCGCTCATCGTGGACTACAAGGCAGCCGTCCGGTATCTCCGCCACAACCGGAAACAGCTCCCGGCCGGGGACACAGAAAAGATCATTTCCAACGGAACCAGTGCAGGCGGTGCCCTTTCCGCCTTGCTGGGAGCCACCGGGGACAGCCCGGATTATGAACCGTACCTCCGGGAAATCGGGGCTGCGGAAGAACGGGATGATATCTTTGGCTCCATGGACTACTGCCCCATCACAGACCTGCCCCATGCAGATCTGGCCTATGAATGGGTCTTCAATGGAGTGAACACCGCCCACCAGAGCTTTACCATGCAGGCCCCCAGCCAGGGAGGAGCCAGTTTCCCTGGGACCGGAGCCGCTCCTGCTGCCGGCACCGTTGCTGACCGTCCGGCCAATGCTCCTCGGGAAACCGCCCAGGGTACCCCGATGACCAGCGCCCAGAAGAAGGTTTCCAGCCAGCTGAAAGCGCTGTTCCCTGCCTATGTGAACAGCTTAGGACTGAAGGATGCGGAAGGCCGTCTCCTGACCCTGGACAAAAATGGCAGCGGGTCCTTCAAGGAATACATCAAGGGCATCTACATGGCTTCTGCCCAGAAAGCCCTGGACAGCGGAGCAGATCTTTCCAAGCTGGACTGGCTGACGATCAAAGACGGCAAAGTAAAAGACATGGATCTGGCCAAATATGCTGCTTTTGCCACCCGTCTGAAAGCAGCGCCCGCCTTTGACAAGCTGGATGGTTCTTCCGGAGAAAATGATGAATTTGCCACCAGTACCAACCAGCCCCGCCATTTCAGTACCTTCGGCTATGAGCACCGGACGGACAAGAATCCCATGGCGCCGGCAGGAGATATCAAACTGCTGAGTCCTCTGGAATATATCGGAAAGGAATCGGTGACCCTGGCTCCCCACTGGCGGATCCGCCACGGCTCTGTAGACCGGGATACGGCCATGCCCGTGCCGGCCATGCTGGCCCTGAAGCTCCAAGAGCAGGGCAAGGACGTGGATTTTGCCGCCGCCTGGGGCAAAGGCCACGCTGGAGACTATGACTTGGATGAGCTGTTCGCCTGGATCGATTCGATTTGCAAATAAAAAGGGGGATGTTGCACGTTGTGTGCAACATCCCCCTGTCACTGGTCTCTTGTCACTGGTCACTGGACGAAGGAAGGCAGCCGAGCTGCGGCTGCCTTTCATTGTATGACGCCGGCTCAGACGCGCCTTTGGCTTGTCCTTGCCTCTCCAGAAGAAACCAAGACAAGCAACGGATTAAAAGAAAGGCAAACTCCTATTTTTATTCGAAAGAACCCGCCAGCCACGGGTTCTTTCCATTGGCCAGAGACCAGTGACCGTTGACCAGTGACAAAAAAGGGCTGTTGCGCATGCAACAGCTCCTTTTTCTTATTTTCTCCCCGGATACTTTTTCAGTCCTTCTTCCAGGATCCGCATGGCTTTTTTCAAGTCTTCGGTATTGAGCACGTAGGCCAGCCGGGCTTCATCCTGTCCCCGCTTCACATCGGAGGCATAGAATCCGTTGCCGGGGGTGATCATCACCGTTTCCCCGTCGATATCAAAGTCTTCCAAGAGCCATTTGGCAAATTTTTCCGTATCATCGATGGACATCTTCACCATCACATAGAAGGCCCCCTTGGGATCAGAAGAAATCACCCCAGGCATCCGGGACAGGCAGGCTTTGATGGTATCCCGCCGTTTGGTATATTCCTTCTTCACATCCTCCCAATAAGATTTGGGGGTGGTGTAAAGGGCAGCAGCTCCCAGCTGTTCGATGTTGGGGCAGGAAAGCCGGGCCTGGCAACACTTCAGCAGTTCCTGCTGGAGTGCCTTGTTCCGGGTGATCACGCAGCCGCTCCGTGCGCCGCAGGCACTGTACCGTTTGGAAACGGAATCGATGAGGACCAGGTAGTCATCCAATTCCCGGAGCTGTCCGAAGCTGGTATAGACCCCATCATAGACGAATTCCCGGTACACTTCATCGGCGATCAGGGTCAGATTGTATTTCCGGACGATCCGGGACAGCATATCCATTTCCGCCCGGGTGTAGATCACTCCGGTGGGATTCCCTGGGTTGCAGATCAGGATGGCTCGGGTCCGGTCGTTGATGTATTTTTCTACTGTCGCCTCATCCGGCAGATGGTAGCCGGTATCAGGAGAAGTGGGGACCCCGTTGATTTCCACATTGTAAGCCCCAGTGAAGCTCTTATAGTTGGCATAGAAGGGCTCGAACATCAGGATGTTGTCCCCAGGATCGCAGGTGGTCATCACCGCAAAAGAAACGGCTTCACTGCCCCCATTGGTCACAAAGATGTCATCCAGGTCGTACTCCATGCCCCAGCCGGCATAATAATTCCGGATTCCCTGGAGCAGCTTCTCGTTCCCTTGGGATTTTCCATAGGCCACCACTTTTGGATGATAGGATGCCACCCCTTCAAAAAAACTATCCGGGGTGGGGATATCCGGCTGTCCAATATTCAAATGATAGATTTTCTTTGTCTTTTCCACCCGGTTGGCAATGGGAGCCAGTTTCCGGATGGGAGAAGTGGGAATGTGCAGCGTCCGCTGAGAAATATGCATGTTGTTCTCCTTATAACAAATCTCCAAAAATCGAATGGCCGATGAATTCCCGGATAATGGAGTTATTGGGAATGGCCTTATCATCAATGGGTTCCACGATCTGCAGCATGTCCAGGAAATTCCGCGCCACCGGATATTCTGCTGCGTCCCGGGGAATCTGTTCCAGGAGCGGGCAGGCATATTTCTTGAAGACAGCCAATTCATAGATCAGAGTGGTATTGAACATGATGTCCGCTTCCTCGCTGAAGGGGAAAATATTCTCCTCTTCCCCATCCCGGACCTTGCTCCAGTTCTGGATGGTCTGCCGGGCATCGTGGGACCGGAACTGGGAATCCCGCACCATCCGCCGCAGCAGCCGCATGTCCGTGGTGGGAATGCGGTTGTAATCATCAAAGGATAAGGGCGTCAGGGCACTGATGTAGATTTTCATCTTGTTCCGGCGCCGGACCCGGGAGGACAGTTTTTCATTCATCCCGTGGATTCCTTCCACCACCAGGACCCCGTCATCTCCCAGGAATTCTTTCTGGCCCCGGTATTCCCGGTGGCCGGTCTTGAAGTTGAAGTAGGGGATCTCTACCGTCTCATCCCGGAGCAGCCGTTCCATATGATCATTGAACAGTTCCGTATCCAGAGCTTCAATAGATTCGAAATCGTAGCTTCCGTCCGGCAGGCGGGGAGTCTGCTCCCGTTCCTTGAAATAGTTGTCCAGAGAAATGGGGATGGGACGCAGCCCATTCACCCGCATCTGTACTGCCAGCCGCTGGGAAAAGGTGGTCTTTCCGGAAGAAGAAGGGCCGGCAATCAGGACCAGCCGTACATTCCGGTCATCCGCATTGATTTCATCAGCGATCCGGGCAATGGATTTTTCATGGTAGGCCTCGCACATCTGGATGATGCCCCGGCTGTTGCCTTCCCGGATATACCGATTCAGGGCAGCTACCGTAGGACAGTGCATCACCTGTCCCATCTTTTCAGAATCGGCATAGACTTGGGCCAGTTTCTTCCGTTCCACATAAGGTTCCAGTTTCTCCAGCTGTTCCTGCCGCCCGTACCGGAGCAGGATCCCGGACCCCATCCACACCAGCTGGAAAGCTTTCAGGCAGCCCAGATTGGGCAGCAGGGGGGTAACAGAATAGGCATATTGATCCCCCAGCTGATAGATGTTGATCTTGTGGTTCTCCGGAAGGGCCTCTAAGAGCGGAGCTTCATCCTGATACAGCTGCGGGTTCACATAGGGCCAGGCCCCGTCCCGCTCCACCTGTTTCACCTGGATGGGTTCCTGGTCCCGGATCATCTCTTCCATACAGAGGGTGATGTCTTCCAAATCATACTTGCTCAGGAAGATTTTATTCTTCACGGCACAGTACAGCCCATGGCCGAAGGTGTTTTCCACCTCCAGGCGGATTTCCGGCCGCTGCCGGGCCATGGCCGCAATCAGGGCGAACTGGAAGGTGGCGATGTAGGCCCGGTAGCCGGTTTCGCTGTCCAGAGGATAGAAGCCCACATGATCTCCCTCCCCAGGGCACAGCTGCAAGGGCTGTATCTCACCGTTGATCACCCCCACGGCAATGGGACTGTCATACTGTTCCTGATGATCCCTGGCTATGGTCAAAAGTGGTGTCCCCGTCTGATACTGTCTCCTGGCTCCGTCCGGTCCAATGATCTCCATCTCTTCCGCTCCCCTTTTTCTTATTGTTTTTTCAGTCTTCCCCCACTGCATCCATGGCTTCCTTGATTTTGGCAGCCATGCCGTAGATTTTCTTCTTGGGCACGCCGCACACGGCCACCCGTACTCCCGCTGCCAGCGGCACACAGAAGATGTTGTCTTCATGGAGCTTGCTGCAGACAGCTTCCGGATCTTTCGCCGGAATGGACAGGAAGAATCCAGAAATGTACGGCAGCATCTTCAGCCCGCACTGCCGGGCTTCTTCCGTGAAAATATCTCCCCGTTCCTGGATCATGCTGTAATAATGGGCCCGTTCTTTCTGGATGGTATCCAAGAGTTCCGGATCGCTGTAAATGGTATCCAGGGTATCCATGGCACCTCGGTTGCAGTTGGACCAGCAGGCCCGGCTGGTGTACTTGTTCACGTTGATGAATTCCAGGATCTGTTTTTCATCGCTGGTGACCCCGATCAGGGCACCGCAGCGCTGTCCGTACATGGAAAAACTCTTGGACAGGCTGTAGGCAATGAGCCCAAAGATATTGCTGGGCAGATTGGACAGCTTCCGGAAGATCTTCCGGACCTCTTCCCGTTCCCCGGCATAATCGATGTATGCCACATCCAGGCAGAGGGCAGCGGACTTGTCCGTACCAGCCAGGACATCTTCCAGCATCTTCACCACATTCTCGATTTCCTCTGGAGTGAGACTGAACCCGGTGGGATTATGGGCCGGGGTATTGATGATCAAGAGGATCCGGTCCTGCTTGGCCAGGATTTCCCGGACTTTCTTTTCACAGCCAGCCAGGTTGAACTTATGGTCTGCCGTGACCATGGGATATGTATCCAGGTGACGGTCCATATCTTCACAGATTTGTTTGTAGGCCCCCCAGTACCATTCGGAAGTCAGGATGGTATCTCCGGATTCCGTATAGTTCCAAACCGCATGATGGATGGCCCCTGTACCGCCGGCAGTAGCAATGGCAGCCGTAAAGCCTTCCGGACGGGACTTGCAGAAGCAGGCGTTCTGCACCAGTTCCAGGTACTCCGGCAGACCCATGATGGGAGCGTATTGGAAATACTCTGCATCTTTCAGGCTCCGGTAGACCTTGCTGACGGTGGGCAGCACCACAAAGTTTTCATCATTGTCCAGGATGCAGCCGATGGTGGCATTGACCACGGATTCCGCTCCAATTTCACTGATCCTTTTTTGGGCGGCTTCACTGGCTCCAAAAATCCGGTCCTTTGACGTTTTGGTTTTCTTCTGTGCATGTGGTGCAACACAGCTGTTGATCATAATATAGGTCCTCCCCTCGGTAAAAAGCGAACGTTCCACAACAGGAAATAATCGTTGTACATTACATTATCTCATTATTAACGAAATCGGTCAATAACTCCGGACTATTTATCTTGATTTGGAACTTTTCATCGGCCCAGAAAGGAATTTTCCCTGAAAGACCAATGTTTTCCCCATTTCCCGGCTCTCCAAGCGCCCCTCCCGGGTCCAGGTACCCGGAAAAGCTGCCTCCCACTGCTGGAAAAAAGCCAAGAAACTGGGGTAGGAACCTTCTAAGACAACTTCTGCCCCAATTTCTCCTGTCTTTCCGTTTTTGTCCAAAGGAAGCAGGCGCAGACACCGGATCTGACTGCAGTCAGCTGTACGGGCCAGGGCTTCCAGCCAGTGTTCCCGGGACTGGGGAGCTTCCAGTTCCTTCCCGTTCCCTGCCAGCTGTCGGGCAGCCTCCTGCGCCTCCTGAGGATCCCATTGCCGGGCAAAAGCTGCCAGGATCTGGAGCTGCTGCTGGATTTGCTGCTGCTGCCTGCAGCCTTCCTGGATCTTTCTCCCTAAGGGGAAAAGGACCCCGCTCCACAGCAGGAACAGGGCCAGGAAGATCCCTACAGGGCGGGCGCTCTTTTGGCACCTGTTCCAAAAGATCGTTTTTTTCTCAAGTTCCATGGTTTTCCCCTTTCCATTGCAGCCGGATGGTGAATTCTTCCGTTCCGGAAACTTCTTCCTGATGTTCCAGCCGTTCCAGCCCCACACCGGCCGCCTGGGGCTGCTGTTGGAGACGCCGGACCAGCTGGAGTATGCTCTCCCGTTCCAGGCTCTTTCCTTCCAGAAGGAGTACCTGTCCCCCCTGCCCCTCTTCCTGTTCCACTCGGGTTATCCAGCAGCTGGAGGGAAAAGTGCGGCCCAAAAGGGGAAGCATTTCTCCCCAGGGCAGCTGCCGGTGCAGCAGTTCCGCCCGGTTCTTTTCCTGCCGTTTCTGCACTTTCTGGGCTTCCTGCTGTTCCCGCCAAAGCCGTTCCCAGCCGGCAGCCTGACGGAGCTGCTGCCGGCATTTTCCCAGGTTCCGTTCCACCAAGAAATGAGCGCCGGTCCCGGCCAGCCAGACCGCCAGGGAACAAGCCAACAGCCCTTTTCCCACCCGGGTCCAGCGCTCCGGATCCAGGAAACCGCTTCCCGAAGGAGAAGCATAACAAAAAGGCCCCTTTTCCTTCCCAGGGAGGATGCTGCCCAAAGCGCTCCACAGTCCGAGAGAAAGGCGCTTCTTGTTCCCGTCTCTATAATAAGGAGCCCACTGGCAAAGAGGTTCCACCTCCAAACAGGCTGCCGGGCAGTCCCACAAGCTCTGGAGATGATCCAGCCAGGCCTGCTGTTCCTCCGGGGAGCCTCCGGCCAGAAAGACAGCAGAGGGCCCTTCCTGGAACCGTTCCCCTATGGCAGGACCGGCTTTTTCCCAAACTTGCTGGAAGAGGGATTCCCGGTCTTCAGTCCAAGCATCCCTCCCGGCCTCTCCTCTCTCCAGCCGGCAGGTCCCCAGCAGCCTGCCGGCTCCATACCAGGCTCCTTGGAGGGAATTCTCTGCCAGGACCAGCAGGAAAGGCGCTGCTGCTTCTTCCAGCCAGCGTCCCCAGGCCTGGGGAGCCGCTTCCAAACGCAGGAGCCGCCAGTCCATCCCTTCAGCCAGAGTCCTGCAGGTTTCCAAGATTTCCTCAGGGACGGCCCCGGCCAGAAGGGTTTCCGGATGGTCCGGAAAAGGAGAAAGGGCCAGCTGGAAAGTGCCGGGACCATAGGGGATCTGCTGGAGGATTTCCCAAGGAGCAGCCTCCTGCTGTTCCCGAAAGGACATCCCTGGCAGGGACAGTTCCTGGAAAGCCATCAAGTCCGGTTCCAAGGAAAAGACGGCCTCCCGTACCGTAATTCCCCGTTTGGCGCAGACCTCTCGGAGCCATAGGACCGCATCTTCGGTCTGCTGCCGTGCCAGCCCTTTCCGGATCCGGTCTGGCCAGCAAAGTTCCAGGAACCGCTCTACTTCCCAGTGCTCATCCTGCTGCCGGACCTGGACCAAGATCACTTCTTCCTTTCCGATCTGGACGCCCAACAGCTGGGCTGGCCAAGGTGCCAATTTCCTCCGGAGCCAGCCACCGGCCTGTGCCAGTTTTCTCCAGCTAGGAAAGGATCCCCCTTCCAGCATCCCCAACATGGGCAGCAGATCCGTTTCCGGGAAGGATTCCATAGGCCCTGTCAATTCCAAGATCTGGAGCAGCAGTGCACAGCCGCAGAAAAAAGGAGCCAGGGGCACCGGTTCCCGCATTTTGGCCCGACGGTCTTCCCGGGCCCGGAGGCCCTTGGCCAACACAAAAGAAAGAGCCATTCCCATAGCCAGGAAAAAGCTCCTGAATCCCTGGACCGGTCCCAGCCAGAGGCCTAGGACGGCGGCCAGCTTCGGATCTCCCTCCCCCATCCCTCGGGGAGAAAGGCAGCGGATCAGCTGCAGGAAACCGCCCAAAAGGACCGCGCCGGCAAGACCAGGGAGCAGGGACTGCCCTTTAAGGACCCGCAGGACCAGGAACAGGATCCCCAGCGGGCAGAACAGGCCTTCATATAACTGGAGTTCTTCCATATCCAGCCAGGATAGGAGCAGCAGCAGTGACAAAGAGAGCCAGCGGACTCCCAATACCGGCAGCGTGCCTGGGAACCAAGCGGCCAGGAGAAACAGACAGCCTGTCAGCGCCTCCCACCAGAAAAGGGAAACGGGCAGTTTTTCTCCACAGTAACGGCAGCGGCCTCTCTGGCACAGATAACTGAAGAGGGGCACCAGATCCCGAGGTGCCAGGGGATGGCCGCAGGTTTCGCAGTGGGACCGGGGAAAGAGCACTGATCCGTCCCGTTGGAACCGGTCCGCGCAGAGGCACAGGAAACTGCCGGCACAGCAGCCCAGGATGAAGGAAAGCAAGTATTTCGCCATTTCCATCTGCTCCTTTCTATCCTTGGATGCTGGTCCGCAGCTGGATGGCCTCTCCCAGATGGAGAGCGGTGATCTCCTGGCTGCCGGCCAAGTCTGCGATGGTCCGAGCCACTTTGATGATCCGATCATGGCTCCGGGCACTGAGTCCCAGGTTCACGAAATATTTTTCCAACAGGGCTTCCGCCTGGGGTGTCAGCGGGCAGCATGCCTTCACTTCCCGGCGTCCCATGCTGGCATTGCAGAACAGATGGGTCCCTTTCAGCCGCTCCCGCTGGATCTGCCGGGCCGCCACCACCCGCTGCCGGATGGAGGCCGAACTTTCTTCCCGTTTCCGGCTTTTCATTTCCTGGTATTGGAGCCGGGGCACATGGATCTGGATATCGATCCGATCCAACAGAGGTCCGGAAATCTTTTTTTGATACCGGGCAATGTCTCCCGGCCGGCAGGTGCACTGGTGCAGCTGGTCTTCTTCTCCCCAGAAGCCGCAGGGGCAGGGATTTTGAGCCGCCACCAGGATGAACCGAGCTGGATAGGTCAGGGAAGCCTGGACCCGGCTGATGGTGACCATCCCATCTTCCAGCGGCTGCCGAAGCACTTCCAAAGCGCTCCGGGAAAACTCAGGGAGTTCATCCAGGAACAGGACCCCATGGTGGCTGAGGGTCACTTCTCCCGGCCGTGGGATGCTCCCTCCCCCGATCAGGGCGGATTGGGACACGGTGTGATGGGGACTGCGGAAAGGCCGTTCTGCCATGATGCCGTGACGGCCCTGGAGGAGACCGGAAATGCTGTAGATCTTGGTGACTTCCAGGGCCTCCTCTTCTGTCATGGGAGGCAGGATGGTGGGCAGCCTCCGGGCCAGCATGGTTTTCCCTGCGCCGGGTGCTCCCACCATCAGCACATTGTGCCCTCCGGCAGCAGCAATCTCCAGTGCCCGTTTGGCCACTTTCTGCCCCTGGACATCGGCAAAATCCACCAATCCCTCCTGGGGTTTTTCCAATTCCAATATTTTCTTGGCCAGAGGCTGGAGGGGATGCCGTCCCTGGAAATGGTCGATGATTTCTCCCAGATTCCCAGCTGTATACACGGCGATGCCATCCACCAGCTCCCCTTCAGCCCGGTTGCCGGAGGGGATGAAGATGGCCGGCATCCCTTCCTCCCTGGCCCGGAGGATCATGGGAAGGATACCGTTCACCGGCCGCAGGGAACCATCCAAGGCCAGTTCTCCAGCAAAGACGGGCATGGGATCCGGCAGTGTGACATACTGTTTGGCAGCCAGGACTCCCATGGCGATGGGCAGATCCAGCCCAGCCCCATCTTTTTTTAGGTCTGCGGGAGCCAGGTTCACGGTAATATGGGTATCGGGGAACCGGAAACCGGAATTCTTCACTGCTGCCTTGACCCGTTCTCGGGCCTCTTTTACTGCCACATCCGGCAGGCCTACCATTTCAAAAGCCGGCATGCCGTTGGTCACATCCACTTCTACCGTAACCATTTCTCCGTTGATGCCTCGGGTGGTCTCCCCCCAGGTCCGTGCATACATGGGATCAGCTCCTTTGTAGTGAATCGTTCATCGTGTGTCGTTTGTCGTGGTTCGTTCATCGTTTTATTGGAAGCCAGCTGGGCCGGCTTCCTTCGGCAGTTGACCATTGATAATTAACAGATTTTATCTTTAAAAGCAATTCTTCAAATGATTCAGAGAAATTTCTCCATACAGATCTAAGATTTCAATGATATCGAACCGGCACCGGCAGCGGAATACCGGATGTTCCCGGAGATAACACCAGGCCGTTTTCCGCAGGCGGAGCTGCTTGGTCCGGGTCACTGCGGCTGCCGGACGGCCGAATTTCAGGCTGTGCCGGCTCTTTACTTCTACAAAAGCCACCACCCCCCGGTGCCGGGCCACAATATCCAATTCTCCCCAGGCACAGCTGTAGTTCCGGTCCAGGATCTCATAGCCCTGCCTTTCCAGATACCGGACCGCCCTGTCTTCTCCCCAGTTCCCGAACCGGCGGCGCTGGTGGACCATGACGCTTCCCTCCTTTTTAATGGACAGGCTGCCGCCTTGGCGGCAGCCCCTTATTTCAGCTTCATTATCTGATTTTCACTGACGGCGGGTTCTTTCAGCCCCATGGATTTCAGGGGTTCATAACTTCTCCGGTGCCAGGGACAGGGACCACAGTCCAGGATGGCCTGGATGTGCTGGGCCGTTCCGTATCCTTTGTGCTGGGCAAAGCCGAACTGGGGATACTGGCTGTCCAGTTCCTGCATCAGATGATCCCTTGTCACTTTAGCAATGATGGAAGCTGCCGCCACCGCCGCACTTTTGCTGTCCCCATGGACCAGGTCCTCCACCGCCATCCCAGGGATTTCCAGAGGCATGGCATCGGTAATGGCCGCCTGGGGCCGTACCTTCAGGTGGGTCAGACAAAGAGTCATGGCCTTTTTCGCCGCCTGGTAGATATTCAGCCGGTCGATTTCCCGGGGCCCCAAGATGCTGACGGTCACACTCACTGCCTGTTCCAAGATTTCTTGATACAAAGTCTCCCGCCGGGCAGCCGTCACTTTTTTCGAATCGTTCAGCCCCGGCAGCCAGATGGTGTGGGGCAGGATCACTGCCGCCGTGACCAAGGGACCAGCCAAAGGGCCCCGGCCCGCTTCATCGCAGCCAGCTACCTGCTCCAGGCCTTTTTCCCAGAAGGCCCGTTCCAGATCCTGGAGACGGTCCAGCCTTTCCCGTTCTGCCGCCCGAGCCGTCTGTTTCCGTTCATAGGCTTCCAGCAGCTTCCGGACTCCAGCCCGGGAGTCCTGCCGCCAGACAGCCAGTTCTTCCGGAGCAGGGCCTGCCTTCAGCTTTTCCCGGATAGCCTGGATGCTTTCTCCCCGGGTCATGATTCTGCGCTTCCCCCAGGGGCTTTTTCCAGGCTGAAGGCCCCCAGCTTCCCCATCTTGAAATCCCGGAGGATCATCTGGATGGTCTTGTTCAGGTCCAGGTTCCCGCCGGCCTTCAGACAGCCCCGGGCCCGGGCAATCTTTTCCTCCACGGTTTCTACCGTGTCTTCCGGTGCCAGTTCGATCCGATAGCTGGCAGCCAGTTCCTGGGGATACAGCTTCACCAGCCGCTGGACCAGGATGTGGACGGCCGTTTCTTGATCGAAGACTTCTTCCCGGATGGCCCCGGTGACAGCCAGACTGAAACCGGTTTCTGGGTTGTCGAATTTGGGCCAGAGGACCCCTGGCGTATCCAGCAGTTCCAGTCCCTTTCCCAGGATCACCCACTGGGGTCCCCTCGTCACCCCCGGCTTATTCTGGGCTGCAGCTTTGTTCTTTCCCAGGAGACGGTTGATCAGGGTGGATTTTCCCACATTGGGGATGCCTACGATCATCACCCGGATAGAACGGTTCCGGACCCCCTTCTTCCGCCATTTTTCCAGGGTAGGTTCTCCCGCTTTCTGGATGGCGCTGATGAGGGCTTTGATCCCTTTGCCCTTTTGGCAGTCCACTTCCAAGGCCGTGAAACTGTGTTTCTTGAAATAAGCCAGCCAGTCCCGGGTCCGGTCCGGATCGGCCATATCCGTTTTGTTCAGGACCACGATTTTCTGCTTGCTGCCGATCAGCTGCTGGAGCATAGGATTGGCACTGGATCGGGGAATCCGGGCATCCAAGAGTTCTACCACCACATCCACCAGTTTCAGGTTGGCTTCCATCATCCGTTTGGCCTTGGTCATGTGGCCGGGGAACCACTGGATATGGAATTTCTTTCCGCCGATTGTATTTTCCATGGAAACTTCCTTTCTATTAGAAAAACAGGCACGTCCGTGCCCGGTCTATTTGCATAGGCCCCATTATACCATGATTCCCCAAGAGAAGCGAATGATGGAAAAAGCAGGTCATTAATGGGAATTTGGTGCAGTAAAGGGGCTGTGAAAAAATGAACGATCATTTTTTCACAGCCCCTTCTTTCACGGCAGCGCTCTTACTTGTCCCAAGGGCCAGAAGATGAAGCTGGCCTTGCCTTTCACCAGGCTCAGGTCCACGAAGCCCACATCCCGGAACCGGCTGTCTTCGGAGTTATTCCGGTTGTCCCCCATGACAAAGATATGGCCGGCAGGGACGGTGGTCTTAGGCAGGTTGGTATGGAAGGGTTCCCGGATGTAGCTTTCATCCAAGGCCTGCCCGTTCACATAGGTCTTCCCGTCCCGGATCTCGATGGTGTCTCCCCCTACGGCGATGACCCGTTTGATGAAGTCCCTGCGGGTATCGCTGGGATATTTGAACACGATGATCTCTCCCCGTTTGGGCTGGCGGGTGTAATAGACCAGCTTGTTCACCAGCAGCCGTTCCTGGTCCTGGAGGGTGTTCATCATGGAAGGGCCGGAAACCATATAGGGTTCCACCAGGAAAGTGCGGATCCCGAAGGCCAGCACCACCGCCACGATGATGGAAATCAGCCAATCGCTGACGGTATCCTGCCAGGAGCCAGATTTCTTTTCTTCGCTCATGAATATCTCCTTCACAGAAAAAAGGCAGTTGCCGGAGCAACTGCCTCATTGATCCGATTACCGACGTTCTCTGATACGAGCGGCTTTACCGGTCAGTTTACGCAGATAGTACAGTTTTGCTCTGCGTACCACACCTCTGTGAGATACCACGATCTTTTCCAGACGCGGGGAATGCACAGGGAACATTCTTTCCACACCCACACCGGAAGCAATGCGGCGAACGGTGAACATTTCCCGGGAGCCAGCACCGCTCCGGGCAATGCAGACGCCTTCAAACAGCTGAACACGTTCACGGGTACCTTCGACAACCTTCACATAGACTTTCAGGGTATCGCCAGGACGGAATTCAGGAATGTCGGAACGCAGCTGTTCCTTTTCAATTGCTTCAATAACGTTCATTTATAATTTCCTCCTCAGAATCCAAGACGTTCATGTCTAGCCACGTGCTAACAGCGGACCGCCCGTTAATGCATACGCTGTATTATACCATACAGCCGGCTCTCGGTGCAACCAGAAAGTCAGGATTCCTGGCTTTTTCCGGCTGCCCGGGACTTCTCTTTTTCTTCTTCTTTCATGGCCAAGAACAGTTTCCCGTCCCCTTTCTGCCACTGCATGCTCCGCAGCAGCTCCGGGCGGTGGCGGAACGTAGCCCGCAGGCTTTCCTTCCGCCGCCACTGGCCGATTTTTGCGTGGTCTCCGGAGAGCAGGATCTCCGGTACGGTTTTGCCCTGATATTCCACAGGGCGGGTATACTGGGGGTATTCCAGCAGGCTGTCCTGGAAAGAATCTTCTTCTGCACTCACCTGCTTGCCCAGTACGCCGGGGATGAATCGGGCCACGGCATCCATGATGCACAGGGCAGGCAGTTCACCTCCGGTAAGGACGAAATCCCCGATAGAAAGCCGGAGATCAGCTTCTTCAAGGATCCGTTCGTCAAAACCTTCATAATGGCCGCAGAGAAAGATCAGGTCCCTGCCACTCCGGGCCAGCCGGCAGACCCGATCCTGGCGGAGGGGTTCCCCCACCGGGGTCAGGGCAGCCACAAGGGCGTCGGGAGCCAATTTCCGGGCCCGGTCCAAGGCTGCCAAAAAGGTCTGGGGCTTCAGGACCATGCCGGCACCGCCGCCGCAGGTGGTATCGTCCACGCTCCGGTGCCGGTCTGTAGCATAGTCCCGAGGATCCACACAGTCTACTGTGAGCAGCCCTTCTTGGGCTGCCCGTCCCAGGATGCTCCAGGCGCTGGCACTCCTGATCATCTCCGGAAAGAGAGTGATAAAGACGAATTTCATATCAAATCCACTCCGGCAGGACGACCACAATCTGTTTCTTTTCCCAGTCGATATTCCGGATGTTGTCCGCAATGGCAGCCACCAGGATTTCTTCTCCCTGGGGCGGAGCAATGACGAACACATCGGTGGATCCCGGACTGATCACGTCCTTCAGGGTACCCACAGGCTCCCCTTCCGGCGTAACTGCGGCAAAACCGATGATATCCCGGACATAGAACTGGCCTTCCGGCAGAGGGGGGAGTTCTTCCGGGCGCAGGACCAAAGTCCGTCCCCGGAGGGTTTCTGCATCGTCCATGGTGTCAATGCCCTCCACCTTCATCAGGTATACATTCTTGTGCTGGCGCAGGCTCACCACGTTGAATTCCCGGCCATTGTCCAGGGTGATCTTTTTCATTTTGGCGTACCGCTCCGGATGGTCCGTCTGCGGCATAATGCGAAATTCGCCCCGCACGCCATGCGGGGCGACAATTTTGCCAATCACGATATGCTGTTCCATAGGCTTACGCTCTGAATCCGACGACTTTGCCGTCTTCCACGACGATTTCCGCCCCCATGAGGGCTTCCAGGTCGCTGCCGATGGTAATCTCTACGGAACGTTCCAGTGTACCATGACCGACTTCACTGCCGATTTCCAGGTTTTCGGCCCGTTCCAGCTTATCTTTCAGTTCCTGGAGAGCATGGCCCCGCTGGGCCTTTTCATACTCGATCTGCTCCTGGAGCCCCCGGACAGCTTCCGGACCGGCCGCGGACTGTTCATTCAGCGCCCGCTTGGCATTGAACTGGAACTGTTCGAAATCCAGTTCAGCAGCCTGGACCTGACGTTTCATATCTGCAATGATCTTGGCTTTCAGGTCTTCTGTGACCTTGGCCTTGATGACTACAGGCACCCGAACGATCATTTTATCCATGGTAACCACCTTTAATCGATATCAACGATGACTTTTACGTTTTCGCGGGTAGCAGCTGCTTTCATCACCAGACGGATGGCCTTGGCAATGCGGCCTTGCTTGCCGATCACTTTACCCATATCTTCAGGCGCCACGTGGAGTTTCAGGATCACGGAAGATCCGGTCCTTTCCTCCTCCACCTGGACCTCGGAGGGATTATTCACGATAGCCTTAGCAATCACTTCAACTATCTCTTTCATAGTCGTCCTCCTTATTTTGCTGCCTTTTCGCCAGCCAGTTTCGCCATCAGACCCTGTTTGCTGAACATGGAGCGGACCGTATCAGTCGGCTGTGCTCCCTTCTTCATCCAGGACAGAGCTTTTTCTTCATCGATGGTAACCACAGCAGGATCAACGGTAGAATCGTAAGTCCCTACGGTTTCGATGAAACGGCCGTCACGAGGAGCGCGTTCATCAGCGACCACGATACGGTAGAAAGGGCTCTTTTTGGCACCCATACGTTTCAGACGGATTTTAACTGCCACAACATTCACCTCCTTGCCAGATTGTTTTTATTGCATGAAAGGCAGTTTGAATCTGCCCTTCCGTGCATACTTGTTCATGCCCTGCATGGTCTTCATGAGCTTCTTGCTCTCTTCGAACTGCTTCAGCAGCCGGTTCACATCCTGGACCCTCTGGCCGCAGCCGGCTGCAATGCGTTTGCGCCGGGACCCGTTGATGATACGGGGATTCTGCCGTTCCTGAGGCGTCATGGAATAGATGATGGCTTCCAGACGGCGGACTTCCTTACCGTCCAGATCCACTCCTTCCAACTGCTTGGCAAATTTACCCATGCCGGGGATCATACTGAGAATGGATTCCAGGGACCCCAGTTTCTTGACCTGTTTCATCTGGTCCAGGAACATGTCCAGGGTAAATTCATTCTTCTTCAGGGATTCCGCCATTTTTTTTGCCGAATCCACATCGATGGCTTCCTGAGCCTTTTCAATCAGGGAGAGCACGTCCCCCATGCCCAAGATCCGGGAAGCCATCCGGTCAGGATAGAAGGGCTGGAGGGCATCCAGTTTTTCTCCCATCCCCACAAACTTCACCGGGCAGTTGGTCACTGCCTTTACGCTGAGCACGGCGCCTCCACGGGCGTCGCCATCCAGCTTGGTCACGATCAGCCCTGTGATACCCAGAGCTTTATTGAAGGAATCGGCCACCGTAACGGCGTCCTGACCGGTCATGGCATCCACCACCAGCAGGATTTCGTCCGGATCGACCGCAGCTTTCATGTCTTTCAGCTCATCCATCAGGGTTTCGTCCACATGGAGACGGCCGGCGGTATCGATGAGCACCGTATCGCACAGCAGGGCATTGGCCCGCTTCAGGGATTCTTTGGCGATTTCCACCGGAGAGACCTGGTCTCCCATGGAGAACACCGGCATGTCCAACTGTTTGCCGATAACTTCCAACTGGGTAATGGCGGCAGGACGGTACACGTCTCCGGCCACCATCAGTGGTTTCTTCCCATTTTTCCGCAGGTAGTTGGCTAGTTTGCCCACGGTAGTGGTCTTGCCGGCGCCCTGGAGCCCCACCAGCATGATCACAGTCGGCGGATTGGCTGCCGTGTTCAGCTTGCTCTGGGTGCCGCCCAAGAGCTCGATGAGCTCCTCATGGACGATTTTCACGATATATTGGCCGGGAGTGAGATTGGGGTCAACCTGCTGCCCCATGGCCCGCTCCTTGATCTTGGCGGTGAATTCTTTGACGACCTTGAAGTTCACATCCGCTTCCAGCAGGGCCAGCCGGACTTCTCGGAGGGTCTCTTTCAGATCCTGTTCGGAAACCGTCTTCTGTCCCCGCAGCTTCTGGATGGCCGCCGTCAGTTTGTCGGTTAAGATTTCAAAAGCCATAATTACCTGCTTTCGTCAATGATGCTTTTCAGGATGCCCTCCACCTTGCCTAGGCGAGGATCGGGGCTGTCACTGGAACGGCAGGCTTCCAGGAGCTTCACGGCCCCCCGCAGCCTGAACTGCCTTTCCTGATCCTGGTGCAGCAGGTGGAGCTTGCTTTCATACTTTTCCAGGGTCTGTTCCACCCGGCGCAGCAGATCATAGACCGCCTGACGGCTGGTTTGGGTATTTTCCGCGATTTCCCCCAGTGAAAGGTCATCGTAAAAATACTGTTCCATGATTTTCTGCTGTTTGTCCGTAAGCAGCCCACCGTAGATGGCATAAAGCTGACCGAAACGGATCCTTTTTGCAAAGCCTTCATCCTGCATGAATATCACCGGGTGCTATTGTACTATAAAGAAAAATCCCTGTCAAGGATTTTTCCTTGACAGGTTCGTTTTTTCTTTCAGAACAAGCTTTCCTGTTCCGGGCCCTTCTTTTGGGGAGTTTTCCGTTCTTCGCTGGGTTTGGCCTTGGGAGAGAACAGATCCCGGTCCCCGTACAAGACCTTTTTCTGGACTTCCAGATCATCCTTTTCCCACCGGACCGCATGGCGGGTGTATTTCTTCAGCAAAGGAGACCGGGGATGCTTCTCTTTGTTCAGGTTCACCAGATCGTAGGCCTCCGTGATCATCCGACCCAGGACGGAATTGACCCCATTGGCCGTACTCTCCCGGACCCGTGCCTGGTATTCCGCATACAGCTCCGGATCTTCCTGGAGGAACAGGAACACCTGGTCCGTAATCTGCCGAGTAAACCGGGAGAGGAGTTTCTTCCCCAGTTTTTCCGTTTTCAGGTCGCTTGCCATGGTTCCCTCCTGTTACTTCTTCCGAGCCTGGAGCCGTGCCTTCATCCGCACAACCGCAGCCGTGATATCCTCCGCCCCCAGGATGGCACTGATCATAGCACAGCCGGCGGCGCCTTGGTCCATCACCTGATCCAGCTGAGCTTCATGGATGCCCCCGATGCCTACCACGGGAATCTGTACTGCCTGGATGATTTCCTGGAACCTGCCCGGAGCCAGCACCGAAGCATCTTTCTTGCTGCCAGTGGGATAGAGAGCCCCTACACCCAAGTAATCCGCCCCCTGGGCTTGTGCTTCCAGCGCCTCTTCCAGATTGTGGGCAGAAATGCCGATGATGGCTTCCTGTCCCAATACCGCCCGGGCTTTTTGGATGGCTTCATCCTCCTGGCCCAGATGGACCCCATCTGCTCCCAGGATCTTGGCCGCTTCCACATTGTCGTCCACTAGGAAGGGCACTTTGTACTTCCGGCAAAGGGCCTTCACCTTCTCTCCCTCTGCCAGGAGCTCTTCCATACCCAGTTCTTTTTCCCGAAGCTGGAGCAGGGTGACGCCAGCCCGGAGAGCTTCTTCCACGGCTTCATAAAAATCCCTGCCTCGGAGGCAGTGCCGGTCCGTCACCAAATACAGGCTTAAATCGAACTGCTTCATGGCATATCACTCCCAACCGGCTTTCCGGTACAGATTTACAAAATGATGGATGGGACCGTGGCCATGGCCTACGGCCAAACCGTTCTGGATGCCCAAGGCCACATAGGCTTTGGCCTTTTCCACTGCTTCTGGCAGGGAGCAGCCTGCTGCCAGTTCCGCAGCCAGGGCGGAAGAAAGGCTGCAGCCGGTACCGTGGGTATTGGGGTTGGCGAACCGCTGGCCGGAGAACCATTTTCCCTGGAGCCAGCTGCCTTCTCCCGGATACAGCAGATAATCATCGGCGGTATCCGCCAGATGACCCCCTTTCAGGAGTACGGCCCGGGCTCCTTTTTGACAAATAGCGGCTGCTGCCTTTTCCATATCTTCCTGGCTGTGGATGGAAAGGCCGGACAGCACTTCCCCCTCCTGCATATTGGGAGTGATCAATGTAGCCAGGGGCAGCAGCTTTTCCTGCAGGTCCTTCCGGGCGTCCTTTTCCAGGAGATAGCTTCCAGAAGTAGCCACCATCACCGGATCCACCACCAGTACTTTGGGGGCATACTGCTCCATTTTTCGGGCGATGGCCCGGATCAGGGCAGAATTGGACACCATTCCCACCTTCACCCCGTCCACCCGGATATCTTGGAATACCGCGTCGATCTGGGCTTCCACCACTTCCGGGTCGATGTTCTGGATGGCTGTGACCCCAGTGGTATTTTGGGCCGTCACGGCAGTGATTACGCTCATGCCGTAGCAGCCATGAGCGGCAAATGTCTTCAAGTCCGCCTGGATGCCGGCGCCGCCAGAAGAATCCGACCCGGCAATGGTCAACAGATGGAACATGTTTTTCTCCTTCTTTCTGAAAAAGGCTGCCGCCTGAGCGACAGCCTTTTTTCTTCCAATTATTTCAGTTTCTTCACCATTTCCACCACATGGTCCACAGTGAAGCCGAATTCTTTGTAGACGGTCTTACCGGGAGCAGAGGCACCGAACCGATCAATGCCCAGGACCCTGTCTTCGCTGCCGGTATACCGGGCCCAGCCGGTGCGTACCCCAGCTTCCAGGGCGATGGCAGGCACATCCTTGGGCAGGACTTTCTTCTTGTACGCGCTGCTCTGCTGTTCGAACACATCCCAGCTGGGCATGGAGACCACCTGGACACCGATGTGTTTTTCTTCCAAAGCTTTCTGGGCTTCCAGGGCCAGATGGACTTCGCTGCCGGTGGCAATAAGCACAGCCTTCAGCTTCTCTTTGGGAGAGGGGCTCAGCACATAGGCTCCTTTGGGAGCGCCTTTGGCGATGACTTTTTCATAGCCGTGGAGCACAGGCAATCCCTGACGGGTCAGGAGCAGGCAGGTTGGCTGCTTCCGGTTTTCGCAGGCAGCCTTCCAGGCCACTGCCGTTTCCAAGGCATCTGCCGGCCGGAATACGGAAACATTGGGGATCAGCCGCAGGCTCATGGCCTGTTCGATGGGTTCATGGGTGGGACCATCTTCCCCTACGAACACGCTGTCATGGGTATAGACGAACACGCTGCCGATGCCCATGAGGGCTGCCATCCGCACAGCCGGACGCATGAAATCGGCAAACACCAGGAAGGTGGCCCCAAAGGGCAGGATCCCGCCATGGAGGCAGAGGCCATTGACGATGCAGCCCATAGCATGCTCCCGGATCCCGAAATGGATGTTCCGGCCGGTCCGGTCATCAGCAGAGAAGAATCCCTTCCCCTTCATTTCCGTCTTGTTGGAAGGACCTAAGTCAGCACTGCCCCCGATGAGAGCCGGAATCTTGTCTGCCAGCAGCTGGAGCACCGTACCGGAAGCTGCGCGGGTAGCCACACTGTCCGTGTCTTTAAAGGCGGCCAGCAGATCCTTCAGGTCCAGATCCATTTTTCCGTCGATCCGGTCTGCCAATTCCTGGGCCAGTTCCGGATAGGCCTTGGCATAATCCACCATCAGCTGGTTCCAGTCTCCTTCATTTTTCTGGCACTGGGGCAGCTTGTCCGCAAAATGCTTCTTCACTTCTTCCGGCACCACGAAGGACTGGCTGCCGTCCCAGCCAGCGGCTTCCTTGGTCTTAGCCACATTTTCAGGTCCCAGGGGTTCCCCATGGGCACTGGCCATATCCTGCCGGGGGCTGCCGAAACCGATATGGGTCTTCACGATGATCAGGGAAGGTTTCCGGGTTTCTTTCTTGGCCGCTTCGATGGCTTTGGTCAGGGCTTCCACATCTTCGGAAGAAGCCACCCGGAGCACCTGCCAGCCATAAGCCTTGAACCGGGCGCCTACATCTTCCCGGAAGGCGATGTCCGTGCTGCCTTCGATGGTGATCTTATTGTCATCATAGAGGAAAATCAGTTTCCCCAGACCCAGAGTGCCTGCCAGAGAAGCGGCCTCAGATGCCACCCCTTCCATCTGGTCCCCGTCGGAAGTGATGCCGTAGGTATAGTGATCCACCACCTGGTAGCCTTCTTTATTGTAGCGGGCCGCCAGCATCTCTTCGGCCATAGCCAGCCCCACTGCCATGGCAAAGCCGTGGCCCAGAGGACCGGTTGACACATCCACCCCAGGAGTCACCCCATATTCGGGATGGCCCGGAGTTTTGCTGCCCCACTGCCGGAAATTCTTCAGATCTTCCAGGGACAGGTCATATCCGGCCACATGGAGCATGGCATAGAGCAAGGCGCTGCCATGGCCTGGAGACAGGACGAACCGGTCCCGGTTGAACCAGTTGGGATTTTCAGGATTGTATTTCATGAACCGGTCCCAGATGGTGTACATCAAAGGAGCCGTCCCCAGAGGCAGGCCCGGATGGCCGGAATTGGCCGCCTGCACTTCATCGATGGACAAAAAACGCAGGGTGTTGATGCTTTCAGTATCAATATTTTGCATGAAAATAATCCCTCCATACCGGATGTAAAAAAGTAGTATACACAGTCATTCATTCTGATTATAGGCCATTTAAGAGGGTAACGCAAGAGGGCTGCTGCCTATGCAGCGACACCCTTCACTGTCTCAGCAGCGCCACGCTCCCCAAGACGATGAGAAGCCCTCCTACCCAGGAATATAGGGTGAGGCTTTCTCCCCACAAAAGGGCCCCGGCCAGGATGTGGAACAGGATACCTGTGTACATCAGGAAATTCACCATAGTGGGATGGATGTGGGTGCAGCCCCAAGTCAGGCATACCTGGCCCAGCAGCGCCGACAAGGCCAGTTCCCCGATCCACCCCCATTCCCAGCCGGAAGGCAGGGTCCATTGGCCGGTGGCTCCCATGATCACCAGTCCGCCCAGGGTACTGTAAAGCTGGAAGTAAAAGACCAGCTCCGTCTGGGTATGGCCTCCGTTCTCCGTCATCTTCCCGATGCACACATAGGCACTGGCCGCAAAGAAGGCGGATAGGATCCCAAAGATGGCATACACATTGAAGGAATGGAAATTCCACACCTGGAGGACGATGGCCGCTCCCAGGGCAATCATCCCCAGCCAGGGGACTTCCCGTCCCTGGAGACGCCCTTTCAGGAAAACTGGGGACAGGAGGCACATGAAGAAAGCAGACAGCTGGGTAAGGATCTCCGCATCCCCCAGGGTCAGCCCATTGAGACAGTAGAAAAAGAACAGCAGGCAGACGCCCCCGAACAGTCCCCGGAGATGGAGCAGCCCCCGGTCTTTCCCGGAAAACACCGGCAGGGATTCCACCCGGGCCATGAAAGGCAGGAACAGCATACCCAACAGCCCCCGGAAGAAAGTGATCTCCCCGGTGCCCAGGTACAGCAGCTTTTTGGCCCCGATATCCATGGTGGTAAAGAATACGGCTGCCAGGATGGAAGCCAAGATGCCTTTTTTGGTGGTAGAAAAAGTCACGGGTCCTTCCTCCTTGTGAAAACGATTCCCCCTCAGTTTACACAAAAACCGGACCTCCTGCAATGGCCAGGAGGTCCGTTGGATGCAAATCCTTTTTACTTTTTGGCAGCTTCTGCCTTTGCCTTGGCATCTGCCACGATCTTTTCTGCCAGTTTGGGCGGCACATCCTCGTAGTGGTCGAACTTCATCTCGAAGGTCCCGGTCCCCTGGGTCAAGGCCCGGAGATCCACGGCGTAATCCAGGATTTCCGCATAGGGTACCTGGGCCTTCACCACAGCCCGGCCGTCTTCTGCGGACTGCATCCCCAGGATCCGGCCCCGTTTGCCGTTCAGGTCGGAAATGATGTCCCCCGTCATCCGTTCGTCGCAGTACACATCCAGGTTGTAATAGGGTTCCATAAGCACGGGTTTGGATTGTTCCGCAGCTTTCTGGAAAGCCATATGGGAAGCCACCTTGAAGGCCATTTCTGAAGAGTCCACCGTATGGTAGGACCCATCCAGCAGGGTGATTTTCAGATCCACCACAGGGTAACCGGCCAGGATCCCGTGCTCCATGGATTCCTTCATGCCCTTTTCCACCGCTGGGATGTACTGGCGGGGCACGGCACCCCCGAAGATTTTGTCCACGAACTCGAAGCCGCTGCCCGGAGGCAGAGGTTCCATCTTGATGACCACATGGCCGTACTGGCCATGGCCGCCGGTCTGTTTCTTGTACTTGCCTTCTACTTCTGCAGACCCCCGGATGGTTTCCCGATATTCCACCATGGGCGGTTTCAGCACTGCATCCACGCCGAATTTCCGTTTCATCCGTTCCATAAGGATTTCCAGATGCTGATCTCCCATGCCGCTGATCAGGGTTTCCTTGGTCACCGGGTTCCGGCTGACGATGAAGGTAGGATCCTCGTCCATCAGTTTGCCCAGAGCTGCGGCGATTTTGTCTTCATCCCCCTTCTTCTTGGGAGAGATGGCCCGGCTGTACATGGGCAGCGGATATTCGATGGGCGCAAACTGCACCGGTTCCTCCTTGGCACTGAGGGTATCTCCGGTCATGGTGAACTGGAGGCGGGAAATGACCCCGATGTCCCCGGCCACGATCTGTTTCATGGGCAGAGGATTCTTGCCTCGAAGGGTGTTGATATTCCCCACTTTTTCCATTTCATCCCGGCTGGCATTGTATACAGTGCTGTCGGCCTTGATGATGCCGGAGAACACCCGGACAAAGCTCATCCGCCCCACGAAAGGATCGGAAGTGGTCTTGAACACAAGGGCAGCCAGCGGAGCATTGGAGTCCCGCCGTTCCACCTGACCGGTCTTCAGGTTGGTCACATGGTATTCGTTCAGGACAGCAGGGAAAGTGTAGTCCACAATGGCGGAGAGGGTCCGGCCCAGGCCGATGTTCTTGAAAGCAGAACCGCAGAGCACCGGGAAGATGATGCCCTGCCGGATGCCCTTCACCAGACAGTGCATCACTTCTTCATCGGAAATGGTCTCCCCTTCCAGATACCGTTCCATCACCTCATCATCGGCTTCCACCGCCGCTTCCACCATTTTGTCATGGGCATCCTGGACCCAGGCTTTCAGGTCTTCAGGGACTTCGATCTCGTCCGCTCCGTTCCCGTTGCCCTTATAGGCTTTTTGGTTGAACACATCGATGACCCCGCAGAAATCCTCTTCCTTCCCCAAAGGCAGTTCCAGGGGCAGGATCCGTTTGCCGATCTTGGCCCGGAGATTGTCCAGGATATTGTCGTAATCGGCGTTTTCCCGATCCATCTTGTTCACAAAGATCAGCCGGGGCAGACCAGCTTCTTCCGCCAGTTTCCAGCACTGTTCCGTCCCGATCTGGACCCCGCTGGTGGCGCTGACCACGATCAATACGCTGTCTACGGCTCGAAAGGCCCCTTTGACTTCTGCCACAAAATCTGCAAAGCCTGGTGTATCGATGAAATTGATCTTCACATCCCGCCATTCCACGGGAGCCAGAGTAGCGCTCACGGAAACTCCCCGCTTGATTTCTTCCGGTTCGAAGTCCGTGGTGGTCTGCCCATCTTCCACCTTGCACATACGGCTGATGGCACCGCTGCGGTAGAGCAGTGCTTCCGTAAGGGAAGTGGTCCCTGCACCTCCATGCCCAACAATTGCCACGTTCCTGATTTTATCGCCTGTATACTCTTTCACTGTACAGCCCCCTTTATTCCGTAAGATGCGGGATTCCCGGCTGCCAGGAGCAGCCTTCCCAAGATTCTTGTCTGATGGTACTCTTTTTCGGGGAATAGGCACTGTTTTCCTGCTTTTAACAGAAAACTTTCGAAATTCCCACAAAATAAAAAGAAATGTGTAACGATAGATACACATTCCTTTACAGATGGTTTGCCATGCTTTGACAATCCTGCCGTCCTTTATGCATTCCGGTCCTTGTACCGATTGTACAACAGCAGTCCATAAGCCAAGATCACCAAGGTGGCCAGGATGGCCAGCCGGTCCATATGCTGCCGGAAATGGATGATGTCGTGGCCTACCACCACTTCCAAGGCTGTGGAAGGGAATTTTCCCACAAAAGTGGCAATGATGTAATCCCGGAGCTTCATCCGGCTGATGGCCCCCAAACAGGTGAGGATCCCGGAAGGGAAATAGGGCAAGGTCCGGGCCAGGGCCATGGCCACTAGGCCGTTGTCGCTGCTCATTTCATCCAGCCGCTGGAGATTGTTGCTCTTAGCGATGACTTTTTCCGCCGTGGACCGGAGAAAATACCGCATGATCAGAAAACTGAGGATGACCCCCACACTTTCCGCCGCCCAGGAAATCAAGATCCCCAAGGGTAGTCCGAACACCACCCCATTGGCGGTGGAAAGGAAGATCGACGGGAGACAGCCTGCTGCATTGATGAAAACATCCAGCAGTAAACTGATGGCCACCGCCCAAGGCCCGAAGGAACGGAGGAAGCCCACCGTTTCCTGGATATTCCCGCCTCTGGCCAGGTGGATGATCTGTGGATAGAAACCGGGATCCAGGAAATGGATCAGAGCCAGGACCCCCAGGAGGCCGGCAAACGCGATGATCTTAAAAGTCCCTTCCGAACCATGATCTTTGGTAGGGGCCGGGGATTGTACAGGTGTTTCCATGATGTATGTGCTCCTTCTGACAGAATGGATGAGGGTTCGATTTGGATTTTCTTTATTATAATGTGCCATTGTTACAGAAATGAAAACTACCTGTAAATAGAGCTTAAAAAAACGAGGATGCTATTGTATGGACAGAAGCTTCTGACTGGATGGTGCTGCCCATGAGCCACCATCCTACGCATTGAAGATCCGCTCGAACCGCTCATCAAACTGGGTAGTGGCGGCGGCCCGGATCACTTCCTGTTCCGTCTTAGGATCACTCATGGCCCACTGGGCTGCCTTCCGGGCTTCCAGCAGGGTGTCCGTGTCCCGAAGGATATCCGCAATGTACAGATCCGACAGCCCATGCTGCCGCAGTCCGAAGAACTGACCGGCCCCCCGGAGTTCCAGGTCTTTTTCCGCCAGGAGGAAGCCGTCGCTGCAGCTGCGCATGATCTGGAGCCGTTCCAAGGTCACTGGATTGGTGGAAGAAGTCAGCAGCACACAGTAGGACTGGGCGCTTCCCCGTCCCACCCGGCCCCGGAGCTGGTGCATCTGGGCCAAGCCGAACCGATCCGCCCCCTCGATGATCATCAGGGTAGCATTGGGCACGTTCACCCCCACTTCCACCACCGTGGTGGTAATCAGCACCTTGGTTTCATTCCGGGCAAAACTTTCCATCACCGCGTCCTTCTCTTCCGGTTTCAGCCGTCCGTGGAGCAGGCCGCAGGGAATCCCCCGGAGATAGGTAGAGGTCAATTCTTCATACAGGTCCGCAGCCGCCTTGGCATCCACCCCTTCGCTTTCTTCGATAAGGGGGCAGACCACATAGGCCTGGTGCCCTTCCTGGACCTGGTGGACCAAGCCCTTATACACCGCCCCCCGCTTATCTTCCGTATAGCACAGGGTCTGGACCGGTTTCCGACCCGGGGGCAGCCCCTTCATCAGGGACACATCCAGATCCCCATATACTGTAAGGGCCAGGGTCCGAGGGATGGGAGTGGCGGTCATGACCAGCACATGGGGCGCATAGGGACTCTTATCCTGGAGTTTCGCCCGCTGGGCCACCCCGAACCGATGCTGTTCATCGGTGATGGCCAAGGCCAGGGAATGGAACACCACCGCATCCTGGATCAGGGCATAGGTCCCCACCACCGCCTGGATGGAACCGTCCGCCAGGCCTTCCAGTACTTGCCGCCGGGCTTTGGCCGTCAGGCCCCCGGTCAAAAGCGCCGTCCGGATCCCCGCTGGTTCCAGTACCTTCTGCATTTCTTGGTAATGCTGCTCCGCCAGGATTTCTGTAGGAGCCATCAGACATCCCTGATACCCGTTTTCCACGGTTTTGGCCAAGGCCAGGAGAGCCAGGGCCGTTTTCCCAGATCCTACATCCCCTTGGACCAGCCGGTTCATAGGTTCCGGGCTCTGCATATCATCATCGATTTCCTGCCAGGCTTTTTTCTGGCTGTCCGTCAGGGAAAAACCCAGGAGTCCCCGGACCTTCCGGACCAATTCTCCGCACCGGGCCATCTTGATGCCCCTGCTGTCCCGCTTGATTTCCACCCGATGATGGAGCAGCCCGCACTGGAGGAAGAACAGTTCCTCAAAGATCAGCCGCTGCCGGGCTTTTTCCAAGAGTTCCGGACTTTTGGGAAAATGGATGTTTTCCAGGGCTTCCAGCCGGGGCAGGAAATGTCTGGCCTGGAGGATTTTCTCCGGCAGGCATTCCGGCAGTTCTTTCCGCGCCAAGGCCAAAGCCTGGCGCACCGCCCCCCGCACCTGATTCTGGGTCAAGCTGCCGGTAAGGGCATAGGTGGGGAGGATGCCCGGGGCTTCCGCCTTTTCTTCCTTCACATGGGAGAGGCTGGCACTGGTGACGCTTTTGGCGGTACGGCCCAGGTTCACTTTTCCGATGACGAATACTTCATCCCCTGTATGATAGACCCGGGTCATATAGGTCTGGGCCCCGAACAGGACGATTTCCGCGAAGCCGGTGCCATCCCCCACGGTAATGGTGGCATATTTCATGTTCCGGGCACTCCTGCGGTTGTTCAGCCGCACGATGGTCCCTCGGAACAGCTGCATCTCCCCGGCTGTGGTCAGTTCGCTGATGGTCTTTACATGGGAATAGTCCAGATAGCAGCCTTGCCGGGGAAAATGGTTCAGCAGGTCACCGATGGTCACAACATTGATATTTTCAAATTCCTGGGCCTTTTTGGGCCCGATGCCTTTGAGTTTGGTTACTGGTTCCTGCCACCACATGGCTCTTTTCTCCTTTTCTCATGGTTTTCTACTTGCAATTATAATCCAATTTGTGTTAAAATAGCTACATTGAGTTTTAAAAATAACGCATTGCCTTATAACTTGAAGGAGGTGGGACCATGGCATGCATCTGTGAAATCTGCAACAAAGGTGAGCTGTCCGGCAACAACGTCAGCCATTCCAATAGACATGTAAAACGTTCTTGGAAACCTAACGTTCAAAAGGTCAAAGCGGTGGTAGACGGTGAAGTGAAGAGCATCAACGTGTGCACTCGCTGCTTACGTTCCGGCAAGGTAACCCGCGCCATCTAAGCTATAGGTTACAGCATAAAAAAGCTGACTGCTTCGGCAGTCAGCTTTTTTGTTGCTTTTTCCTACAGTTTTGCCCCGCAAAACGGGCAGAACGCCGCATTTTTGGGCAGAGCCGCCCTGCACTGGGGGCAGATCCGCCGCTCCAGATAAGCCTGGGCCTTTTCTTCAAATAGGGACACGAACCGGTCCGTTTCCCGGTTCTGGGGTTTCAGGCTGTAGACTTCCATGCGCTTTTTATGGATGTCCACGATGACCTGGCACCCTTCTTCCAAAGCCTGTACGGCAAAAACGATCTCCTTCCGTTGGGGTTTGCCGAACAGAAAAGATTTTTCTTCAGAAACCAGGGAGCCATTCAGCAGCATCCCAGCATCATCCTGCTTTTCGATATCCACTTCCATCTCCCGGCAGACCTGGAGTCCCAGTTCCCAGGCAACCGCTGGAGTAAGATGATAGACCTGTTCCACGAAGCTGCCGCCGCTGCCGTTCACTTTCATATGCTGCCTCCCCCATCAATTCAGGGTGACGGTCAAGACGGTATCTTTTCCCGCCTGTACCGGCCCTTCTTGGGCTTTTTCCATTTTACCCACTTTGTCCCCATTGGTGATCACCATGGGGGTACTCAAATCGCAGCCGCAGGCTTCCAGCTTTTCCCGGTCAAAAAGGATCAGCGGCTGGCCGGCCTTGACTCTTTCTCCGCTTTTGACCAGGGCTTTGAACCCCATACCCTGCTGTTCCACCGTATTCAGGCCCACATGGAGCAGGATTTCCAGTCCGTGTGCCTCGGTCAGGGCAATAGCATGGGCCGTATCCGGCACATAAGAAACTTCTCCGTCACAAGGGGCAACCAGTTCTCCCTTTTCCGGCTGGACAGCCACTCCATCCCCCAGCATTTTCTGGGCAAAAGCTTTGTCCGCTACCTTCTCCAGCGGAATCAATGTCCCGGTCAGTGGAGCCAGCAGTATTACTTTTGTTTTCCTGAAAAACAATCCCATAGCAGTCTCTCCTTGTTTCTGTGTGTACCATATTATTGTAACATGAAACGGGGCTGTGAAAAAATGAGAAAAATCCTTTTTTCACAGTTCCATACAGCCCGGAAGGCCGTTTCAAGGCCCCCGCTGTGAAAAAATGAGAAAAATCCTTTTTTCACAGCCCCTTTTTGTCACTGGTCAACGGTCACTGGTCACTGGCCGATGGAAAGAACCCGT